>Ga0335081_10000507_pt1 | contig 66667 bp, 52 predicted proteins | sample Lox_Sample_35_FD_206713 | JGI IMG/M metagenome (GOLD analysis project Ga0335081, IMG submission 206713) | Soil microbial communities from Loxahatchee National Wildlife Refuge, Florida, United States - Lox_Sample_3.5 | ecosystem: Environmental > Terrestrial > Soil > Wetlands | place: USA...
GGCCAACGATCTGAAAATGCCATTTCAATTCTTCTGAGGTGGACCATGTGGACTTACGCACAAAAGACAGGTGATCTCTTATTCAACGGTCAGCTTGTCGGCGCCGGATATTCAGGATTCGATAACGGCAAGAACAATCCCTCCATGCAGGCCGTAGCTGACCTTGGGCCGATTCCTCAGGGCGAGTGGACGATTGTCGGACCGCCCATCAATACCCCGACTCACGGGCCTTTCGTCCTCAGGCTCGAGCCAGCAAACGGGACGGACTTGTTCGGACGCTCTGGCTTTCTAATGCACGGCGACTCGATCGAAAGCCCGGGCACCGCCTCTCATGGCTGCATCATCATGCCGCGGAATATACGCGAGCAGGTCTGGCAAAGCGGGGATACCGCCCTGCAAGTCGTGCCTGACATTCCGACGCAAGACATTGATACGAGCGCAGCCTAGCGGGCCATAGTTGTAGAACGTCGCATCAGAGCTACAGCCTGGCGTAGAATCAGCAGCAGGAACAGTTGAATGTCTGCCAATCCCCCTTCTACGCCTATTCCTCCCGCGGCGGAGCAACCGGAACCCGAAAAGGTCCCAGCCGGGCCGACGATCAATATTGGCGAGGAATACGGAACCGCGAAAAAGAATCTGCCGCCTGCCAAAGTTGTCCTGATTGCGGTTGCTGGTGTCCTGGTTGCCGTTCTATTGGCTTCGTTCATCAAACGCGCCAAGCCTCAGGGCTCGGGATCGCTCGACAATGTCGTGGCCGCAGAAGTCCCCGGCCAGAACACCACGCTGGTAGCCCTGACTTTCACTCTGCACAACGGCAGTGATAAAGCTCTTTATGTGCGCGAACTGCAAAGCAGCCTAAAAGCTCCGAGCGGGGATACGACAGCCGACGCGGTCTCCGCGGTTGATTTCGATCGATATTTCCAGGCCTTTCCCGACCTGAAGAACGGATCGCAGCCAGCGCTGTCACCTGAGACACGTCTCGAAGTTGGCGATACCATCCATCGGACGATCATCGTTGGATATCCCAAAACTCTGAACGAATTCAACCAGCGGCAATCCGTCAGCGTGATCATCTGGCCCTACAACTACACAGTTCCGATCATCCTCAGCAAATGACGCTTGCGCAAATGGGCCCGAATAGGTTTCCATAGCGGCATGAAAATATTCCGCTCTCTTCTCGGTTCCCTTCTAATCGTCTTGTGTCTAACCCTTTTTGCACTGGGGGCGCCTGTGTCAAAAGACAGCAACTATTTCTTTTACGTCGGCTCCTACACCGGAAAAGACAGCACCAGCAAAGGTATCTCCCTCTACCGCTACAATGCGACCACGCATGACGTCACTCCGCTTGGCACTGCCGCCGAGACCACCAGTCCGTCTTTTCTGGCGATCAGTCCGAACCGGCAATTCCTGTATGCAGTCAACGAAGTTGGAGATTTCCACGGACCGAACAGCGGAGGCGTGAGCGCATTCTCCATCGACCACGCGACCGGCAAGCTGACGTTCCTGAACGAAGTCTCATCGCGCGGTGCCGGCCCTTGCTACATCACCGTCGACAAGACCGGAAAGTGGGTGCTCGTCGCAAACTATGACGGCGGAAGCGTTGCCGTGTTCCCCGTGCAGGCCGACGGCAAACTTGGCGAGGCGGTCTCCTTTGACCAGCACACCGGCCATGGTACGAACCCCGAGCGCCAAGAAGCCCCGCACGCCCATTCGATCGATCTCTCGCCGGACAACCGCTTTGCCTACGTTGACGATCTCGGACTGGATGAATTGATGGTCTACAAATTCGACGCTGCCACCGGCAAGCTCACGCCGAATGATCCGCCCTATGTGAAGCTTGATCCGGGATCCGGCCCACGCCATTTCGCTCTCGCGAAGTCGGCCAAATTTGCCTATGTCGTCAGCGAGATCAAGGGAACGGTCACGGTCTTCTCCAACGACCCGCAAACTGGCCGTCTGGAGAAATTGCAGGTAATCTCAACACAGGCGGAAGGCTTTAAGGGAGATATCGAAGACGCCGAAATCGAAATCCATCCTTCCGGCAAGTTCCTCTACGCCTCGAATCGCGGCGACGGCAACAGCATCGCCGTATTCGCGATTGATCCGGCCAAGGGAACCTTAACAAAGGTCGATATCACTCCAACGCAGGGAAAGGCTCCTCGTCATTTCATGTTCGATCCCACTGGCACTGTGCTCTTCGCCGAAAACATGAGCTCAAATAATGTTGTCCTCTTCAAAATCGATCAGCGGACGGGCAAACTCACGCCAATGGGAAAGAGTTTCGACGTGGGGCAGCCTGTGTGCCTGAAGGTCTTAACTCATTAGCCAAATTGCCTCTTCAAGGAAGGGTCCCATGTCCCGATCAACCACAAAGGCCACGAAGAAAAAAGTCGCTGCCTTTCGTGATACTTCGTGTCCTTAGTGGTTTATAGATTTAGCCGAAGAGCCGGAATGAACGTTTGGGCATGAGTTACTGCTTCTTCTGAATCCCTCTTCTCCTCACCAAATGGGTGCTCGCATCCGGCTTGATCTCGTCGTACTTCAAACACGAGATCGAGCCGTCGACTTCGAGCACAGACAACGCAACCTGGTCCACGCTATTAATCCCGTGTTCGCGCAGCGCGCGGTGCAATTCATCCATGCTGACGTGTTCTTTCGCCATATGTGTTTCGATCACTTTGCCGTCATGCACGAGTAAAGAGGGCTGGCCCTGAATCAATTTGCGGAAGCGGCGATTGGCGCCCGATGCCTCAGCGAGCACATAGTTCAAGATGAGCAATGTGCAAGCGGCGACCGCACCGCCAGTCAACGATGTGTCGGGCCCGGTCATCGCATTCTGTACGGAATTCGAAAGGAGGAGCAGCAGCGTAAGGTCGAACGGAGTCATTTGTCCGACCTCACGCTTGCCGCTTAAACGTACGCCGATCAGCACCAGCAGATAAATCACCCCGGTCCGCAGGACAATCTGCACCAGCACATGACCACCGGGAAAGAATGCCGAATTCAATTGCCCGACACTCCACCGGCGGTCACCGGCGTCGGAGCATTCTTGGGAGTACTGAGGTATCCCGTTGCTTTGTTCTTCTCCACAGTCCAGATCACCAATTCAAACAGCAGATGGTCGCGTCCCGAGTAGAACTGGATCGGTTCAGCCGCGTTGCGATCTTTCTTCTCGATCGTCTTATCGTCCGAGGTCACGTTCAAGGTGAACTTTGCCTTCTTCGGATCCGTTTTCTTCAACTGCAAGCTCACGGTCGAAACGGGCTGCGGCTTCGCACCCTTCAACAGCGTGAACTCGTAGTAGTTGCGATCGCCCTTGTGCTTGAGGACCTCGAGATCCTGACGGGTATTTGCGATCAGACCGCTTTGCACGCCGAGATCGCCTACAGCGCTCTGCAGCTTCGCTTTCGTCGCTTCCAGATCGGCCTTCGTCGAAGCCACATCCGTCTTGACGCCACCAACATCGGTCTTCACACCTGCGACGTCACCGCTGACAGCCGTAATCTGAGCCTTTTGCGCGCTCTGCTCCTGCTGCAAGCGCATTTCAGCGGCCTTCTGCTCAGCCTGCAAATCCTTCGCGCGCTGGGCCAGCTCTTTCTTGGTCATGCCCGCCTGACGCGCTAACGTCTCTTCGGCGGCTTCGGCCGTTTGCATGCGATTCTGCAATTCCTTGACTTCAGCCTGGCTGGCGCTCAGCTGATCATTCAGCTTGCCAATGGCCAGATGGTTCGTGTAGAGGGCATAGGACGCCCCCGCTACGATCAAGATAGCCAGCAGGATCAGAATCCATTTGCCGGCATTCGACTGGCTCTCCATCTGTACATGTCCGCCTTCGTCGGCCATACACTTCCTCCTTTGGGATACGAAAAAAACTATGAGTTGCAGGGATGTTTAATTGTTTAGCACCAGCCAAGTGCTGTCAATTAGCTGGTAGGATGCAGAGATTATCGTCCGCGTTACCGCCGCAAGGTTAGAGCCTGCTGCAGGGTGGGCTCAGGATCACGGCGGATATTGCTGGCAGTCCCTCCCAACCGCTTTTCGAGCTTCTCCCGGATATTCGTAACGGACTCTGGCAATGGCGACTTGGGCGCCAGTTTGGCCTCAGACTCGGCCTTTAACAGGCAGGCATAAGCCAATCGGTCCGAAAATCCAGATTCGTCCAAGAAGCGGCTGTAAGCGTACCAGTCCACCGCAGCTGCCGCGGTGTCAGAGTTCGCCCTATCCAACTGTATGGCTTTTTGATAGAGCTGCAAGGCGTCATCCAGCCTGCCCGTCTTGGCTAAGAGACCTGCTTCATTCACAGCTGCAATGCTCTCCAATTTCGGCTGCTTTGTCTGTGCAGCCAACTGCTCGGCCATCGCATACGATTTCATGGCGAAATCCGTTTGAGAGGACCGTGCCTGGCAATCCGCCATGCGCAAGATAATTCCAATGATGAAATCCGGGGACGGCCGGCTACCTCCGTTCTGCTGAGCCAGGCTTTCCAGATAGCTTCGATAGTGACTCGCGGCCTCCTGGGCTTTGCCCTGACGGTCAAGTTCATGTGCGAGATACAAGTGCGCCAAAGGCTGATTGGAATCTATCGCCAGCGCCTTTTTCCAGTCCTCGAGCGCCTGGTCCGAGTGGTCGAACTGAAGCGCAAGAATGCCATGATCGATCAACAAGTTCGCATCCTTAGGCTCGTATTTCAGCGATGTATCCGTAAGCCGATAGGCCTCATCGAACCGTTTCGAATCAAGAAGAAACTTCAGCAAGGCCTGCCGCGGGGCAGGATCGGCAGGATTAATCTGCATTGCTCTCCGCCATGCGGATTCGGCCTGTTGCGCATTGCCAGTTTCCATATGCTTGCGTGCAAGTCGCATCTGAAGTTGGCTATCGAACGAATCAAGCGCAGCTGCCTTCTGCAGTGCACTGATGTCATCGTTGCGGAGCGCTAGATAATGCCGCACCTGATCGACGGTACCCCAAACAAGCAATAACACCGCTGCACTCACCTGCAACCGTCGCGCCGGGGCCGTATCTCCCGCGATCCATCGAATTTTCGAAACAAATGATCCACGGGCCGCAGACAGGGCCTCCGACACTTGAGTGCGTGAGTTGAGCAGCAGAGCTGCGATCCGTCCGTCGCGCAGCTTCCAGATGGCTCCATCCAGAATGAAGTGATGGATGTTTACCATCGCTGTAAAAATCAGGAAGCTGGTCGTAAAGTCCTGATGGAAAGCGCGGCTCGCCAACCAGGGCCCGGGAACAAACAATGCGATGCCACCAACAATGAGTACGCCGAAATAGGCTAAGCCACGCCAGTCTCGTGACTTCCCTTCTGTTCCCTCATCGGCAGACTCGCGCCGGGCATAGTAACTCGTAATCCAAAGATATTGCGCCGAATGCATCACCGCCAAAACGCCCGTGCTATACCGGCTTTGTGGCGTGGCCAGATGCCGTAGCAACGAGATACAGGCCGGCAGCAGAAACCACAGAAACTGCGATGAAAACAACGTCAGTGATGGAATGAGAGCGCGCCATCCAGTTTCGTTCGCCAGTTTGATCAGCCCAAAAGCAGACAGAGCGCAAAAGGCAACAATAAGAATGATCTGCTCCCATCTGCTCGGAACAGCGGGAATTCCCAGTGACCGAAATAGCGAATCACTCGACGCCCCTGTATGGAAACTCAGAAACAACACCAGATACGAAACAATGAACGCACCGTAAAGCGCCCCACGCGTGTTCTTGTCCGGGTTCGCGCCGGCGCGCCGGGCGAACATCATGAACAACCCGTAATTCTGTCCGCTATAGTGCCAGGGACTCCATGTCAGATAGATGGTGAATATCCATGGCAAGAGTTGCGTCCAGGAATGCGAGACCAGAAGAGTCAGCAGAATCAGTCCGGTAACGTGGACCGTGAACATCCGGTATTTCTCGAAGTCTTCCGCACGGTGGTAGGCACGATAGATCGTCGCCATGTAGTGCGGATAGTTGACGACCAGAGCAAGCGCGTAAAAAACAACAGACCACGTCCGCGCGCTTGCCGCCAGCGACCAGTACGAAATCAGCAAGAGCGGCAGAGACCAGGCGCCGCAACCTACAACCAGATCGAGCCAGGGGTTGTAGATCCACAACGAGCTCTGTTTCGTCGCCAGTGACTTTCCCATCTGCGTTGTTAATCCGCCTTCGGCCACAGCCAGGCCCGGCAGCACGAAGCTGCGTCACCTTCAATTGACGTGGCTTGACGAAATTATATGGGGGATAGCGTCAGTGACAGTCGCTTCCGCGGGGTTAGTACCGGTAACGAAAGTAATAGTCGCAACGGCTCAAAAGAGCATGCAGCGGCTAGATTTGGGACACTGCCGCCGAGAATTCTTCTTCCGGGACCTGCGGCCTCTTCTTTACTGCCATGAGCTCGATTGCCTTGTGCGCGATGTGTTCCGCGCTCACTTCGAACTCCTTGATCAGTTCCCAGGGAGCACCGGAATCTCCAAAACGATCCTTCACACCAATGGTCCCAGTAATAACGGGAACGCCGTAAAGTTCCGGTGATTCCGTAATGACGCCGCTAACTCTCCAAGCCAATGCGCCAATCTGATGCTCTTCCGCCGTTACAATCGCGCCGGTCTCGAGCGCAGCACGCATAATCGCTTCAGCATCAATTGGCTTGATCGTGTGGATGTTTAGGATCCGCGTCTCGTAACCGAATTCGCGCTTCAGGATGTATGCCGCACGCATCGCCTCAGGAACCATCGGCCCGCAGGCAATGATGCTCAGATCCTCGTTCTCATTCTTGTGAGATGACGCGAGAACGGTCTCAAATGCCTCCAGGAAGTCCGGACCCTCTTGCCGTAAGCGGATCACGTTCGCCTTGCCGAAAACGAACGGCGTCTTCGCATCCGTGACAATCGGTGTTGCTTCACGGGCAAACCGGATGTATTTCGGTCCTTTGTGCTGAAGCAATAAATAATCCGTCGCTTTCCGTGTTTCAACAATATCGCAGGGCACCACCACTGACATGTTCGGCAAACCCTGCATGGCAAATATATCTTCCAGCGCCTGATGCGTCGCGCCGTCCGGACCGACCGAAACTCCGCCGTGCGCCCCCGCGATCATTACGTTGAAATTGCCGTAGCAAACAGAGGTTCGAATCTGATCGAGATTTCGTGCGGCCGCAAACGTCGCGTACGTCCCAAGCACCGGCAACTTCCCTTCCCGAGCCAGTCCGGCGGCAGCTGAGGTCGCCGACTGCTCCGCGATCCCCATGCTGATCCAACGATCCTCACGCTCAGGCTTCCCAGCGTAAAAATCGCTGATTGTAATCGAACCGGAGATATCGAGCCCTAGGCAAACGATGCGCTGGTCATCCCCATTCGCCGCGAGCGATTGACCGAACCCCTTGCGCGTCGGCTCCATCTTCACCTTCATGCTGTCCCCGGAATTCCACCAGTAATCCCGCGTAAATTTCGGCATTTTCGCATCTAGCTTGCGGTCTACCGCAGCTTGGTAATGGGCGGCGTGATCCAGCAACTTCTGCATGGGGATCTTGTCCGCAAGCCGCAATTCGGCAAGCCCTTTCGTCAGTTCTTCACGATTCGGAGATTTCCCGTGCCAGCCAGCCTGATTCTCCATGAAGCTGACGCCTTTCCCTTTTACCGTGTCCGCCAGGATCATCACCGGACGTCCCTTGATCGTTCGCGCCTGCGCAAAAGCGTCAACAATTTCGTGCATGGTGTGGCCATCGATCCGCAAAACATCCCATCCGAAGCTCCCATACTTCGCGGCCAGCGGCTCAACCTCCATCACCTCTTCCACCAGGCCATCGATCTGCAGTCGATTGCAGTCGATGATTCCGATCAGATTGTCGAGCCCGTAATGGCCAGCCTCCATCGCGGCTTCCCAGACTTGCCCTTCCTGTTGCTCGCCGTCCCCCATAATGCAGAAAATCTTGTGCTGCTTCTTATCGAGTCGGGCTGCTAGAGCCATGCCCACGGCGATGCTCAAGCCTTGCCCGAGAGAACCGGTAGACACTTCAACTCCCGGCAGCTTGAGCCAATGGGGGTGACCTTGATACGGAGAGCTCAGCTTACGCAGCAAGGCCACATCGTCTTTCGGACAAAAGCCGGCAAAGGCCAGCCCCAGATACAGACTGGGCGCCTTATGGCCCGTCGACCAGATGATGCGGTCACGATCGGTCCAGTTTGGATTCCGCGGATCGTGATTCGCCACTCGCAAATAGAGGGCGGCGGCAATATCCATGATCGACAGCGTTCCGCCCGCGTGACCCGATCCTGCCGCATGCAGCGCGACAAGGTTATAACCACGCATCAGGTTGGCTGCTTCGATCAGTTCTGGGATGGAATAGTCGCGCAGTGTCTTTCCAGTCGTGGAGTCGACAAGAGCCATTGCTCCCCCTTCTTGGCGGAAAAGGCTGGGCCAAACAGCAACATGCGTTACTGCCCAAGGGTAGCGACTCCCTGAGTTGGTTGGCGGTGATTACAGTCACAGGAGGGGGTGAGTCAGGTTGAAGTGTAAACGGACAGTTGGCTATTCGAATCGCCAACGCGTCGATTTTGTTTGGAAATACTTCTCCCACAGCGCAAATACCACCTTCGGCCGCACGGCAAACACCGGCTCCTTCATCGAGAGCATGTCACCTTTCATCTTCGAGAGATCCCAGTCGTACTTGCGCTCATAGACTGGAATCATCTTGCGGCGCGCAACAACGTCGGCGATCTCAGCAACTCCCTCGACGATAATCGCCTCCTCCGCTTTCTCGGTGGCAATGACGCATCGTGGATTTGCAGCAAGATTCACAGCCTTGCGCGACTTGCTTCCCGTGCTAAAGAGAAAGCGCCCATCCTGCCAGAGCCCCCAGATAACCATCACGTGAGGCGAACCGTCAGGCCGTACGGTCGTGATCCAGTAATTGTGCGATTTCTTCAGTCGCTGTTCCGCCCAAGACCACGACAAAAGCCCCTTGGTTCCATGGGGGAAGCCGTAGCCTGGCGCTTCAGGACGAGACGATTTCGGATCCTGCGCCGATTCCGCTTTCTTCTTCAAAGGCATTAATCGTTGTCCAAACGTAGGTTGAGGATTGAAGTGGGAGAGCCAAAGACCAAAGACCGACGATCAGCGACCGCTTTAGAGATTTTTTCTCGTCCACTGATCAATTCGCTCCAGTGCCAGCTGCAAATTCTCCATCGAATTCGCGACACTGAAACGCAGAAAACCCTCGCCGTACTCACCGAATGCCGTCCCCGAAAGAGCCGCCACTCCGGCCTGCTCCAGCAGAGCATCGGCCAGCGCTTTTGATTTCCAACCTGTCTTCGAGATGTTCGGAAATACGTAGAAGGCGCCCTTGGGCATCCGGCAGGAGAATCCCTTGATTTTATTCAGCCCGGCGACAACAATGTCACGCCGCCGCTGAAACTCTTCGCGCATTTGGTCGACGGAACTCTGGTCGCCACGAATTGCCTCGATTCCCGCAACCTGTGTAAAGCTCGCTGTACATGAATTCGAGTTCGTCATCAGCCGCGTCATGTGGGCAGCGAGGTCAGCGCGCATTACGCCATAGCCCATCCGCCATCCCGTCATCGCATAAGTCTTCGAAAATCCATCGAGCAGGATCGTCCGCTCCCGCATTCCCGGCACCGACATGATGGAGAAGTGCTCTCCGCCATCAAAGAGCAATCGGCTATAAATCTCGTCCGACAGAACCATAATGTTGCGATCGCCAATCACATTTGCGACCTGCTCGATATCCCGCCGGCTTAGGACTCCACCCGTGGGATTCTGCGGCGAATTGATGATGATCAGTTTCGTGCGGTCACTGATCAACGCCGCCAGTTCGTTCACATCGAGCGAAAAAGCCCGCTCTTCCCTTAACGCAATTGGAACTGCTCGCCCGCCCACGTAGTTGATCATCGACTCGTAGATCGGGAAACCGGGGTTGGGATAAATCACCTCATCTCCGTCATCGACGAGCGACAGAATGCTGAAGAAAATGATTGGCTTCCCGCCTGGAACCACGACGACTTCATCGGGTGTGACTTTCACTCCACGCGTGCGGCTCACGTATTCGGCCAGCGCTTGCCTCAAATCCGGCAGTCCAGCGGATGGGCCATAGTGCGTCCATCCTTTGTGGAGGGCATCGACAGCAGCCTCGACGACATTCGGAGGAGTATCGAAGTCCGGCTCGCCGATCTCAAGGTGGATGATGCTTTTTCCCTGACGCTCCAACGCCCGCGCCTTGTTCAGGACCTCGAATGCTGTCTCCGTACCGAGCCTGGACATACGGCGGGCAAGCTGCAATTCGTGTTGCGTGGCTCTCTCCATGGGGGGAAAACTCCTCAAAAACGCAAACGGCTTATTATACGCCGCACTTTTTCGACCCGCTGTAGAATGCTCGCTTCATGAATGGTCTGACGCTATTTGGACTCTTCGCCGTGGCCGCTATGGTCGTCTGCTACGCATTGGAACGACGAAGCCCCTGGTTTATTCTCGCCTTCGCCGCATCCTGTGTGCTCGGCTCGGTCTACGGCTTTCTTCAAGGGGCGTGGCCGTTTGGTTTGGTGGAAGCGGTGTGGTCGATAATCGCAGCGCGGCGGTGGTGGGTTGCACGCAAGATGCCGAGGACATCCAACGACAATAACTGATCGGCGCAGCGGCGACTCCGATTGAGGAGGTACCGTGAACTATCTCCAAGAACTCTACCTGCATCAGGAGTGGGCAGACGCCGAACATTGGCGAGCCTTCGAATCATTTCCGCAGGCGCTCGATGACAAAGCTATCCGAGAGCGGCTGCTTCATATCCATCTGGTGCAACATGCCTTCCTCTGGCTCTTGGGACCGCGCGATGTTGAATTCAGTGTAAAGAAAATTGAGGACTTCCCCACTATCTCCGATCTGAAGCAATACGGGCGGGATAGCCTGAGCCGGCTGAATGACTTAGTCAGAGGCATAGACGCAACTCTCTCAGAAACGATCGAGGTTCCGTGGTTCAGACCTGCCGCAAGGATCACGGTTCGACACGCTCTAATGCAAGCCGCTATGCACAGCCACTACCACCGTGGACAAAACGCAACTCGCTTGCGTGAACTGGGAGCGACGCCACCCACGACCGATTTCATTGTGTGGCTCCACAAAGGGCAACCAGCGGCTCAGTGGGATTAATTTGAGATCCGAACCATCTCACCTCGTCCCATTGCCCGGCGACACAACGCGCCCATATTCGCTGGCTCGGCTCAGTCGATCAAACATGCGCCAAGCTTCCAGCGAAATCTTGCTGATCGCCTCTTCCCCGTCGCGCTCATTGCGCAAGAATGCTGTCATCACGCAAATCACATAGGGGCGTCCCTCAACGAACACAATTCCCGAATCGTTGCGCACAGCTTCAAGTTCGCCTGGCTTGTTGGCGACTTTGAGGTCTGTTGGAAGATCGCGCGGAATGAACGAGGACTTGTTCGTGCTCAGAACCTTAAAGAAATCCTCTGTCGATTCCTTGTTCAGCACCTTCCCGTGATAGATCGCATCGAGCAGGACCATCATCTCTCGCGGAGTCGAGATGTTCTCGCGACCCTGCTTGGCCGCTTCGAGATCCATCATCTTGCGCCGTAGACGCGTATGTGCCAGGCCGAGAGAGTCGAGCATCGCGTTCACGTTCTGCATGCCGACATGGTCGATGAGTACGTTGGTCGCAGCGTTATCGCTCACCGCGACCATCATCGTAGCGAGATCGCGCACCGTAACCCGCGTCACTCCCGGCGTCAGGCCGTTCATGATGTCGCTATCGGGAACCAGATCCGAAGATTGAACTGTATACAGGTCGGTAAGCTTGAGTTTCCCCTGCTGCGCTTGCAGATACAGACCCGCGAGTACCGTGATCTTGATCGAGCTAGCCTGGGCGAAAACCTCATCTTCGTGTAGAAAGTAGTGCTCTCCAGTCGTGAGGTCTTCAATGGCAACTCCCATGACGCCATCGAGGTGCTGATCGACCTGCTCAATATTCGCTTCCAGCTTTTGCCAGAGAATTTTCGTTTTGACTGGAGATGGTGCGGTTTGAGCCATGCACGAAGACACCAATAGCAGAATCGCAAGAACAGGTCGCATGAACATGCTCCGGAAGAAAGGGGATTGTAGCAGCATGCAGTCTGATGGACGGAAGAAGAGCCGGGCAGATGGACAATTCATCGGGGCTCGAACTCGTCGAGCCCAAGCCCCGACTCGTGATGAAGTTACTTGCAGGTGACGCTGGGATTGTCCTTCGCCAAATCCAGACACGCCTGATGTTGCTTCGCCTGCTTGGCCGCATCGGCCACCGAAACCTGCGCGGACGGAGCGGGCACAACCGGAGCAACGGCGTCATCCTGAACCTGCGTAGAGGTCGTTGTCACGATGTGCGCTGCCGGGACGGTCTGCACCGCCGGCTGAACGGCTGGAGTCTGCGGTGCCGGAGCAGCCGCCTGCTGCGGAACGTTCAATCGGCCATGTTCTTGCCAATCCGCGACGATCAGGTTACAGGCGTCTTTCGCGGCGTTGCCGACGGTATGAGTCGCCTTGGCGCCGAGAATGTCGCCGGCCTTGTTGGCAACCTGAATCTGACTGTTCGAGCGCAAAAGTCCACGATTCTGCTTGGACTCGCGGTTCAACATCACGACATAGTCCGCATTGGACTCGTTAATCGTGACCATCACTCCCGAGCAGTTTTTCTGCAGGTCTTTCGTGACTTCCATGCTCTCGTCGTGAGAATCGACGGTCGACTTCGAACCCCACGCTGCCCAGTGCGAGCCACCCGTCGCGCCACCCTTGCTGTTGACGTCCTCCGACCCCTTGCCCTGAACGAAAACGCGAGGCTTGTCCTGGCAATTCGCCGCTACCGCCAATACCACTACAAAAAGAAAGGAATACCGCTTCATAGTTGAGTTCCCCTTTAGCTGATCCCGAGCTAAAAAACGAGAAGAGTATGAAGGGAGAAAATGAGGGAAAAAAGTGACCGCGATAATAGAAATCTAACGGATGATAATATCAAGTTAAGCCATTGACAGCACGGTAGTTATCCGTCAATGCGAGCATCCCTTAGGTGGCGGACTGCCGTCTCCGAGCTGATGGGAGAGTAATACACCTCTTTGAACGTGTAGGACTTCGCCTTCGAGCCCAGAATGGGCAGAATCTCGATGTGCCAGTGGTAGTCCTCGTCGATCGTCTTCCAATAACCAAGATTCTTGGAGGGGTGAAAGCTGCTCGGGGAAGTATGGAGGACAAGGTGAAAGTCTTCCGTGATCGTGCGAATGCGCTGCAGGGTCCGGCGTAGCAGGGCCGCCAGATTGGTGCGGAGGCCGGGCTTATTCAGGCCGGTGCGTTCGAAGGACGAGTCATGGTTCCGCGGGAGAATCCAGGTTTCATATGGAACACGCGGAGCATAAGGCCCGAGGGTCAGGTAGTCGCCGCGAGCTTCAATCACGCGCTGCGCCTGCCGTTCTTCCTGTTGGATAATGTCGCAAAACACGCACCGCTCTTTAGCCTGAAAATACTCGCGTCCCGCGCGCAACTCGTAAAGCACTCGCCGCGGAACAAACATCGTCGCAATTAACTGAGACGCGGGATGGCTGAATTCCTGGCCCGCATTCTTGCCATAATCCTTGAAGAAGCTGATGTACTTGATGCGTGGGTCCCGCTTCAAATCGAGAATGCGTTCCGCAGCCACGCGAAGAAAATGCGCGATCTCTTCGTCATTAGCATTCCAAAGATGCCGATCATGGCTGCGATTTTCAACTAACACTTCATGCGCTCCGACAGAGTGCATGCGGTCATAAAGACCGTCGCCTCGTCGGCCCGGTTCGCCTTCGACGTGGTATAGCGGCCTCGGATGAACAACCGCGCGCGCAGACCAGGTTCCCGTGTTTGGCGATTTCGCAATTTCATGCAGCGATGAGTCCGTACAGAAAAGACAGGGTGCATCCGCGCCAGGAGCGGCGGAGGCCGAATCGTCGCCGGTCATAACCCACGAACGGGTGATGGGGTCTTTGCGCAGTTCCATAGATCAGTTCACCGCACAAAGGAGAACACCACACGAAGTTGCAGTCAACTGCGAGGATCCCGGAAGAGCTGCCCACCGTGCCTGCAATCACTAAGAAGGACGGCTTCCCGCTTTGTTATAATCCGCCGAAGCCCGCTTGGAATGACTGAGCCGTCCACTCCGCTGATGCGGCAGTATGCCGCCGTCAAGAAAGAACATCCCACCGCACTTTTGTTCTTCCGCTTAGGGGATTTTTACGAACTTTTTTTCGACGACGCCGTGGTCGCGGCGAAGGAACTCCAGATCACGCTGACTTCCCGCAACAAAGAAAAAGGCATGGCGATCCCGATGTGCGGCGTGCCGTATCACGCTGCCGAAGGATACATCGGGAAGCTCATCCGCCGCGGATTCAAAGTAGCGATCTGCGAGCAGATGGAAGATCCCAAGCTCGCAAAGAAGCTCGTACGCCGCGAGGTCACGCGGGTCGTCACGCCGGGCACCGCGGCGGATTCTTCGCTCGGATCGGACGAGAACAACTTTCTGGCAGCGATGGCGCAGGTTGGGGATCGGGTAGGATTCGCCGCTCTGGATCTATCCACGGGAGAGTTTCGAGCGACGGAGTTCTCCGGCGAAAACGCGCTCCGGCGGGTGCAGGAAGAGTTAGAACAGCTACGGCCGAAAGAGGTGCTTTACGGCTCGACGGCCCCTTTGTTCGAACGACAGAGAGAACAGCCGAGCTTTGCTCGTTCCGAACCCAGCGGCGGTCTTTCACTACAAAGACCATCCGCGCGGGCCGCCGGTGCCGCATGGTCGGAAACGCCGCTCGAAGACTGGATATTCGCTCCCGACCACGCCCTGCCCTTACTCGAAAACCATTTTGGTGTCCTTTCCCTCGAAGGCTTCGGCCTGGCCGGAAAAACAGCAGCGGCATCAGCAGCAGGCGCAATCCTCTACTATGTCCGCTCCACCCAGCGCGGATCGCTCGATCACGTCGACCGGATCGGCTGGTACGAGCGACAGAACTGTCTGGTTCTCGACGCAGTCACGGTCCGCAATCTTGAACTGATCGAACCCCTCTTCGCCGGAACCGACGCTGGAGTCACCCTGTTTCGGTCGATCGATACCGCCACAACTCCGATGGGCAAGCGCCTGCTGCGGGCATGGCTCCTAAGGCCGTCGCTCGACGTGAGCGAAATTAATGGACGCCTCGACGCCGTCGAAGCCGGAGTCAAAGATCTCGTCGCCCGCGAAGAACTCCGCCACGCCCTCGATGGCGTGCTCGATCTGGAAAGATTGCTGAGCCGCGTCACTCTGGAGACAGCGAATCCGCGCGATGTGCTGGCCTTGGCCGCCTCTCTCGCGAAACTTCCGTCCATAAAAAGCGCGGTTGCACGACTAGGTGCGCAGCGGTTCCACTCGCTTCATTCGGCGCTCGACGAACTCCGCGACCTGCGCGAGAGGATCGAAAACACGATTGTCCCCGAACCGCCCCTCACTTTCTCCGACGGAGGGGTGATTGCTCCCGGCATCGACAAAGATCTCGACGAACTCCGCGACCTTTCCCGCAATAGCAAATTGGTCCTCGCGCAGATCGAGCAGCGGGAGCGCACGCGCACGGGCATTTCGTCGCTGAAGGTGAAATTTAATTCCATATTCGGCTACTACATCGAAATCTCGAAATCGAACCTCCATCTCGTCCCGCAAGACTATGACCGCAAACAGACCCTGGTCGGCGCCGAGCGCTTCACGACTCCGGAGCTGAAGGAATACGAAGCGAAGATTCTCGACGCCCAGGAAAAGATCGTCGAGATCGAGCGCCGCATCTTCACCGAGCTGCGCACCGCGATCGCAGCCGAAGCCAAGCGCATCCGCCAGACCGCGCTAGCCCTGGCCGAAGTCGATGTACTCGGCTCCCTAGCGCACATCGCCGCTCTGAGAAATTATTGCCGTCCGCAATTCGCCGCCGACTCCGGTGCTCTGGAAATCATCGAAGGCCGCCATCCCGTCATCGAGCAGCAGGAACTCTCGGGCGGCAGCGAGCGCTTCGTCCCCAACGATCTCTACCTGAACGACACGACGCACAACATCCTGCTCCTTACGGGCCCGAACATGGGTGGCAAGTCGACATATCTCCGTCAAACAGCTCTGACTGTAATCCTGGCGCAAATGGGATCGTTCGTCCCGGCCAGATCGGCAAAGCTGAGCATTGTCGATCGCGTCTTCACGCGCATCGGAGCCAGCGACAATCTGGCCCGCGGCCGCTCCACCTTCATGGTCGAGATGACGGAAACCGCGGCAATTCTGCACACGGCGACCGCGCGATCCCTGATTCTGCTTGACGAAGTCGGTCGCGGTACCGCGACCTACGACGGATTGGCTATCGCTTGGGCCGCAGTGGAGTATCTCCATGGACGCGTCCGGGCAAAAACACTTTTTGCCACTCACTATTTCGAGCTGACGGAATTGGCCGAACAACTGGAAGGAGTGAAGAACTACCACGTATCCGTAAAAGAGACGGGTGGTGGAATCGTGTTCCTGCGAAAGGTTGAACCCGGAGCGGCAGATCGCAGCTACGGAATCGAAGTCGCCAAACTAGCCGGATTGCCGAATGAGGTCGTTGAGCGGGCGCGTGAAGTTCTCGCACAGCACGAATTCGCCGAGCAGCAGGCCACGATGCATCTGTCTCCGGGCGCAACACCACCAGCGGCGCAGTTGACGATCTTCACTCCGCTTTCGCAGCCGGTCCTGGAAAAGCTGCGCGACGTGGATCTGAACCGACTCACACCGCTGGAGGCGCTGAATCTGTTGGCGGAGCTGAAGAAAGAAATCTAATAAAGAGGAGATTCATTGTTGCGTGCGCCGAACGTTGGGCAGCTACTGATCATCGGCTTCGATGGCACCGAGATGAATACCCATCTCGCTACGCTGCTCACTCGCCTCCAACCCGCCGGCGTCATCCTCTTCGCACGAAACATCCAGACTGCCGAACAAACCTGGCATCTTCTCCGCGAATGCCAAACGTGCGTCGACGACCCACTCTTCACGTGTGTTGATCTCGAAGGCGGCAGTGTCGACCGCTTTCGCGACGTGCTCGGCGCCACTCCCTCCGCCGCCGAAGTTTTCGCCACCGACGATCCCCGCATGTTCCGCCGCCACGGCGAGATCATCGGAGAGAACTCGCGCACTCTCGGATTCAATCTCGACTTTGCCCCCGTGCTCGACCTCGCCTTTCCCGCATCGCAAAATGTGATGGGGACGCGCGCCGTCTCAGAAGATCCGCAAGCCGTCGCCGCGTACGCCCGCGAGTTCCTCGATGGCTTAAAAAAATGCCGAGTCCTCGGATGCGGAAAACATTTCCCCGGCCTCGGTGAAGGCAATCTCGACAGCCATCACGAACTGCCCGTGATCGACAAGCCACTGAAACGTCTGTGGTCAGAAGATCTCGTTCCCTACCAACTGCTTCGCCGTTATCTTCCATTCGCGATGATCTCCCACGCGGCCTATCCGCAAGTGACAAAGACCAAAACTCCCGCGTCCCTCTCGAAGATTTGGATCACCGACATTCTGAAAAAGAAGATCGGCTACCGCGGCCTGATCGTCTCTGACGATCTTGAAATGGGCGGAGTCCTGGGGGCCGCGCCCATCGGCGAAGCAGCCGTAGAATTGATCCGCGCTGGCGGCGATCTCTGCCTTGTCTGTCACCGCGAAGACCGCGTGCTCGAAACCTATGAAGCCCTCACGCGCGAAACAGAGCGCGACAAGAAATTTGCCAAGCGCGTACCAGAATCCGCACGCCGCGTACTGGCATTCAAAAAGAAGTGGAAGAAAGAATTGAAGTCCGGCAAAGCTCCGACCAAAGCGGCCATCGAAAAGCTCACGCGCCAGCTCTGGGAGTTCGGCGAGCAAGTCCGCCTCGGCCCGTTGAGCCGCCGCGAAGATCGGCGCCGCCGATGAGGAAGAAAACTCCGCCTCTGAAGACATCGCGACAGAAAACGATCGTCGCCGGCATCATGAGCGGCACATCGGGTGATGGGATCGACGTAGCCCTCTTAGGAATTAGCCGAAATTCGGGCTCACGCTCTAAGTCTGAGAGGATTGTCGGCCTTAGCGGGCGGGGGCGCCCGCTCCAAGAAACCAACATCCAACTCTTAGGCCAAGCTGCGTTCCCCTATCCCGCGCAAGTCCGTCGCACAATTCTCTCGGCGATGAATTCGCAGTCAGCGTCCGTAGCCGACCTCTCCCGCCTCAATTCCCTGCTCGGTGAACTCTACGCCGATGCAGTACTCGCCACGCAAAAGCACTTCCGAGCCCGCGTCGATCTCGTCGGCTGCCACGGCCAGACTCTCTACCATCAGGGCGAAGCGCAACCCTTCCTCGGACGCAAACTCACCACCACATGGCAAACCGGCGAAGCCGCGATCATTGCTGTCCGCGTAGGCGTCCCGGTCGTCTCCGACTTTCGACCCTCCGACATGGCGGCGCACGGAAAAGGCGCCCCGCTCGTTCCCTATCTCGACTATCTCTGGTTCCGTGATCCGAAGATTGGTCGCATTATCCAAAACATTGGCGGCATTGCCAACCTCACCGCGATTCCCGCTGGAGCAGGGCCAAAAGACCTTCTCGCCTTCGATACCGGCCCGGGAAACATGGTGATCGATGCGCTGACTCAGGAATTATTCAAAAAGGCCTTCGACCGCGATGGAAAGATTGCTGCCTCTGGAGAAGTGCTCGATCGGGTTCTGGCACACTTCCTATCCCAACCATTTTTCAACTCGAAGCCCCCGAAAACTGCAGGCCGCGAGCAGTTTGGAAGGGAATTTGTTGATGACTTTTTACGTTTGTGTCGGCGCGGCCGGAATCAGGACGTAATCGCTACCGCGACCGCGCTCACCGCCAGATCAATCGCCGACGCCATTCGCCGATTTGTGCTTGGCAGAAAACCCAGACTTCCCAACGCGCCGCACTATCATGAAATTATTCTTTCCGGCGGCGGTGCCCGTAACTCGACGCTTGTCGCTATGCTCGCCGAGCAAATGTCGTCTCTCGGCATTGTGACTCGGTTTTCCGACGAATTCGGACTCCCCTCGGACGCGAAAGAGGCAGTGGCATTCGCGGTCCTCGCTTACGAAACGTGGCACAAAAGACCGTCCAATGTCCCGTCAGCCACCGGCGCTCGTCGCCCTGCGATCCTCGGGAAAATTTCCTATGCGTAGCTGGCACTCGCGCGTTTCCGAATCGACGGCGCTGCGAATCTTTGCCACAGGCCTATTGTTTGCCGGTCTATTCCCAACGCTCTCCTGCTCCAGCAAGCCGGATCCCGATACTCTGGTGATGATCATCGAATCGAGCCCAACAAATCTCGACCCGCGCATAGGAATCGACGCTTGGTCCGAGCGCATCGACAATCTCATCTTCGATGACTTGCTATCGCGTGGAAACGATCTAAACGTCGCGCCCGGCCTGGCCGAGAAATGGGAAGCGGCCGATCCACTGACCTACGTGTTCCACATCCATCGTGGCGTCACCTTTCACGACGGACGTCCGCTGACTTCAAAAGATGTGAAGTGGACCTTCGACTCCCTTCTTCAAGGAAAAATCCGTAGCACAAAATCGGCAGTCTATAAGTATGTCGACCATATTGATGCCCCTGACGAGACCACCGTCATCTTCCATCTGAGGGAACCGGATTCGACTCTGCTCTGGAATCTCTCCGATGGGGCAATCGGCGTGGTCCCCTATGGCAGCGGCGATGAAATCACGCTTCATCCGATCGGCTCGGGCCCATTCAAATTCGTCAGCGCCGAGACCGATCGCGAGGTCATCCTCGAGCGCAACGATCAGTACTGGGGTGACAAGGCAAAACTGGCGCGCGTTCGCTTCGCGGTCGTGCCAGACGAGACCACCGAAGCCCTCGAGCTCCGCAAAGGCAGCGGCGACATCGCGATCAACTCGCTCACTCCTGACACAGTCGTTACCCTGGCAAAGAATCCGAACCTCACAGTCATGACTGGTCCCGGAACCCGCCTGGCGTATCTCGGATTCAACCTTCGCGATCCGATCCTCAAAGATGTTCGCGTGCGGCAGGCCATCGCCTACGCCCTCGACCGTCGCCCCATGATTGAATATCTCTGGCGCAATGAAGCGGAGCCGGCAAAAAGTATCCTGCCCACGCAGAGCTGGGCCTATAACGGAAACGTACCAGCCTACGAGCATGATCCGGAACAAGCAAAGCAGTTGCTCGATGCCGCAGGACTTCGGCCTGGCATCGATGGCATCCGCTTCCACATCACGATGAAAACTTCCACCGACGCGAACACCCGCCTCATGGTCGCGGTGATGCAGCAGCAACTCCGCGATGTCGGGATCGCACTTGATATCCGCAGTTTTGAGTTCGCCACTTTTTTCTCCGACGTGCAGCACGGAGCCTTTCAGCTGTACGGCCTGCGCTGGATCGGCGGAAACGAAGATCCCGACATCTTCGAATACGCCTTCCATTCGTCAAAATTCCCACCCAACGGCGCGAATCGCGATTACTACTCGAACCCAACGGTCGACGCGTTGATCGACAAAGCCCGGCAGGAGATCGATCCCAAAGCCCGCAAGGCCCTCTACGACGAAGTCCAGAGCATCCTGGCGCAGGACCTGCCCTACATTAATCTTTGGTATCTCGATAACGTGCTGGTACATACCAACCGTGTGCGGAACATCGAATTGAATCCCGCCGGCAACTACGACTTTCTGCGCAAGGCAGAACTGGTGACGAACGTCAACTAGAGAGAAACAATTTACTTCCCATTGGTTCCACACGGAGCATAATCACTTTGAGGAATATCTCCGCCGAGGAAAGCTGTGCGAGTTCTCCGGGCCAAGCATCTTCGCGTTCACACATTCATACTCCTGCTGTTTCTGTACACGCTTTCGGCCGTCGGGCAGGTTTCTGGCCCTCCTGAAGTTCCTTCCAACTTCAAACTCGATATGCAGACGGCCGAACACTTGCGTCCGCAACTGATGGCCGATAGCGATTCTCCGGATGCACGCTATGGCACCGGCGAATTGGTCTTCAAACGTCTTCTTCAGTTCATCCCGTCAACTCCTGCGAATTTCAAATGGCAGTTGCGAATCGTCGAGAACGATCAACTGAACGCCTACGCATCCCCGGACGGCGGTATCTTTGTAGAGAGTGGACTGGCGCGCATCGCGGGACAAAGCTCCGGCTTGTGGGCGGCAATTCTCTCGCATGAAATTGCCCACGTCGTGCGGCGTGATTGGGCGCGAAGATATCTCTATCAGAAATACCTGGAGCGAGGTGGAGGAGCGCGCATTGTGCTTGGAGATCCGGGGCTGCCAACAGACACCTGGTTCGATTCCGAAAAAGCGTCAGCGGATATGGGTCGTTTCTGCCGTCAACTGGAACTAATCGCCGATCATGACGGCCTGATGATGATGGCGCGGGCAGGCTACCATCCCGACTTCGTTCCTTCCCTGCATCATCTACTCCATGCGCGAGGCGTTAACGGAAGTAAATCCCTTTATGCCATGCACCCGTGTTGGGAGGAACGGGACCAAGAGCTGACCCGCGCCTATATCGAAGCCAGCATCGAGTTCGAGCACCGTTGGCGCGAATGGTACGCCTCGCCGGGTGGAAACCCTCCAGTCGTAGTATTTGCCAATAATCCGACCCTGAAAAAACTCTCCGCCGGACGGTGGCAGATTCAGGTTCCGATGCGCTGCGAAAATCTCGTGGGTGCCGTCGAAGTCGTCCTGCGCTCCGACACGCGGCGTGATGAAACGATGCGTCTCGCCAAACTACCTGAGAACGGCGGGAACGATTCCGAAATGCGCCAACTGACTGGTTGTACCTCACCAACTACTACTGTGATTTTCCAGTTGGGCAATCTCAATGCAAAACCGAAGCAGCCCGTTGCCTGGACGGACCTTTACGTCATCGATGCGTGGGGATCGGTGCTTGCTCGCGAAGACGTCCCGAAATTTCCGCGATAGTGCCTCTCTCTGCTTTCAAGACGACATAGTTTCGCCCCTTGAAAGCTGAATTCGCCCGTCCCGCATCCAACAATTCCCTGTTACCATCGAATAAACATTCATGCGAATTCTCTTCATCGGTGACATTTTTGGTCGTCCCGGCCGAACCATTGTCAAAGACCGGCTACCCGGAATTGTTCGCGACCGAAACATCGACTTGCTTATCGCGAACGGGGAAAACGCTGCCGCCGGATTCGGCATTACACCCGCTCTCGCCGAGGAATTGTTCGAACTCAATATCGACGTCATCACCACCGGCAATCACGTCTGGGACAAGCGCGAGATCGTCGACTACTTTCACCTCGTCGCAGGCAACGGACACGGTCCCGCCCGCCGCGTACTGCGCCCGGCAAACTATCCCTCCGATATGCCCGGCTCCGGCCTTTATGAAGGCATGAAAGGGAAGGTTCCGTATGCCGTCATCAATCTGCAAGGTCGCGTCTTCATGGCCTCGAATGACGACCCCTTTCGCGTCTCCGACCAACTCCTGCAAAACGTCAAAGCGAAAGTGATCCTGGTAGATTTTCACGCTGAGGCGACCTCAGAGAAGATCTCGCTTGGCTGGTATCTGGATGGACGCGTCACGGCCGTCGTCGGAACTCACACTCATGTCCCCACGGCAGACGAGCGCGTCCTTCCCAACGGAACCGCCTACATTACCGACGTGGGAATGAGCGGCCCATATGACGGCGTCATCGGCGTAAAAAAAGAGCTGGTTGTCGGGAAATTTCTGAATGGCATGCCGGTGCGCTTCGAACCCGCCACCGGTGACGTTCGCATGTGCGCGGTGGTCATCGACTGCGACGAAAACACCGGCAAAGCCAGCAAAATCGAGCGCTTGATGCTTTCATAGGCGTTGGTTTTCCTTCGTTTGCCTTAGGCCATCGGTGGTTACAGCTTTGGAAAATGACGGAAGATGCAGCGCAAGCTGAAGGGCTTCTCACGTTCTGTGGTTTCCGGCAAATGTCAGTCCGGAGGTACCACGACCAAGTGGTCAACCTTGCTTTGACGTAAGCACGATAGAATTCCAGCAATGCATCGTAAGGCTCTCATTTTATTGGCGGTGTGGGTCGCCATCAGCGTACCGGCTTTGCTGTGCGCTGAGGATAACGCCGCCCCCCCGATCTCCTGCAACAACGGCCTGGTCGGCGGAATCAATTGCGTCGTCACCGAGCAGGATCTTAAGGTAGCCCACGACGCCTATGAAAAAGGCCTGAAGCTGCAAAAGCATCAAGACTTCGAAGCGGCCTTTGAGCAATTCGACAGAGCCTCAAGGCTGGCACCTCGAAATGTTCAATTCCTTACCGCTCGTGAGGTCGTCAAGGCGAAGCTGGTTTTCGACGATGTCGAGCGTGGAAACGCCTTGCTCCGCGACGATGCGCGCAACGAGGCTGCCGACGAATTCAGGGCCGCCCTCGACCTCGATCCGGACAATACCTTTGCGCAGGAACGTCTGAAGGAAGCTTCCGATCCACCACAAACCGTCGCGCGCGATCCTCTACGCAATCGCCTCGACGAGTCGCAAGAACTTCACCTGCAGCCCGCAAGCGACCGTGCAACATTCCACTTCACAGGCGATGTGAAATCACTGTTCACCCAACTTGCCGGTGCCTACAAAATGGCCGTGCAGTTCGACGACTCGGTACAAACACGGCAGGTGCGTTTTAACGTTGATGATCTCGATTTTTTCACCGCGCTACGTCTGGCTTGCGAGGTAAGCAAGACGATGTGGGCGCCTCTGGACGCGCATCAGTTCATCATTGCTGCCGATACCGTAGCCAACCATAAACAATTTGACCGCATGTCGCTGCGAACCATTCCCCTTCCGCCGCACGCGTCTCCTCAGGAAGCGACGGAAATGATCAATGCCGTCCGTAACACTCTCGAGATACGCTTTATCAATTCCGGACAAACCGGTGATGTTTTGGAAGTTAGGGGGCCCCAGACTGCGGTTGACGCCTGTGCAAGGCTGCTCGCAAATCTCAGCAATGAAAAGCCGCAAGTCATGGTTGACGTTCGTGTGTTTCAGATCAGCCACAATCTCACGCGCAACATCGGCCTTCACATTCCGAATACGTTCAATCTCTACAACATTCCTGCCGTTGCACTGGCCGGACTCGGCGGACAGAACATACAGCAACTCATCAATCAATTGATCGCGTCCGGGGGCATTAATCAAGCGGGTAGTTCGTCGCTGGCCGGTCTCATATCGCAACTCACTGGTCAGCAGAATTCCATCTTCAGCCAACCTCTTGCCACCTTCGGCGGTGGACTGACTTTCATGGGTCTCAGTCTGGACCAACTTTCAGCGCAGCTCTCGCTCAATGAGTCTTGGATCCGCAGCCTGGAAGACATGTCGATGCGCGCAGGCCAAGGCACTGATGCCACATTTCATCTTGGCTCCCGCTATCCGATCCAGAATGCCAGCTACGCTCCCATCTACAACTCGCCGCAAATCTCGCAGGTACTCGGAAACCTTAGCTACGTTCCCCCGTTTCCATCGGTCAGCTACGAGGATCTGGGCCTGCAGGTGAAGGTGAAGCCGACGGTCCACGGCGACGGCACGATTGCAATGCAGATTGAATTGCAGGTACGCTCACTCACGGGCCAAGCGAACAACGGAGTGCCGATCATCTCGAATCGTGAGTACAAGGGCTTTATAAATTTGAGAGACGGCGAACCCACGTTCATCGCCGGCCAGGTTTCCGACAATGACATGAAGTCGATGAGTGGTATCCCGGGACTCGGTGCCATCCCGCTCATCAATCAGGCAATGGTCACCAACACCAGAGAAGAAGACTACGACGAGCTCATGATCTCGCTCACTCCACACGTACTAGCCAACTTCGAACGCTGGAGCCCAACGATCTGGCTCAGCGAGCGCTAGCTACTTCCCCGCAGCATCTTTTGCAGCAAAATCCGCAAGGCTTTTGTAAACGTCACTCAGGCGTTGATCGAAGTTGCCGATTTTACGTCCGTTGATGAATACCGTAGGGGTACCGGTCACGTCGATATCTTTCTCCTTGCCCAACTTAATCGAGGCATCGACATGCGCTTTGGTCTCCGGCTTGTCGGCGCATGCCGCAATGTCTGTACCCTTCACACCAGATTCCTCGGCAATGCCTTTCAGCTTTTCATCTACATTTTCTTTTGTGATGTCGGACTGGTGCTCATAGGTTTTGGAGACGAACTTCCAGAAAGCCTCGTTAGAGGCGCGCCCGACACAATCCGCGTATTCAGCTCCACGCATAGCCCAGTTATGCATTTCAAGTGGAAAATTCTGAAAAACGAAACGCGCATTCGGTTCAGAAGCGACCAGCGACTCGATCGTCGGCTGTGCCGCTTTGCAGGCCGGGCACTGCAGGTCTCCGAATTCGACGATCGTAACAGGGGCATCTTTCGGCCCCTTGGATGGACCGCTTATTCCTTTCTCGAGCGCCTTCTTTGCCGGATCGAACGGCTTGGCGCCGAACGGAATGATGTCGCCCACAAGCGCGTGCTGCCCGTCAGGCGCAACGTAGAAGCGCGAGTACTGCTGTCCCTGACCGTTGGCCAGGACCACGTTGACCTCTGCCAGGTTGTCAATCGGCGAAGGCTTGATGCTCACGATTTTCCAGCTCACATCGGCCTGGTAACCGAACTGCTCGTGCAAGAACGATTCGACTACGGCTTCCGACGGAAGGTCCGGCGTGGCATGAGTTCCAAGCTTGTCGCTCGATTTCTTATCGTTTGCAGGTGTCTGTGCGGCTGCGAGGCCAAGAGCAAGCAGAATAGTCAGCAATGACGTTAACAAATTGCGCATGTGTTCCTTTCGCGTTGGCACTTGAGGCAATTCAAATGAAAGAGAGATGTCGCATCTAGCATACGATACGGACGAAAATCACGGCTCGCTTTTGGCAGCGATTGGGAAACGGCGGCCATAGCCAAAAGCTTTGGGCGAGATCTTCAGACCTGGCGCTGCTTGCTGACGCTTATACTCCGCGCGATCGACCATCCGTATCACCCGGCGAACGAGATCGAGATCGAACTTGTGATCGGCCGCAATCTGCTCGGCGGAATGTGAGTCCTCGACATAGTCTTCAAGAACCGCATCCAGCACCGCATACGGCGGCAAAGAATCACTATCTTTTTGATCCGGACGCAGTTCCGCCGAGGGCGGTTTCTCCAGGGACGCTTGCGGAATTACCGGCCGCCGCGAATTCACGTAGTGGCTAAGCCGATACACCAATGTCTTTGGCACATCGGAGATCACCGCGAGCCCTCCAACCATATCTCCATACAACGTGCAGTAACCCACACCCAATTCGCTCTTGTTTCCCGTAGATAGAACAATTGCGCCGAACTTATTCGAGAGCGACATCAACAGCATTCCCCGCGCACGTGATTGAATGTTCTCTTCCGTGACGTCTTCTTTCTGTCCAGAAAAAACCGGTTCCAAAATTTGCCGATAGGCCTCATACGCCGGATTGATCGAGAGTAATTCGAAGCGTATGCCGAGATTCTTCGCCAGTGCTCGAGCGTCGTCGATCGATCCCTGCGATGAATACGGGCCCGGCATCCCCACGCCGATGACATTGTCCGGCCCAACCGCATCGGCCGCAATTACAGCGGTCAAAGCCGAATCGATCCCACCGCTCAGGCCAACGATGGCTTTCTTGAAACCGCACTTGTGCATGTAATCGCGTGTGCCCAGCACGAGCGCCTGGTAGCCACTCGCCTCCTCTCCCGCAACCTGCTCGTGCACGTCGCCCGTAAGAGTTTGCGAATCGAAGTAGATCAGGTCCTCTTCAAACGAGCGGCCCTGCGCGATGACCTCTCCCTCGCGGTTGAGTACAAGACTGGAACCATCAAAAACAAGACTGTCATTGCCGCCGACCTGATTCACCAGCGCAACTGGGACCTTATGCTGCCGTGCGATGCTGGCCAGCAGGTCGCGCCGAAACTCGCGCTTTCCCAGCCAGAAGGGCGAGGCAGAAATATTCAGAACAAAATTACCGCCCGCCTGAATCAGAGATTCGACCGGATCGACCAGATACATTCGCTTCGGCCAGAACAATTTGTCATTCCAGGCATCCTCACAGATCGTGAGCGCCATCCGGTTGCCGCAAAACGGGAACAATTCCTGCCTGCGGGCCGGAGCAAAATTGCGCATCTCATCGAAAACGTCATAATTCGGCAACAGCATCTTCGACTGGACAAACGCAATCTTCCCGTCCATCAGCAGAACCGCCGAGTTCATCACCGACTTGCCCGTTTCCGAATCGGCCGGAGTCACCATCCCGCAGATCACAGCGATGCCGTCGGTCTGTGCGGCGATACGCTCGGCAGACTCGCGATTCTTGCGGACGAACGATGACCGCTCTACTAGATCCCGTGGCGGGTATCCACAAATCGACAGTTCGGGAAACAAAATCAACCCAGCGCCTGCGGCCCCAGCCCGTTGCGCGAAATCAATAATCTTGGCCGCATTGCCGGAGAAATCTCCGACCGTAGGATTGATCTGTCCCAACGCAATCTTCACGAAATTAGTGTAAAGCCCCATTCCACACCTTGCACAGAAGCCCTCATTTCCGGCCTTTGGGACCGAGGTACAGGAACCACGGAAAAACTTGCCTGCACCTGCTACAATATCGATTTTGTTGAGGCCCTCTGGAGGTGCCCCGATGTCTGCGCAAGCCCAACTCGTGAAACGCCGGCTTTTCTCCTTGTTTTCTCTGGTTCTCTTCGCTTTTTTTCTCTGCAACGCCTCCGCCCAGACTAAAACCGCGAGCCATCCCTGGATGAACCCCAGTTTGTCCCCTGATGAGCGCGCGTCGATGGTCCTCAAAGAGATGACGATCGATGAAAAGATCTCGCTTCTTCATGGCACCGGCATGGAGGGCTTGAGCCCGCTTAGCCCACTCATCGTCCACTCGAATGGCGGCGCCGGATACACCGTCGGCATTCCGCGGCTCGAAATTCCGCCGATCCAAATGTCCGACGCTGCCTATGGCGTACGCATGAGCGGCGACAACGGCCGTTACTCCACCGCCCTTCCCTCCTGCGTTGCCGGCGCGGCTAGTTGGGACCTGCAGGGTGGATACGAATATGGCGCGCTGATCGGCCGCGAACTGCGCGCACAAGGCTACAACATGGGTCTGGGCGGTGGCGTGAATCTCACGCGCGAACCGCGCAACGGCCGCACGTTTGAATACATGGGAGAAGATCCCCTGCTCGCCGGAACCATGGTCGCGTCGGTCATCAAAGGGATCCAGGCGCAACACGTCATTGGCGACATCAAGCATTACGCCTTCAATGACCAGGAAAGCGGCCGCAACTCGGTAAACGTCACAATCGACAAGCGCGCCGCACGCGAGAGCGACCTGCTCGCATTTGAAATTGGTGTCGCGCAATCGGAACCGGGCGCGGTGATGTGCTCTTATAACCGCCTTGGTGGCGACTATGCCTGCGAGAACAAATATCTTCTCACCGACGTCCTGAAGAATGATTGGAAGTTCAAGAACTTTGTGATCACCGACTGGGGAGCCGCTCACAGTACCGTGAAAGCTTCAGCCGCCGGCATGGATCAGGAACAGCCCGGCTGGATTTTCTACGGCGATGCTCTGAAAAAGTCCGTGGAAACAGGCATGGTGCCAAAGGCGGAACTCGACGATCACGTCCACCGAATTTTGCGCGCCATGTTCGCGACTGGCGTTGTAGACAATCCGCCAGCGAGGAGCGTCGTCGATGTTCTCGGCGGCTTGAAAGTGGCCCGCGAACTCGAGGAACAGAGCATCGTTCTGCTGAAGAACGAAAATGCGCAACTTCCGCTAGACAATTCAAAAGTACACAGCATCGCGATTATTGGTCCGCATGCGGATGTGGGAATGATCTCCGGCGGCGGTTCGGCGCAGGTCGATCCCCCGGGCGGAAATGCGATCATGCCTCCCGGAAAAGGCCAAACCCGGTGGCTAGAGCCTGTCTGGTTCCCAACTTCGCCGCTGAAATCGGTTCGAGCGAAAGCCGCTGGGGCGACGGTGGAATTCAACTCCGGCTCCGATCCTGCAGCCGCCGCAGCCCTGGCCAAAAACGCGGATGTCGCAATCGTATTCGCCTATCAATGGGAAAGCGAAGACATGGACTTGCCCAGCCTCGCTCTTCCCGAGCATCAAGATGAGTTGATCTCCAGGGTTGCCGAAGCAAATCCTCGTACCATCGTCGTGCTCGAGACCGGCGGTCCCGTCACGATGCCCTGGGTCGACAAAGTCAGTGCAATTGTCGAAGCTTGGTATGCGGGCAGCGCCGGGTCTGACGCCGTCGCCAACGTGCTGTTCGGCGATGTGAATCCAAGCGGCAAGCTTCCGCTTACATTCCCACGCAGCGACGCCGATCTACCGCACCCAACAATCGTGAAACCTCCCGCCGCATCTTTGGTGAAGCCCGGCCCCGAACCATGGAAGCAAATCGCTGCCGGACTTGCGCCCTTCCAAGTTACTTACGACGAAGGCGTGAAGGTCGGCTACAAGTGGTACGACGCCGAGAACAAGCCGGTCCTCTTCCCCTTCGGACACGGACTCTCCTACACAACGTACTCGTACTCCAATCTGAGAGTCACTCCGGGAAAAAATCCTCAAGTGACTTTTACGGTAACGAATTCCGGAAATCGAGCCGGAGCAGAAGTAGCCGAAGTCTATGCAGCTCTACCCGCCAGCGCCAACGAACCTCCGAAGCGCCTGGTTGGTTGGAGCAAAGTTCAACTGAAGCCCGGCGAGAGCAAGGAAGTCACCGTCGATGTAAACCCGAAGTATCTATCGATTTACAGCACGGAACAGCACGGCTGGCAGCTTGTCCCCGGCGAATATAACTTCATGGTCGGAGGATCATCGCAAAATCTGCCATTGAAGCAGGCGGTGAGCCTGAACTAAGTCGGGTCGGCAGCTACATCTCATTGCCGAGTGAAATGACTTCGCGGACCACTTCGTCGACGTCGGAGTCCTTTGTTCGATGATTCACGATGCACGCCCGCAGGCAGAATTTCGTGCCAATGGACGCATTCGAAAGATAGACGCGCCCGCGCTTCAACAAGTGCTTCAGCAGCTCAGTATTGAGTCGATTTAATTCGTCCTCCGATCGCGCGTCTGTCCCGCGATAACGGAAGCACACCGCACTGAGTTCCCCGGTAGCGACGAGTTCCAGCCGGGGCTCCGTCTTTATCAACTCACACAGTCGCCGCGCCTGCCTCAAATCCTTTGCAATGGATTCTCGAAACGCCGCCAGCCCGTGATACCGCATCGAGAGCCACAGCTTCAGAGCGCGAAATCTCCGCGAGAGTTCCAGCGATTCCTCAAAGAATGCGAATCCTTCAATCGGGTCGGACGTCAGCGTCCTCGCGTAGTCCCCGCTATGTGAGAACGCCTTTTCTCCAGCCCGCGGATCGCGATACAGCAGGCACCCACAATCGAGTGGCTGATAGAGCCACTTATGCGGATCAAGCGAGATCGAGTCAGCGAGAGCCATTCCATCAAACTTCTTCGGCTCAGCGATGGCAGCGAGCGCGCCGTAAGCACCATCGATGTGGAACCAGGCACCATGCCTCCGGGCGATCTCCGCAATGTTCCGCAGGGGATCGATAGCTCCCGTCTTAACCGTTCCGGCGGAAGCCACAACCGCCAACGGCGTCTTGCCCGTTCGCCTGTCGATCACTATTTTCGCTTCCAGCGCCGCAAGATCGATACGAAGAGAGGAATCCGTCGGAATCAGCTTGAGATTCTGCCTTCCGATCCCGAGCAACGCGACGCTTTTCGGAATCGACATGTGAATCTCTTCGGAAGCATAAACAGTCAGATTTGCATTCACGCCCGCTTCATTGGCGGGCGCCAGTGCCTCTCGCGCCATCGCGAGTCCCATCAAATTGGCAGATGAGCCGCCGCCCGTGAGATATCCATGAAAACCGCGACAGCCGATCGCTTCCGCGAGCCAGCCCACAACAGTATTCTCGATCATGACTGCGCCCGGCCCGGAGCGCCACGCAGTTACGTTTTGATTGAGAACACTGGCCAGAAGGTCTGCAACGGCGCCCACCGGCTCGCCCGAACCCAGCACGTACCCGAAAAAACGTCCATTCTGCGCCCGCGATGAATTAATGACGGCGCTCAATTCATCGAGGGCCCTCTCCCCCAGACCTTGCTCCGGCAGTGTTGCCTGAAAAAGACGTACAGACTCCTCCCCCGTTGTGGCTGGTGCAATCGGCCTCGAATCGAGGCTCCTGAGGTAGTCTGTCGCAAGTTCGGTAATCCGGCCCGCCAATTGCCGGAACTGGTCAACCGAGCTCTCCAGAGAGTTCATGCTTTAATCGCCGCTCTCCGGGATAACCGTGTGCTTCGATTCGGGCATCGGAGCGGATCCCTTCTGGTCTTTCCACAAGACCCGATTCAAGCTAGCGGCATCTGCCGCATCCGGCCGCGAGAAGTCCATCCGCGATGAGATGTTCGCCCCTGGTGCGTCGTGCTTGTTCGTCTCGTAGATCAAGCCATTATTCAGATTGCGGAAGTCAACTTGATAAGGCTGTTGGTCTCCAGCGCCTGAGAACAGACCGCTCATCACAGGAGCATAGGCATCGTTCTGGTTCATTGGCGGAAGCCCAAGCAGCGTCTCCATCGTGTGAACCATATTCACCGTCGTATAGAACCGATGCTCAATCGATGGCTTCGCCGAAGAGCCCGGCGAATACTTGCTGATCACCAGACCGATCGACCGGTGCGCGTCAACGTGATCCGCGCCATCCTGCGCGTCATCTTCCAGAACAAAAATTGCCGTATCGTCCCAGTACGGACTATGCGAAACCGCTTCCACAACACGACCCAGCGCCAAATCATTGTCCGCAACATTGGCCGCCGGACGAGCGTAATTGGGGCGAGTCCCTCCCGTGTGATCGTCGGGCAGATAGAGCAGCACGAACGACGGCAATTCATACTGATCCCCTTCGTGCGACTCACGTGCCTTTACGAATGACCCGAACTCATTGAGAAATTCATCGGCACGGAGTTGATCGGGATAATCGGTCTGGAAATCCGGATACAGCGGATCGAAATGATCGCGAAGCGCAGCCTTCGTAGGTTTCACCCCACTAAATAGCGGGACCGGCCAAGGCCAAGGGCTCCGTCCGCCATGCGGATTGCCGACGTTAGGAGGTAGCGTTCCTCCTATCTTCACATCCGTACGCGGACACTGCGCTTCCTGCCCCGAAGGTGTTCCCCCTTTAGGGTTATCCGCCTTTATGGCGTCATTGCACCAAATGGCATTTACAAATTCTCCATAGATTCGGAAGCTCACATGATTTCGCGCGAGGTTATCCCAGAGAAATCCTGTTCCGGGATCATCGACATCCGGCATGTTGTGATCAAGAGGAAATTCGTCAGAAATCTGCCCTTGAGAATCGTACGTGCGTTCTTTCCCGCGATAAGCGATCGGCCAGTTCTTCTCGTTGTAGTCCGAGGTGATGGCAGCCGTCGACCAGATATGCCCGTCTCCGGAGACTTCCCCACTGTCGTAAAAATTGTCGAGTACCCCGAATTGCAGGGCGAGTTTGTGCGCATTTGGAGTGACGTCTTCTCCGTACAGCGTGAGCGATGGATCCCCATTCCCGACTTTCAGATCACCGAGAATCTGATCGTAGGTCCGGTTCTCCCTCAGGACATAGATGACGTGCTTGATCGGGTTCTGCCCGCTTGCAAAAGTGATGGCACCGGGATCTTTATCGAACAGATTGTCGCTTGCGACGGCTTTGCTTAACTGCGGCAGGTTCTTGATTGTATCGGTGATATTCAACCGCGCAATCGACCCGCGAATCAGCGTCGGAATGTACGGATGATCGCGGTGCCTCTTCTCATAAACGGTCTTTCCCATGCCTTTGTTCGGCTTCGCGCCCGTGCCCTTTGCTGTCGCAATCAGCAAATCGTCTCCTTGTACTGCTAGTGCACTCGGGTACCAATCAGTGGGAATCAGACCCATGAGGGCATTCTTCTCGAGTCCGGGCTTCGTGCCGTCCATCGTCTTCGTTACATCAAAGACCGCAACTGCATCCAGAGATGACGCCGCTGCAAACAGGCGCTTGCCATCGACGGATTGCGCCAGCGCGATTGGGAAAGCCCCATATGCGGTTTGATCCGGCAGTGAGATCGTGCGAAATCCGAACGCCGTCCCGGTATCGGTGTTCACTTCCGCAACTTGATCGATGTTTGAAAGAGCCACATATAGAGTTTTTTCGCTCGGGCTTAACAGCATCGCCGTCGGATGCGAGCCCGGAGCCAGCGGATCATCTGGTTCCTTCAGCTTGATCCAGCGGCTGACTTTCCCCACGGTCAGGTCGAGTTCGGCCACCTGCGACGAATTCCACAGGCTGCACCACGCGCGGCGACCATCCTTCGTGGCCACGACTGTGTACGGATAAGCAGATGGCACCAGATCACCTTTGCTGAGATCGAAGGTTTGCAGAATCTTTCCCGTCGCAGGATCCAGGACCACGACGTTGTCAGAAAGATTGTTCGCAATGAGAAGTTTGTCATGGCCGTTATCCGGAAGGACTCCAAGGCCTGCCGGATACGGAATCGCCATGTGGGCCGGAGCTTTTAAACCAACTGGCACACTCTTGCCGTTTGAAAGTGGCTGAAGCGGTACGCGAACGAACCTCTCTGGAGCAATCTTCCCCGCCGAAAAGCTGTAGACCGCGATTCCATTCCCCGTGTTCCCTGAGTTGGCACCCGTCGGATCGGTCAGCGAACCAACCGACGCGTACACATGTTTTCCGTCAGAACTAAAGCCCAACCCGACGAAATAACTCTGATGCGCCTCGTCGCTGAGCCTCGCGTCCGGAAAATCCGAGATCTTGTTCGTCGCCAAATCCAAAATGGCAATCGACTGGTGAGCAAGGGTTTCTTGCGTCCCATAGCCATCGTTCAAAAGAGCTGCATATTTGCCATCCGGGCTGATCACCATCGTCGCCGGAAAACTGTTCGTGGTTCCCACGTATCCCGGAACCGGAAGCGTGAGTTGCTTGCTGCTGGGAAGGTTTATCGTGCGATGTTCAGCGTCGGACTGGGCTAAGAAAGGAATAGCAGCGGCGCACAACAGCAGCACAGGGGCAAGATGCAGGAACTTGCGAATCACGTATCCTCCGCGGTCCGTCACACAAACAAATGAGGAAGAGATTTCTTGAAGGCGAAAGCCCGGAGCCATTCTACGCGATCCGTCGAAATCAAATATCCAAGAAGAAGCTTGTCATTCCGACGACGCGCGAAGCGCGGAAGAAGGAATCTGCTGTTGCCAGGAGCGTCGATGCAACGTGGTAATAATCTGCTGCCTACAGCCCTGAAACTCGTGTAGCCGGCTGGTTCGGCTCTTCCGGATGTACGTTATGCCGCACATCCGATCCCTGCACCCAGAAGATGACGTCTTCGGCGATATTGGTGGCGTGGTCGGCAACGCGCTCCAGATTTCGCGCCACAAGCAGCGCATCCAATGCCTGCCGCACAGTCTCAGGCCGGTCGTTCATCGCCTTGACGAGCTGGATGAAAGCATCATCGCGCATTCGATCGATTACGTTATCCATTTCAAGAACGGCCTGCGCCAACTCCACTTTTCCTTCGATAAATGACTCTAGCGCGCGACGCACCATCGCGCTGACCGCCGTTCCCATCCGTGCGATGTCCACGGGCAGATCCGCGACCGGAAGTTCGACCATATCCATGACGCGTTCGGCGATATTAACTGCCTGATCGCCGACGCGCTCAAGATCAGCGTTGATTTTCGTAACCGCGAGAATGAAGCGCAGGTCGACTGCCATCGGCTGCTGCATCGCGAGCAGATCGAACGCAGCTTCGTCTATCTCGCGCTCCGCCGTGTTGATCAGACTTTCGCCCTCGAGCACCATCTGGCAACGCGTGAGGTCACGCTCAACGTACGCCTGACGCGCGCGATCCACCGCCTGCTCCGCCAACCCTCCCATACGAAGCAAACGTTCCCGCAAATCGTCGAGCCCTTGTTGAAAGCGCGTGCGCATTTAAACCTTCCTCGTCCGACCTTTTATCCGAATCTGCCGGTGATGTACTCTTCCGTCTTCTTCTCAGACGGCTTGGTGAAGATCTTTTCCGTCTTGTCAAACTCAATCAACTTGCCCAGCAGGAAAAACCCGGTGAACTCAGCGACGCGGGCAGCCTGCTGCATGTTGTGCGTAACAATTACGATGGTATACCGCTCTTTTAGCTGGAAGATCAACTCTTCTATTTTTCCGGTTGAGATCGGATCGAGAGCCGAACAGGGCTCGTCCATCAGCAAGACTTCCGGCTCCACCGCCAACGCTCGCGCAATGCAAAGCCGCTGCTGCTGGCCTCCAGAAAGGCTCGCGCCGGATTTTTTGTGCAGGTGATCTTTCGCTTCTTCCCACAGCGCCGATACCTCTAGTGAGCGCTGGACGATCTCATCCAACTTGTGCCGATCGCGAAATCCGTTAAGTTTCAGTCCGGAGGCAACGTTGTCGTAAATCGACATGGTCGGAAACGGATTCGGCTTCTGAAACACCATGCCCACGCGACGCCGCAGTTGTGTCGACGACGTTCCGTTGTAAGCATCGATTTCACCAATCCGCACCCTGCCTTCCACTCGGGCCTCAGGAATCGTCTCGTGCATGCGGTTCAGGCACCGGATAAATGTCGACTTCCCGCATCCCGACGGGCCGATCAACGCCGTAGCGTGATTCGCAGCCACGTTCAGATTGATGTCGTACAATGCCTGGCCTTTGCCGTACCAGGCGTTCAGTTTCTCGACTTGAATGCCAACGCCCATATCAAGCAGTCCCGAACGAGCCGCGGCGTACGACATACCGTACCGCCGCAATCGATGACACGATCAACAGGATCAAGATGAACGACCCGGCCCACGCCTGGCGATGCCAGTCCTCATAAGGAGAATTCGCGTACACGTAAATCTGCAGCGGGAGCGCTGCCGTGGGCTGATCATAACGAAGATTCCAGAACTGGTTGCCGAGCGTGGTAAACAGCAGAGGAGCCGTCTCTCCTGCAATGCGCGCGAAGGCCAGCATGATTCCAGTTATCACTCCTGATGTCGCAGTCCGCAGTACGATCGACAGCGTCGTCCGCCAACGGGGCACTCCCAAGCCGTACGCGGCTTCGCGCAGCGCCTGAGGCACAAGTAGCAACATTTCTTCCGTCGTGCGGCAGATGGTCGGCACCATCATGATCGCCAGGGCCACGCCTCCAGCCAATGCCGAAAAATGATGTTGATAGAGCACAACAATGGCGTATCCAACGATCCCGATCACGATTGACGGCACTCCATTCAAGACGTCTGCCGTAAAGCGGATTACGCTGCCCAGCCGATTGCGCCCAAACTCCGCCAGATAAATGCCAGCTCCGATCCCGAACGGCACCCCGATAATGCTGGCGATGCCAAGAATCATAATCGATCCGACGATCGCATTCGCCATGCCACCGCCTTCTTCGCCCACAGGTTTCGGGATCTGCGTCAGGAAATTCCAACTCAGTGAACCGACGCCGCGATACACGAGATACCCGAAGATCGCGACCAGCGGTGCCAGGACTAGAAATACCGTGAATACGGCCAGACCGGTCATGACATGATCGGTGACGCGGCGTCGCAAGCTGATGGGTGGAACTACGCTTTTGCCAGCGGCGTTCTCAGGCATTTCCCCTCGCAGGCTGGCCGTGGGTAACGGTCCAAACCATCAGTCGTGCTAATGCATTCACAATAATTGTGACCAGAAACAGTGCCAGGCCGATTTCCACTAGGGCTGAAAGGTACGTGTCGCCGGTGGCTTCGCTGAATTCGTTGGCCAGCACACTAGCCATGGTCGAGGCAGGCGCAAAAAGTGACTTGGCAATTTCCGGCCGGAGGCCGATTACCATCGTGACGGCCATTGTCTCGCCCAGAGCCCTGCCCAATCCCAGGATGATGCCGCCCACGATGCCCGCCCGAGCATTTCGCAGGACACCAACACGAATCATTTCCCAGCGAGTCGCTCCTAACGCGAGTACACCCTCCCGCTGATGCTGCGGCACCACCATTAGCACCTCCCGAGTAATGGAGGAAATAATCGGAATGATCATGATGGCCAGGATGATACCCGCCGCCAACATCGAGATTCCGTAGGGAGGTCCAGAGAAGAACCCCGTCCAGCCCAGCGTCTTTGCCAGAAAAGGTTGTATATATCCGCTGAGCAGCGGTACCAGAACAAAAAACGCCCACAAACCATAGATGATGCTGGGAATCGCAGCCAACAGTTCCACAAAGAACGAGAGCGGTCCACGCAACGCCTTCGGGCACATCTCGGTCGTGAATACGGCAACACCCACCGCAAGAGGAACCGCAATGATGAGCGCCAGAATCGAAGAGACGATCGTGCCGTAGATAAACGGAAGCGCTCCGAATCGCTCGTTGACCGGATCCCAATCACTACTGGCAAAGAATCGAAAGCCGAAAGCATGCCAGGATAGATTGGAGCGCCACACCAGTTCGTAAACGATCAGAACCAGAATTCCCAATACGGCAAGCCCACACGCCATGATGACCCATTTGAATACTCGATCTGGCAACTCGCCGCTGGAAAAACCGAGCAGCGGTGCCGGTCGAACCATACTTGAAGTAAGTTTCGCCGTTCCAACCGGTTGGGGACCAGGCATATTCGGCCGGGGGAATGCAGGATTGGCCATCCATCAAACCGTAGCAAACCGTTGTTACAAACGTGTTAAAAGGCCGAGACTTTTTGTTGAGACATTTACAGTCCTGATGGCAGTCACAGGCCACCGACACGATCCACTTCATGCGAGCATTTCTGGAACCTCCATGACTCGCAATCCCGACTGCATGTAAACTGTGGGGCTTCCTATGCCCACGTTCGCCGCAGTCGATATCGGGTCAAACTCCGTTCGATTGAAAGTCGCTCGTCTCCAAGGCGGACGCCTGCGCCCTCTGCACGAGGATCGCGAAGTAACGCGCCTCGGCGAGGGTGTCTTCAGTTCTGGATTTCTTACTCCCGAGTCCATGGCCGATACCGTCAAGGTATTGCGCCGCTTTCACCGCACAATCCAGCAACTCGTGCCCGACACCGTCCGCGTCGTCGCGACCAGTGCATTGCGCGATGCGCGCAATTCCCAGGCATTTCTCGAGTGGGTTCGCTCCGCGACCGGCTGGCGATTGGAAATCGTTTCCGGACTCGAAGAAGCTCGCCTGATTCATCTAGGGCTCGTCTCGGACTCACGCATCGACCGCGCCCCCACCCTCATGATCGACCTTGGCGGTGGAAGTTGTGAGCTCACCATCTCTCAGAACGGACACATCCGGGACGCTGTGAGCCTCCCGCTTGGAGCCGTACGCCTGACAAATGAATTCCTGCGCCACGACTCGCCCAGAAAGGGAGAGTTAAAGCGGCTGCGCAGTTTCGTGACCCGCGAAATCAACCGCGTGGCCGACCGGATCGCCAAGGCGAAGATCAGAAATGTGATCGCAACATCCGGCACGGCAGCGGCATTGACAGCCGTCGCGAGCCACCTGCATCGGGGTCGAAGCCAGCAGCGTAACAACGTATCCCGCGCCGAAATGAGCCGGATCGCCAAACGGCTCGCCCGTTTGCCGATTGCCGAGAGACGTAAGATCGAAGGTATCGGTCCGCGTCGCGCTGAAATCATCGTCGCTGGTGCTGCGGTCTACCAGGAATTGCTCGAGCGCTTGCGGTTGAAAGGCTTCCGCTATTCGCCACTGGGTCTGCGCGATGGAATTCTCTCGCAGATGGCCGCCGATTATGATCGCACCACCCGTTCCGGTAGGCAGATCGAGTCCGAACGATGGGAATCCATCCTCAAGGCGGTCGAGCACTATCACGTCGACCGAAAGCACGCGAACGAAGTTCGCGAATCCGCGATGACTCTCTTTACGGCTCTTCGCAGTGTCCATCGTCTCCCGCCGGAGTATCGAGAATGGCTCTCCGCCGCAGCGATGCTCTACGAAGTCGGAGATTATGTGAACCGCAACGGACGGCACCGGCACGCTTACTACATCATTTCGAATTCTGAGATCTTGGGTTACACACCACAGCAGCGCAGAATTGTCGCTGCAATCGCACGCTATCTGGGTAAGTCGCGGCCGACCATCGAGGAAGCTCCTATGAAGGCGGTCGAGACGGATGACCGGCAAGACGTGCAAAAAGCCATCGTCCTGCTCCGACTGGCTCGCGCGCTCAACTTGGGACGCAGCCGCGCTATCGAGAGGGTACGCGTCAGCGTGCGCGCTGCCGAAGTCCGCCTGACTCTGGTTCCACGGCGCCGTATGGGCGTCGATCTGGAACTCTGGGCGATCGAAAAAGATTGTGATTATTTCCGGGAAGTTTTCGGCCGGGAACTTTCCACCGCCGTTTCGTAGAGAGCGCGCAGGACTTTCGGCGTTACACACCACTGCACTGTGCCTGACGTTCGGCGCATTTCGACCTTCGCCACCGCTCCCTTTTTCAGCTCGATCGAAGCCTCACAACCGGAATCGCTGATCACAGATCCCAAGAACTGGCTGAGATTGGGATTGTGGCCAACCACCATGATCGCTTCCTGTCGGGCGTACTTCTCCAAAATCTTACGAAAATCGGCGAGCCCCGCTTCCGGACGGAGACCTGTATCCAGTTGCAGCTTGCCCTCAAACCCGATTTCGTTCCCGACGAGAAAAGCCGTCTGCGTGCACCGCTTCAGCGGGCTCGAGATGATTACGTCAACCTGCACATCGAGGGCAGTGAGCGCACGGCCGATGTAGCCACATTGCTCGATGCCTTCTTTGTCGAGGGCGCGCTTTTCATCTTTCTTGGGATTTGCGAAATGTTCGCCGGCACTCGCGTGGCGAAGGAAGTAGACGATCATAGATTGTTATCGCACTCTCGCCACGTTCGCGCGGCGCCCCTTTGGGGTCTGTGGCGACGGAAACACCAGAGGCGCCTTTCCTTCCGCAACCGACATCAGGAACTCCTGTGCACTGAACGCCGCTGCTCCCATCGGCGGACGCCGGTTCCGCTTTCCATATATAGGCTGCCATGCCGGAATGTAGCTGGCGTCTTTCAGGAGGATTCTTGCCTTGCGATTGTCCGCGAGGTATGCATCCAGTATCTCATGCCGGACACGGCTGCGAAGCATCTCATCGCGTAGCGGCACCAACACTTCAACACGCTCGTAGAGATTGCGCGGCATCCAGTCGGCACTCCCGATATAAATTTCCTCATCGCCGCCGTTCGCGAAATAGTAAATGCGGCTGTGCTCCAGATAGCGGCCCACGATGCTCCGCACTCGGATGTTTTCGCTTACTCCGCGCACGCCCGGACGTAACGCACAGATACCCCGCACAATCAGGTCGATCTCTACTCCGGCCTGTGACGCCCGATAGAGCGCCTGCACAACCGTCTTGTCGAGTAGGGCGTTCATCTTCGCAATAATCCGCGCTGGCCTTCCCTGCCGCGCATGTTCAGCTTCCCGTTCAATGAGTTCAATACTCTTTTCAGCCAAATCGAGTGGTGCGACAAGAAGTGGATCATAGCTCGGGTTTTCCGCATACGCTGTGAGGAAGCTGAACACGTCATGAACCGCCCGCGTGATTTCTGGATTCGCCGTGAACAGGCTCAGGTCGGTATAGATCCGCGCCGTCGTGGCGTTGTAATTGCCAGTACCGATATGACAGTAGCTGCGCGTCACGCCATCCGGATCGCGTCGCACCAACTGGGAGAGCTTGCAGTGCGTCTTCAGCCCGACCAGACCGTGAAAAACCTGAACTCCGGCGTCTTCCAGATCACGCGCCCACCGGATATTAGACGCCTCGTCAAAACGCGCCTTCAACTCAATGACCGCCGTCACTTCTTTTCGTGAGGCCGCCTCGATCAGCGCAGGAACAATCAGCGAGTGCTCGCTCGTTCGATAAAGCGTCTGCTTGATCGACAGAACGTTGTCATCCTGCGCCGCCGATTCGATGAAAGAAACCACCGCATCGTAGGAATCAAATGGATGATGCAGCAGGACGTCATGCGATCGCAACTCTGCGAACAAGTCCTTGGACTTTGACGTCAGTCGCAGCTCTCGAGGTGTAAACGTCCGATATTTCAAATCAGGCCGGTTCACCTGCTCGTACACATTGAACAGCCGCAGCAAGTTCACCGGCCCATTTACGGGAAAGACCTGCCAGGGATCGAGCTCAAACACCGTTCGCAGCCGCTCGATGATCTCCGGATCCGCTTCGGCTTCAATCTCCATTCGCACCGCGTCGCCCTTACGCCGGTTGTGCAGTTCTGTCCGCACCGATTCCAACAAGCTGCGAGCCTCTTCCTCCGCGAGATACAGATTGCTGTTCCGCGTCACGCGAAACGCTGCGGAAGAAACGATGTCATAGCCGTGATACATGCGTTCGGCATGGTGCGCCACCAAATCAGCTAGAAAAATAAAATCCGCCGTCTCCTTGGATGGAAGCCGAATCAGGCGCGGCAGTACCCTCGGCACCGATACAACGCCGGTATAAGTCAGCGCAGAACGCCGCCTCCGGCGCAGCAGGAATGCAACACACAATGCTTTATTGATGACCCGCGGAAATGGATGTGCCGGATCCACCGTGACCGGCGTCAGCAGCGGATCAAGTTCCTTCTCACAATAGTCGTCGACAAAGCGCATCGCTTCATCGTCGAGTTCACTCAAGCCCAGAACCCGGACTCGATTTTCCGCAAGTGCAGGTCGCAAACGAGTGTTCCAGCAGTCGTATTGGTCCTCGACAAACTCATGCGTCAGCTTGTTGAGGATATCCCTTTTTGCGGTAAGGGTCAGCCCGTCGGGTCCTGATTCGTTATACCCATCCTCAATCTGCTGCATCATCGCCGCGATGCGCACTTCGAAAAACTCATCGAGGTTACTGGCCGAGATGGAAAGAAATTTCAGCCTTTCGAGCAGCGGATTGCCTTCGTCCCCAGCCTCTTCCAGCACGCGCCGATTGAATGCGAGCCAGGAAATATCACGATTTAGGAAATATTGCGGATTGTCGAGAGAAATGCGGACCATAAGACCCGTTCAGGTTCTACTACTTCTTCAGGATGATCTCTGCCAGAAGAGCCGCTTAACGTACGGGGTCTGGGAGACTCGGGGAACTCAGTATAAAGCATGGCGTTGGAGACCGTCTTACAGCGCCTCCGCAGCCATACCTCTCACGAGATAAAACCGGTACTTGCATGCTCCTTCTTTCTGCAAGTACCGGTTCATTCTTTAGCCTTAACTTTAACGCTTACAACTAGTTGTTACGGTAGGTAGTAGCGGAACGAGCTAAACACCATGTTGTCGATTCCGTGCGGTTCTAGCCCGTTCCCGGACCAGGTGTTACGCGTTACGTAGGAGTACTGAAGTCCCCAGCGCAGCCCGCCTTTTGGCCCGTTGTAGATCTTGTGCCAGAAACCGGCTGTTCCTTCGATGATCACCCGAGTATCTCCCGTGCAGCCAGAGAGACTGCCCGGCAGAAATCCGCTCCCGTTCACAGGACCTGTTTCCGTATAGCATCCTGTGTTTCCGAAATGTAAAGACCCATAACCGACGGTCTTTCCGGTGACCGGATCGAACGTCGCACTGCGCGCGGCATATTCCGCGCCGGCATTCAGGTAGATGTCCACCTTCGGCGCATGCCACTCCAGAGTAGTGAGCCCTTGCAGGCTCTTGATCATGGCAAGGCTGCCATCAGCCCGAACGGTAGCGTCTGGGAGTCCGCTGGTTCCGTAACGTCCAACTCCGCTACCGCCTAAACCGTGCAGACCGAAGTCGAGTTTCTTGTTGACGAATGACCACCGCGCGTTTGCACCGCCCCCGCCGCCATTTGTTGACGTGTTGAAGGCGCCGAGAGCGTTCGGTCCAGGAGTCGTTGCTCCCAGGCAGAACGCGGTGGAGGGAACGTCTTCGCACGGAAACACGCGGTCGCGGAATCGGCTATAAATGCCGAAGATCTCGTAATGTCCGAAACCCGGCTCGAAGACGATCTTGCCAATCAAGTCCGGCGATGGATTGAATGAGTAATTCGCCGCCGGCGAGCAGGTTGTCGTGACTGCAGTGCCCGTGCTGTTCAGGCTGCTCGTGCAGGTCGTAATGGCACCGTTGTAAAGCCCGCCACCCGAGCCCGCCGATCCCACAAGAAAGTTCGGAGCATTGCCATGCGTCGTCAGCGTTTCTTGCGAATCTTCCAATGAGGCCGCAAGCCACAACTTGTTGTTGATGGCTTTGGATACGCGGAATCCGTACTGCCGAGCCCAGCTGAAGCCCACGTGATACTGAGGGTCAATAGTCATGGGCAGCGCTTCCGTGCGGTTGTCCACACCATGCCTCGTCTCAGTGACCAGACTCCACATTTGGCCGCCCGTGAAGGTCCAGCCGCTATCCAATGAAGCCTGTGCCCACGCTTGCCGTTGGCGGAGCGAATAGCTGTTGCTCTGGTTGTTGTTGGAGGTGACCGCCGCTGACAAGAAATCGGCTTCCACGTAGCCTGAGATCTTCGCGCTCGCCAGCTTCCCTTCCGCCAGCATCGAAATACGCGACTGCCGTCCGGAGCCGAAGAATTCTGACATTGAACTCTGCGATGCTCCCGGCATAGTAAGCGAGTTGAACGGCGTATTGATGTCCGACGCCAGCGCTCGCGAACGCCGCACAGTTTCTGCCGCCAGGAAGCCACCTGGAGTGATCGTGATGCCCTTGAAGTGAATCGCGGTCGGAGGTTCGGCGATCTTCTTCTGGGTGTCCTGAATCGATACGACCGCGTTCGTCATATTGTTCTTCAGGTCCGCCACATCACTCTTGATTTCTGTGACGCTCTGTTGCTGCTGCGACGCAGCCGATTGGGCAGCCTCAGCCTTGTTGGACGCATCCGTCGCCGCCGACTGCGCCTGCTGTACGGCCTGGTCCTTGTGATGCAACTCATCGCGCAGTTGCTGAATCTGCTGTTGTTGCTGCGCGAGCGCGGCCTGCTGCGATGCGATCGCATCGCGCAGTGCCTGGACGTCGGCGGCTGTTATGCTGGCTGACGCTTTCTTTTTTGCCGGTTTTGACGCGGTCGTGGTTTGTGCCAGCAAGCCCGTCGTCAACAGTAGAATTCCACACCACATCCGCACAGACTTCATCAGTTCTCTCCTTTATTTGCCGACAAGCTGCCCCTTGCTTTCGGTTGTTATCAGTGAACCTGTTTAATCGCTTGTTGTACCTTCGCAACCACGTTATCTGGCAGCGGTGCGTACGCAAGTGCGGCGGTCATCTTCTGACCATCCGTGACCATCCAGTTGAGGAAGTCGCTGAGGATTTTACCTTTTGCAGAGTCTCTCGACTGCTCCGGAATCAGCAGCCACGTGAAGCTCGAAATCGGATATGCATCTTTGCCCGGGGCGTTGGTGATCGAAACGCGGAAGTCCGCCGGCATTTTCGGAGCCGATGCCGCAGCAGCCGTTACGCTCTCCAGCGATGCCTTTACAAACGTGCCTGATGAATTACGGATCGTTCCGTACGGAATCTTATTCTGGATCGCGTAAATCAGTTCGACGTAGCCGATGGACCCACTTAATTGACGAATCAGTCCCGCAACGCCTTCATTGCCCTTACCACCCATCCCAATCGGCCACTTCACCGATGTGTCGCTGCCGACCTGGCTCTTCCATTCGGGACTGACTTTTGACAGATAGTCGGTCCAAATAAAAGTGGTTCCGCTACCGTCGGAGCGATGAACGACAATAATGTTCGCATCAGGAAAATTAATTCCGGGATTCGCCGATATCAGCGCCTTGTCATTCCACTTCGATATCTTCCCCAGAAAAATTCCTGCTAATGCATCAGGCGTGAACTTGATCTCCCCAGTCACTCCGGGAATGTTGTAAGCCGGCACGACTGCGCCGAGCACGGTTGGAATATTAAGGATCTTCGATTTCGCGTCTTGCAGTTGTTTGTCGGTCATCGGCATATCGCTGGCGCCGAAGTCGACGGTGCCCGCGGTTACCTGGCGAATGCCGCCGCCGCTGCCAATCGGTTGATAATTTATCTGAATGCCAGAATGAGATTTGCCGTATTCGCTGAACCATTTCGAATACATCGGGTTGGGAAATGTGGCACCGGCTCCGTTCAGCGTCGTTTGCCCCACGACCGGCAAGGCCAGAAGCACGCACACTAACAGCAGCACGAGTTTGCGCATCGGTAGATGATTCCTCCTTTTTTGAGTGCTATGGTTCCCGTTCTATCGGCGCAGTGTTAAAGGATGGTTACAATCGAGTGAATTTCTGATGAACGGATATGGTACACAGTGGAGTTAAATTCTCAAGTTTCTCTATAGCAAATCGCTAATGCGATTGCGACGCTCGCAGGCGGGAAATTTCCCTCGGAAACAGCGTATTTCCGGGAAATTGCTGTTGCAGTCTGGAAAGAATCTCGATGGCGCGCGCTTTGTCCTTCTCTCGCACGTAGGCGATAGCCAGAAGCACTCGCGCAAAGGGCGCAAGGTAATGTCCGTGATCGGCGGTCATCTGTAAATCCGCCATTCCCCCTTGCTTATCCGCTGGCAAACCGCCCATCCGCAGGATCCAGCGAACCGGCGCCGCCACGCTCCCAATGATGTATTTGCTGAAACCCGTCGCCAACAACGCATCGTAACAATGCGGGCAAACCGCCAACAGTTCCTGCGCTGATGCGGACGCTTGCTTTGTGTAATGCAACGATGCAAGATTGCGTTTCTCAATCAGCGCCGCATAATCTGCCTGCAAACCCGACGAGAGCGTCAGGGCGAATAGAGCATCGGGATCCTTTCCGTCTTTCGCCAAACGAGCATGTGCCAGACCCTCCGCTCGATCAATCGCGCCCTCGAAATGATCGCGCACTGCCGGATCTGGGCTCACCTTCGGCCTGTCTGCGAAGGCTGCATCGTTTTCAAAAAATTGCGCTTCCAGCACACCGAGGCGGTTGAACTCCGAAAACAGATAGCCTGCCGCCTCGCTCACCGGCCCCACCGGATCTTCCGGGTGCTGTTTCTGCCAGTTCGCAAAGTCGTTCTGCGCTCCAGCGAAATCCAAATTGTAAAGCCCTGTGAATCCTCGCTCGAGCGGGGTGATCTCGGCCGTTCTTCGTAGATCGTCGGCAAAGCTCGGACGGCAGACAGCGATACAACCCAGCAAGACTGCCATCCAAACCCACCCTCGTGAATCTCTATGCCTGCTCATCCTATTGCAGCCCGCGTTGTTCTATCATCTGATAACTTCTGGCTTGGAATACCCGACATCATTAGAACAGGGTCTTAGCATTTTGATGCCGAACTGGGCGAAGGCCAAAGGCTTTTTTGTAAATGTTGTGTCATCTATAAACAGTTGACGGTAGCATGGGAATGAAAATTCATGGGCGATTCTAAGACCGTACACGCGCCGGGGTGGCCAGGCATTCCCCCGCGTTGGACTTCCAGTGCCAAGACGGGCGCCGGAACAGCTCTGAACCGGCACAGCAAGGTCTGGTTCACCTTGAGTCACGGCATTCTCAATGAGGTCTATTACCCCAGGGTCGATCAGGCCTGCACGCGCGACATGGGTTTCATCGTCACCAATGGCATCGATTTCTTTTCCGAAGAGAAACGCCATTGCACCTTCGAAAACCGCCCAATCGAGCCCGGGATTCCGACCTTTATATTGACGAATACCGATATCTCCGGCCGCTACCGGATTCACAAGGAAGTACTCTGCGATCCCTACCGCAGCGTCGTGCTCCAGAAAATTCGCCTCGAGCCCCTTCACGGCATTCTCGCCGATTACCGCCTTTTTGCGCTGCTCTCACCTCACCTTGCTAATTGTGGATACGGAAATACCGGATGGCTCGGCGACTACAAGGGCTTCCCCATGTTCTTTGCGCAGCACGATACCGCGACACTCGCTCTGGGATCATCCGCCCCTTGGAGGAAAACGTCTGTAGGTTTTGTCGGTGCTTCCGACGGTTGGCAAGACATCTCGCAGCACTTCGAGATGGAATGGGAATACACGCGAGCAGAAAACGGCAACATCGCATTCACGGGCGAAATCGATCTGGCGGCATGCAACGGCGAATTTGTCATGGCCCTCGGCTTCGGTTCCATCTGGACTGAGGCTGGACAGCAAGCTCGCTCCAGCCTCTTCGAGGACTATGGCGAGATCCGCTCGATCTACGTTTCACAATGGAAGACGTGGCAACAGAGACTTCTCCCTCTCGACAATGCGCTTCGGCAGAATGACCTGTATCGCTCATCCACGGCCGTTCTCCGCACCCATGAATCAAAAGATTTCCTCGGAGGAATCATCGCCAGCCTCTCGATCCCATGGGGATTCAACAAGGGCGACGAGGATCTCGGCGGATACCACCTCGTGTGGCCTCGTGACCTGGTTGAGACCGCTGGTGCCATGCTCGCCGCCGGCGCGGTCGATGATGCCGTCCGCGTCCTCCGCTATCTCGAGGCCACCCAGGAAGCAGCCGGTAACTGGGCACAAAATCTCTGGCTCGACGGGCGTCCCTATTGGAGCGGCATTCAGATGGACGAGACCGCTTTCCCCATTCTCCTGGTGGATCTGCTGCGCCGTGAGGCGCCTGACGCCCTCGGCAAAATCGAACGCTGGTGGCCCCTGGTGCGCAACGCCGTCAGTTTCATTATTCGCAACGGCCCAGTCACACAGCAGGATCGTTGGGAAGAAGATGCCGGATATTCCCCCTTTACCCTCGCCGCAGAAATCTCCGCGCTGCTCGCCGCAGCTGAAATCGCAGATCTGACCAATCATCCGCAGCAAGCCGAGGTCATGCGTGACACGGCCGACGCATGGAACGACAACATCGAGCGCTGGACTTACGCAACGGGCGGCGATTTGGCGCAACAGCTTGGAATATCGGGCTACTACGTGCGCATCGCGCCTCCCGCGACCGACGGGGCCGCATCCCCGACCCAAGGCTTCGTGGCGATCAAGAATCGTCCGCCCGGACAAGATGGCGAACGCGCCTATCACATCATCAGCCCCGACGCCCTCGCTTTGGTTCGCTTCGGTCTACGCGCACCCAATGATCCGCGAATTCTGAATACTCTTCGCGCCATCGATGCTCTGCTCGCGGTCGAACTCCCTCAAGGCCCTTGCTGGTATCGCTATAACGGCGACGGCTACGGCGAACACAAGGATGGCTCGGCATTCGATGGAACCGGCATTGGCCGCGCCTGGCCGTTGCTGGCGGGCGAACGCGCGCACTATGCTCTCGCCGCCGGACACCGCGACGAGGCCGAAGCCCTGCTCACCGTGATGGAAAATTCCACTGCCGGAGAAGGCCGACTACTTCCAGAACAAGTCTGGGATGGAGCTGACATTCCCGCACTCGAGCTCTTCCGCGGCAAACCTTCCGGTTCCGCGTGTCCTCTGGTTTGGGCACATTCCGAGTACATCAAGCTGCGGCGTTCCATCCGTGACGGAAGAATTTTCGACCAGGCCCCGCAGACTGTTCAGCGCTATTTGAAAGAGAAACACACACGCCAGATTTTCGGCTGGAGATTTAACAACAAAACACGAAGCATTCCTCGGAACAAAACCTTGCGCCTCGTCTTGCTATCCCCAGGCCTTGTGCACTGGAGTATCGATAATTGGCAAACGGCGCACGACACAAATCCAAGAGACACTGGTTTAGGAACTTACATCCTCGATTTGCCCACGGCTTCCTTGCCGCCCGGAGGTCAGGTGGTCTTTACATTCTTCTGGCCAAATGAGAATCGCTGGGAAGGAACGGACTTCCACGTAACGATAGAAAACTGAAAGGCTCCCGGTCGCCTCCTCAGACGAGCTGATCGTTGTCCTTCGCGATCCTTTGGGCAGGTCTTACCCTTCCGGAGCCGAATAGCTCAACTCCACCACCGTGCAGTCGTCGCTCAGCGGATTCCCGGCACAAAATTCAGATACGGCCGAGAAAATTCCTTCCAGGTTGGAATACTTCAGGGCAGCTTGCTCCAGGCGGAAATCGTCAAAGAACTCTCCATTCGAATTCTCTGCTTCCGTCACGCCGTCTGTCACAAGAATGAATCGGTCCCCCGACTTCATCTGGCATGTCGCGCTCTCAAACGTGGCATCCGCCAGAAGCCCGACCGGCACGTTTCCGTGTGGTGGCCGAATCACTTCATCACCGCACACCAGTAGCGGGGGTATGTGTCCGCAATTGATGTACTCCAGTTCGCCGTCGCGCCGCAGGCGAGCGATCAGTACTGTCGCGTACTTTTGACCCTCCATCTTTTCGGCGAAATACCGATTGACGGCGGTGACCACCTCAATCAACGGCATGCCCGCGCTTAGATGGGAATAGATCATGCCTTGCAACGTTGAAGCCAGCAATGCGGCTGAAACCCCTTTGCCGCTCACGTCAGCCAATACAACCGCAAGCCCTTCTCTCGTGTTAAACGCGTCGTAGAAGTCGCCGCCGATTTCCTTACACGAGACGTTTCTCCCGTTCAAGCGTGCAAAGGGGACTTCCGGGATTTTTACGTGCATCAGCCGCTGCTGAATACTCGCCGCGATGCTCAACTCCTGCTGATACCGCCGCGCTTCCTCCTCGGCCTGCACCAGTCGCGCATTCTCAATCAATGATGCTGCTTCCGTCGCGATCGCTTTAAGGATGTTTTGGCTTACATCCGTAATATTTCGGGAGGCAAACCTGGCGTCCACATAAAGAACGCCGATAGTCTGCGCAGCCGGCGTCGGAATGGGAGTCTGGGCATCTCGCGCCGCTTGCACCTGCAACTTCCGCAGCGGAATACAGACCACCGTTCGCAAGTCGTACGCCACGATGCTATGACGACCCGCTAGGTCCAGCGATTTGCTCGTATCCGTCAACAGGAATTCCAGATTCGACCGCATCGACTCTTCCAGAAGCGAATGGGAGATCGTTTTGTCGTCGAGCAGCGGCTCTTTCTTCGAATTGCGCCCCGCCTTCAGGCTAAGCTTCCCGTCTTCATCCTTCAGGAACACATAAGCTCGTTCCGCTTTGGTGAGCTCGAGGGTCACATCGAGCATTGTGATCAGAATCTCTTCCAGAACGCCCGCAGTGTTCAGCTTGCGAGCCGCTTCCAGAAACAATCGCAAGGTTTCGAGTTCGGTGGCCTCACTCTTAATGGCGCCGCCAATCACCGAAATCTGGCTCAGGAACTCGCGGGCAGTATTGGACGTAGCATGAGCTGGATTAAACAGGATGTACGCTGAGTCTCGCGCCCCAAATTCCAGCCTGTCGCCGCGTTCCAGCTTCTGGCGCTGAATGCGCTCGCCATTGACGAATGTCCCATGCTTGCTGCCCTGATCGACGAGAACGAAATCCGCGCCCTCCTGCATGATCTGGGCATGATCCCGCGAAACCCGAGGATCCGCGATGACAAGATCTTTGTCGACCTTTCGCCCCACGGTAAACGGAGTGCGGTTCAGAATGATGTTCTTCTGCTCGCTGCCCTGCACAAAGACAAGTGCCGGAAACACTCCGGACGTTGGGCTATGACTGTGTGAACTGATGGTATTGAGGGCCATGAACGGTCATTCAGCGGCGCCCGTCCGCGCGTTGCCGGGCAAAGCTGAAGCGAAAACTGAACCCACCCAGACTACTCTGAGCTTACGCCGCGCGGCAAGCCGCGCGACTCATTACCCCCTCGCTGCCTCTGAATCATCTTGGCTCACTACGCTTCGTCCAACCAACAGCAAGGCAAACAAGGTTACGGGGATTGCAAACGTCGTAACGACCGGCACAGCCCATGCCCTCTGAACCACCGGGCCCGGCAGGAAGGGTAGCGCACCCAGCAATCCCGCCGCCCCAAACCACGGCCAGACCACTGACAACACTGCCCCTGCGGTCAGAAACCTTGTCGGCGGATTCTTCTTCCACAGCTCCTTAATCTTACGAGCCATGACCATCGCGACCGGCAGCAATAAGACCTGGTTATACGGCGCCAGCATCGGAATCACCAGGAGTGTTGTAGCCATCGCAAGGGTAAGTGAGTAATGAAAATCCGGCGAACCTTCAGCCCCGCGGCGTCGCTGCCAAATTTGGAGGAGCACCAGCAGGACGAGCACAGCGGCGGCGACTCTGCCCCACCGCGGCGTTAGGAAAATATCCAGCACCGATTTTCCTCCACCGGTATAGACGTAATAAGCGGCGCAGGCTGCACGAAACTTCTCGATCCATCCCGGCAGTAAAACTTCGCCGCCAAGGACCAAAGCTGAGAGCGAAAGCCCAAAGCTCCAAAACAGGCGCCTGCGGTCGTGCCAATTCCCCGTCACCCAAATGCACAGCCAAATCACCAGCAGAAACAACAACTGCGGCTTGATCGTGGCGCAAGAAAGCAGAATGCCGGCCAGCACAAATCGTCGGTTTGAGATTGCGTCCAGCGAGCCGGCCAGAAGGGCTGCCACCAGCAGCGTCAGTTGCTGCAGTTTCAGGCCCTGGATGACAGGAAACGAACCTAGCGCAAGGATGATCCATGTGACCTGCGCGGATACGGAAACACGCCACCCAAGCGCCCTGAACCACATCAAGACCGAGGCCATCGTGGCCATCACCAGCACTGGTAGAAAGACTCTCTGCACCACCGGGAACGGCAGGCCTACCGTGGGAGCAAGAAAAAAGGTAACGTACACCGGATACGCGAATGCTTGCTGATCCTTCGGATCATTCGGGCGAGCCGGATCCAGCACCCGCCCGTAATAGCCAGCCTGAATCTCGCGCGTGATGTCATCTCCGTACGGGTCGCGACCGTGCAGCAACAACTCGCGGGCTCCCAGCCATCGCGGATACAGGTCCGAGAGACTTCCCCTTGGAATCTCTCTCTTCTGCGAATCCGCTCTCTGATGCGGAATGAGAACCTGCTGAAAGTAGAGCCACATGCTGCCAGCCGCGAGCACCGGAAGTAGTAAGCGCAGTCCAGATCTACGCAAGCTCAACCCCGGCGTTTCGTGCGTGCAATTCGAGCCTCCTGCCCGTAGATGTTACAGATTTTGATTTCTCTTGCCGCTGGGCGGCAAACCCTGCGGCTAATTTCCACACATCCGCTATAAGCAAGACCCCGCAAAACTCTGGATCCTTTTTTCCTTCGCCGCATTCCCCAAAGAGGCCGGTAATTCTACAGACGAAGCTATCGCCCACACGAGCAATAACAGTACTAAGGCAAATAATTTCTGATGGGCAAAGTACAACGTCATATACAAGAAGAGCGGACTAAACAATACTCCCAACAAAAACAGAAGAAGGATGGCTCTCCTCGGTGGCGGCTGTTCGAGCAGCCGGTCGAACGTGATTAAACAAGGTAGCAGGGTGATTGTCATGTCATGGGCATAACTGTGATACCCAACGAGGAATGTAGCGATCAAGGCAACTGAAAATCCCGCGTTCCATACATCAGACTTCGTCAGGCCCTCGGGCGCGAACCGCTTCGCAGCCCAAACCAGTAATAAAAGGGAAAGCACGAATACAACGAGCTGCAAAGCCGCTGAAGATGATCCCCAACCCATGATCAAACCCCTCAGATTCGGCATGGTTTCCGGAACGATAATGCCCGGGGGCTGCTTCCGGTTGATCTGCCAGACATAGAATGGGTAATGCAAAAGTTCCTTCCACCCAACCATCACCAACGAGACCAGAGCCTCGACCGAAGCACTGATCAGAATGCCTGCTAACGACCGCCAACGTCGTTTCAGGAAAAGCAAAAATACGAAAGGCAAAACCAGGTGGAACTTGAATAGCCCAAGGCCTAGAAATACGCCTGCCCACATCTCCTTTTTTCGAAGAAAAGCCACATAAGCGAGACAATAAAGTGCTAGAAGAACAATCGAGTCCTGTCCCTGCAACAACGAGTCCGCCACTGGGAAGAAAGCCAATGGCATTGCGAACATGAACCAGGGAAAAGCCATGGTCAATGCCGAAAGCCAGTTCCGCAACATGTAGACACACCCGCCCAACAGCATCACGTTTGCCAGGAACCAAATCATGTAAGCGTGAACATAGTTGGTATACGTCAGCGGCAGGTAGAGCAACACTTCGAACGGTGGGTGGTTGTACGGCAGAGGATTCCGTACGGCGAGCGTCTCCGGGATAAACTCCTGTTGCACTTGCCTCTGGACAGCATCGTTGTAAAGAACCGCCCCTTGCCCTCGACGAATCGTCACCCCCGCTGCATAAAAGATGCTGAAATCGGGCCATCCGGAAAGAACCCTGCCCCGCGCCCCCCAGAAAACCCAAAATTGGAGCATCATTACTCCGGAGCAAAACAAGGTCACCACAAACCGAAATCTGGGGCTGTTCCACATCAGCCAATGATTTTATCCTCACATTTCTCACGGGAATGTAGATTGCTTCGGTTCGGGCCGGCGGCCGCGCCGGTTACCGACGAGTACTCATATTTGTGCAAGAATTTGTCATTTTTCCGGCAAATGCAGGTTATGATTACGTTTGTCGGGTGGCAGTGCGTTGGTTGTCGGGAACCTCAAGGTGTTCCGGTCCCGGGTTCCCTCGGATGCCGTTAAAAAAACAAAAATTGATGGCCAGAGAGGAGAGGAATATCTATGGACCGTTTACTCAGGCTTTGGAACGATGAGCAGGGCCAAGATATAGCGGAATACGCGGTAATGTTGGCGGTAATTCTCGTTATTGTTGTCGGAACCATTCGTTTGATCGGTTCCAATGCCAACAGTGTGTTTTCCAACGTCGCAAGTTCCATTCAGTAGCCAAGCTCATTTTGCCCTAAGCCGCCATTGGGCGGCGGATGCCTTGGCGGATGCCTTAAGGAACCAGGATGAATCGCTCACGTTTGATGATGATCGGGGCGCTCGCAATCGCCGTCGGATTGCTTGCAAGTGTCTATGTGTACAAAAACTTGCAAGCAAGAAACGGGTCCCCCTCCGATAATGGCGCCGAGGTAATGGTGGCCGCAAATGACCTGCAAGTAGGAGCCCGGGTCGAAGAGCGCGATATCAAAGTCATAAAAATCCCCGCTGCTGATTTACCCCCAGCCGCTCCCAGAAGGAAAGCCGATGTCATCGGACGCGGCGTCATCATCCCCATCTCCAAAGGCGAGTTCATTTTGCCGACTCGCCTTGCCGCCGAGAACGCCGGAGCCGGGCTCCCTGCCCTTATTCCACCAGGCATGCGCGCCGTTTCTGTACGCGTCAACGAAGTCGTCTCTGTTGCCGGATTTGTTACTCCTGGAACTCGCGTTGATGTATTGCTCACCGGTTCTCCCAGCGGCTCCAGTGACCAACAGACCACGACCGTTTTGCAAAATGTCGCCGTCCTGGCCTCCGGCCACACGCTCGAGAGAACTTCCACCGGTGAAGCTCAAAACACGGCCGTGATCACCTTGTTAGTCACCCCAGAAGATGCCCAACGCCTCACCCTCGCCAGCACCGAAGGTCGAATCCAACTGGCCTTGCGCAATCCCGTCGACACCAAGCAGGACGAAGTTTCGACCGCCCTTGCGCGCGCTCTGTACCGCGGAGGTGCTACCCCTGCTCCAGAGCATCCTCCGGTCCGTCACGTTTCAGCACCCAAAGTTACCGCCCCACCTCCTCGTGCATCGACTGGCGTCAGCGTTGAGGTGTATCAAGGCGACAAGAAACCAGAGGTCATCAAATTCCCAGACGAGGGCTCCGATACCAAGTGATGCGGAAGAGTTCGAATCCATCCATTGCCCCGGTTCGTTCTGACCAGTTTCCTGTCACGGAGACAGATCTGAAGATGAATGTTCTTAAGCTCTCGTTGCGGGTTTTCCTGTGTGCGGCTCTTTTCGTGGTCCCTGCTTTTTCCGAGACCCAGCAGCAATCCGACAGCAGCCCTCAGTCCCAGGCTCCCGTTCCCACGGAAACCCAGACTGCCACAGTTCCCGCCCCATCGCAGACTACTCAAGGATCGGCGCCCTTGCGGGTCATGGTCGGCAAGTCTCTGTTGATCAACACCACCGAATCGCTGAAACGAATTTCCGTAACCGACGATAGCATCGCTTCAGCCCGAGTCATCACCCCTACCCAGATCCTGATTCACGGCAAAGCGCCCGGCGAAGTCTCCCTTTTGATCTGGGACCTCCTCGAACGTTCTCGCAGCTTCGATTTGCGCGTGGACGTCGACGTGAGCGCTTGCGCCGAAGAAGAACACCGCGTCTTTCCGGACGAACAGATAACGGTTACACCATCCCGCGCTGCGATCGTCCTCTCGGGCCACGTCTCCACCGAGGATGTCTCCAAGCGCGCGGGCGAACTCGCCAGCGCTTACTCACCAAAAGTGGTCAACGTATTAACCTTCGGACCAGTTGGCGCGCAGGAAGTTCTCCTGCAAGTGAAATTCGCCGAGGTAGACCGCACTGCCCTGACACAGCTCGGGGTGAATTTCTTTTCTACCGGCGCGGCCAACACCATCGGCACCATCACTACGGGTCAGTTCGGGGGATTTGCGCCGCAATCGATCACCCCCAGTGGTCAGAGTTCCGGGACTGCATCTACCGCTACTGAGACCATCAGCAACGTCTTGAATCTTTTTGTGTTCCGCCCCGACATCAATTTCGGCGCCGTGGTCCAGGCTCTGCAGACAAAAAACGTGCTGCAGATTCTCGCTGAGCCAAACCTGATCGCCGTGAATGGCAAAGAAGCAAGTTTCCTTGCCGGCGGCCAGTTCCCCTTTCCGATTGTGCAACCAGGTGCCGGATTCACGGCGGTTACGATCTCATTCAAGGAATTTGGCGTTCGACTCCAATTCACTCCGGTCATCATGCCCAACGGAAATATCCATCTGAAAGTCGCACCCGAGGTCAGCACATTGGATTTCGCGAATGCGCTGACGATCTCCGGCTTCACCGTACCGGCGCTCAGCACACGCAAGGCGGAAACGGAATTCGAATTGCAAGATGGGCAAAGCTTCGTAATCGCCGGGCTGATGGACAATCGTGTAACCGACATCTACAACAGAATTCCCGGGCTCGGTGACATTCCGATCCTTGGAGCTTTTTTCCGCAGCAAGAGCGCGCAAAAATCGAATTCGGAGTTGATGGTCTTGTGTACCGTCCATCGTGTCTCTCCGAGCACCGAAACCGTCAAGACTCCTGAAATGGTCGACCATTTCATGGATAAGGATAAGTTCGACAAGGCAGTAGGAAAGAAGTAAGCGGTTATGCCAGAGCTGTCGGTCGTTGTCGTAGCTACGGACAATGAACAGCGGACGCTGCTGCAGGTGTTGGTCGACGGCACCACGGTCGCCCGGACGGTGCATTCGTGTGCCACTTTCCCCGTCGCCGCCGCCGACCCGGTAACCCGCCGCGTCCGGGCAGCCAATCCCGATGTAACGCTCGTCGATATCCCCTCCGACAACCCTACCCTCGCTCTTCGAGCGATTGAACTCCTCCATCAGGAGATGCCCGAAACGGCAATTTTTGCCATCGGGATCCTCAGTCAACCTCAGGTCATTGTTAACGTCATGCGCGCCGGAGCGCGGGAGTTCATCGAACGGCCCACAACAACCACCGACTTGCTCGAGGCATTTGTCCGTCTTACGGCCGCCCAGCGCAAAAGCAGACAGGAAGGCATCCGCGGAAAGGTGTTTTCCGTTGTCAACGCAAAAGGCGGAAATGGGGCAACCACGGTCGCCGTTAATCTCGCGCTCGCCTTGCAGTCGGCTTATGGACAAACTGCGCTCGTCGACATCGCTCCGCTCGGCCATGCCGCGCTGCATATGAACTTGAAGCCGGCTTTCAATGTGGCCGATGCCATGCGCAATCTTTACCGCATGGACGCTTCCCTGCTGGAAAGTTTCATGACACGCCATACCGGCGGTCTTCAGTTGCTTGCAGGGACCAACGTACCGGCGGCATTCGATCCAACCACGGCGGAGTTTGTAAGGTTGTTCGACATGCTGGTGTCGCATTTTCGTTACGTTGTGGTGGATGTCTCCTCCCGCTTTGATGCCGCCAGCCGTTTGATCGCCAGCCTGTCGGAAACAGTACTACTGGTCGCCTGCAGTGATGTCGCCTCGCTTTGGAGCGCAGCCCGTGTCCAGCAGTATCTTGGAGAAACAGGGAGCCGAGAGCGCGTTCGCCTGGTTTTGAACCGGTTCCGCAAAGTTCCAGGATTCAGCGAAGCCGACGCCGAGGCTGCCGTGGGCGCGAAAGTAGTATGGCGGGTTCCCAATCAGTATTTTGCCGTGTCCAGCGCAATTGATCGCGGCACACCGGTCATGGATCAGCGTAATTCCGAGATTGCTCGCTGCTTTGCAGGATTGGCACAGGAACTGACTCGCAACGACGCCGAAGTGAAACGCACGGCGTGGTCGCTTTTTAAATCGGTTTAGAATTTTCACCGCGGACTCCGGGAAGAACCGGATCTTGTAATTTGAAACGCGCGGCTCTAGCCGCTGGGATAAATCAGAAACAGGCTTTCAGCAGCAGGCCACATGGCAAACCTTCAGTCCTTCGAACGCACCGACTACCAGCAGGTAAAGGCCGACCTGCATCGCAAGATCCTCGACCGTCTCGATCTCGAAAAACTTGGCAAGACATCCGGTGACTCGGCGCGCGACGAAGTTCTCGTCGTTATTCGCGCTGCCGTCAACGGCGAAATTGTTCCTCTCAGCTTCGCTGAGCGCGAGCGTCTCTCGCGCGAAATTCTCGACGAAATCTTCGGCCTGGGCCCGCTCGAGCAGTTGCTCAAAGACCCAAGCATCTCCGACATCCTCGTCAATCGCTATGACCGCGTGTACGTCGAAAAGGGCGGTAAGCTCGAACTTACTTCCCTCTCCTTCAAGGACAACGTCCACCTGATGCAGATCATAGAGCGCATCGTTTCGCGGGTCGGAAGGCGCGTGGATGAGTCTTCCCCCATGGTCGATGCGCGCTTGGCCGACGGTTCCCGCGTGAACGCCATCATTCCTCCCCTTGCCATCGATGGCCCATGCCTCTCCATCCGGCGTTTCGGACGCGACCCCGTAACCGCCCGGCAAATGATCGAGAATCAGACGTTGACGGAACCGATGCTCGAATTGCTCTCGGCCATGGTCAAGGGCCGCCTGAACATCATCGTTTCCGGTGGCACCGGCGCCGGCAAAACAACTCTGCTCAACGTTCTCTCCGGCTACATCCCGAACTCGGATCGCATCGTCACGATCGAAGACGCCGCCGAATTGCAATTGAAACAGGAACACGTGGTCCGCCTGGAAACCCGGCCTCCCAACATTGAAGGCAAAGGGGCGATCCGGCAGCGGCAACTGGTCATCAACAGCTTGCGTATGCGTCCCGACCGCATCGTGGTGGGCGAGGTGCGTGGTGAGGAAGCCTTCGACATGTTGCAGGCCATGAATACAGGCCATGAAGGATCTCTAACCACCGTTCACGCGAACTCTCCACGCGACGCCATGGCGCGTATCGAAAATATGGTTTCCATGGCGAACCTGAACATTCCCGAGCGCGCCGTGCGGCATCAGATCTCGTCAGCCGTTCATGCCGTAGTCCAGATTGCCCGTCTCTCTGACGGAACCCGAAAGGTCATTACGATTTCGGAAGTTACCGGCATGGATGTCGACATGATCGGTATGCGCGACATCTTTGGTTTCGATCGTACTGGCATTGACGAAAACGGAAAAGTTCGCGGCACGTTTCGCGCGACCGGAGACAAACCGACTTTTGCAGACCGGCTTGCCATTTCTGGAGCCCGTCTCCGAGCGGCGCTCTTCGAATCGAAGGTTGAGGTCTAGGTTATGGCTGGTGCTGCTCTCATTTCGCTGCTCATCTTTATCGTGGTCGCGGTCGCATTTTTTGCGATCGCCACCATGGTCGACCGGCGGAACTCGCAGGCGCGCGTCATCAAAGAGCGGCTCGCTAATGAGCGCAAGGCTCCCGAGCGTGCAGCCGAAGAGGAACTCGCCCTGCTGCGCGACGAGCAACTCAGCGACATTCCCGCCATCGATACCATCCTGCGCCGCTCCCAGCGCGTCACCGACCTCCAGAAACTCCTCTCTCAAGCCGGCATGTCCATGCGAGCCGGAAACTTCCTCGGCATCTCGGCTCTCTCTGGGGTAGCCGCAACCTTCATTATTTATGCCCTCAGCAAACGCGTGGAGCTTGCCTGGATTGCGCTGCTGATTGGTTTCATCATCCCGTATTCTTACGCATCCATCCGCCGCAACAAGCGCTTCGAAAAATTCGAGGAGCTTTTTCCTCAAGCCATCGACACTCTCGCCCGCGCAGTTCGAGCCGGACATGCTTTCACCACTGCGCTCGAGATGATTACCAACGAAATCGCTGAGCCCGTGGCCAGCGAGTTTCGCCAGCTCTACGAAGAACAGAAATTCGGCATGCCCGTCCGCGATGCACTGATGAACCTAACCGACCGCGTTCCGCTCGTCGACGTAAAGTTTTTCGTCACAGCCGTCATGCTGCAGCGGGAAACGGGCGGCAACCTTGCGGAAATCCTCGACAATTTGTCGTACGTAATTCGTGAGCGCTTCAAAATCCAACGCCAGGTGCGCGTGTATACCGCACAAGGCCGTCTGACCATGGCGCTCTTGATGGGTATGCCACCAATCATCGTTTTGGTGATGCTGATGTTGAATCCCAGCTTTATTCGCCCACTATTTTCTGACCCCATCGGTCATACCTTGCTGGTGCTGGGAATCACGCTGCAAACCATTGGATATTTCGTGATTCGCAAGATCATTCGGATTCAGGTATAGAAGAGAGTAGTTGCGATGTCTTTGGTTCTAGTCATTGTCGTTTTCCTGACCGTAGTCGCTGCGGTCTTTGCCTTTGGCGCGGCAGCGGTCACTCCGAGTTCCGTACTCGGCGCACGTCTGCGCGCTTTAGGAACACAACAGGAGCAGCAACCGGAAAACAAGCCAGCCATCCGCGAGCGGCTCGAGCAGGCACTCGATCCCCTCAGCAAGGCGATTCCTCTTTCCCCGGCTGACGTATCCCGCACCCGTGGACTGCTGATTCAGGCGGGATTCCGTGACGCGATCGACGTCAATTACTACTTCGGCGCTCGCGTGCTCATGGCGTTGATCGGTTTCGGCGCGGTCGCGCTCTTCTCCGGCTTCGACAACCTCCCGCTCTTGATCGGTTTCGGCGCTCTCGGTTTTCTTCTTCCCCGCTTCATACTCAAGCGCATGATCCGCGAACGGCAGAACCGCATTCGCCTTGGATTGCCCGATGCGCTCGATCTCACCGTCATCTGCGTAGAGGCCGGTCTGGCGCTCGATCAGGCACTCATGCGCGTCGGCCAGGACCTTCATCACGCGCACCCCGATTTAAGCGACGAATTTCACCTCGTCAATCTCGAGATGCGTGCCGGCAAGCCGCGCGCCGAGGCCCTCAGAAATCTCGTTGACCGCACCGGAGTCGACGATATCCGCTCTCTCGTCGGCACTCTGATTCAGACCGACCGTTTCGGCACCAGCGTGGCTCAGGCACTTCGCGTTCATTCTGATTCTCTCCGCACCGAACGCCGCCAGCGCGCTGAAGAACAGGCTGCGAAAACTACGATCAAAATGGTTCCCCCGCTCGTCGTCTTTGTTCTGCCTTCTATTATTTTCGTGACAATTGGCCCAGCCGTGATTGAACTCATCCGACAACTCGGGCCCATATCCGGCGGTCACTAGACGCGAGCAGTTCGACGAATATCTGCGCCTCTTGGGGAATTTATGGCGTTTCTCTCCGCTCAAGGCACTGCCTTTAATAAAACCCGGCAGACAGTCGTGGCAGCGGAACTCGCCTTGGCCGATACGCACTGGACCCGTCTTCGCGGCCTGCTCGGTCTCCGCGCCGATGACTTCCGTAACGGGCGGGGTCTGTGGATTGTCCCCTGCCACGGCATCCACACCCTCGGAATGTCATTCCCCATCGATGTGATTTATCTCGACCACAGCTTAAAAGTCGTTGATATTCAGCAGAATGTAAAACCCTGGCGCTTCGCCCCCGTTCGCCGTCGCGCCAGCTCGGTGCTGGAACTCCCGTGCCAAACCGTTGTGCAAACAAAAACGAATATTGGCGATACAATGGAAATAACCCTCTCCAAGGATAGCCACCAGCACTCCTGATGCCCCAGACTCTTCAACTCGAAGAGATCGTCGAACGCACTACTGCCGACGCGCATGATGCGCCTGCTCTGCTCGTCGATTGGTCTCCGCGCTGGCGCGAATTCCTCGAATCCGTCGGGCCGGCGTTCTCCCGCTCCGAAGCCCGTCTCGCTGGCGAAGCTCCCTTTGGTCTGATCCCGCTCCGGATCATGATTCCTTCGTATGTGATCGAGGCCTTCGTAATTCTCGCTGTCATTTTCCTGGAAGCCAAAATCGCGCAACTCAGGCCCTACGTTGTTCCCACGGCCGCCAACCATGACGTGATCTACTTCAGCGGTGACGAACTACCCCGCGTGCAGGATCTCGGTGGATCAGAGTCAGGACATTCAGGCTTAGCCGGAGGACAAGAAGCCTATCACCACACGCAGACAATCAAAATCGCTCGCGGTGGCTCGCTCGTCTCCAAAGTCGTGGACGCTCCGAATCTCAAGCTGCCCGCTTCCCACGATGCAGTTGCGAACCTGCTCGCTATCAAACCTGATCCCGGGCCACCTCCCGCCGAGGGCCTGCGCTCGCAACGTTCCGCACCGAATCTAGCAACGACAATCGTTGCTCCCAGCCCGAACGTAATCCGAGACTACACGCGCAACGGAATTCAGATGGACTCCGTGATTGCGCCGTCACCGAACGTAACGCGCGATCGTCCACTAACGGCGCCCAGCCTGAATACAGCGCTCATTCCTCCCGCTCCAAGCGTATCCAGCGATCACACGCTCGTAGCTCCAGCACTCGCGCCGACAGTCGTACCGCCTGCGCCAAACGTAGTTCGGGATCGCACTTCGAGCGCTCCATCGCTGAGCGCTAATGTCGTAGCGCCCGCGCCCACGGTTCCGCGCGATCCATTTCGCGCGAATCCGCAGCTTGCCGCCAATGTCATTCCTCCCGCGCCCGGCACAGTCAGCCGCCAGATCTCTTCGGCTCCGGTGCAGATGGACTCGGCCGTCGTGCCACCTCCAGTTTCCGCGCCAGAGCGGGCCGGCGCCCGAAATTCCAAAGTCACTTTGCCCGCTCCCTCGGTCGTCGCTCCGCCGCCATCCACCGACATCAACTCCGACATGCGCCGACTCGGTGCGAGTTCCGCTGATCCTGCACGGACCGTGGTTCCTCCTCCGCCTTCGCAAACCGGGAACAGCTCGCTCCTCAGCAGCGTCATCGGCAAGATCTTTGGGACGCAGGAAGTCGTTCCGCCTCCGCCTTCGGTAAATGCAACCGGCGCAAACACCGCATCTGCTCCGTCTCTCGCGACAAATGTCGTTCCTCCCGCGCCATCGCTAAGCTCTGGCGCGTCTGGTGGAACTCCCAACGGAAGCCGCCGTGGCACTGGCACATCACTCGGATCAAACGTCGTCGCGCCTCCACCTTCCGTTGGTATGGCGGGTGGAACCGGATCGCGCGCTGGAACTGGTGCGGCTCCTTACTTTGGCAATCCTAGCGTTGTGCCGCCTCCACCATCGCTTTCCGGGCCGGGCGGCGGCACCGGCAAAACCGGCGGCAGCGCTGGTGTTAACGGAGGAACTCTTCTCGCTTCCAACGTCGTTCCTCCTCCGCCTTCGGTCGGCGGAGGTTCTGCTTCATCCGGCTCAGCCTTGGGCCGCAAAGGCATGGGACTTGGCGCGCCTTCCGACGTGGGATCGAACATCACTCCTCCAAACGCCGCGGGTGCGGGCAAAGATGCTGGAGCGATTGTCTCCAGCCAACCAGGCTCCAAGGTCGGCTTGCCTCCTGGATTGGATAAGGGATCGCTCGCGATGTCTCCCGCGGGCGGCGACAAGACCGGCTTCGGTGGCGCTGGCGGAGGATCCAGCATCAGCCGCGGTGCAGGCACTGGGAGCGCGATGAATGGCTCCGGTTCCGGCGCCGCGAAGACTGGCGCTGGACACGGTGCTGATCCGAATGCGAATGCCGGAATCTCGTCCACAAATGGTCCGGGCGGCGCAGGCAATGCAGGCGCTGGAAACCCAGCAATCCGCGGAGTCGATATTAGCGGCGGCAGCGGAATCGTGACTTTGCCCAGCTTCGGATCGGATGGTTCCGCAGGTGATCCGAATCCCGCGGGCCGCTCTTCCCTGAACAAGCAGCATCAGCAGACGCTCGGCGTAACCATTGTCGCTACTGCAAGTTCCGGCGGAGCCTTTGAGCCTTACAAGAAGCTGCTTCACGGCGACGCGTACACCACTTACATTGACACCTCTTTGGGCACGGTCGTGATGGAGTTCTCCGACGAGCAAGCCACGAATCACGCTTTCGGAGGAACGCTGACCGCGCCGAATCCGATCCGCAATGACCTTCCCGAAGGGCTGCCGCGCGCTCGCATGGTCGTCACGTGCACGCTCGACGCTTCGGGAAACGTCAGAAATCTGAAAGTGCTTGAACCTGCGTCTGCGGTAATGACCGCGAAAGTCGTCGCCGCGCTGCGCGCGTGGAAGTTCCAGCCAGCCATGAAGAACAATCAGCCGGTGGAAGTGATAGCCATTCTCGGCTTCGGCATCGACACCAACGACCGCTTCTGACTTGAGCTGCTAGCTTCTAGCTCCTGGATTCTGGCTAAGACCCGATCGCGCATGCCATTTCGACGGCGGAATGTTTCCACAATCAGGATTTCGCCTGAGTTTCGGCTACCGCTTTCGTGAGCGCGGGTAGATTTTCGCGAATCTCTCTCGTGATGTTAGCGCGCGTTTGTTCCAGGGTTGTGCCGACCGGAGGCTTTCTGGGCCTGCGTGCGAGGTATCCATCCTCATCGATATATTGTTCATCCTCGTCGGGATGTTCGTTGTTCCATTTGCGTAGCGCTTCGCGGTCCTGCTCGCGCTTTTGCGCCTGTTCGCGCGCTTTGATTCTCTGCTTGGCCTCGATGCGGGCCATGATCTCGGCCTGTTTCACCTTTTCCTGCACGTGGGCTTCAACTTCGTCCAGTTCTTCTTCCTCGTCTTCGTCTTCGAATTCGTCATCTTCCCATGCGCGGTAATTCAGCGGAGTGATCCGGGCCGCGCGCGGATCGAGAATCACCGTGTGCATCTGCGGGTCGAATTTCGTCGAGCGCAGATTCGTACTCGCCGTTTGCAAAGCGTAGAGAAGCAGGCTCGCGGTCTTGTGCTCGATCTCCCCAGTGAGGATGAGACGCATGATTTGCATGATGGCCATCTGAATCGAGTTGGCGTCTTCGAGCACGGGCAGGATGAACGTCGCCGTGCCGCGCCGTCGACGATCGGCCGAAAGGCGGATGCGTTGGTTCTGATACTGCTTGTGAAAGAAACAGAACCGGTTGCGGCGCAGCGCGGGCGATCCGCACTGCACGCCATTAATCTTGATGTGCTGACAACGATTGGGATATCCGTACATTTTCTTGTTTTTGCTCCTACCCCCCTGCTGGGTGGTTCTTTGGAATCATCGAGTTAGGGGAAAATTTGGTTTTTGTCTAACGGGCTCAAGTAGATACGGGCAAAATCTTCAAAACACTGGGCTTCCGGCTTCGGAAGAGCTTTCACCACGGAGGCACAGAGTCACAGAGAAACCCTTTTTCTTGTTTTTCTCTGTGGCTCTGTGTCGCGATGGCTTCAACCTTTGTATGGCGTCATCGTGAAGGCGCGGGCTTTCACCGGCGCGCGGAAGGATCTGGAGTGCGGCGCAGCAGCACATCCGCTCCCCGCCAGATCGCCGAAGGAAACGGTCGAGAATTTTCGCCAATGCTCACGCTGGCCCGCCCATTGGCGAGCCGTGTTCTTGCGCAGCGGGTTTTCAAAGAACAGTCTCGAGTCCGGAGTCGAGAGTCCTGAGTGCGGTTCTCTTGTCCTCGAGTTCTGAGTTTTCAAGATGGGAGCCGGTGAGGGTCCCAAAACGAAGCCCCCATCGGACCTTGGTCCGTGGAGGCCAGCCACACGACACGGCTAAGCTACTCTCTCAGAAATGGGTAAGGATTTCCGTGCCCGGGGTCACCGAGCAGGGTGATGGGAAGCACGCGGAGCGTTTGCAAAATGGGGTTCGTTCCGTCTGTCCCCGCATTTCCCGAAAGATGGGGGCCAGGTTGGATCAGTGGTGGCCATGGATGCCGCCAAGTCTGTAGAAAAGCCATCTCCGCTAGAGATAGAATGCGGCCACGGAGGAGCGGAAGATGAACAACCCATCTGCGAACCCAGACCGGTATCCGTACCAGAACGAACTGACTTGGTCGAAATCAGAAAAGACCGTCGCCCGCAAAGCTTTCGACGCTGCTCTGGGTCGGGAGTTGCACGAAGTGATTCAGAGAACAAAGGAAATGGCGAACGGCATCCAGCAATCATCAGATCTGTGGGATTTGGAAAAGTACCTGACCCAAAGCCGTAAGGAGATCGACCGTAAATACATCTATCGGCATTCGGAACTCACGCGGGTGATTGGGAGACTCTTGCACGAAAGACGAGTCAGCGAGGAAGAGTTGCGCGGCTTACGCGAGGATAAGCTGGCATCGATTCGTTCCGTTGCCGAATTCTTGGCAAAGTATGCCGCTTGATTGTCATTCTGAGTGTTAAGGCCTGGTTTCGCCAGCTAGGCGTATGATGCCGCGTATGCAGCGAACAATCGCGGGAATCGCTTTCGTTGTGCTCTGCGCTGGTGCATGTGTAGGGCAGCAACAATCCAAACCTGAAAAGACTAAAGGGTGCAAAAACAATACCGAACTGGTCGGTCAATGCTTTCGAATCCACGGAAGAGCGTTCACTTCGAATGGCACACCTGATTTGAGAATTTGGGAAGTGGGCACGAAGAGAATATTGGGCGTAACTGCCCATGCGCAGGCTGATGACGCCGACGATCCCATTGCACCGGCAAAACTACTAAACGCTCTGGGTGCAGCGGAGCATGTTGTGTACGGAGATTTCGAGGTGTGTCCATTTACGCCTAAACGTCAGGGCTACATGCAGATATGCGTTGAGAGAGCGGACAACCTGATAGTCAAACCCTACGGATATGGCACGAAGGATTGATAATTGGCGAAACATCTTAATAACACTCATTTGCTTCCGCGAGGCCGATGGGCAACTGTCCAGTCAGAAACCGCCTTGAGAATAGTCGCAACCCTATTGTCAGTTGCGTCGGCAGTGCTGGATCGAGCACGTTCCGCAAGGTGTACGACAAGGTCAAAACGCGGTGCCACCAGCCCGACGGTGTCGGGATTCAGGATGGAGTGCGGCTTTCGAGTCACTGCGCAAACCTCGGGTTGTCTCTCCAAGAAGGCTCGCAGATCGTTGCGCAGAAGTGGTGGCAAGGATGAACATTCGACCAGCACTTGGTCGCCGGATGCTTCCGAACTCTGCGTCATTCCGAGCGATTATACCGAGCCCGGAATGTCAGTTGTTGCAAAATCCCGATTACGCTCAAAACCCACTTTGCGGCTCAAAGCGTCTAATGGTCTTCCATGAGAAGGCCGGTCGGAGTCAAGGGAATTCTGGGTTCATAGCGAGTTTTTTGTTCTTCGTCGCAGAGAAAAAGTTTTCTTCACCGAGTAGCCACTGTCGCCATG
>Ga0335081_10000508_pt1 | contig 66484 bp, 46 predicted proteins | sample Lox_Sample_35_FD_206713 | JGI IMG/M metagenome (GOLD analysis project Ga0335081, IMG submission 206713) | Soil microbial communities from Loxahatchee National Wildlife Refuge, Florida, United States - Lox_Sample_3.5 | ecosystem: Environmental > Terrestrial > Soil > Wetlands | place: USA...
CGGATCCATGCGGCTCGTGGGGATCAAGTTCAGACCCGGGCAGTTTGTCAGGTTAAACGTCGTTCCGCCGCCAGTGCATGTGGAAAAGCCGAATGGGTCGCGAACAAAAGCTGTCGCGCCGTTGACAACAATCTGCTGCGTCGTGGCCGGATCAAAAACAGTTCCCAGCGGGAAGGATCGGCCAAGAGCATCCGAGTGAGTTCCCGATTGTCCGTTGATCAGATCCTGGAAGTTTGCGGTCGCAGTACTCAGGCTAGCCGTTTCGGCAGATGTTGGTACAGTACCGGACTGAGGCTGGCCTTGGCGAAGACGCCACGCCTGGAAATCGCCAAAAAAGAAAACTTTGTTCTTGATGACCGGGCCGCCGATGGTTCCGCCGAACTGGTTCCAGCGCAGTTCACCCTTTTTCGCCGGGGTACAGACTCCGCTCGTACAGTTATGCTCGAAAAAGTCACGCGCATCGAGTATGTCGTTGCGGAAGAACTCCCAAACATCGCCGTGGAACTCGTTCGAGCCACTCTTGAGGCTGGCGTTTAGAACCGCGGCGCCAGATCTGCCGAATTCTGCACTGAAATCGGTCGTCTGGACCTTGAACTCCTGGATGGCATCGACCGGAGGAAGCACGACATAGTTAGTGCCGTTAAGGAAATCGACAGTATCGGAATTGTTGTCGATTCCATCCAGCATGTAGTTGTTCTGCGCCGGACGGAAACCATTGGCCGAGAAAGCGCCCGACGCGGCATTGCCGCGCGTATCCGCCTGAGGCGAATTGACTCCCTGCACAAGTTGCGCAAGGAAGGTGAAATTGCGCCCGTTCAAGGGAAGATCGTTGACGTTTCGCTGATCGACCACTTGTCCCACAGAAGCATCCTGGTTCTGCAGCACGGGCGTAGACGCGGTAACTTCCACAGTTTCGGTGGCGCTGCCCGGCTTCAGGGCAAAATTCAGCGACACATACGAGCCGATATCCACCTTTAGGTCGGATTGGGTTGTGGTTTGGAAACCCTGCGATGTAACGACAACCTTGTAGGTGCCAATTTTGACGGGGGAGAACTTGTATACCCCATCGGCGCCCGTGGTCAGCGTGAGGGATGCGCCGGTGCCCAAGTTGGTTAGGGTGACTTTAGCACCACTCACCACTGCACCTGAAGCATCTGTGATGACGCCCGCAATGGACCCGGTATCTACCTGCGCAAGGGCAGTTACGGCGAGCAGACAAAACACAAAACCTACGACGAGTCCATTTCGCAGAAACCGAGTACTGCCAATTCGACCCATATCGTTCTCCTCGTCCGACGCCTTCGCGGGGCCGAACGCACTGGCTAAGCTCAGTTCGTAGACAATTACTTGATTGCCTACGCCGGCACCGCCTCACAGCCGTACCGGGAAGTGGCAGAGTGAAAACGTTTACTGCTTTGGCGACCGATGATTCTTGAGTTCAACCCCACAAAACTCAAAGACACGAAGAACTGATCTAAAATCGTTATTTCCCCAGAGGCCCGAAAAAACAGGTGTAAAAAAATTAACCGCTTAACTAGTTGTTTTGAATTATCATGCTGCGGAAATGCTTGTCAAGATTTTTTTGGAGTGTGCTACACTCCACCCGCCTCGCAGAGGTTGAGCCGTGTCGAAATTCGATCCTTCCGCCAAATCGATTTGGCGGGCTGAACTATGACGGTCACGATCCGCGACGTCGCACTTGCCGCCGGGGTCTCAACGGCCACCGTGTCGAATGTTCTGAACAGCACAGGCAAAGTGGGCGCCAAGACGCAGCGTCACGTGCTCGCGACAGTAAAACGCCTGGGTTATGTACCGGATGTGCACGCGAGACGGCTCGCATCGAGCAATCGGCGCACGCTGGGTATTATCGTCTCGGATATTGAGAATCCATTCTTTCCTGAAGTCATAAAGAGTTTTGAAACCCGGGCCCGCGAACTTGGATATGACGCCATCCTTAGCGATACGAACTATGATCCCCATCGCACCCGCGAAGCTGCCGAGCGCATGATGGAGCACAAAGTGCGAGGCGTGGCCATCATGACATCGGAGATGAGTATGCGCATGGTCCATGAATTGGCGCGGCGTAAAATCGCCGTTACTTTCCTGGACCTCGCTCCGGTTCGCGGCTACATGAGTAACTTGCGCATCGATTATGAATCAGGGATAGACCAAATTGTTCGTTATCTTCATGGTCACGGTCACAGGCAGATTGCGTTCGTCGCTGGACGTGAAGGACTTAAATCCAACAGGGCGCGCAGGGCCGCTTACGAGCGCTCTATGCGTAACCTCAGTCTGATACCCGGGCCTATTCTTCCGGGCGACCTCCACTTCGAAGGAGGCCTGGAAGCAGGCAGGAACCTGGCAAAAATGAGCCCGAGGCCTACAGCTGTGGTCGCTGTCAACGACTTGACGGCAATAGGCGTGGTCAAAGGATTATTGGAATCTGGGTGCCGTGTTCCAGAAGATGTATCGGTAACGGGTTTCGATAAGACTAGGTTAGCCGAGTACAGCAATCCTTCACTGACGACAGTTGATATACATCGAGATCTGCTGGGGCGTGTGGCCGCGGACGCATTGCACGAATTGACGAACTCAGAAAGTGCTCATGGCAAGGAATACCGGATCGGGGCAGAACTTGTAATTGGCAAGTCATCGGGCCCGATGAATGGCCAGAGTGCCTGATACACTCCGTACAAGTGCAACTCCACCGAATAAACTGCTCATGCCGGACCGCAGACCTCACCAGGGCAAGATTTCTCGTCGCGCGATTTTAAAAACTCTGCGGTATGTACCGGGATTATTTGTGCCCGCGCCTCTGCTCGGATTCGAGCGGCGATTCGCCCCCGTAACAGAAATTCCAGCATCGAACCATTTTGTCGATCCTCAAGTTATTCCACACTACCCATCCGCGTCACCTTTGGATGAGATACTTCGCCTCGTACCACCCGGTTCGGATCAGTTCCTTACTGAAAAATACGCCGGGGAAATCGAAGAAATCCTGCGAAACTGGGGACGCGAACTCGCCTCCGGTCGCACTTCTCTCCTGACTTTCTCCGATCCGTCTGTGCGTGCGAGTTCGCTGCGCGGATCGAGCGAGCGGACAATCCGCAAAGATGCGTTTGTCACGGTTACTCACAGGCACTTTCCAAGCGGTTTCGTATTGCGGCAGGACGGCTTTCTGGACGAACTCAAAGAGTATTTCGAGTCCTTCTCTGATGTGAGAGTGGCGGAACTGCAGATCACTGGTATTCGCGAGCTCTCGACAACTTCACTTCAGATTGAAGCAGATATTCGGTACACCTTCGTCGGGCTCAATCGTCATCGCGAGCAGGAAGAGCGCCTCGGCACGTGGAGGACGGAGTGGCGGAAAAGCGCCGAACAGTGGCGACTCGTGAAATTTCAGTGCGAAGACGAAACAATCAGCACAACTAAAGCACCATGGTTTGCCGATGTTAGTTCATCGGCATTTGGACATCTCGTTTCGTACCAGCAACAACTCTTGCGCGGCGCCGACTACTGGCGAACCGTACTCGACGGCGCAGTGGGTATAGATGTGTATGGAAATCAGGGGATCGCGGTTGGGGATTTTGACAACGACGGATACGACGATATTTACATCTGCCAACCGGCAGGTCTTCCAAACCTTCTTTTCCGCAACCGGGGTGACGGCACGTTCGAGGATGTTACTCAGTCCGCGGGTCTGGATGTTCTGGACTCAACCTCATGCGCGCTCTTCGCAGATTTTGAGAACAGAGGCAAACAGGATCTGCTTGTCGTAACGAACGCCGGGCCATTGTTGTTTGTGAATGAAGGTAACGACAAGTTTGCTCCACAACCTGATGTGTTTAAATTTGCTCATCCACCGCAGGGGACGTTCACGCATACCGCCATTGCAGATTACGATCACGATGGCCGACTCGATGTGTATTTCTGCACTTATAACTACTATGCCGGTCTCGATCAGTATCGATACCCGTCTCCGTACTTCGACGCACGTAACGGCCCGCCGAATTTTCTGTTTCACAACTCTGGCAATTGGAACTTTGAAGACCGTACCGAAGCTTCCGGACTGGATATTGACAACGATCGCTACAGTTTTGCGTGCGCTTGGGGAGATCACAACGGAAACGGCTGGCCCGATCTCTACGTCGCGAATGACTTTGGCTGCAGCAACCTTTACCGCAACAACGGCGATGGCACGTTTACGTCCGTCGCAACCGAGGCCGGTGTAGAGGATGTAGGTGCCGGCATGAGTGCGTGCTGGTTCGATTCCAACGGCGACGGCAAGCAGGACATCTACGTCGCGAACATGTGGTCCGCAGCAGGGCTACGAGTCTCGACTCAGGACAACTTTCATGCATATGATGCCGATAACATCCGGACTCTTTATCGGCGCCATGCCCGTGGCAACTCGCTTTATCAAAACCTTGGAAATGGAAAGTTCAAAAATGTCGCTGCCGACACCAACTCCGAATTTGGGCGCTGGGCGTGGTGTTCTGACTCTTTCGATTTCGATCACGACGGCTTTCCCGACTTATACATTGCGAATGGATACGTATCGGGCAGCCCCGAGTCAGATGTCTCCAGCTTTTTCTGGCGCCAGGTTGTTGGCAATTCACCTCGCGATCTTTCGCCGGCTGCCAAGTACGAACACGCCTGGAACGCGATTAACGAATTGATTCGTTCTGATCATTCCTGGAGCGGCTACGAGAGGAATGTCCTGTATTGCAACAATCACGATGGCAGTTTCTCTGATGTGTCGGGGATTTCGGGGCTCGACTTCCAAGATGATAGCCGCGCATTCGCTCTCGCCGACTTCGATCACGACGGCAGGCTCGAGGTGCTGTTGAAGAATCGCAATGCGCCGCAGGTACGCTTGTTGCGCAACATTATGCAGGAAATCGGCAATTCGATCGCATTTCGCGTGCATGGCACGGAAAGCAATCGGGATGCGATCGGTGCCGCGGTGACTATTGAGGTGCAAGGTCGCAGGCAAACCAAATATCTTCAGGCCGGATCGGGATTTCTCTCCCAGCACACAAAGCAGCTTTTCTTCGGAGTGGGAGATATACGAGATTTCGTGCGCGCCACAGTTCACTGGCCCAGTGGTCAGGTGCAGACGTTTGACCAGCTTCCAGTTAACCATTACGTCGAGATCATCGAAGGCTCGAATGACTTTCGCAGCGAAAGATTTTCCCCGCCAAAAGCAGTCGCTCCGTCGCACGTTCCGCAAACTGCAATCCAGAAACTGCCCATATCGGTTGACGTGTGGCTTTTACAGCCGCTCCATGCACCAGCATTTGAACTTACCGACACATCAGGGAAGGAATGGACTCTTGAATCAACAGGTGGGAATAAGCTGCTTACGTTCTGGACAAGAGACTCAGAAGAATCACGTCAGCAACTCCGGTCACTTCGAGACAACAAGCAGTTGGCCTCTGTGGTCACGATAATGACAGTGAATGCGGACGATCCAGCGAACGAAGCGGTTCTTCGCTCCTTTGCTTCCGACGAGAGGTTTTCGTTTCCACTTCTATTCTCAACACGAGAGGTCATCGGCATCTACAACATTGTTTATCGATACCTCTTTGACCGACATCGGGACATGCACCTGCCCACGTCCTTTCTCATCGATCAAATGGGCTTGATTGTTAAGGTTTATCAGGGTGAAACGGCTGGCGAGCGCATGCTCGCCGACCTCAACTCCATGCCTCGCACTTTTGAGGAGCGAATCAAGAAGACTTTGCCCTTCCCGGGCACGCTGCATCTCGGCGCGTTTCAGAGAAATGATTTCACCTACGGAGTTGCATTCTTTCAGCGCGGATATCTGAATGCTGCAACCAACGCGTTCTTGCAAGTAATTTCGGAAAAGCCAGATAACGCCGAGGCACACTACAACTTGGGAACTCTCTACCTACGCCAAGAGGATTTCGCGGCCGCCCGGGCCCAATTGGAGAAAACACTGCAGCTCAAACCGAAACATCCCGAGGCCTGGAACAATCTCGGAATGGTTGCTGCAGGGCAAGGAAAATCGGAAGATGCAATTGCTGATTTCAAGCGATCGTTGGAGATTCGCCCTGATTACGACGTCGCGCTGCTGAATCTCGGCAACTTATACCGCCGAGCGAGACAGTTCACCGACGCCGAGCTCCTGCTTACCCGAGCAGTGCAGGTTGCTCCTGACAATCCTGAAGCGAGTTACAGTATGGCGATGTTGTACGCCCAACAGAATGACGCCGATCGCGCGGAGCAGAATTTTCAGCGAGCGCTTTCGCTGCGCCCCGGATACGCGGAGGCCCTGAATAATTTCGGTATTCTGCTGGTTCGAGAGAAGCGTTATTCCGATGCAGAAGAGGAATTCAAGACGTGTATTCAGAGCAATCCGGATTTTGATCAGGCTTACTTGAATCTGGCACGCCTCTACTTCATGTTGAACGATAAGACCAAAGCGAGAACCACCTTGGAAGATCTGCTGCGACGGCAACCTCAAAACGACATGGCTCGGCAGACACTTAAGATGCTAGAGTGAGGCCAGATGTCGGCCTCCGTTTCATCATTTCGAATAAGAGCGGTTGTTCTCCTTGTCTCGGCAGCTTCGATTCTAGGCTCCAGCGCTGCTCAGCAGACTGCGCCTGCGAGGCACAAACCTGCTGCCGACAGCGTAGGGCAAAGTGAACTCACTGGGGCTGAATCGCTTTTTCAAGAAGGGCGCCTCGCCGATGCGAAAACGTCTGTGCAGCGGTTTCTTAGGTCTTATCCCTCCAGCGTTGACGGATATAACCTGATGGGAATCATCTGCAGCAATCAACAAGACTACGACTGTTCTCTCCATGCGTTTCAGCGCGCGCTGAACCTGAATCCATCTTCGGCGACGACGCACATAAACCTGGGGAATTTTTATGCGGCCGCTGGAAAAACAGAACTGGCCGAAAAGGAGCTTCGCAAGGCTCTAGCACTTTTCCCTTCGAATCAGCAAGCGAATTACAATCTTGCACTTATTCTCCTGACCGCGGGAAAGCCAGCAGCGGCAATTCCATTTCTACAGCGCATTCATCCGGCAACCGTTGAAGCGAAGATGAATCTCGTTCGCGCTTACTTGCGCGCCAGTCGTACTACCGAGGGCTTAAGCCTTGCAAAGCAGATCTCTCTCGAAAGCAAGAATGATGTGCAACGTCATTTCACACTGGGGCTGCTCCTCGCATCCGAAAAACAGTATAAGTCGGCGGAGTTCGAGGTCGAGAAAGCCGATAGCTTGACGCCCGGGACATTTGAGATCCTCTACAACCTCGGACAGATCTTACTTAGTGCGGGTGATACATCAAAGGCAGAACTGGTCTTACACAGGGCGTTGACCCTAAAGCCAGATTCCGCAGATACCATGTATCTGCTTGCACAGGCTTATCAGGAAGAATCGCGCCCCGTGGATGCACTCGATTCGCTGGCGCGGGCGCACAAGATTGCGCCCGAAAATACGGACATCATCTTCCTGCTTGCTCGGGTGAGCATGACGCAGAATTTTTATGAAGACGCGATCCCGCTGCTCGAATCCGGGATTAAACTTGCTCCTCAACGCTTGGATTTAAACGCCGCACTCGGTGAGAGCTACTTCATGTCGGGAAAGGCCGATAAGGCCATCGAAGAATTCAAGACACTCATTGAGTTAGACCCCTCCGCCCGGTCTTACGCCTTCATGGGACTTTCTTACCGCCATCTGGGCCGCTTCGACGAAGCCCGCAAATATTTTGAGGAAGGGCTGAAGCGCGATCCGAAAAATGCCGCTTGCCTGTTCAACATCGGCTTCATCGAAGAACGGCAGGGAAACACGTCAGCAGCCGATGAGAAACTCCAACAGGCGTTGCGCTCAAATCCCAATTTCGCCGAGGCTCTGCTTGAGCTTGCGAACCTTCGAACAAAGGACAAGAAGTACGCCGAAGCTGCTGATCTGCTTCGGCGTTATGTCAAAGCGAGCCGTGATCCTGCTCCTGGGTATTACAAGCTTGCAATGCTGGAACGAAGTCTGCATCAAATGGATGCGGCACGGCGTGATTTGCAGGTTTTTCAGACACTGTCCAAGAATTCGTCCACTGGACCATACCCGTTTCAGCACTTGTTCGACTACCTCGACAATCGCTCGCAACTTTCAGCAAGGGAGCGTGCGACGCTCGACATCACCGAACTCAATGCTCAGATCAAGAAAAATCCGGGACAGCCTCAGGATTTATATTTGCTTGCCGAGGCCTACTTGAAGTTGGGGCAACACCAAGAAGCCCTCGCGACCGTGACGCAACTGGATCAGGTCAGCTCCGGGGATTATCGAACTCAGGCAGGACTCGGGGTATTACTGGCTCGATATCACTTGTACGATGACGCAATCTCACACTTTCAGACTGCACTACGTGCAAACTCCGATTCCGACGAAATCAAGTTCGACCTTGCGAATGCCTACTTTCGCAAGGGATCGTATCCGGAGGCACTGCGTTCCATTCAGGCGATTTCTACTGCCGGGCAGCAGGACGATACCTGCCTTTCCCTGTTAGGCGACGTTTATGCGCACCTGGGACAGAGCATGAAAAGCGTCGATATTTTTCGCGATGCGATTGTGCGCAATCCTGACAACGATCAGTACTACCTTTCTCTAATGTTGGTGCAGCTTCGGAGCGGCGATCCAGCGGGCGCCGAGCAAACGCTGAAGAAAGGACTCGACCGAATTCCTGCATCAGGCAAGATTCAATGGGGACTTGGGCTCATCTCCGCATTGCAAGGCGACACTGCCAGAGCCGGTGAGCGACTCGAGCGCGCCGTTGACTTGCTTCCGGAATGGGCAGGGAGCTACTCAACGCTTGGCGTTTTCTATTACCAAACGGGACAAATCGATAAGGCCCGCGAGGTACTCAGTCGCTTCAAGGGAAGTAACGCAGGCGGCTTGGACGTGCAACGAATCGAGCAGGTTCTCTCGCAGACATCCGGGAAATCTGCCGCTCCGAACGAGCCACTCACAGCCGAAGCCAGACAGCAGTTATTGCAATTCGCACTGATCATTGCCGACCGGACGCTTTGAGCTTGAGCTTTATCCTGCGCTAGAATGCACCTCATTAACTCTTTACGCCGCTGGCTTCAGAGCAAGAACGGAAATACTTTCGCGGAATGGGGAATCCGTCGCAGCGCAGTTACCCTCGGCAACGCATCGGTGTACTGCTTTGCCTTTGCTGCGCATTTCTAAGTTATCGAATCGCCGGACATGCACAACACGCATCAACGCCGGCCAGTTCTTCAGCGATCCAGGTGCGCTACACCGACGTTCGCAAAGAAGCTGGCATCAACTTCCAGCAGGACTCCACGCAGACGGACGAAAAGTATTATCTCGAGACGATGGGAACGGGCGTTGCTTGGCTTGATTACGATCAAGATGGGTTGATGGATCTTTTCTTCGTGCAATCGGCTGCCACCGATCTCTACAAGCCGCCTCATCCTTTGCGCTCAGCTTTGTATCACAACAATGGCGACGGCACGTTCACCGACGTAACGGAGAAGTCGGGCCTTGCCGGAGAGGGCCATTATGGGCAAGGTGTTGCCGTGGGGGATTTCGACAACGACGGCTTCCCTGATCTATATGTGACCGGCTATGGCCGCGCGATCCTTTATCACAACAATGGCGACGGCACGTTTACCGACGTAACGGCGAAAGCTGGAGTGGCCGACGAAGGCGGGTGGTCTACGAGTGCGGGATGGTTCGACTACGACAAAGATGGATGGCTCGATCTGGTTGTAACGAATTACATCGAATGGAGTCCCAAAAACAATATCTGGTGTGGAGAGCACCGTCCGGGATATCGCTCGTATTGTCATCCGGGAAATTACAAGGGCCAGCGCATCAAGCTGTATCACAATAATCATGACGGAACGTTCACCGATGTGAGTGAACCTTCCGGCGTCGGCAAGCCGGAGGCGAAAGGCATGGGAGTTGTGCTCGCTGACTTCAATAACGATGGCTGGCCCGACATTGCCGTGGCGAACGATTCCTGGCCCAACTTTCTATTCATCAACAAGCACGATGGAACCTTCGACGATGTCTCGCTCGTTTCAGGAGTTGCTGCCAGCGAAGACGGTCGTTATGAAGCCGGCATGGGGATTGACGCGGCTGACGTCGATGGTGACGGCTGGCAAGACATTTACATCACCCACCTTGATTTCGAACTCAACCGCCTTTATCACAACAATCATGACGGGACGTTCCTCGACGACACGTTCAACTCGGGTCTTGGAAATAAAGCGATTCTGCTGAGCGGCGTATCGATGAAGTTTCTCGACTACGATAATGACGGTTGGAACGATATCCTCCAACTGAATGGTGCGATGCTCGACAATGTACAGCTGTATCACTCGGAAGTTTCGTATAAGGAACCGTTGCTGATGTTTCGAAATCTGGGTAAGGGACACTTCGAGAAGGTATCGGAATCGCTTGGTCCGGATTTCATAAGGCCGATCGTGGGACGTGGCGTTGCGACTGCCGACTACGACAACGATGGCGACATCGACATCGTTACGAACAATCGGGGCGCCTTGCCTTCCCTACTCCGCAATGATGGCGGAAGCGCCAATCACTGGCTGACTGTTTTGCTTATCGGGACGAAATCGAATCGTGATGGAATCGGTTCGTCCCTGAAGCTCAGTTCGCAAGGCGTCGTGCAATTCGAGCAGGCGAAGGGCGGTATGGGCTACATGTCGGCGAGTGATCCGCGAATTCACTTTGGATTGGGTGCACGGACAAAGATTGATTCTCTTGAGATCACATGGCCAAGCGGATTGGTGGAAAAGCTCACCAACATCCCCAGTGATCAGATTATCGCCGTTAAAGAAGGTACAGGGATCGTGCCGCACAAATTTCCCCGAATAGCGAGCTCAAAGTGAACCCGCGCCGTCGCAACTTCCTTGGATCTTCCCTGCTTGTCTTCGGCAGCACGCTGATGGACGCCCTGACGACTCCCTTGTGGCGCTGGAAACTTCCGCTGCTGCTCGACTCGAAAGCGCCTGAAACTTCTGAGTCTGTTCAGTTCGTGGATGTCGCAAAGCAGGCTGGATTGAACGTGCCGAATGTCTGGGGATCCGAGACGAAGAAACGCTACATCATCGAGGCTAAGGGAAGCGGCCTCGCGTTTTTTGATTACGATAACGATGGTTGGCTCGACATCTATCTGACCAACGGCACTCGCCTCGGCGAGAAGTGGCAGGAAGGAAAAGCTCCGACATCGCAACTGTTCAGGAATAATCGCGACGGTACTTTCACAAACGTTACGGAAAAATCCGGACTGGCTCGAACCGGTTGGCAGACGGGTGTATGCCTCGGTGATTACGATAATGACGGCTGGGACGACCTGTTCTGTTGCTTCTGGGGACACAATATCCTGTTCCACAATAATGGCGATGGAACCTTCACCGATGTAACACGAAAAGCCGGACTGCACCATGACGAGGTTCGCTGGGGATCGGGCTGCACGTTTTTAGACTACGATCGCGATGGGAATCTTGATCTCTTCGTCTGCAACTACATCAAGCTTGATCCTGCGCAGACGCCAGGACCGGGTGCACCGCCAGAGTGCCAGTGGAAGGGTATTCCGGTCATGTGCGGGCCTCGCGGCCTGACTGGCGACACGAATATCCTCTATCACAACAACGGCGACGGAACATTCATCGATGTTTCGGCGAAATCAGGCATACTTAAGCCGGGTCCGCGATATTCAATCACGGCTGCCTCTTACGATTTCGATAACGACGGCTGGCCCGATATCTATGTAGCCGTCGATTCTGAGCCAAGCATCCTCTTCCGCAACAACCACGACGGAACGTTCACCGATATCGCCATGATCGCTGGTTGCGCGTATAGCGAAGATGGGCACGAGCAAGCGGGTATGGGCATAGCGGTTGGCGACTACGACTGCGATGGCTGGTTTGACATTTTCAAAACGAACTTCGCCGACGATACATGCAACCTCTATCACAACAATGGCGATGGCACCTTCAACGATGTGACCTTCTCGTCGGGAGTCGGAATTAATAACCGCTACGTTGCGTGGGGCTGCGGGTTCGTCGACTACGACAACGATGGTTGGCAGGACATCATTCAGATTAACGGACACGTCTATCCGCAGATTGACAGTCACGACATCGGCCAGACCTATAAGAATCCGCGCCTCGTTTACAAAAACCTGCGGAACGGAACGTTTAAAGACGTTTCCACCGCCATGGGCCCTGGAATTACCGAGCATTTCTCCAGCCGCGGTGCAGCGTTTGGAGACTATGACAATGATGGCGATATTGACATTCTTGTGCTGAATCTGGGCGATGTTCCATCACTTTTACGAAACGATGGTGGCAACAAGCAGAACTGGATAAAGATCAAGCTGATTGGCACCAAGTGCAACCGCACCGCGATCGGCGCGCGTGTACGCGTCATCACGGGCAATCATGCGCAGATCGATGAAGTACACAGCGGATCGAGCGTCATGTCACAGGGAGATCTACGCCTGCATTTCGGCCTGGGCAAAGCGGAAGTTGTCGATGTCGTCGAGATCAAATGGCCAACGACGCAGAAGACCGAACACTTCAGGAACGTGAAGGCAAATCAGATCATCACCATTCGCGAAGGAAGCGGTATCGTCACGTCAGCGCATTGACCGTAGTATTCTCATTCTGCAATTCAATTCGCTCAGGATGTGCAATGAAGGCTCTGCTCCTTTCGCAATACAAGAAGCTCGAAATTGTAGACCTACCCGTTCCTATGCTGAACGGCGACGAAATTCTTGTTCGTGTAGCTGCCTGCGGCATATGTGGTAGTGACGTCCACGGGTATGACGGTTCTTCAGGGCGCCGTATTCCACCGCTTGTCATGGGCCATGAAGCCGCGGGAGTCGTGGAATGTGCAGGCGAAAGAGTGAAGAATTTCAACCAAGGCGACCGCGTCACTTTTGATTCCACGATCTATTGCGGTGATTGCGCATTCTGTCGCCGAGGCGAAGTGAATCTCTGCGACCGGCGAGAAGTCCTGGGAGTGTCTTGCGGAGACTACCGGCGGGCAGGAGCATTTGCAGAATTTGTTGCGGTGCCTGCACGCATCGCGTATCACCTTCCTCAAAATCTCTCGTTTGCTGAAGCGGCTCTCTTGGAAGCTGTTTCGGTCGCACTCCACGCTGTTTCGCTCGTCTCAATCAAGCCGGACGATACGGCACTCGTTGTCGGTGCGGGCACGATCGGATTGCTCGTGCAGCAGGTATTAAATGCGCGAGGATGCTCGCGAGTCTTCGTCACTGACGTTGACGCTACTCGACTGGAGCTGAGCAAGTCTCTAGGCGCGGCGTCGACTTTGACCTCCGGACCCGATTTGTTTCAGCAAATATCGCAAATGACGAACGGGCTCGGTGTTGATATTGCGGTTGAGGCGGTCGGCAACACTCCGGCAGTTCACGGTGCGATCAACAGCGTGCGCAAAGGCGGGCACGTGGTGCTCGTCGGTAACATCTCTCCTGAAGTAACGATTCCGCTGCAGAAAGTTGTCAGTCGGCAGATCACGTTGCACGGATCCTGCGCGTCGTCAGGTGAATATCCGCGCGCAATGGAACTGATGAGCAGTGGTCAAATTAACGTAAAGCCTTTGATCACTGCCGTGGCCCCACTGACCGGAGGAGCACAATGGTTTGAACGACTCTATTCGCGAGAAAAAGGTCTGATGAAAATTGTGCTCGAGCCGGGAGCGACTTCGTGAACGAACTGTTCGATCTCAGCGGCCAGGTTGCGATCGTCACAGGAACCAGCCGAGGCCTGGGCCAATATTTCGCTCGGGCCCTAGCGAAGGCCGGAGCGGATCTGGTTTTGACCAGCCGTAAACGCGAAAGTCTTCGTAGCTTTGACGAGGAGATGCGATCGCTCGGCCGTCGCACAGTATCCCTGGAATTGGATGTCCGCGATCAGAAGAGCATCGACAGAATGGCTTCGGCCGGGCACGACGCCTTCGGACGGATCGACATCCTCGTGAACAACGCAGGCTGCAACGTCCGCAAACCCGCGCTCGACGTCACATGGGACGACTGGAATCTCGTTCTCGACACCAACCTACGCGGCGGTTTCTTCGTGGCGCAGGCCGTCGCCCGCTTTATGAAGCAGCGCAATTATGGCCGCATCATCAATATCGGCTCGGTCACCAGCGTTGCAGGGTATGCTGGCCTTGGCCCCTACGGCGCCAGCCGCGGCGGCATTCGCCAGCTCACAATGAGCCTCGCGGCAGATTGGGGCAAATTCGGAATCAGCGTCAATTGCCTTGCTCCTGGCTGGTTTCGCACTAAGCAGAACAACGTTCTTTATGAGGATCGAGAATGGGTCGAATATCTGACTGAACGCATTCCAATGCAACGACCGGGCCAGCCCAACGATCTGGACGGAGCGGTCGTATTTCTCGCTTCGGAGTCCAGCCGCTACATCACTGGACAAACGATCCTCGTCGATGGCGGAATCTCAACCGGAGCGCTTCGGGCTTTGCCGCGGACTCAACCGACATAAACGTCCGTAATTATTGGTGAATTCGCGCCGCGAAGCCGCCACCGGGCGCAAGATGAATCTTCAGTTTTGTTGACCGCGTAATCTGCCGCGTTGACTTCTTGTAGTCGCTTGCATTGCGGTCGGCATTTACTCCGTCCTGATAAGAATCCAGCGTAAAGCTTCCCTCTGGAAGGAACGAGAAGTCGACCTCCAAGTCGCGCGGCGTCCAATTCGTCATTGCTCCGACGTACCAGTCATTGCCGTTACGCCGGGCCAGCAGCACGTATTGCGAAATCTTCGCGTCCAAGACTTTTGTTTCGTCCCAGGTAGTCGGCACTGCTGCAAGAAATTCCATAGTCTCCGGCTCCCGCAGATAATTCGAGGGGCTGTCGGACAACATTTGCAAGGGACCTTCATAGACCACATACATTCCGAGTTGATGGCAACGTGTACCAAGCGCCATCGGCTGCGAATTGATTGGCGCAAAAGTCTTGCGCGTGGCGTTCCGCATCGCTCCTGGCGTGAAGTCGAGCGGGCCGAGGAACATGCGAGTGAATGGCAGGCTCACGTTGTGGGCAGGATCCGATTCCCAGCTCCACTTGCTCCATTCCATTCCCCGGACGCCTTCGGTGTTGATCAGATTCGGCCAGGTACGAGTCATCGTAGCGGGCTTTTGATCGCCGTGGAAATCGACCAACATGTGCCGTTTCGCCGCCTCGCGGCAGACTCTCTCGAAGTAGTTGACCATGATCTGATCACTACGCTGCATGAAATCCACTTTGATGCCCTTGACTCCCCACTTCTCGAATTGATCGAGCGCTGGAATAAGTTGATCATCCAGGGTTTTCCACGAAGCCCATAAAATCAGCCCTACATTTTTCTGCTTCGCGTACGCAGTAAGCTCGTCCATATTGAGATCGGGCGTGACCTCCAGCAAATTGCCGAGCTTGTACCAGCCGTCATCGAGGATGATGTAAGGCAATCCATACTTCGCCGCGAAATCAACGTAATATTCATAGGTCTTCGTATTGATGCCGGCGTTGAAATCGACCCCATCAATATTCCAATCGTTCCACCAATCCCATGCCACCTTGCCCGGACGGATCCAAGACGTGTCCTCAACCTTCGAGGGACTCTCCAGCAGATATACCAACTGATTGGTGATCAAGTCGCCGTCATTGTCGGCAATACCAATAACGCGCCACGGGAAACTGCGTGTCCCGGCTGTCGCTGCAATGTAGTTGGCAGCCTGAGTCACTTTGTAATCGCGGTCGCTGGTCTGCTCTTCTTTCAGCGGATAATGCGGAAAAGTGGCTTGCAGCGCGAACTCCGGCGCTCCGCCCATCAGCCAGAGTCCCGGATAGTCACTTAGATCAGATTCCGCAATCGCAACCTTGGCTGTTCCGAGGTCGACGACGGCCGGAAGAGTCGCAATGAACGACGGCGCGATCTCGCTCAAATGTTGCGGAGTATATCTGCGCTCGTTGTGTGAATAGAAACTATCTTCCTGCGGATAGTAGACGACGAAGTTGCTGGCAAACTTGAAATTGGCTTCTTCGGCGTAAACTTTTATTTCCTTCTCGGGAAGTGATGTTTCGAAACGATAAGCGACACCCTCGTTGTAAGCCCGAAACACTACTGCGTATCCGCCTTCGGCTGTGAGCTTCAGTTCGTTGTAGTGGTCACGAACCTTCGCAAACTTCTGCTTCACGACCGGCTCGACGATTTGGTTGTAAGTCCGCTGTTGCACACCAGTGATCTTGGGATGCCCGCCGAGTTCTTTGTGGTCGACCTCGAGAGAGAGCGTAGAATTCTCAAGCACCGCGGTTCCCTGCAGAACGACGTCGTATCGGAGTTCGTCCGTAGTGCGAATCCGCACCTCAATGCGGCCGTTTGGAGATTTCAGATCGTAGCTTGACGGAGCGTCAGCGGCCACACTGATTCCGGTGACAAGGAGCGCTAGCACGATGGTGCGGATGACTCTCATGATTCCCCCAAAATGGAAACAACTGCTCCAGTGAAAGCAGAATTTATCGGAACTTAAGCGGTTTAGCAACTGCGGACCGACCTTCAGTGCAGGTTCGTCTCGCAGTACTGTTTTCGTAAGATCAACGGTTTCTAGGGGCCAAATCATCCAACTGGCTAATCTGCCAGTTCACGACCGCGGCTTCAACGGATATCGCTGTTTCTTATGCCTTTGCGTGGCATCTCGGGATACAGGGAGAACGGATTGCACGGCGTAGTGCGCATTGCCTTTGTTGGACTACTCTGCGTAGCGCCAATTCACGCGCAGACGGCTTCTCGTGAGACTAAGATTCTTCATCGACTGCTTGCGCCCCTGCGTTCCAATCCCTTTCGCGTGGACAATTCTCGCCCCTGCGGTCTGGGGTTTACGAGTTGCTTTCTGCCATCCGACTCGACTACTCCGGATGTCTCTCGATCTGCCTTTGATCGAATGCAAACGGATCAAGATGCGTCCAGAGTTGTGACACTAGAACTGCGCACCCAGCATGCTGGCCCCTTCTGTCACCATTGGCTGCAAACGGAGACCTCGATTGGCCGCGTCACTCTCGGTTATGGACCTGCAACGATCCCCTTCATCGATGCAGGCCAGATTTCATTGCAGGATGGACATGGCAACATCGAGAGGATTTCCGGTATGCATCCAATCCCGATGATCGGATTACCGCCCCTGAATTACCGGTACGCGAAAGCTCCGGACTCTGGCCACATGATCGGCAAACCTATCCATCTCAGTCTCGTTCAGGCGAACGCACTCATCCAAAAGGAACGGAAGCATCGATTTGTGGGACCATATATTCCGTTTTTTCACGATTGCCGGACCTACACCTGTACGGTGTTAGAGGCTGCACAAGGGAAGTCTTCGCTACCCTGTTATTTGCTATTTAAAGGATATTGGTAGACGTCAGAATTATAACGATCAAATAAGCTGCGACCCATCCCATCGTATTTCCCGAAAGTCCTATCTCCGTCCCGAACTGCAGCTGAAACCCTCCGACGCAAATACTTCTTTCTCACTGCCCCAGTTGTAAAGCGTGCAAGCTCGAACATCGCGTAAATGCAATTCGACCGCACCAGATCGCTGCGCACGGTGAGGATCTGCCGCCGAAGATAACGATAGGCCCAGGAGCCATTCTTGATATTCGATGAAGTCGCCAGTTCATTGTGAGAGTCGCATGGTTGCAGGCGAATAACCGCCAATGATCCATTTGTTCGAAAGTATTCCCCGGTGGCGTTTCGGAGGACATGCTCAACCGGGCGCGCCATCATTCCGACGGAATCAACACAACCAGTCACGACAAGATCCCGCACCACCGCCTCCTGCTCTTCGTCCAGATCCTCGGAGACGTGGTGAATAAACCCCTTGTGCCGAAGCGACAGGGTCGCGCCCGTCTCGCGAACCGCTGCGCTAGCCCACAGGGGAAGGCTTTCCCACGTGTGGTCCAGAGACCAAATCCGCAAGTGATTGCGCTTCTCGTGGCTCTGAAACACCTTTTCCAGTGCCAAGTCCGCCTTGCGTCCTTCCAGCAATTGTGTCGACATTGGTGCTGTTGAATAGCTGGTTCTGGAGAGAAACGAATAGAAATCGCGCGTTACGGATCGGGTCGAGGTCGGCCCACTTTGATGCCACCCGGCGGCTTTGAATGCCCCCTCCAGATCTTCTCGAGACCCGGCGAAAACAACATTGATGACATCGGCTTCTTTGCCTTTTTTGGTGAGCGTCCGTTCGGGCAAATCCGTCAAGTCCTGTTCGAGTTCGGCATCATGCCCAATGGACGGAACTGGTGAAATGGGAGCAAGGTCGTCCGGTAGTTTGGCGGATCCTGCTAATTCCACCTCGATGTCGGTGCCCGCTTCCAGATTAATTTCCGGCTCAGGGAAAATTGGAAACAACACCTTAAATCCGAGAAGGTACGGGTCGGGGTACAAATGGAAGGATGGAAGATGCTTGAGCCGGCTGCTGATCATGCCCTGCGGCGTATCGGTGCTGCGAATGCCCCGAATTACACCGTTTTTTACAGCCTCCCGGGCATTGTCGACGAGTTCCACCCGTCCGTTAATTTCAATGGGACCGGCATCCGGGGGCAACAAGCGAAGAAACACAATCTCCAGAGCTGCCGTCTCGCGCCAGAATCCAAGCCCCACCCGATGCACCGACAACACGCGGCCTTCAACAGGAGTCTTCGTCGGAAATACGGGGACGCCGTCACAGAGCGGCGACTCCAGCAGGAATCCTCTTACCAGCGTTCCGCGCTCTGCGGTGAACGACGAAACCGGACTGGTGAGTCGTACCCATAACGAGCTTCGGGCTGCGAGTTGGTCGCAGGCTCGCGCGGGTGCTGGAAAACTACAGAGTGCAGTAAGGAGCAGGAGGCTCGCACACAGCCGTCCACCTTTTGCGACTGATGACAATCTCCTGATCCTTTGAGATCGAGTCGAAACCGAACGGGCTTGTTCCCCAACAAAAGCGACAGTGCGTTTTGGTCCCTTAGAAGCCTGACAGCTCACATGGACGTCAAGAACTGACAAGAATAACAGTCCAGTAAGCTCCAGAAATGCGGTTCAAAGATAATTGTCGGCTGAAAACGCTGGTGCCGGGAAGGGGAGTCGAACCCCCAAGACCCGAAGGTCGGCGGATTTTGAGTCCGCTGCGTATTCAAGCTAAGTATTGAAAATAAACTACATAGCTGGAGCAAAATATGAAAACCGTGAAAGTCACTGTGTAAGTCTCACGGATTTTTCAAGGCATCTCGGGCGCTTCTTTCCACAAATGCCCTCCGTGTCGGCGCTGTTATGGAGGCGATGGGGATCACACACTGTGCTCAGATCGTATTGACTGGGGGCCATCGACAAAATCTGGTTGGGGAATCGGAATCCTTGGTCTGCCCACAAGCCGGAATGCGTTCCCGGAACCGTTTCGGGTTCCATTCCGGATTAGACGAGTCTATAATCCGAAATGGACGAGCCATTAATCCGAATTAGACGGAGCCTCTATCCGGTATGGACGATACCCATCACGTGCTATTTCCTCGCTTTTCCGCCGAACTGGTGGCTACCGCGCTCAAGGACACGCCGGTCGTCATGGTTACGGGGCCGCGCCAGTGTGGCAAGACCACGCTGGTCCGCGATTTAGTAGGGGGCAAACGCGAATTCATCAGCATGGACGACGACACAGTTCTGGCTGCGGCGCGCAGCGATCCAACTGGGTTGGTGCGCGCTCTTGACCGAACGATCATTGACGAAGTACAGCGAGTGCCCGACCTTCTCCGGGCTATCAAAAAGTCAGTGGATGATGATCGCCGGCCCGGCCGGTTTCTGTTGACGGGCTCAGCCAATATTCTCACTCTGCCTCAAGTCTCGGAGAGTCTGGCTGGCCGCATGGAGATCGTGAGCCTTCTGCCTCTCTCGAGGGCCGAAATCCGAGGTAAGAAGCCGGGCTTCCTCAAAGCAGCGTTCGATAGCAAGCTTGGCAAACCTGCGGAGCCAATGATCGGCAAAGACCTAGTACACGCCGTCTTGATTGGTGGCTACCCCGAAATGCTGCGGCGCGAAGATCCGAAACGACGCCAGACATGGGCACGCGATTATGTAAGAGCCCTCGTGCAGAGGGATGTGCGCGAGGTTGCCGACGTGGAAAAACTCGACCAAATGCCGCGTCTGCTACAGGTTCTTGCCCACCATTCTGGCCAGCTCACCAATTTCACACAGACAGGCGGCCAAGTTGGGTTCGACGACAAAACCACAAGGAAATACGTGGCCATCCTGGAGCAGTTGTTTCTCGTTCGTCGGGTGGAACCGTGGTTTCGTAACCAGTTGAAGCGTTTGGTAAAGACACCCAAGCTGCATTTCCTTGACTCTGGTCTGCTCGGCGCACTCTTAGGAGCCAGTGTGGAGCGGGTCGCGAAAGACCGGACAATGTTCGGGCCGTTGCTGGAAACGTTTGTTTTCTCTGAGGTGTTGAAACAGGCGTCTTGGTTTGGTGAGAGCTGCGCTTTATACCACTACCGGGACAAAGATCAGGACGAGGTTGACCTTGTGATTGAAACGGGAAGTGGCGCATTGGTCGGTATCGAAGTCAAAGCGAGCGCTACCGTGAATGCTGGCGACTTCAAGGGACTCCGAAAGTTGGCGGAGGCCTGCGGCGATAACTTCAAGCTGGGAGTCGTTCTCTACGATGGCGGAAGTCCTGTCCCTTTCGGCGACCGTCTTGTTGCGGAGCCAATATCTTGCTTGTGGGTGTGACTGGATTTCGTGGTCTTCGGGCGTCGCAGTGGATGAAGGTGTAAGCGTCCGGTTGTGACTGTCTAGACAAGTGGGCAAGTTCCTTCCTTCAAGTCATTCGCATCTAAGTAGAGAGAGCGCCCGGAAGGCGCTCGATTCGAGAATGCAGAGAGTTCCGGTAGAGTCCAACAGTATCGCCAGCATCGGCTACGCTCCCCAGGAACGCGTATTGGAACTGGAGTTTCGCCAATCGGGCGAGGTCTATCAATACTTTGACGTGCCCGCCGAGGAATATGCCGCATTCCTCACCGCCGACTCCAAAGGCACATACGTGAATCAGCAGCTCAAACCTCGGGGATATCGCTACCAGCGGCTCCCGTCCTCATCGAAATAGCTTCCCACTCTTATCCTCATCAGCTTGAGCACCACAGGCTGTGGTTTGGACGCTTGTAGAACGTGAAGCCTTGCCGCCTAGGTTAAGGGTTATCCCACCATTTTTATTCGCTTGGAAGGCCGGTGCGAATCTCAAAATGTGTAACTGACGTGTAAGCCACACATACTACGGTACGTGTCCATAAACCTATGAATTTCAATGTGATAGGTTTCATTTCGTCATTTCGTGACCAAATATGACGCGAAATCCGCTGTGTCTGCTCCAGAGGTGCATCTCGCGCGGGAGCTAGCGCCAGCTAGCCGCGTATTCTGTGGGCTTTTGGCGTTGGTGCCGGGAGGGGGAGTCGAACCCCCAAGACCCGAAGGTCGGCGGATTTTGAGTCCGCTGCGTCTGCCAGTTCCGCCATCCCGGCTTGGAAGGCTTTTCTATTGTACGTGAGGGCGTGATGATTTTGAATACGTCATACCTGTTGAGCGGTCTGCACGGGCGCAGACGTTAAGGGAAGTCCTACGGTGAACGTGGCCCCTTCTTCCGAGTGGCTCTCGACCCTGATCGTTCCACGGTGCTGTGCAACTATCCATTGAGCTATGGCGAGGCCCAACCCCGCGCCCCCCTGAACCCGGGCGCGAGCTTTGTCCACACGATAAAAGCGTTCGAAAATTCTGCCTTGATCTTCTCTCGCGACCCCGACGCCGGAGTCCTGCACAGTTATCCATGCGCTGTCAGCATCCTGTTGAAGCGACAAACACACTAAGCCAGGTGGAGGCGTGTACTTGAACGCATTGTCGAGGAGAATCTCTGTCAAGCGTCGTAGAAGTGTCTCATCCCCCATTACGAACGTAGGCCGCTCGCCAATGTTCGCCACAAATTCCAGGTTGCGAATCGCCGAAACCTGCTGCCATCGATCGACAATGGTTCGCAACGTCTGACTTAGGTCAACCAGTTGAATATCGAGGACCTCTCGGCCATTGTCCGCGCGGGCTAACTCCAGCAATTGTTCGATTAGATCGGTCGTGCGCTCAGCCTCAAAAAGTATGTGGCTTAGCGATTCTTTGTATTCGGCTTCGCTGCGGGAACGACGCAGCGCGAGTTCCGCTTCTGTGCGGATTAGTGACACCGGAGTCCGCAGTTCGTGGGACGCATCGGCCGTGAATTGAGTGATCCGCTGAAATGCAAGTTCGATGCGGTCGAGCATTTCGTTCAGCGTATCGGAGAGCCTCTGCAATTCGTCCCCAGTGTTGAGCTTTTGAAGGCGTCCGCTGAGATTTGTCCCGCGTATCGAGCGAGCAGTCTGTACCAGCTCATCTACCGGGGCAAGCGCACGCCGGCTGATCCAGTAGCCGACAAAACCCGAAACAAGAAGCAGTGAGGCAGCAAACAGGAGCAGATAGTCCCGGAAGAGATGAAGCGTGGCCACCGCGTCATCCGCTGTCGTTCCCATCTGAACGCTGTAATTCTGGCCATTGACATTTAGTTTCTGATAAAGAAAACGAAAATACTGCCCTTCGGCGTAACGAATGCGATAAGTTGTCGTTCCGCCTTGATTCGCTGGCATCAGCACTGACGGATGGGTCTCAAGAAATGCAGAACGATAGATCAACTCCCCGCCTTCGCTGTACAATTGAAGAAAATCGCCAGAGTGCTCGCTGCTGTAGGTTCCCCGGACTTCTTGCTCCAGTTGGGCGCGTGAGGCATCTTTTGGTTGAGTGTTAAGGAAGGTCTTGAGATCCTCCACTTGGCTCTCCAGATTGTCGTCGACGATGTCGAGAACATTCTCGCGAAGGCTGAACCACATACCGGCTCCGAAGACGAGTTCTCCTAAAGCGAAGATCGCCAGATACCAGAGCGTAAGCCGGAAGCCGATAGAGAGTTTCTTCATGCGAGTTGATCCGATCGGATCATGTATCCAACGCCGCGCACTGTATGAATCAGTTTCGGATGTCCGGGCAAATCGATCTTGTTGCGCAACAGGCGCATGAAGGCGTCAAGAGTATTGTCTTCGATTTCCCGGTCGAATCCCCAGACCGACTCGATCAGAGAACGGCGGGAAACGACTTTTCCAGCGCGGTATATCAATCGTTCCAGCAGGCTGTACTCAGTCCGCGTAAGTAAAATTCGTTCGCCTCCGCGCAGCACCTCCCTGCTCGCAGGATCGACCGTCAGGTCCCCAACCCGCAAGCAGGGATCGTCGGTTGCCAAGGCACGGCGTTTGACAGAGCGCAGACGTGCGATTAGTTCATCAAACGAGAATGGCTTGGTCATATAGTCGTCAGCACCGAGATCGAGACCTTGAACAATGTCAGGCACGGAGTCTCGCGCGGTCAGCATCAGGATAGGAGTGCGATTCTTTTGGGCGCGCAGCCTCTTGGCCAGATCATATCCGCTAAGCTTCGGCATCATGACATCGAGAATAATGACGTCGAACTCATAGTCCTGCGCCAACGCCAACCCGTCGACTCCGTCGAAAGCGCAGGTCACTATATGTCCTTCCTCCGTCAAACCTTTACGGAGAAGATCGGCCATGCGGACCTCGTCTTCCACCACCAATAATTTCATCCGAGAATTGGTACGCCTGGCTTGAGATTATCCCAGTCTAGAGCTGGCACATGAAGGAAATCTGAAGAAATGCGCCCATTTATTTCCTGATGGCCGTTACCGAAAACAGTCAAATTGGGCTGAATCCAAGCATGTCAAACCTATCTGGACCAAGCACGGAGTTGGTCATCGGTCAGTCGATCGTGGCATAGCCGAGACAACATTGGATTCAGTACGCTGCTGAAAATCTCCCGTGCACGGAGCGGCTCCCCAGTCCACTCCGAGTGCATGGAGGATCAGACGGTCACGTAGTGTTAGTTTCTCGCCATCCGTTACCACCGCATACGCATACCGAACTCCGGCGTCTCGAGTGATGCACCATTTTTCGTGGCGCAAAATTCGACCGCAGTGCTCGCAAATCTCAGGGGTGCTCATACGGCCGTTGTAGAACCAGGTAGCGGCGGGGTTGCGGTACATAGGATCCTCATAAATTCTCGACGAATTCTTCAGCCAACAATCAAGTCGTTCGGACGGAATCTACAACGAGAGTAGTGCGGTTCAGAAAGACGCTGAAGCCAATGCCTCACAGAGGCTTGTGATTCTAATCACCCGGCTAAATCCATCGATGCGCTGGCATTGAGATGAGCCCTCTCTGTTAATGTAGCCAGAGTCGGTCTATTTCATGGGTAAAACCAAGCACGCGATTTTTCTGGGGATCTTCCCTTTCGCCCTCTTATTCGGAATGCAAAATCTTTTCGCTCAGACCGTACTGGTGGAAGGCGTGGTTCGAGATTCGGCAGGCGCAGTCATTCCAGGTGCCAGCATTGAATTGAGATCTGGACATTACGGGGCAAACGCTATTTCGGATGCGCAAGGGCAGTTCGTTTTCGGTGGAGTGAAGGGGAGCTCAGGGACGATCACGGCTCGCTCAGAGGGATTCAGCTCACTCCGGCAGGAATGGGCCGCTAGCACCGATGGAGAAGTACGACTGACGCTGGTCCTAACACCGGCTCAGTCGCACGAAGAGGTCACGGTCTCAGCCACACGGACGGAAACCCGGCTCACTGATACGCCCGGAAGCACCATCATGCTCTCAAATACGGAAGTTGCGGCTAGTCCTGCGCTGCGCGTGGATGATGTGCTGCGTCAGGTTCCCGGATTCTCTCTCTTCCGTCGATCCGACAGCCGTGTTGCCAACGCGTCAAATCAAGGAGTTTCGCTGCGTGGGCTGGGCGGAAGCGCTTCCAGTCGCGCTCTCGTGCTGGAAGATGGCTTGCCCATCGTGGATGCTTTTGGTGGATGGGTCTACTGGAACCGACTTCCACGCGAGTCGCTTCAGGACGTTGAAGTCTTCCGCGGTGGAGCGTCGAATCTCTACGGGAGTGATGCTCTCGGCGGAGTTATACAGTTCATCACACGCCAACCGGAGTCCCCAGCCTTTCATCTTGAGACTTCCTACGGCAGCGAAAAGACTCCTGACCTTTCTTTCTGGACTGGAGCTCGTGCCGGCAAATGGGACGTCTCGCTCGCTTCTGAGATGTTTCGCACCGACGGATACATCCTGGTGCCAACCTGGCAGCGAGGAGCTGTCGATACTCTGGCGAACTCCAAAGACGCATCGGTAGAAGTGACGCTCGGACACAAGCTAGGGGAAAAGGGACGCGTGTTCGGCCGAGGCAACTTCTATACGGAATTTCGCCATAATGGCACTCCGATCCAGACAAACGACACGCAGATGGGAGAAGGGGCTCTCGGTTTGGACCAGCAGTTTGGAAATGGCGATTCCTTGACGCTGCGTGGGTACGGGCAGGTGCAAGGGTACGACCAACGCTTCTCGTCGGTAGCTGCCGACCGCAACAGTGAATCTCTCACCGACCTGCAGTACGTTCCCGAACAAGTGGTGGGCGGAGCAGGACAATGGACGCATCTCTTCGGCGATCATCAGACGCTCGTCGCCGGCGCGGACATCATGCAAGTTCTGGGCACCAGCAATGAACAGTTTTTCTCCTCCGGCACACACACGCGCAACAGTGTCTCCGGTGGTAGGCAGCGAATTGTCGGCGGGTTCGGAGAAGACCTGATCCGAATCAAGAACTGGACAGTTATTTTAGGTGTGCGGGTCGACGATTGGAACAACTTTAACGCAAGTTTCATTTGCACTCCTGTCGGCGGCATATGCTCGTCTCCTAGCGTTCTGTATCCGTCCCGCAGCGATCTCGCGTTCAGCCCTCGGCTGTCTGTGCTGCGGTCGCTTAATCAGAATGTTTCTGTAACGGGATCTATCTACCGTGCTTTTCGCGCCCCAACGCTGAACGAACTGTACCGCTCATTTCGGGTCGCCAACGTGGTAACGACAAATAACCCTTTCCTGAATGCAGAACGGCTGACTGGCGCCGAGGCCGGCATCAATGTGACATCGCTCGATCGCAAGCTGAATGTGCGTGGCACGTTTTTCTGGAGTGACATCGTGGATCCTGTTGAGAACGTAACCGTCGACCCAACCGCCAATCCGGTACTCAGGCAGAAGCAGAACTTGGGACGGATTCGCTCGCGCGGCATGGAACTGGATGGCGTGATGCACGTCAGCCGGGACGTTCAAGTCTCAGCAGGCTACGCATTCACAGACGCCACGGTTGTAAATTACACGGTCCCGCCGGGTGAGGTATCACTGCTGGGCAACTACGTCGCGCAGGTGCCGCGAAACGTGTTTACTTGGGAGGCTCGCTATTGGAATCCATCGCGCCTCATGCTCAGCGTGCAAGGGCGTTTTGTCGGGAATCAGTTTGACGACGATCAGAACCAATATCCGCTCGGACATTTCTACACCATGGATATTCAGATTGGACGGAATCTGACCCGGAGTTTCGAGTTGTTTGCCGCAGCCGAAAACCTGCTGAACGAGCGTTACAACGTTGCCAACACTCCAACCGCGAATGGATCACTGTTCAACATCGGGCCGCCGCTGCTCTACCGTATCGGTCTTCGCATCAATTGGCCGGCAGAACGGCAGTGAGTACGTTTGGGCAATCTGGAAGAAATCATTTATTCTGAGGTGTGGTCTTAGGCTCGCTGAAGCAACTGATCATCCTGTCCTCATTCGGCGGAGCATCATCGACAATATAGAGCTAACAGCTAAAAACCCTTTATGAAGACCGGAATTATTGGCCTGCCGCAGGTAGGCAAAACATCGCTCTTTCAAATCCTGACAAGGGCACACCTCTCCGCCCAGGCCCACTCTAACCCTCGCGAAGCTCACATCGGGGTTGCCAAGGTTCCAGACGAGCGCTTGGATAAACTCGCAGCGCTTTATAACCCGAAGAAACTTACTCACACGTCCGTAGAATACGTCGATTTGGGCGCGATCGGTCAGGACGCGTTGAAGGAATCGGCCTACATCGGACATCTGAGGCAGGTCGACGCATTGGCACACGTGGTGCGGGCTTTCGATGATCCGGCGATCCCACACGTCGGAGAGATCGATCCGCTGCGCGACATTAAGAACGTGGAATTCGACTTGATGGTCAGCGATCTTGGCCAGGTGGAAAAGCGCCTCGAGCGCCTGGAAAAAGATCTGAAGAAGATGAAGACCGCAGAACTCGAGAAAGAATTCGAACTGCTAAAGCTAGCCAAAACTCACCTCGAGTCGGAAAAACCGCTACGCGAAATGCAAATGGCGCCGGAGGACAAGAAGCGCATCCGGGGATTCATGTTCCTGAGCGAAAAACCGATTCTATACGTGCTTAACATCGGTGAGTCCATGGAACTCGGGAAGGAGCTCGAAGAGGCCGCGAGCGAGTACAAGGTCACTGAAATTGCGGCGCGTCCAAATGCGGGGGCTACGGCCATCTGCGGAAAGGTTGAAGCCGAGCTTTCAGAAATGAACGATGCCGATGCGGCAGAGTTTCTTTCGAGCTATGGACTAAAAGAAAGTGGGCTAACGCGCCTGATCCGAACCACATATAAGTTGCTCGGGTTGATTTCGTTTTTTACTGCGGGAGAGGACGAGTGCCGGGCTTGGCAAGTTCCTGCCAACAGCCGCGCGCAGGAAGCTGCTGGCGCCATCCACTCCGATCTGGAAAAGCACTTCATTCGCGCCGAAACAATCCGTTGGGACCAGCTGCTCGAAGCCGGATCGGAGGCCAATGCCCGCTCCAAAGGCACCCTCCGTCTCGAAGGCAAGGACTATATCGTTCAGGATGGTGACGTAATGCACATCCGGCATTCGGGATGAGCACCCAGTTGCGGGGTACCGACTATCGAACTCAATGACAAACCTCACTGCGTCCGTGCCTCCGTGGTGAATTCGTATCTAGGCTGATATCATCGCGCTGCCCTCAATGAATGCCATCCTCACCAGCATACTTCTAGGCCTAACCGCGGCCGCTGCCAATATTTTCGGCGGCGCGATCATTGTCCAGCGCAATTGGGAGCGGCGTTATCTGCGCTATTTTGTGGCGCTCGGCGCGGGATTCATGCTGGCCACTGCGCTGGTCGAAATGGTGCCTGAGAGCATCGAGCTTCGCGGAAGGGCGGCGGCCCTTCTGGTTCTGCTCGGATACCTAATCATCCATTTTTTCGAGCACACGGTCACCCCGCATTTCCATTTCGGCGAAGAAACCCATCATGACGAGTTTGTGCACTGGCACAAGGGATATTCGGTCTTGCTGGGGCTGGTCATCCACACATTTTTCGACGGCATAGCAATCGCCTCCGGCTTTCTCGTTTCCAACTGGCTGGGATGGCTGATCTTTCTCGCGATCTTTCTCCACAAAATTCCGGAAGGCTTCACTGTAAGTTCGGTCATGCTGGCCAGCGGACGTAGCCGAGGCACGGCATGGGGAGCCTCGATTGTGTTAGGCGGGTCTACTCTGGCGGGCGTATTGGTGATGGCGCTCTTTCGCCATCATGTCGGAGCCGGCCTGCCGCTTTCGGCGGGCGTCACGATTTACGTTGCCGCTTCAGATCTGGTTCCCGAAGTAAACAAAGAGCCGGCGATGAAGATGGCCTTGCTTGTTTTTGTCGGTGCAGCAGTGTTCTTCTTGCTAGACCATTTGTTCCACGCCCTTTGAGCCACTTTCGCGTACAAAAAACCCCGAGTGTGGACTCGGGGGCCTTACAACTCCTCGTTTTCGTTTAGTTCACGGTGATCGCTACTGGAGCCGATGGAATCCCATTCGCCACGACCACCATCGTGCTCGCACCGGTTTCCATAGTTGCGGGAATATCCACGTTCGTAGATACGATCTTCGATCCGGTTGCCACTCCCATGGTGCTGTGATCATGCGTCCGGGCGTAGAAGACGTGCCCCGTGCTGCTGTTCATGATCCGCACCAACGGATAGTTTGTCGCTGTCTCGTATTCATCGCCGAACGCATTCGCCTGTGATAAGCCGTTGAACTGCGTTCCCGAAATCTTGTACGTCGAACCGCGAGTTACGTTCGTCGGCGCTGTTGTAATGGTTGGAGCCCAGCCCGCTTCGTACGTTCCAGCAGGGTTGTACACTTCACTCCCCCCCACCAGAATTTGGCCCGTCGGGAGGACCAACAGGCAACCGTATGTTGCCAGCGTTTGCGTCAGGCTGGTGCCGTCCCAGATGTAAGATCCGACCGAACCCTCCACAAGAACGTCGCCGTTGGGCAGCAACACGGCGAAATCATCTCCGGCATTGTCAGCGTTCGGAAAATCGGGCCCAACACTCCAGGCTCCAGTCTTACTGTTGTAAATCGCGGTGTGCCCCGCTCCGCTTCCCGTATCCGAATACGATCCCGTGGCAAAGACAGTGCCATCAGGACGAAGAATCGCTGGACCAATTTCTCCCGGCGGATAGTAACAGTACTTGCCGTTGGGCCCGAACTGCAGGCATCCGAACGGCGAAGGCGAATGTAGATCGACAATCGTGCTGCCCGCCGTGCTCCAGGCACGAGTCGCAGGCGACAGCCGCTCCGAATTCGGAGCGTTCTTCACATCCGCAGTAAGGATTGAGCCGTCGGCCAAAAGTGTCCAGCCTTCTTCTGCGTTGAAGTCCGATTTGCCAGTTTCCGGCAAGACTGTCCACTTGAGAGTCTTTGGATTCAGCGCTGCCATGCTCTTCGCTAGCTTGTTGCCAACAAGGTAGTAACCATTCGGAAGAACAACGGAGGGCGAGTCTCCGATGAATGGCCAACTCGATGGAGCGGGCAGGTTGGTCCAAGTGTTCTTGACTGGGTCGTAGATCGCACCCAGATTTGTCAGGGTAAAATTATCGTTCAGATATTCGCCGCCGGTGATGACTAGTCGGCCGTCGGCGAGAACGGCGGATGCAAATGCGTCAGGCACATATCCAGAGGGCAAATTCGCCATACGCCCCCACGTACCGTTCACATAACTACCGTGAATGTCGGGTGTGAGTTTGTACCAGTCATACTCGAAATTTCCCTGGCAAATGACGGTCCCATCGGTGAGTTGGAAGGAAATGATGCAGTTATCGGGTGCTGAATGCGTCAGGTACTGAATGGATTGGCAAAAAAGGTTTGGAAGGCTCAACAGGAACACAACGAGTGTCAACAGAAATTTCCTGGGCAAGAGCAAACTCCTCCTTAGATTTTTCCCTGGTAGAACCCCGGACAGACAAGGCGTGGGAAGGATACACCATCCTCGCCAAGGAAGGAGAGACTCAGCAAAATTTTACAAAGACTGACGAGAGTCGCAATTCAGGCGTGGGTCGCTTAATCGACGGTGTGCTTGGCCGTATAGCCTTCGCGCGCGACCACTTCGTATTTGACGTCCTTGCCCTTCTGGTCTTTTACCTTGAGCGGCCCACCGTCCGGAGCGACCACCTGGACTTTCAGCTTGCGGTACGTTCCGTCAAGTTTCGTGTTGCTAGGCGAGTAGGAGAGCGTGTACTGGTTCCGGATGTCGCTGGCAATATCGTTGAACAACTCTGGATACTCTGCCTCAAATCGCGGAAAATAGGCGCGTCCGCCAGTCATCGCGGCGAATGTCCGCACTTCGTTATCTGCCTGCAAGTAATCGATGTTGTGAACCTCAATGCCCATGCCATGCGCCATCATTCGGCAGTAATAGCTCGGATGCGTTTCGCAGTACTCTCTCATCATGAATCCGACGCTGATGGGGAAGATCGTGATGTCTTTCGTGTCTTTGATCTTCTTCAGTATCTTGTCGTACGTGATTTTGCTGAAAGAGTCGATGCCGGTGGTTACAAGAATGATGTACTTTTTCCCTTCAACCCGGTCTAAACGATCGATGGTGTCGTAGAGCGCGTCGAATTCGTTCGTCTCGGAGAAACCGGGGATTCGCATTTCGTTGAGCGCGCCGTAAATCGCCCTCTTGTCCTGAGTGAAGTCGACCAGGATATGCGGGTTCATGTCGTAATACTCAACCGCGACCCAATCGTCTTTCTTCAGCACGTTCGCGAACGAATACGAAGCCCGCAACGCGTCGATCATGAAAGTGTAGTTGGTGGAAGCGAACTCCGTCAGCAGTACAGCCGTGATCGGCGCCTGCGAAAGCGAAAAGTGCTTCACTTCTTGGGGAACGCCGTCTTCGGCGATCCGAAAGTTCTCTTGTTTCAATCCTGGGATAAACTGCCCGCTTTTCGTAGTCACCATCACATCGACATTAACGAGCGGGACGTTCACCTTTAGCGAGTAGTCCGGGAGATCCTCAACCTTCTTCGGTTTCGGCGGAGGTGGCGCGGGAGCCTCTTCTGCCGCCTTCTTTTTCGGGATCGCATACGGCCCCATGTTGTCGGTGGGACCACCTGCCTCGGCCGGGACATCCTGCTTCGGCTTGCCGTTATCTTGTGAAGGCGACTGGGCGGCAGGCGTCGAATCCTGTGCTAAAGCAGGTACATACGCTATGCCCAAGAGAAGCGCTGAGACCGCTAAAAATGCGGTAAAACGAACAGCAAAGGTACTGGAAAGTCTGCCGGACTGAGTGCTAAACATAGTGAACCGGGAAAAAGCCCTGTGCTAGTATAGACGCAAGGATTCGCATTTGGGATGTTTTTGGCCGGTCCCAGTCATCCCCCATCCGTGCAACGTGTCTAAGTTCGGCTGGTTCTAAGTATATTGGGCCCTTCACTGGACCCCGTCGGGGCTTTAAATGAGAAAAGTTGTTCTCTCTCTGCTCACCTTTACTCTATCCCTATCCATAGTTGCGATTGCGCAAACCACGCAGCCAACGATTCCGATCAGTGGGATCCATGCGGGTATGCGAGGCGTGGCCTACACGGTATTTCAGGGCGTTAAACCCGAACCCATGGACGTTGAAGTACTTGGCGTGCTTCATAACGTTAACGGGCCTAAGGGAGACATCATCCTGGTCCGACTACACGGCCAAAAGGTGGAGTACACAGGAGTAGTGGCGGGAATGAGCGGGAGCCCGGTGTACTTGGATGGCAAGTTGGCTGGGGCTCTGGCATTTCGTATCGGGGAATTCTCAAAAGAACCCATTGCGGGAGTAACTCCGATCGCCGACATGCTCGAGATCAATGCGCTCGACAAGTCGCCTGCCGAAGAGGCCTCCGCCGCAAAACCTGCCATTGCGAACGCAGCCGGAAAAACCTCGGCGCCCGGCGATGGAGCTTTATCCGGCTCACTCCAGAACTTCGCGGACGTATTGAAGCCGATCGAAACTCCGCTGGTATTCAACGGATTCTCCGAAGATGCGATGCGTCAGTTTGCTCCGCAGTTCGCTTCGGCGGGAATTATTCCGGTGATGGGCGCTGGATCGGTAACCGAGGAAAAGCAGCCGGAACCGCTCGAAGCCGGTTCGGCGGTAAGTGCAATCCTGGTTCGCGGCGACATGGACATCGCCGCCACTTGCACCGTCACTTACATCGATCCGCAGCGCCTGCTGGCATGCGGCCACCCTTTACTGCAGTTCGGCTCAGTCGACTTGCCGATGAACAAGGCGCAAGTGCTCGCCACGCTTCCTTCGCCGTTAAATGCCTTCAAGATCGTCAACACAACTGAGCGCGCCGGGGTTTTTGTACAAGATCGTCATACGGGAATCATGGGTGTGTTCGGTAAACAGCCTGACATGATCCCGGTCACCCTGACGATCCATAGCGGAAGCAACACAAAAGACTTTCATTATGAAGTACTGAACAATCCCCGCCTCAGCCCTGTAGCCATCATGGCAACGGTATACAACGCCCTGCACGGAGTGAATGAATACGGCGAGGAGATCACGTACCGCCTGAATGGCGCCATCAACGTGAAAGGTTTCCCGGAGGTTGGGCTGCGGAACATGTTTGTCCCGACCGAGAGCGGGCAACCTGCCGCCATGTCTGCTGCGCTGTCACTCGGCGAACGCTTCGGCCGGATCTACGACAACCCGTACAATGCGCCTGCGGTCAACAGCGTGAAGCTGGATTTCGATCTGGTACGCGAGCGCCGGTGGGCTCGGCTCGAAAGCGCGCGCACAGATGTCACCGAAGTCCGCCCCGGCGACGAGATTACAGTCGAAACCGTTTTGGCTCCTTACCGCGGCGAGCGGGTTGTAAGGCAAATTCCAGTCAAGATTCCGACTTCGGCCAGCAAGGGCAATCTGCACATCCTTGTCAGCGATGGCGACACGCTTGACCGCATGAACCGCACGACCCCGGCATTCGGACGCAAGCTTGACTTGGCCTCCACGATCGCGCTGCTCAACAAAGAGCACTCCAACAATCGCCTCTACGTCTCATTGCTGGAAGCGGATCCAGAAGCCCGGGTCGCGGATAAAGTCATGCCGACGCTGCCCATCAGCGTGATGAATGTCATGGACGGCATGCGTGGCAATCAGGAGATGATTGTCAGCGGTGAGTCCAACGTAGACGAGACTTCAACGCCTTCGCTTGACTACGTTGTTAGCGGAGCGCAGCTACTCACCGTTACTGTGAAATAGAATTCCTCGACACAACCCGGATAATCTCGGTTTATTCGGAAAACTGAGGGATTCTCTACTCTTCCTCGTCCTCCCCCATCTGCATGCTCAAGTATCGCTCGTAACCAAGCTCCTTGATCATGTGCATTTGCGCTTCGAGAAAGTCAACGTGATCCTCCTCGTCTTTCAACAATTCAACCAGCAGATCGCGTGATCCGTTGTCACCCTCTTTAGTGGCGACGGCGATCGCATCGTTGTACTGCTTTACCGCCCCGACCTCCAGCCCGAGATCGCTCTCAAGCATTCCCTTCACCGTCCCACCGACGCTAAGCTCCAACGGCATCATAGACGGGCTGCCATCCAGAAACAGAATCCGTTCAATCAGCACTTCGGCGTGTTTCATCTCGCCGATGGATTGTTTCTTGATGTATTCGGAGAGCTTGTGGTATCCCCAGTTTTCACACATCTCTGCGTGCAGAAAATACTGGTTGATTGCAGTGAGCTCTTCTCTGAGTGCTTTGTTTAGTTCAGCAAGAACTTTGGGATTACCTTTCATGGCGCCAAGAGTATTTCAAAAGGCCAAGGAGAGATCAACAGGAAGGTCAATGCCTGATTGAGGCCACAATCTACTGAGGCTGTCCCCCCAAGGTTTCATCGATAGTTTTGAGCAGTGCCGCCCGCGTGAAGGGTTTCTCCAGCAACGGAATTCCACTTTGCAGCCCTTGATGCGCAATCAGTTCTCCCGTGTATCCCGACATGTAAATGACCTTCATCTCTGGATGAGAATCCATGAGGCGCAAAACTAGGTCCGGGCCGTTCATCCCTTTCATCGCAACATCAGTCAAGGTTAGGTCGATGGGTGACGGATGCCGCGAGATTACCTCCAGGGCAGCTTCGCCATTCGTTGCTTCGAGCACCGCGTAGCCGTGCTCTTCGAGCATCTTCCGCGTTAGCTTCCGCATGATTGGATCATCTTCCGCGAGCAGAATGGTAACGCCATCGCGCTTCGCGGGAAGCGCATCGGCCTGCGGCTCGGAGTCAATGCCTAGTTTGTGTTCCGCACTCGGAAGATAAATCTTGAACGTCGTGCCTTGCCCCGGCTCGCTGTAAACCCAAATGTGCCCTCCGCCTTGTTTGACGATACCGTACACAGTAGCAAGCCCAAGGCCAGTCCCCTTTCCAGTTTCCTTCGTGGTAAAGAAAGGCTCAAAGATTCGGGTGCGGGTCACCTCGTCCATTCCAGTCCCGTTGTCGCTAATAGCAAGCATCACGTAGCGTCCTGGGGTCATGGTGTGTTCCTGGGCAAAGTTCTCATCGATATCAAATGCACCGGTGTCGATGATGAGCTTGCCTCCTCGTGGCATTGCGTCACGAGCGTTTACCGCCAGATTCAGCACAATCTGGTCGAGTTGTCCGGGATCCACTTCCACCACGGCGTTCTTGGATCGGGAAGGCAAAAATATCTCGACATCGTCGCCCATCAACGGTCTAAGCAGCTTACTCATCTCCCTCAGTCGGTCGTTCAAATCGAGGATCTGGACCTGCACCGGTTGCCGCCGCCCAAAGGCGAGCAGTTGTCGGGTAAGAGCCGCGCCTCGATTTGCCGCCTCGCGGATGTTATCGATGTATTCCAGAGCTTCGCTGTCAACGCGGCTGCGGAGTAATTCCGTGCAAGCCGTCACAATGCCTAGAAGATTGTTGAAGTCGTGCGCGACACCACCGGCGAGTCGCCCCACCGCTTCCATCTTTTGTGATTGCCGTAGCTGATCCTCGACCTTCTTTTGGGCAGTGATATTCCGCGCGATGGCAGATGCGCCGACGATTTTCCCGTCCTGGTCGTAAATGGGAGAGACAGAAATTGAGACATTCAATCGCCGCCCGTCTTTCGTGACTCGGATCGACTCGAAATAGTTGACTCTCTCCCCTCGGCGGATTTTTTGCAGAATCTCTGGAATCTCATCGGGCCGGTCAGAAGGACAAAGAATCGAAACGTTCCGCCCGATCATTTCCATAGCGGTGTAGCCGTACATCTGTTCCGCGCCCTTGTTCCAGTGAGTAATCACGCCGTCCAGGTTCTTGCCGATGATTGCGTCCTGGGAGGAATCGACGATCAGAGCCATGCGATTCTTCGAATCGCGCAGTTCTCGGCCTTTACGACGTTCGAGTTCTTCATTGGCGTGGCGGAGTTCATTTTCGATGCGCTTGCGGTCGCTAATGTCGCGAATGGCCGTTAACACGATGTTCGTCTCGCCAGCAGGAATCGGGCTGAGACTAATCTCGACGGGAATTTCAGATCCGTCGCGGCGGCGGGCGCGAAGATCGAGCCCCGATCCCATCCGCCGTATCTTCGGGCGCTCGTGGAATTCCGCACGATGACGGTGATGATCCCCACGCTGCCGCTCAGGCACAAGCATCTCGATGCTCTGCCCGATCAACTCATCACGCGTGTAACCGAACATTGACTCCGCTTGGGGGTTTGTCTGAATGATGACGCCCTGCTGATTCACGGCGATCAGCGCGTCGGGAATGGCCTCGAGGATTGCAGACGAAAGTAACGTCTCAATGATATTGCTGAAATTTGACGGCATCACTAGATGGACGGGCCTCACCGCTCTCTACTCCGCCCCACGCGGAGATTGTCCGCTTAATATACCCGAAAAGCGGGGGAACAACGAGGAGGGTCGGAGTGTTACTAGAGTGCGCGGCCACAGCATTCCCAAAACGGTAACTCTCGCTAAAACAGGTTCAAGAGGAGTCCTTTGGGCATGTGGGTGAAGCCGCGGGTCCACAACATCGCAATCAACATCTGTGTACCGTTATAGCCGGCGTGTACCAGGAAACTGGCGCCAACAGATTTTGTCGCTGCCCGTACGACTCCACAGACGATCCCCACAATGAGGATAACCAGCAACGCTCCCCATGCATAGCCATATTGCGGCATGTGCATAAGGGCAAATGGCAGTGCGGTTAGAAAAACAGCCCATGCCACGCCCCAGCGACGCGCCAGCACAGGATAGAAAAATCCTCGGAAGAACAATTCCTCGACGAGCGGTCCTAAAGTCACAGCAATAATTGCCAGCAGGTAGGCGTCCCTTGGCCGCGCGAACAGCTTCTCGAATGGTGTGTCCTTCGGCATCGGAAGAATGTTCTCCAACATGCTTAAGACCAGAAGCATCACAACCCCGAAGCTCAGCCACTTCCAAACTTGCGCAGGCCAGTTCCAGCGGATCGCCTGCCAGAACCGAACGTGATACTTCGCCTCCACCAACAGAAACAAAAACAGGGCGACGATCGCATCAATCACAAACTGTGAGACCAACAGCAAGAGAGGTCTCTGTGCCAGCACGGAAAGCGGCGCACCTGGATATACGAAGAAGTGAGCCCCAAACAAAATGGCAAACTGCGAAACCAGTATCGTGATGAAAGCCAGCCCCACGATCACCAGTACATCCCAGCCATTCCATGGTGGGTTCTCGACGGGAGCAGTTACAACCGGAACCGACGCGGACTGAAAATCTGAGGTCTGCTCGACTGATGCCGGAACAACTGGCGGCACCGGCGTTCCACTCGGCTCGGCCGGTGGCGCTGAATCAAAATGCGAGTTGTCTGGACTCGACAAGTAGGCTTCCTTCAACTGAGAACCGACGTCTGCGAAGTGGCAACTGATTTTGAGAAATATCCTGCCAGTGCCTGGCCCGTATACGACTTCTTCACCCGAGCCACCTGCTCGGGCGTGCCCTGAGCCACGATGCGCCCACCATCTTCCCCGCCTTCCGGACCAAGATCGATGATCCAATCGGCGTTTCGGATCACATCCAGATTATGCTCAATGATGATGATTGAATTCCCCAGATCAGTTAAACGATGGAGCACGTCAAGAAGTTTTTTCACGTCGTCAAAATGTAACCCAGTGGTCGGCTCATCGAGGAGATAGAGCGTCTTCCCCGTCTGTCGCTTGCTCAACTCGCGCGCTAGCTTAATGCGCTGCGCCTCTCCACCGGAAAGCGTTACTGCCGACTGTCCCAGATGAATGTACCCCAAGCCTACATCGACCAGAGTCTGCAGTTTCGGTTTCACCTGTGGGATATTCTCCAGAATCGGCAGCGCGTCAGAAACCGGCATCTCGAGCAGGTCGGCAATTGAATATCCGTTGTACTTCACCGCCAGCGTCTCATGGTTGTAGCGCCGCCCGCCGCAGACTTCGCAGAGCACGTAAACATCGGGCAGAAAATTCATCTCGATGCGGCGCTGACCTTCACCCTGACAGGCCTCGCATCGTCCGCCGGTGACATTGAATGAGAACCGTCCCGCTTTGTAACCGCGCTCCCGCGACTCAGGCAGCATAGCGTAGAGATCTCGGATTGCAGTGAACACTCCGGTATAGGTCGCCGGATTCGATCTCGGAGTGCGCCCAATCGGGGACTGATCGATACGGATAACCTTGTCGATGTTCTCAGCCCCCGAGATCGCCTTGTGCTCCCCGGCCTTTTCACGAGAGCGATAAAGCTGCCGCGCAAGTGCACGATAAAGGATGTCGTTCACGAGGGTCGACTTGCCAGAGCCCGAAACTCCTGTCACAACAGTCATCACGCCAAGCGGAAAAGTCACATCGAGATTCTTGAGGTTATTCTCTTTCGCCCCAAGAATCGTCAGCGCCGCCCCATTCTTCTGACGGCGCTCGGGACGCATCTCGATCTGCGTCCGCCCCGAAATGTATGCGCCCGTCAATGAATCTGCGGCCCGCATGATTTCATCCGGCGTACCGTGCGCAACCAAAGCACCGCCATGCCGTCCCGCACCGGGGCCGAGATCGACGACGTAATCAGCACGCCGGATCGTCTCCTCATCGTGCTCTACAACCAGCACCGTGTTTCCCAGATCGCGAAGATTCTCCAGGGCGTTCAGCAGCCGCCCGTTATCGCGATGATGCAAGCCAATCGACGGTTCATCGAGTACGTAAAGTACGCCGCGCAGCTTCGATCCGATCTGCGTCGCCAGACGAATTCGCTGTCCTTCGCCGCCTGACAAAGTTGCGGCCGATCGATCCAAAGAAATGTAACCGAGGCCGACCGCATTCAAGAACTGTAAGCGTTCGACGACCTCATGCATAACGCGGCCCGCAATAATCGCCTCGCGGCCCGCCAACTTGATGCCCTGTGCCACTTCAAGAGCCTTAGACACCGGCATGGCCGTGAAATCAGCAATCGACATCTCGTTTACTTTGACCGCCAGACTCTCCAGGCGCAGGCGCTTCCCATGACACGCCGGACATTCCGTTGCCGACATGTGATCCATGAGCCAATCGCGATAGCCTTCCGACGTTGATTCTTCCAGGTTCTGTTTCAAATACCCAAAGATTCCGTGGAAGCCAGTCCGCCCGCCGCGCCCCTGCTCGCCATTGAGCAGAAAATCCTGCACCTTCTCGGGCAATTTCTCGAACGGAGTGGCGAGATCGATCTTGTATGCCGCTGAAACTACATGCAATTGATGAATCAAATTCTGCGATGCCGAACCCGGCCCGAGACCACCATCGAGCAGCGGCTTCGACCAGTCGCTGATTACCTTCGCGGGATCGAAGTCATACTTGCTCCCCAGCCCATGGCACTCCGGACAAGCTCCATACATGCTATTAAACGAAAATGACCGAGGCTCGAGCTGCGGCACATTAATGCCGCAATCCGGACAGGCCAGCTTCTCGGAATACAGAGTCTCGTCCCCATTCACGACCGCAATCTGTACCAAACCTCCCGCCAGCTTCATCGCTGTTTGCACTGACTGTTCCAGCCGATGCTCAATGCCCGCCTTCACCAGCAATCGATCGACGACGACCTCGATGGTGTGATTCTTCCGCTTGTCGAGATTGACGACGTTTTCGTCTTCCAGACTGACCAGTTCGCCATCGATGCGCGCCCGCGTGTAGCCGTGCTTGGCAAGCGTTTCCATCTCTTTTTTGAACTCGCCCTTGCGCCCGCGCACGATCGGTGCCATCACCATCACGCGATCTTCGGGGGTCAGCGCCATTACCCGCTGCACAATCTGATCCGCCGACTGCCGGCTGATGGCTCGTCCGCACTTCGGACAATGCGGGACGCCTATCGAAGCAAAGAGAAGGCGAAGATAGTCGTAGATTTCGGTGATCGTTCCTACGGTCGATCGAGGGCTGCGGCTGGTAGTCTTCTGCTCGATCGAGATTGACGGGCTAAGTCCATCAATTCCATCAACATCCGGACGTTCCATCTGATCCAGAAACTGTCGCGCATAGGCCGACAGCGTCTCGACGTACCGCCGCTGGCCCTCGGCATAAATCGTGTCGAAGGCGAGCGAAGACTTCCCCGATCCACTCAGTCCAGTCACAACGGTGAGCGTATTCCGCGGGATCTCGACGCTGATGTTTTTGAGATTGTGCTGCCGCGCGCCTCGGACAGAAATCTTGGTAATCGCCATCATCTGTCCAGGGTGATGTCCCTTCCGTAACGTCGACAGGCACCCAGAATTGTCCGAAAGTAGAAATACACAGCTCTACTCCGTATCTTAGTCGTCACTAGCGCGGAGCGTCAACGCAGGCGAGATTGAAGACGCTGGCTTTAACGACTCAGATCTACGACAAACGACTCGGAGTGGCCAGCTGAAATGTTGAGAAGGACTTTAAGACCGTGATTTCGCTTCTGATGCCTGTCATTCTCTGCTTCACCGTCATCGCCTCCGTCAGCCTCGGCATTCTCGCCGCCTACATCGCAGTTTTCGGCATCCTAGCCACGTTCGGTGAGCCTGCCCGCCCCGAACCTGCTCCAGTACGTCCGCGCCTGGTGCTGGTCCCGAACCAGACCCACGCCAGCGGCGACTAGAATCGTGACCCGCAGCCTTCTCGGGTGCTTCTCGTCCGCGATTTCCCCAAATTTGACAGCGCTACTGCTCCTTGCCCCCGCCGCTCGCGACGGCCAATAGATACCACGACGAATGCGGCAACCATTGCTCTCCCCAGCGCCAGTCGTTATCCGCACCGGTTTCGCGATACGGGATCAGGAAATCAATGTCATGCTCATCTTTGAAGCCACCCGTAATCCCATTCGAAATCCCGCCAGGCGCGTTCGTAAACTCCCATGAATCGAAATACATGTAAGGAGGGTTGTTCCGCCCCACCCCGTTCAACATGCACGAATCGAATGGATTCAGTCCAAGAATCCAGTTCAGCTGATTCGTGGCAAACACCTCCAACTTGGCCCGAAATGCGGCATCATCCGCAAAGACTCGCTCGGCTAATCTCGCTGCCGCCGCTACGGAAGCCAGCCGTGCGTTTTCGCCCTGCCACCACGGAGCCGCGTCGCTATCGTGCGGGAAGAAAAAGCTCGTACGCTTCGCCCCTGTCTTATCCTGCACATACTCACGGCTATACCCGAACGGATTGTTCACCTCACCGGTAATGGTCAACTCGAATTCCAGCGACCTCTTCACTGTCTCGAGCACCTGCTGCTTCACCCCCGGATCGGCAATCTCGGCGTAGTACAGCAAGCTCACGACCGGCAGACCTCCGTCCGATGCATGAAAGAACGGACGCATCCCCTCATCCGCCCGCCAGTAATTGTTGTATCCGCCGCCGCTGATCTGCCGCGAGATCAAGCTCTTCGCCCGGCGATCGCCGGCCTGTTTGTATTTGTCTTTCTTTGTAGCCCGATAAAGCTCCGTAGCCCCGGCCAGCGCGCAGTAATCATCGACAATGTTTTCTTTGCCGTCATTCGTAAGCTTCAGGTTGTTCTTCTCCAGATAATCGAACGCATCTTCCGCGGCTTTCAGATATTGAGCGCTAGTGAACTCGCCAGACACGGGATACGTGCTCGCCATTGCCAGCGCGGCAACGGCAAATCCGCCTCCCGATCGATAGCTCACCTCGTACTCCAGATCGTTATTCGCCGACTCGACCATGCCCTTCGCGCCCTGCCCCGGAGCGCCCTCAATGCCAAACTTCTTCATCTCGCCCGCGATCCTTCGCCCAGCGGGAGTCTGATCGACTTCGCCTGTCGTGACCGAACGGTAGAACGATCCGTTCGGCGCCTTCATGCGGACCAGGTAATCCGCGCCAAACATCGCCTCATCGAGCAGCCGCGTCTGATACCGGGCAAAGTTCGAATTCCCGCGGAGCTTCGTTTGCTCATAACTCTTCAGCAGGCTGTAGACCGTAAACGGAATTTGCTGCGGATTGAAGTAAGTCGAAAACGACAGATGCGAGAAGTGCTTGCCATAGTCCCCGGTCGCATCCCACCAGCCACCGTGCGCGTCGACCGTACCTGCCTTCTTGCCGTCAAACTTCACATGGCTATCCGCCTTGTCGTAGTCACCCGAACTGCGCTCTTCCTTGAAGTAGTAAATGACATCCGACATCGTACCGCGCTCGATCACATTGCGCTGAATCAGAAACGGAAACGAGCGCACGTTCCTGTTGCCGGCAGTGCACTGCAGGTAGTACTTCCCTTCGGATGTGAAGGAATCGAAATCGAGCGTCCAGAAAAACCAGTCGCGCCATTTATCAACCGTACCCGACGACTTCGCGGTCAGAAGCTGCACTTCCTGGTCACCGTTGTAGTTCTTCAAAGTGCAGTTCGCGATAGCCTCGCCCGCATGGGCGAGCACCACAGCGTGCTTCGGCTCATTCGGCTCGTATCCCAAATGGTTAGTGAGAATCTCGCTTTCGCCGGCTAACGAAAGTTGATAGGCAGCAAATAACAAACTGAAGATAATAAGCAAATTTCGTTTCATGATGACCTTCCAATTGCGCTGAAATAAACGCAATAGGGTAGGCCAAATCATCACGATTTGGAAAGGATCGAGATCACAAGATGAAACGGATCAGTTTTCGTTGTTCACCCCCCCGCCTCAGTGCCGCGGCAGTGAGAACTAATTCAATAAATGACTTTCAGCGAAAACTGAATCTGCCGCGACGTGCCCGCCGTTTTGCTGATGATGCCGAACCCGCTGCCGCTCACAATGTTCGAAGGCAGTCCGAAATTCACAACGTTGAGGATATTGAAGAACTCCGCGCGGAACTCCAGAGTCCCGAATTCTGCATTTCCGCGATGTCCGAACGGCGTGTCTTTGATAACAGCGATATCGAAGTCGCGGTATGCGGGTCCGCGGAATGTGTTGCGCCCCAGCGTCCCGAACCTTCCCTGATTCGGTCCCGTCCCACCGGCAATGTTCACCGGGATGTAGAAGAAGGACCGGTTCCCGTCGGCCCCCATGCCAAAATAGTCATTCCGCACCGCACGACTCGTCGAAGGATGAGGCATCGAAACCAGATCCGGCCGATCGCCTCCACCCAGTCCCGCGCCTGTTTGCTGCACACCCGAATACACCGTGAAGGGAGATCCCGTAGTCAGCGTCGTGATGTTCAGCACCTGCCAACCCTTTGTGAAAGTCCGTCCAAGAGGCCGCAGAAATCCCACATGATCCAATGGCAGCACCTGAATCACGCTGGCTGCAAACACATGCGTAACATCGAACGTCGAGGGTCCCTTCTCCGCTGATGGGTCGAACGGATCCTGTGGGCCCGTCTGCAACACAGTTCCCGAGGCCCCGAGCAGCCCGCCCAGCACCGAACTGGTATCGTCCAGCGACTTCGAATAGGTATAACTGGCCTGAAGACCAAGCCCGAATCGCGGTGACGTTTTTGACAAGCTGCTTTGCAGCGCGTTATACGACGAATGCGATCCGCTTGTCATGATCGTCTCAGGACCGAAACCGCCCGTCGCATGGCATTCCGTGTCGAATTGCGTGAAAGGTGCAAATCCCTGGCAAGCGCCACCATAGCCGTTCGGGTTATAGAACCTCGGTAGGTGAATCCCCGCGGTTGCGACATAGGAAGCATTGAACTTGAAATCACCGAAATCGTGGTCCACGCCCGCTGTCCAGCTCCCGATGTAGCCGTTCCCGAAATTCTTCGCGATTCCGTAGATGCTGAGCAGTTGCACATTGCCGGGAGCGAGCGCGTTCAGATCCTTCTGAAAACGTGCGTAGTCGAATACCGTGTTGGATGGAACGTCTTCCGATCTGCCGGTTGCGAAAATCGGCTGCCCCTGAATGTTGTAAGCAGTCGGCAGGTTCAGCGGAACAAATGTGTTCTGAAAATTGATAGGCTCTCCCGCATGCGCGTAGATCGCCGGCGCGAAAACAAACGGAATCGCTGCAGTAAGCGAGTTGTCTTGCCACAGATTTGGGAGCAGCGTCGTAATCGCAATGCCAGCATGCAAAACGGTGTGCTTGGTTACGGCATAATCAAAAGACAAACGCGGTGCAAATCCATACCAATCCTGATCGTAAGGAGGTTGAGGATTGATCAGCACTTCCTGCTTAGCCGAACGGTCCCAGTAGCCGACCCTTTGACCGTTCGGCCCCAGAAAAATTGGCAACGACGTCCTCTTCGTAGCCTCATGAATCCGGCTGTTTACTTCGTAGCGCAAGCCGTAGCTGATCGTAAACTTCGAGGTTCCCTTCCACGCATCCTGGAAGTAGAAGTTGTAGGCTTCGCGCCGGACTCCCGCCTCGTTGAACTTATCGCCCACCGGGGTAATATCAGCCGCCGCCATGATGTTGTAGGAATACGGAGTCGCAGTAAGAAGCCCAGTCAAGGAATCGGGCAGCGGATCGCCCGCCTGGATATCGTGTATCCCGCTTGCGGAAGTAATCTTCACCGGCGAGTAAACAATTCCACCGCCGAACTCGTAAAGTCCGTTGGGATTAACTCCAAAAATCGTCGAATCGCGATTGATGCGGATCTCAGTTCCCCACTTGAACGCGTGCGAGCGGCGCACCCAGGCGAAATCCTGCTTGAGTTGATAAAGGTTGCCGTAAGAACCGAAGATCGATCCCGCTGGCTGGTTGTATGGCTGAAACAAACCATCTGCGAAGGTAATCCCCGGCTGCGTATGGTTGGGCGTCGGAAAAAACGGCGTGCTTCGAACGTAGCCGATCGACGTATCGGACGTCATGTGCGCAGATAGTGCGCGCGTGTAGTGAACCCCCGCGTTCCGCTGATGATCGAAAAATTGAATTCCAAAAGTCGGATTAAGCACCGTCTGATCCGGATTTGTAAGCGGCCCAGTCGCCTGGTTCAAGCTGAACCTTGTGTAAAGAGACGCCTTGTCTGATATCCGATGGTCCACCCGGATCGAGAACTGATCCGTACGCGTCACAACCTTTGAAGACGCCGCGTAGGTCCGATCGCCAAATGGCCCGCCCGGCTCATTCGGCAGCGGATACCCGTTCAGCACACCCGCCACCTGAGCATTCACAGGAACGGTCAACGTGTCGCCGGGAAACGTCACCGTGTCGATCCCCTGGCGCTCCGCCTCCGTTGGCACCGGAATAACCTGCGTGGTCCCAAGCACCTGCCTGAATCCCTGGTACTCGCCGTAGTAAAAAGTCCGGTTGCGACCGTCGTAGATCCCGGGTATTTCGACGGGTCCCCCATTAGCGAATCCGAATTCGTTCCGAATAAAAGGAGGAATACGATGCTCCCCCGTCGGATCGCGATAATCAAAGTAATTGCGTGCATCGAGCGACGCATTTCTTAGGAATTCAAACACACTGCCATGAAGCTGATTCACCCCAGACTTTGTGACCACATTCGTGTAGCCGGCCGCTCCATGCCCAACCTCAGCGGGCATTACACCCGAATTCGACTGGACCTCCTGAATTGCGTCAACGTTGAAGTTTGAAAAAGTAGCTCCACCCATCTCTGGATCAGTCGTGTCGAATCCATCCATTGCGAAAACAGTCGTGACGCCACGTTGTCCGTTGACCGCAAACTGCTGTGTGAAGTTCGCCGCGCCATTGGTATCGGTCATCGTTCCAGCCGCAAGCAAAAGCAATTTGCTGAAATCGCGAGCATTGAGGGGAAGGCTGGAAACTTCAGAGCTGGAAAGATGCTCTCCGCCGCTAACTTGAGCCTTGATTTCTTTCGGATCTGCTATCGCGCGATAGACCACATCTCCGGATGACATCAAATTGAGCGAAAGACTCACCGCAGTCTCGACCACCACCGAAGTTGCCGATCGCCATTCTCTTTCGCCAACCTTGACTGACAGTTGATACGCTCCAGGCTGAACTCCCGTAAATGCGAAGTTACCTTCCGCCGAACTCTCTGCGGAATAGCGATGACCATTCTTGCTGTCATTCAAGGTCAGCGCGGCCTTGATCGGCTTGCTCGTCTCGTCGCGGAGTACTCCTCTCAGGGGCAGGCCGCTCTGCGCCCATGTCATACCCCACGCCAACGCCGATAGAATAAGGAAAGTGCTAAAACGTATTAGTGAAAACATAAACCGCGAATTATAAGGTACTGGGACTGTGGCCGCTGTGCTCTTAGGTACGTTCGTCAGACTACCCTTTCTATGGCAACGTCATCGAGTTGGAATACCGCAGATAGAACACCGCCGTGGCCGTTCTGTTAGCATTTTGTGAGGGCCACCCGACGGCACCTGTCCATGATCCGCGCCTATTTGATTTTGGTTCTTTTGTCGCTAAGCATTCCGGTATGGTCGGCCAATCAAACACCGTGGCTGGAGCTCCACTCGCCGCACTACACCGTGATTACCGATGCGGGTGACCACCGAGGCCGCGAAATCGCTCTTCGCTTTGAGCAGATGCGCACCGTTTTCGCCGAACTGTTGACAAAGGATCGCCTGAATGAGTCACGCCCGCTGACTGTCTTCGCATTTAACGACGACAAGGCCTATTACCAATTGGCGCCGCTCCGCGACGGAAAGCCTATAGCGGCCCCCGGATTCATGCTGTCGGCGGAAGATCAGGACTTTATTGCGCTCAATCTGACAGACACCGACCCTTGGCGCGCTGTCGCTCGTGATTTTGCGCATCGGCTTTTGATTTTCAACTACCCTCCCGCGCAAGCATGGTTCGACGAAGGGTTGCTCCAATACTTCAGTACCATTCGCATTGACGATCGACAGGTGCAGATCGGTGGAGACCCCGTATTGCTGGCGGTTCCCGACTCACAGCCTGGGCAGGCCGCGCCAGATTTCGCCAAGCTACTCGAAACACAGCCATGGCAGCCGTTCCCCGATCTTTTTGCAACGAAGCATGATGCTGCCAAGCTCACAGCCTCGCCAGATCCTCTATACCAAGCTGAATGCTGGATACTGATCCACTACCTGGTACATCAGCAAAAACTTCCTGAGACCGGAGCCTATTTCGGCCTTGTTCTCAATCAGCATGTACCTCTTGAGGATGCCATCAAGCAGGCCTACGGAATGAGCTCAGCGCAACTCGAACAAGCAGTGAAGGACTACTTTCATCAGCAACCCGCGTTCTTCGCTAATACCGCCACTCCACCGGGCGAAACAGATAAGTTCCCCGTCCCAGTCAAGCTCGACGATTCCATCATAAGCGTCAATCCGCTGCCCGAAGCTGACGCTCGCGCCATCTACGCCGGGGTGCAGCTCCGAGTCCCCGAGCGCCACGACACCGGACTAAAGTCGCTGACCCAATTGGCAACCACCCCGACAGAAGCTGACACGAAAGCAGATGTCAAAACAAGAAAGAGGATGGGAGGAGACGCAGATCAACTGCCTACCAGCGCGATCGGCAATCAGATCGCCCATCGCTTCCTTGCTTGGGACAAGATCGAGCGTGGCCAGTTCGAGGACGCCTTCACTGAACTGGGTGACGCAGCCTCGCTAAACCAACGCGACATGTGGGTGAGATATTACCTTTGCGTGGCGAAATATCGACTTTCTTTGGCGAAACACAACGAGATTCTGGGGTTGGCCAACATGATGCTCGATCTCAAGGCCGTGCTCGACTGGAATCCCGAGTTGGCCGAAGCCTATGATCTGCTTGCTGTTGCCCGCAACGCCGGCGGTAGCACAACCGCCGCCATGGAGTCTGCGCGCGCAGCCATTGGATTGAGTCCTCGGAACGAGACCTACCTTCTCCATCTTGCGCAAATCTACGTCACCGCCAAGAAGTATCCGGCTGCCACAGCATTACTAGAACGCCTGAAGACGAGTGACAATTCGCAGATGTCGACGAGGGCCAGCGATCTGCTCAACCAAATGAGTGCCGAAAAAAAATACGGAGCAGCAGCCGCCAGTGCGGGTGTAACCTCCCAGCCGAAATATGAAGAACAGAAATCGCCTTTCGCCGCCCTGGATGAAGATGCAGCGAAGCGCGAAGCTGCTGAGCGCGGGGATCAACCGGGCATCGCCGACACTCGTACCACTAAATACGTTCGAGGACGTCTGGTCGCGGTCGATTGCTCAAACGCTCCCATAGCGATATTGACCGTACATGTCGGGTCCGGCACGCTCAAGCTCCGCGCGGCAGATTACAAGAGTCTCTTGCTGATCGGCGAAAACATATTCGATTGTGCCTGGAGAGATCGCCAAATTACGGCCAATTACAAACCCCGAGGGAGCGATGACGGCGATCTGGTGTCACTCGAAATGCGCTGAGCAAAAAAGAACGTTCACCGCCTCGGATCGCATGTGAGCCTTTCATCGACCAGAGTGTACTGGCAATTCCACCGAAAGCCGTTTTTATCATGCAGCCCGTAGCCCCAAGCCTGGAAATAGAAGGTGCCTCCCTCCAGCTTCGAGGCTTCTACAAAGACGTGGTCGTTTCCGCGCAGAATCTCTCGTAATTCTGGTGGAACTGCCTCCTGCAAGGCCGGCACGTCGATGACTAATGAATCATGATTAGCAACTGCCGAGAAAACCAAAGCTCGCGAAGTCTTCCTGCCCACATATTCCGTCACCAAGACAAAGTCGCTTCCGGCCCACTCAACCGCAGCGACGCCCATGTAGTCGCACAGCTTTCTCGAACTCCCGTTGGACTGATCAACGATCCACAACGAGTGAAAAGAGCCCACAAGATCGCGCGCGCCACCAAGCCGATCTGCGTCCCGAACCTCGAATCGGCCATCCGGAGAAACCAAACGCCCTGCCTTGGGGAACAGTACAAATGATGCTGCCCAGCTCTGGACACACAGAGCAAAGAGCGCAACCCAAACTGTTCCCTCAATCCGTTTCACGCGCATAGAAGAGCCTTTCGCTCATTGCATCCAATATCCGGTAGTACGACCATGATTTGAATCACATCACCCGTTACTTCGGTTTTTTCGGCATTTGCACGCGGCGCGCTGAGGGCGAAAGGGACAGTGGCGCTACAATCTTTCTTTCATGACCAACCGTACCCGCACGGATGTTCTCCTGCTCGCCGGTTTCTGCGCCTTTCTTTTCTTCTACGGGCTCGGACAATTCGGACTGATCGGCGCTGATGAACCTCGCTATGCCCAAGTCGCGCGCGAGATGTTGGATCAAAACAACTGGATTACTCCGGTTCTGTCCGGCCAGCCATGGCTCGAAAAGCCACCGCTGTATTACTGGCAAGCGATGCTCGTGTACTCAATCATTGGCGTGAGCGATACCGCAGCGCGCATTCCATCGGCAATTGACGCGACTTTGCTCGTAATCGCTGTCTACCTTTACTTTCGCAGATTCCGTCGTGGTGTCGAAGTGGATGCCGCGCTGATGACGGCATCTTGTGCGGGTATCGTTGGTTACGCGAGAGCCGCCTCGATGGACATACCGCTCACAGCCTCGTTTTGTGCCGGCATGCTCGCATGGTGGGCGTGGCGGGAGAGTTCAAAGGGGATTTATCTCGCTGGCTTCTACGCTTGCATGGGATTGGGCACGCTCGCAAAAGGACCGGTAGCTCCATTCCTTGCGGCGATTGTGATCGTTGTATTTGCTGCCGCCTTCAAAGAGTGGCGACTGATCTGGAAGTCGCTTTGGCTGCCGGGAATTCTTTTATTCCTTGCAGTCGCGCTGCCCTGGTACATCACTGTACAACGCGCCAATCCGCAATTCTTCCGCGAATTCATTCTCCAGCATAATCTGGCACGCTTTTCCAGCAATCTCTATCACCATCCGGAACCGTTCTGGTATTACATCCCGGTTATCGCAGTAGCGCTTGTTCCCTGGATCGCTTTCGTGTGCGCTGCCACGTGGGAATCGGTGAGGGCGTGGTGGACCGAGCGGACAACGAGCCCGTCGAATACGGATCTGGAACTTCAGTTTCGAGTGTTCCTCTGCTGCTGGCTGATTGTGCCCGTCGTTTTCTTCTCGATTTCTCAATCGAAGCTTCCTGGCTACATTCTTCCCGCTGTGCCGGCCGGAGCGATTCTGCTGGCGGACTTTCTGCTCCGACATTCCGAATACGACGTTTCAGTTCCGAAGACCCTCGCGATCTTGCATTCGCTTGTAGCGTGCGCGCCAATTGTCCCCGCAGTGTTGATCGGCTTTATCGTTACTCAGCATCACCCACCCACTGGACGTCCGCTCTTGTTTGCCTCTGCGCTTGCCATGATCCTCTTCGTTGCCATTACTCTTACACTCTTTCGAACGCATCTCCGAATGCTCCGCTTTGTTACGCTTATTCCCGTCGTGTTGGCGGTGGCGGCTGTGCTTAAGATGGGCACTGTAGCCATCGATCAGAAGTTGTCGGCTCGTCCGCTGGCCCTTGAACTGGCGAGCATCGAGACCCAAAAGCTGCCGATTGCAGTGTGTGGAGCGTCGCGCGAAGTGGAGTATGGCCTGGCGTTCTACCGGGACGAGATCGTATCACGCTACGAAACTGGTAACGTACCAGCTGGAGAGCACCTCCTGGTCGCGTCCCCGGCGTGGAAGTCGAATGTCATAGATTGGACCAAGGGACGACGCGTAACCTTGCTCGGACACTTCGCGCCGCAGAATCTGGATTATTACTGGGTGGCTGGCTCGTCGAAACCGTAGCGAACCAACTGCGCTACTCCTTCTCGTAACCAACTTCCTCCAACTCCGGAGGAGCGCCTGCCTGGACAGTCTGCCCATATTGATAGCCTTTATCAAACGCCTTCAGATTCAGTTCGCGGAAGGTAGGTGGAACCGAGTCCGCTACCGCTTTGCGAACGGCATCCGCAGTGAGCAACTTCGTGACTGCCGTGAAGAATCCCACCATCACCGAGTTCAGTACCATGCGCTTTCCAAGTTCTTCAGCAAAGCGCGTGGCCGGTATCGCGTACACCTGCTTGTCGCGGTTCATGTTTGAAACGCGTACCAGATCTTCCTCGATGATCAGCATCCCGCCGGGCTTCAGCTCATTCGCAAAGCGGTTATACGCCTCCTGCGACATGATCACCATGATGTCGGGCTGCGTCGTATACGGATACAGCACCGGAGAATTCGATAGCACCAGCTGTGCGCTGCACGCACCACCGCGCGCTTCGGGACCAAAATTCTGAGTCATGGTGGCGAAGCCATTTTCGTAAATCGACGCCGCCTTGCCCAGCACGATGGCCGAGAGAATCACTCCCTGGCCTCCGAACCCTGCGATACGAATCTCTGTTAGCCGCATGAGCACTCCATTTCTGGCGCTGCGTCCCCGGTGACTTCGATGTAGCGCTCGCCCAGCGATTCGACATATTGGGCGCGCATCATGCTCTGATAATCGGGCCGGTCGCGATCCACGAACTTTCCTACAGCAATCTCGCCATTCAGCGTGAGGCCGACTTCGCTCGTCGGCGCGCCATGTTTCACCTTGCTCTTCTCTTTGTAGTACTTCATCGTGTCAAGGCCGTCGCCCATTTTGTTGCGCCGCTGGTAAAGCGTCGGGCAGGGCGAAATCACTTCGATAAATGAGAATCCTTTTTTCGCGAACGCCTCGCTGATCGAACGCGCAAGCTGGCGCACATGGAAAGTCGTCCAGCGTGCGACATAAACGGCGCCTGCCGCCTCAACCAGGTGAGGCAAATTGAATGACGGTTCGAACGTACCGTAAGGATTCGTAGAAGTTGTGGCATGTCCCGGAGTCGTTGGGGCGGTCTGCCCGCCCGTCATCGCGTAGATCAGGTTGTTTACGCAGATGACTTTCAGATCAATGTTGCGCCGCGCTGCATGAATCAAATGATTTCCGCCGATTGCCGAAAGATCTCCGTCGCCGGAATAGACAACAACGTTCAACTTTGGATTCGCCAGCTTCAGACCAGTAGCGAACGGAATTGCGCGCCCATGCGTGGTGTGAAATGAGTCCAGCTTCACATATCCGGCGACGCGTCCGGTGCAGCCAATGCCGGAAACGAGGGCGAGTGAGTCGAGATCGATTTTCGATTCGATCAGGGCGCGCGCGAAGGAATTGACCGTGGTGCCGATTCCACATCCCGGGCACCAGATGTGCGGCATGCGATCGGTGCGCAGGAACTGCTCCACAGGATTTGCAGTATCGTCGATTATATTCAGCATCGGCTTGCCTCCACGATGGCTTTCAGAATATCGTCGGGATTTTGAACTCCTCCTCCGGCGTGCGGGACCGCCACCGTCTTCGCCTTGCCGGCTGCTGCGCGCTCGACTTCACGAACCATCTGGCCAAGATTGAGTTCTGGCACGACGAACGCCTTCACGCGCGCGGCAAGGTCGGCAATTTTATTGTCGGGGAAGGGCCATGCGGTGATGAGCCGCAACTTGCCGACCTTTAGGCCGCGATCGTCCGCCAAGTCGATTGCGCGCTGGGCGACGCGCGAGGTGATTCCATACGAAACAACGACGACATCCGCATTATCGAGCTGGTCCTCCTCGAACATGCAGATGCGGTCCGCAGCGGCGCGGATCTTGTTCTGCAAGCGCTTGACCAGTTTGTCTTGCGTCTGCGGCGTCATGTTGGGATATCCCCGCTCGTCGTGCGTCAATCCGGTCACGTGAAACTTGTAACCTTCGCCGGCGTGCGCCATCTCGGGAACCATGTCGCCGTTCGTTCCATATGGGAGATACGAATCGATCGATTTGTGCGTGTGTTTTCGTGGTAGGACTTCGATCTGATCTGCCGGAGGGATGACGACTTTCTCGGTCATGTGACCAACCACTTCATCCATCATGAACATCACTGGCACTCGGAATTCTTCGGCCAGATTGAACGCCTTGATCGTGAGATCGAAGCATTCCTGCGGAGAGTTCGGGCACAGTGCGATGATCTCGTAATCACCATGCGACCCCCAACGCGCTTGCATCATGTCGGCCTGGGCTGGAAGGGTCGGAAGTCCTGTTGATGGGCCACCGCGCTGAACGTCGACAAAAACGCAAGGCGTCTCGGTCATCGCTGCGTATCCGATATGCTCCATCATTAGAGAGAATCCAGGTCCGGATGTGACAGTGAATGCCTTGGCTCCGCCCCATACCGCGCCTTGCAACGTGATCGATGCCGCGAGTTCATCTTCCATCTGGATAAAACTGCCGCCTACCGTTGGTACCCGAGAGGAAAATCGCTCGACTACCTCAGTGGAGGGCGTGATGGGGTATCCGGCGGCGAACCGTGCTCCAGCTGCCAGGGCTCCCTCGCAGCAGGCATGGTCGCCATCAATAAAATGCGTGCCCGTCAACACACCGCGTGGGTCCGCTTTCATTTCGCACCTCCCGCCGGCTTCGTTTGCTTTGCGCCGTCGACAGGCTTTGCCTCGGCCACTTTGGTTCCATAGATAGCGAAATCAGGACAATACATGCCGCACAAATCGCATCCGCTGCACTTTTCTGGATGCACCACATGCGGCGGGTGGTAGCCCTTGGAATTGAAGGCCGACGAGAGCGAAAGCACATGCGTGGGGCAGAACTCCACACAAAAACCACATGCTTTGCAGCGCTCGACGACGATAGAAACGCGTCCTTTTGCCACGAGAGCCCCCAGCTGGAGTATCAATCACTCCGGTAATCAACTGCGGAGGATGTGATTATGCGGGGAGGTTTGCAGAAGTGGTGTGATGGCGATCACAGGATGCGGTGAGGGCGAACACGAGGACACGTCAATCATAATCCGGCATAACTGCATTTCTAAACAGCAACTTACGGTAAGGGACGAGAGATCTTCGTGCTTTGAATTACATCGACGAAAGGGGCTATTGGTGAGTGCCGTCACTTCGATGAGTGATCGATGACTCCGCCAACGGAAACAAGCTGAGCCCTATTGCCGCTGCGTGTTCCCATGTTTGCCTACGTTGCAACAAACCAACTACACTCAATTTTCACTATCGAGCTTGCCGCTGTCCGCCAGCGCATGCCGCTGCAGGAGCCCATTGGAGATCCTTGACCTCAGGCACTTCTCTTCCTTGGATTTGCGTCCGCTCCTGGATGACGAGACACAGCTCTGGTCGCGCCTGCTCTCCTGGGACTACTCCAGCTCCGCGGAGATGATTCTCCGGTATGTCGACGCCAAGATCCTGCCGGGTTACGCCGCCGTCGATCGCGGCCGCGTCTTCGGCTATTCATTTTTCGTCTACGAAGGCAGCAAAGGCGTCATCGGCGATCTTTATGTAACGAACGGCACGCGTCTCCCCGACTCACGAAAAGTTGAATTAAATCTTCTGACTCATGTTATTGAGACCCTCCAACAATCGCCCGGCATTCACCGCGTCGAAGCCCAGTTGCTTGCCCATGAGGCAAACGTTGTATCGCGCCCTTTTCTCGAAACTGGATTTCAGCGGCATCCGCGCCTGTTTATGGTGTTGAAGCTCGGTGCGAATGGCCGTTCCAGCAGGCCTGCGAATCCCGACATCGAGATTCGACCTTGGACCGATGCCGATTATCAGCCTTCCGCCGCGGTCATCACTGCCGCATATCGTGGCCACGTGGACGCGCAAATCAACGATCAGTACCACACATTAAGCGGCTCACTGCGTTTCCTGAACAACATTGTTCGGTTTCCCGGCTGCGGGGTTTTTGATGCTGAGTCCTCGTTCGTCGCGCTGGATCGCCGATCTCGAAGCTTGATCGGAATCATTCTGTGTTCGCGAGTGCGCCACGACGTTGGACACGTCACACAAGTGTGCGTATTGCCCGAATTCCGCGGCCAAGCTATTGGAGAATCTCTGATTGCGGCCAGCGAAACAAATCTAAGAAAACGAAATTTTTCGATGCTCTCACTTACCGTAACCGAGGCAAACGTTCGCGCCGTGGCACTCTATCGCCGCCTGAACTTTGATTCCAAGAGAGTGTTTGATGCCTTCGTGTGGGAAGGTTAAAAAACCGGCATTGGCCCTTCGAGCTCTCGCCGAGCTCTAGCTGAATGTTGAATCAGGTGTGGCTTGAGACTGGGACGTCAATGCCGCAGGACCACGTTCTGGTTTGTAAGCGCTATCTTCGCAGCAGCCACATAGCCCATCCGGCTACGAAGACTCCGCCGAGAAACATCGCAAAGCAGTAAAGCCCGTAGCGCACCATGTCGCGAGTATTATCGCGGTGCGTAATGCCGAAGACGATCGATGCAAAGATGGAAAATACTAACGCCGCGCTGAAATGATTGAGAGTGATAGTCACTAAGTTCTTCCTAAATCCATCTTAAAGATTCTTACTGAAAGCCGATGGCTGAGAGCTGACGGCTTCTTTCACTTCTTCTTCCCAATCGCAATGTGATATGCATCCGCCATTGCGATGAAGTTCAGCAATCCGGCAACGATCATGAACTTCGTTCCGTAGTCCGCGGTTGCGAAGGCGATCGCACCCTGGCCCCAGTCCTGTGCCACCGTGAGAATATACAACGCACCCGCTCCGACATCGCCAACAAACCCCAGGATATCCAGGATGTCGCCACCGTTTGCTTTATAAATGCGGCCCTGCATGGCCAAGCCAAGCAGGAACAACGTCACAATCGAAATGAAAAGCAGCACTCCGCGAATCCAGCGTTTCTGGATCATGTGCCCGGCTCCGGGAATGAGCCATCCAACCGCAGGAGCGATTACGCCCATTGCTGTCAAAGGGGTTGCGTCGGCCATTTTCGCCTTGTCTGTCGTGGTATTTGCCATTACACCGTCACAATCTCGCGTTGGATTTTTCCGGTCACTTCGGCCGACTTCGCTCGCACCAGCACATTCACCTCGCTGCGCACGCCAAACTCTGGCAGATAAACGCCCGGCTCAATGGAGAAACAGGAGTTCGGAAGAATCTGACGCTCATCGTGTATTTCCAGATCGTCCATGTTCGCGCCATTCGAATGGACATCTGTTCCAATCGAATGTCCCGTGCGGTGGATGAAGTATTCGCCGAATCCGGCCTTTTGAATATGACCGCGAGTCGCGCGATCGACTTCCCATCCAGCTATACGGCGGCCCGAATTCATGGCGTCGATCACGGTCCTTACTCCCGCGTCGCGGGCGTCGCGGACAATCTCAAACACCTCGCGCATACGATCCGACGGAGCCTTACCGACAAACCCCATCCAGGTGATGTCGTAATACACCGCGTTCGAAGTATTCTTCTTCCCCCATACATCGAGCAGAACAAGATCCCCCTCGCGAATCGGAACTGGATGACTAGCGTGTGGTTCGTAGTGTGGATTTCCCGCGTTCTGATTCACCGCAACAATCGGTGGATCATCTGTCAGCAGGTTCTCCCGGGCAAACGCTTCCATAAACCACTGCTGAATTTCGTGCTCTTTCGCTCCACCATTCCGAACGCGGCGACCAATCTCTTTGAAGGCATCGGCAACGATCGCATCAATGCTGTCACGAGCAGCAAAATGCGACTGAATCTGCTCCTCGCTCCATGTCGACTCAAACTGCGCAACCAGATCCGCCGAACTCACAATATTTTTCCCCAGCCCGCGCAACAGGTCCACAGTCCCAGCATCGACCAGGGAAATCGTAAATACGCTGTTATTCGGCGAGTACTGCATTGCCAGATCGAGATGCTTCGCCAATATTGATTTCAGCTGCTCAAAGAGTTCCTTCCAGCCCGAATATTGATACTTCTTTCCAGGAAGCGAATCCAGATGCCCGGCCTCGATCTTATGGACCAGTTTTACCGGATCGCCTTCAGCCGGAATCAGATAGAACCAGCGTCGCGTTACCATCATGTTTGCAGGCAATCCGAGAACACGATAGGCAATAGGATCACGATGGTGGTGGTCGTAGAAAAGCCACGCATCGATGTTGCGTTCGCGCAGTGTTGACTGGATGGCGGTAAGATTCATGGACAAACTTCTATTGTAAACAACAGGCAGTGTTTCGGCGAATGGGCGGCCGTTGTAAAACGCGCGCGGATGTCGCTGGCCGCCCCTGTCGTTGCTCCAGCCGCATCCGGCGTATTCAAGCGCCCACGGATTGAGTCCGTCGACATCGTCCGCGGGATGGGGTTGTTCCTTGCCGGTCATCTATATGGTTTGTCTGATCGTTGTGGTCGCGCTGTATCCGGGGTGCCGCTGGTTTGCGGGAGTCCGGCAGCGCCCCAGTGATCCTTGGCTGAGCTATTTCTGAGTCAATTTTTTTCGCGTGCAATCGTGGCACTCCCTCGCGAATCTTCATCAGGTATGGAGTTGCGCTCCGCGTCGAACTACGCCCTTTCCCGCGGAAGCCATCCCAAGCCCTTCTGTATCATGTCCTCTTTAGCGGCGAGCCTTCAGCGCTGCTCAGGATGACAAGGAGTCGAGAATTTCTGTAGGCTCTGGACGTTCGGTGTAGTCTTCGTTGGCCCACGAAAACAAAATCGCTCCGCCGCGGTCGACGACGAATGTTGCTGGGATCGGCAGTTCCCAACTGTCGTCTCCATTCGTGAACGGCAGGTTGACGAATGTCTGCCGATACAACGCTTCTTGTGCCGCTGGTACGCGGTAGGTCAGAGCGAACGACCGAGCAACACTGTTTCTGGCATCCGAGAGTAATGGAAATTTCAACTTGTGCTGATCGTGCATGAAGTACGATTGCTTGACCGTTTGCGGAGAAATTGCGACCAGCGACGCGCCCGAGCTCTCGATCAACGGGAGAATAAGGTTCATCGCTTCCATCTGTCCAACACAGAACGGGCACCAGCGGCCCCGGATGAAGCAGATAACAAGCTTTCCGCGGGCTAGCAGGTCGGACGATCTGACGCTCTTTCCGTCGTGGTCGGGGAGTTCGAAGTTCGGTGCCTGAGTTCCCGCCTGCAAAATACCGGCTGCAAGTTTATACTCCTTTAACTTCGCCACGACCGATGCGTGCACGGCTTGTGTCTCAGCCGGAACATACTTCGTGATAAGTTCCTTGCGTTCGGCATAAATCTCATGTAGCGAACGAAAATCCAGGCCAGGGTCTTTCTCTTCCAACGAACGCCACTTCATATCCCTCATCATGACACACAAGTTCCTCGAATATGAGAACGGCGATGAATCGCGTTGCGCGCAGACGCCCCGCGAGATATGATTCCTGCGCGCCGATTCGTTTACTTACGATTTCGTTCTTTTGTTTTCGGAGGTGCTCTGTGCTTCCATCTGCCTTCCGCGCGCTCCTGCTGCTTGTCTGTGCCGCGGCCATCTCCCCTGCCCAGTCCGTATCCAAGGCCCGCACGCAATACTTTCCGGACACCACCAACAATATTCATCTGGAGATGGTCTTTAACTACAACGTCGTCGACGTTAACTCCGAATCGGGCGTGGTAGATATGGTCTGGGCCTCGGATTATCCCGATCAACCTGCTGACGTCTATAACACCGTTTATATTCCGTATTCGGTCGACAATTTCACGAATACGGTGCAGTGGTATCAGAAACATCATCCCGATTGGCTCGAATATTTGTGCGATCGCAAAACGCTTGCGTTTGAGTTTGGATCGACCGATCTCGCGCCGATCGATTTCGCCAATCCCGCGGTCCGTGCCTACCAGTGGGCGAACTGGGTAGATGCACCGCTCGCGCAAGGCTATGCCGGAATTGCCGTGGATACGATGTCTGCCAGCAGCAACTGGGGACGCTGCGGCCACTACGACCTCTCAGGCAAATGGGTGCAGCAGTATTCCGGGAAGTTGAACGATCCCGTTTATCAGCGCGACGAACTCGCATGGGAGACGGCGACTTACAGGCACGTTCACAACTTCTCCCCGACCGCGACCATGCAGGTGAATGTCTCGTACGAGTTCGGATATCCGATCGACGTCAATCTGCAACTGATGACTGTAACTGATCTACTCTTTGACGAGCGCGGATTCACCAATTACGGCTCACCGCCGGATGTTCCGACTCCGACGCAGTGGGAGGAGATTATGGCCGTGCTGCAGTTCGTCGAGAGTAAGGGCGTCTGCTATATGACGAACGGGGAAGAATCCGATCTGACGGCGAACATTCCGCAATCGGCGCGGCTTTGGGCAATCGCCAACTACTTGCTGGTGAAGAATCGGTGCACGTACATGTACATGACTGGATTCACCGCAGGTGGGGGTCAGGATTACGGTTCGCTCATCACATTTCCCGAGTACTCGATTCAGATCGGTCATCCGACCAGCGCAATGAAGAAGGCGCAGGGAGTTTGGGCGCGCATGTATTCCGGAGGACTGGCGATCGTGAATCCGTACTACGCGACAGCGACGGTCACGCTGCCCAGCGGAATGTGGGTTGATGTAAATGGGAATCCCATCGGACCGACGCTGGTGATGGATGGACAGACGGGGCAGGTGCTGCTGAAGGCGCAGTAGGGTAATCGTCAGGAAATCTCGGCCTTCCATTCAAACTGTGCAGTTCGTAGAGATCCTTCGACTGCGCGGCCGCTCGTGTTTTACTGAGTATCGAGTACTGCTCTTACATCCCCGGCATCTTCATCCCAGCCAGCCTTCGCGCAAAGCTAGGCTTCCCCATCTGCTTGAACATCTTCTTCATCTGCGCATACTGCCGGAGCAGGTTGTTCACTTCTTGAATCGTTGTTCCCGATCCGCGCGAGATCCTCTTCCGCCGGCTGCCATTGATGACCTCATGATGGTTCCGTTCATGCCGGGTCATCGAGTTGATGATGGCTTCGACGCGGTCGATCTGTTTCTCGTCGACATTCTCCGCCGCTTTCTGCAATCCCGAAAACGGGCCGATTGACGGCAGCATCCCCATGATGCTCTTCATCGACCCCATCTTCTTCACCGACCGGAGCTGATCGCGGAAATCTTCCAGCGAGAAGCCGTCGCCCGAAAGAGCCTTCGTCGCCATCTCCTCGGCTTTTTTCTTGTCGATTTGCTTCTCGGCCTTTTCGATCAGCGACAAAATATCGCCCATGCCGAGAATTCGAGAGACAATGCGATCCGGATGGAACGGCTCAAGCGCGTCGTATTTTTCACCGATGCCGATGAACTTGATCGGCTGGCCCGTGACTTGCCGGATCGAGAGCGCAGCGCCGCCGCGGGCGTCGCCGTCCATCTTGGTGAGGACCACTCCGGTCAGCGAGAGCTTCTTGTGGAATTCTTCGGCTGAGCGGACGGCGTCTTGTCCGGTCATGGAATCCGCGACGAAGAGAATCTCTGACGGATTCAGCAGCTTCTTCAGAGACTGCATCTCGTCCATCAGTTCGTCATCAATATGCAAGCGGCCCGCGGTATCGACGATCAGCGTGTCGCATCCGGTCACCACGGCTTCACGCCGGGCTTCTTTCACCAGCCGCTCAACTGTCGCGGTATTGGCCTCTGCGACCTGTCCTTCGTAGATATTGGCCTTCACCGCCTGTGCCACAACCTTCAATTGCTCGCGGGCGGCGGGACGGTACACGTCAACCGAGACCAGCAGCGGACGGTGTCCGCCTTGCTTAAGCCAGTGCGCGAGCTTGCCCGACGTCGTCGTTTTGCCGGAACCCTGTAGGCCAGCCATCAGGATGACCGTCGGCGGCTGAGAGGCAAACTTCACGCGCGCAGTGTCTTTGCCGAGGATCTCGACGAGTTCGTCGCGGAGAATCTTGATGACTTGTTCGCCCGGCGACAGGGCTGTCATCACTTCGGTGCCGATGGCCTTGGCCTTGATCTGGTCGATGAGTTGCTTGACAACCTTGAAGTTGACGTCTGCCTCGAGCAGCGCCATGCGGATTTCGCGCAACGCTTCGTCGATGTTTTCCTCGGTCAGTTTGGCCTGGCCGCGAAGCGTCTTAAATGCGCGTTGGAGTTTTTCCTGAAGATTCTCAAACATAGAAGTAAGTGACTATTTTAGCAGCGGAGTGATGAAGCTAGTCTTTGACCAGCCAGTCCATGGCTTCTTCGCGCGTTTCGAAGGAGGGGAAATCCCGCTGCGAGAAGGTTTTGAAATTCTCGAAAAACACGTGCGGCAGGCTGTTGACGCCAACCCAGGCAGATTTCTTCACATAGGGACGATCGCGAACCAAGACTTCTTTGATCTTAGTGGCCACGGCTTTGTCGATTTTCGCGCCGCTGAAGTCGGCCAGCGTCCGCACCGATCCGGGAGCATGCCGCGCGATATCGGCTCGCGCCTGCTCGAGAAGCACCACCATGTCTTTCCCTTGACAATGACTGAAGTCGAGAAAGAAGATGGCCTGTCCTTTGTGCTTGATAAAGCGCAGCCGATTGTTTACATCGTTGTCAGAGATCACCCCAGCAATCCCTCCACCACGTTGTAGGCGCCATCGAGCGCGGCATCGAGTGCGGATGCGTCTTTGCCTCCGGCTTCTGCGAGATCAGGACGTCCGCCACCCTTGCCCCCCACTTTTTGGGCCACCGGGCCAATCACTTTGCCAGCCTGCACACGTGCTGTCAAATCTTTGGTGACGCCGACGATGAGCGCGACGTTGCCGTTCGAAGCCGATCCCAGCACCACCACGCCGGAGCCGATCTTGTCGCGCAGTTGATCAACCAGCGTACGCAATTGCGGACGCTCGAGATTGTCGACGCGATGGGCGAGAACCTTTACACCCTTCATTTCTCTTATTTTGTCGCCTAGGTTCGCGGCCGATGATGATGCCGACTTCATTCGCGCTTGATCGAGCTCGCGGGCGAGTCGCTTGATCGCGGAGTCTTTTTTGTCAAGCTCAGCCTTCAGCGCGTCCGCAGGCGTAGCGGCTTCGGCGTGAGTCGAGAATGCGGCGACTACGTTTTCCAGTTGATGATCTTTGCGGAAGTGATGGAGCGACCCTTCACCGGTGATGGCTTCGACACGGCGCACGCCCGAAGAAACGCTGCCTTCTTTCAGGATCTTGATCAGACCGATTTCACCTGTGGCGCCTGTATGGGTACCGCCGCAGAGTTCGGTTGAGAAGTCTCCGATCTTGATCACGCGCACTTTGTCGCCATACTTTTCCCCAAAAAGCGCCATCGCGTGATACTCGTTGACAGCCACATCGATCGGGACGTTTTCAATGACCTCGACTTTGCGGTTACGCAGGACTTCTTTATTGATGATGTCTTCGATGTCCTGAAGCTCCTCATCGGCCACGGCAGTGAAGTGCGAGAAGTCGAACCGCAGATGTCCGGGGGCGACCAGCGATCCAGCTTGCTTTACGTGCTTGCCGAGCACTTCGCGCAGTCCGGCGTGGAGAAGATGCGTCGCCGTGTGATTGCGCATCGTGGCTTCGCGAACGTCAGTGTTCACGACGGCATCGACCTTGTCGCCAACGCGAATTGGTTTCTTCGCGACGATCTGATGCGCACGCACGCCTTGAATCGGGTAATAGCAACCCTTTACGTCGGCCACGATCGTGTTGTGATCGTCGGAGTAGAACCACCCACGGTCGCCGACCTGTCCGCCCGCCTCGGCATAGAAGGGGGTGTGGTCGAGGATGACCTCGCCCTCTTCGCCGAATTTGAGTTCTCTTACGCCTTGTCCGTTGTGCCCGTTTCCCTTGGAAATGATCGCCAGGACTTCGCAATTTTCTGATCGGGTTTGGCGGTAACCTTCGAACTCTGATTTCGGCAGTTGCTGATAGGCGGGATTCGCGGTTTGCTTGGCAGCACCTTTCCAGGAGGCACGAGCACGAGCCTTCTGCTCGTCCATGGCGGCATCGAAACCTGATTGATCGAACTCCAGGCCAGCGTCCCGTACCGCATCCTGAATGAAGTCCAAGGGAAGGCCGAACGTGTCGTAGAGCTTAAACGCCTCAGACCCGTTGTAGGTCTTGTCCGCCGCGACTTCTTTGAATACATCAGGATGAATGCCACCCAACTCAAAATCCTCGGGATGTTCGGCAACGGACTCGTTAAGTCGTTGCCGCCGAGAGCGCAGGGCAAGGCTCTGCTGCAGACTATAAAGACCTTGAGCTAGCCTTTCTAGACCAGTTTCCATCGTATGGTGAAATCTTCGCTCTTCTTCAGCGACAACCCGAATCACCTGTCCACTCGCGGTCAGTTCGGGGTACACGTCTGACATCATCTTTTGGACTTCAATCACCATTTCGGTCATGACGACGGGACGCTTTTGGCCTAACAGCCACGCGTGTCGCATCGCTCGACGCATGATTTTCCTCAGGACGTATCCCCGACCTTCGTTGGACGGGATCACGCCGTCCGCAATAAGAAACGCCGTTGCACGGGCATGATCAGCGATCACGCGTAGGGACGCTGCAGATTTGCTGTGTGCCTCTTTATCCAACTCTTTCTCGAGCGAAGCTCCCGTCAATTCCGCTGCGCGCTTGATCAGCGGCGTGAACAAGTCCGTCTCGTAATTCGAGATCACTCCCTGCAGCACGGCCGCTACTCGCTCCAGCCCCATGCCCGTATCAATCGACGGCTTCGGCAGCGGCGTCAGCTTACCTGACGCATCCCGGTCAAACTGCATGAACACCAGGTTCCAGATCTCAACATAGCGTCCGCAGTCGCAGCCAAATTCGCAGTCCGTGTGTCCTTGATCGGAGGCGATGGCGCCCATGTCGTAATGAATCTCGCTGCAAGGTCCGCATGGGCCGGTGTCGCCCATCTGCCAGAAGTTGTCTTTCAGGCCCATCTCGTAGATGCGCTCTTTGGGCACGCCTTGCCCGAGCCACAAATCGTAAGCTTCCGCGTCGCGCGTGAGTCCGCCTTCGCCGTTGAAAACCGTGGCGTACAGCTTGTCTTTCGGAAGACCGTACCATGCGGGCGATGTGATCAGTTCCCAGGCGTAGGCGATCGCATCTTTCTTGAAGTAATCGCCGAAAGAAAAGTTCCCAAGCATCTCGAAGAACGTGTGATGCCGGTTGGTGAAACCGACGTTCTCGAGATCGTTGTGCTTGCCTCCAGCGCGGACGCACTTTTGCGATGTCGTGGCGCGGGAATAGTCGCGCTTTTCAAGACCAAGGAAGACGTCTTTGAACTGGTTCATCCCGGCATTGGTGAAGAGCAGCGTAGGATCGTTTGCCGGAACGAGCGACGACGAGTGCACTTCCTTGTGCCCCTTTTGCACAAAGAAGTCCAGGAACTTCCTGCGGATTTCTGAGCCTGTCAGCATGAAACTTTAATTTTAAACGATAAAGAGGGACGGGCCGTGATCGGGAATGCGATGGCGGCTAAGTTTGAGGATAGAAAAGGAAGAGGGCACAGCTTTCCAGGTTCAACCCGGTCCTGTGCCCGCTGTGCCGAATTCGACTGGACTATTATTTCAACGCGTCGCCGGTCTTTTCAGTTCCTTTCTTCAAGTCGTGCCCCACACTCTTGACGCCTTTCTTCGTAGCGCTGCCAGTCCTATTTGCAGCCTTTTCCGTGTCCTTGCCAGCTGTCTTGGCGCCCTTCTCGGTGTCCTTCGTCGCGGTCTTTGCGCCCTTCTCGGTATTTTTCGCGACCGTCTTGGTTCCTTTTTCCGTATCTTTCGCGGCTACTTTCGTGTCTTTCCCGACGTCTTTTGCCGCAGTTTTCGTCGCCTGACCGGTCTTCTTGGCGGCCGTCTTTGTATCCTTGCCCGCTGTTTTGGCCGCATCTTTCGTTTCTGCACCTGCTGATTTTGTGTCCTGCGCAACTGCGAACATCCCAAACGTCAGTGCGAACACAATCACCGCCCATTTCATTTTCACGGGATTCCTCCTAGTCGATTCTGGATCGTTGTTGCGGTGAAGTGAGTATGCTCCGAAATTAGGACACGAATCAAATCGTAAAATGGACAATACAACTGCTGGAAACAGTTCACCCCAGGGAACGGACCAAATCGCCGCGAGACTTGTCCCGCAGGTTAACAAGCCGCGGTTATAGGTCCTGAGTCTCGCCTTCCAGAGCCGCCAAGGTCTCATCATCTACGTCCCACTTCTTCAAGATTGCGAAAATCGTACGCGACGCGAAGCCGGCGCGTAAGAGTTGGCGGAAGATGCGGGCAGTCTCTCTCTGGCCCTTTGGTTTTTCCATTCTCTTTTTTCGGAGATAATCGCGGGCCAACTTCTCTTCGCTCACTCCGCCGAAGGCATCGTCGACAGCCTTCTCGATCACCGATCCGTGGACGCCGCGCGTCTTTAATTCAGTGACCACGCGAGCGCGGCCAAATTTCTGATTGTCGCGCCGCATCGAGGAGTAGTACGCAGCATACTTGGAGTCGTTCAGGTAGCCCTGATCTTTGAGGCGCCGGATTACCAGTTCGACGAGAGTCTCGGCATATTCCGATTCGGGATCTTCGACACGCGCGCGCATCAATCGCTTCAATTCCGCGACGGTGCGCATGCGGCGGGCCAGGGCATTCACGGCATACTCGTACATCTCCTCTTCGTTATAGGATCGCCGCTTGGGCCGGGAGAATGCCATGCGCTAACGATAGCGCAGATAGTCCGGAGTCGCGAGTCCTGAGTCGTGAGTACCAGGCGCTGGGAGAAACCGTTCAAGGGAGATCTACGTCGGTGGATTCTTGAGTGCAAGAGAGAAAGGGCGCGATCGCTCGCGCCCTCGGGACTCAGGACTCCCGGCTCGGGACTAGTTATCTTCCCCCGAATCCTGCCGACTGCATCGACTGCCGCGAGATATCGGCTGTCGAGGCGATACCCTGCATGCGCAGCTTGAAGTCATCGGCGTTCGAGGCGTTTTCGAGAGCCGTTTCGTAGTTGACCAATCCTGCCTGGAACAGATCCCAGAGCGACTGGTCAAACGTCTGCATGCCGTACTGCGAGGTGCCGGACGCGATCGCGTCACGAATCGAGCGCGTCTTTTCCGGGACGAGAATACATTCGCGAATGAAGGCGGTATTGATCGCCACTTCGACAGCGGGAACGCGGCCTTCCGCGTCGCACCGCCGGACCAACCGTTGGCTGACGATGGCGCGCAACACTGCCGCCAGCTGCATACGAATCTGCTTCTGCTCGGGCGGCGGGAAGATCGAGATGACGCGGTTGATGGTTTCAACGGCGTCCAAGGTGTGCAATGTTGAAAACACCATATGGCCAGTTTCGGCCGCGTGGAGGGCAGTCTGGATGGTTTCGAGATCTCGCATTTCGCCGACCAGGATCACGTCGGGATCCTGACGGAGAGAAGCTCGAAGGGCCGCGCCAAACGATGGCGTATCTACTCCAATTTCGCGCTGATTGACGTAACCCTTCTTGTCGCGGTGCAGGAATTCGATCGGGTCCTCGATGGTAACGATGTGTTCAGCGCGCGACGAATTCACGCGATCGACCATTGCGGCCAGCGTCGTCGACTTACCGGAACCAGTCACGCCCGTGACGAGCACAAGCCCGCGAGGCATGTCGCAAATCTGCTCCACGACCTTGGGCAGGAAGAGTTCGTCCAATGCGCGAATCTTGGTGGGAATGACGCGTAGGACTAGTCCCACGTTCCCGCGCTGCTGGAAAATGTTCACACGGAAGCGGCCCAGGCCAGCAACGCCGTAGGCCATATCGATTTCCGTGGTCTCTTTGAATTTCTGCTTTTGCCGCGCCGACATCATGCTGAAAGCCATATTCAGCATGTCTTCCGCGCTGATTCGGGGCTGATCGGTCAGCGGCTGTAGTTCGCCGTCAATGCGAAGGTGCGGATAGTTTCCCACCTTCAAATGCAAGTCGCTGGCTCGCCGTTCGGTCGCTATGCGTAGCAGATCATCAATATTCATGCGGAGTTTTTCCCATCGAATGCCAGACGGGACTCAGCCTGGACCTTCTCTCAGCATCATCGCCCGAATCGTCACCCCACCCAAGATGACCTAGGTAATTGACCCAAGCCGCGAATCTGGACAGGACCAACAGTTCTTCTCTGTAGGGTTCGTCACCCGAAAGAAGTCTTCCGCGCCCCACTTTGT
>Ga0335081_10000509_pt1 | contig 66269 bp, 51 predicted proteins | sample Lox_Sample_35_FD_206713 | JGI IMG/M metagenome (GOLD analysis project Ga0335081, IMG submission 206713) | Soil microbial communities from Loxahatchee National Wildlife Refuge, Florida, United States - Lox_Sample_3.5 | ecosystem: Environmental > Terrestrial > Soil > Wetlands | place: USA...
GATCGAGGCCATCGAGGTATTCCGCGGCAACACGCTTGAGATCCAGGCGATGCAGGCGTCGCAGCGCGAAACCGACGAGCAGCGCGCGCGCAAGCGCCGCGAGGAAATGGCGGCGCTCGCCGAGGACTTCGAAAGCTCGGTCAAGCAGATCGCCGGCGATCTCATGGCGGCGGTGACGGCGGTGCAGAACAACGCGGAAAACATGGCCAAATCCGCCGAGGATACTCGCGCAAAATCCGGCTCCACGGTGGACGCCGTCGTCAATACGCGCGAGAACGTCGAATCCGTCGCCCACGCGGCGAGCGAACTGTCGCGCACGATCGAGGAATTGGCGCGGCGCGCCAACGACGTCTTCAAGCTCACCAAGGACACCGCCGAGCAGTCGGAAAGCGCCAGCAGCGAATTGGCCAAGCTCGCCGCCTCGGTCGAGCAGATTTTGCCGATTACCGATCTCATTCAAGGTATCGCCCAGCAGACCAATTTGCTGGCGCTCAATGCCACGATTGAGGCGGCGCGGGCCGGGGTTGCGGGCAAGGGTTTTGCGGTCGTCGCCACCGAGGTGAAGTCGCTGGCGCAGCAAAGCGGCAAGGCGACCGACGAAATCGCCCAGAAAATTTCGGCGGTCCGCGAAACCTGCAGCGCCGTGGTGTCGACCATCAGCCGCATCATCGAGGCGGTGAAAAATCTCAACGCCTTCGCCACCGAGATATCCACCGGGATCGGCCGGCAGTCGGCGGAGACCGCGGGGATTTTCGCCAGCGCCCAATCGGCCGCCGACAGTTCGCGCGCGGTCGCCGCCAACATCGTCGACCTGAACGGTCATGCCGACGCAACTTACGCCGCTTCGAACGAGACGCTCGGCACCACCAAGCGCCTGTTCGACCATACCCGCGGCGTGCAGGCCAACGTCGAACGGTTTTTGCGCCACGTGCGAAGCGCGTGATCTTTAGAAAGCGTGGCTTTCGCGCAACGTCGAGCCGGCTCAGGCCGCCAGCATCTTCTGCACTTCGTTGACCAGTTCGCGCAAGTGAATGGGCTTGGACAGCACCTTGGCGTGCTTGGGGGCGCTCGAATCGGAATTGAGCGCCACGGCGGCAAAGCCGGTGATGAACATGATCTTGATGTCGGGATCGAGCTCGGCGGCGCGGCGGGCGAGTTCTATCCCGTCCATCTCCGGCATCACGATGTCGGTCAAGAGGAGCTCGAACGGCTCCTCGCGCAGCCGCTGGTAGGCGGAAAGGCCATTGTCATAGGAAATGACCTCGAACCCGGCATTTTGCAGCGCTTTGACCAGGAAACGCCGCATATCGATGTCGTCTTCGGCAAGCAGAATTTTGGACATATCACTCGAACCCGGCTTTCGCCGGCCCCCTACATTCCATAAGCCGGATCGCCGGTAAACATCGAGTGAAAGACGGCCATTTGACGGTGGCGCCAAAGCTCTTGGCAAGGCTCTTGGCAAGGCTCTTGGCAAGGCTCTTGGCAAGCCGGAAGCCCTATGGACAATGGCGGCGGGCGCACGCTAGGGAACGCGTGCCGGGTCGCCAGTCACGGAAAACCCGCCAGGCGTCATGTCGGAAATCGAGCACGAATTCGATCCCCCGTTCGAGACCATCGAGCCGGCGCAATATCGCGGCCCGCTCTTATTCAATTCGCCCCACAGTGGGCGCGTCTATCCGCCCGAATTCCTGCAGACGTCGCGGCTCGATCTGGCGACGTTGCGCCGCTCCGAGGACAGTTTCGTCGGCGAACTGATCGAAGGCGTGGTCGGGCGCGGATTCCCGATCATGCGGGCGCATTTCCCGCGCTGCTATGTCGACGTCAACCGCGAGCCCTATGAGCTCGACCCGCGGATGTTCGACGGCCGGCTGCCGTCGTTTGCCAATACCCGCTCGATGCGCGTGGCCGGCGGGCTCGGCACGGTGGCGCGGGTCGTCGGCGACGCCCAGGAAATCTACGATCAGCGCATTTCGGTCGGCGAGGCGCTGCGCCGCATCGACGGCCTCTACAAGCCCTATCATCGTATGCTCCGGCGCGTGTTCATGCGGCTGCAACGCGATTTCGGCGCCGCCATCCTGGTCGACTGCCATTCCATGCCGTCGTCGACCGGCGGCCGCGACGAGCGGCCCCGCGCCGACCTCGTGCTCGGCGACCGTTACGGCACGAGCTGCGTCGCGGCGGTGACCGAGACCGTCGAGGAATGCCTGCGCGGCTTCGGCTATTCGGTGAGCCGCAACAAGCCTTATGCCGGCGGCTTCATCACCGAGCACTACGGCAATCCGACCACCGGCCTGCATGCGATCCAGCTCGAGATCAATCGCGCGCTCTATATGGACGAGCGCCGCTATGAACGCTCGGCTTCGTTCGCCAAGCTCGCCGGCGAGTTCGACGTGCTGGCGGAGCGGCTTGCCGCCATCCCGATCGAGGAGTTGCGGCCCTATCGGGCGGCGGCGGAATAAGGCCAGGCCGAACCGTAAGCGCGGCGCAGAAACTTTGGCGCCGAAAGAAAAACTTGGCGTCGTAAAGATAAACTTGGCGTTGAAAGAAAAAGGGCCGCTCACCTTGCGGGAGCGGCCCAAGTCTAGGGAGGAAACGCCCAAGGAGGGCGACGGTAACGGGAGGGAACCTCTCGCTACCGCACTGCAGCAACATACACCGCGTCGCACAAAATACAAGGGCTGCTGACCTATTTCCTGGGGGTATTTGCCCGCTCGCTGCCGCAAATTTAGCAACTCGCCTGCCCTGCCCAGCCAAGTGACGATGAGTATCAGGATAAGTATATCAAAATCAATAGCTTACGAGAAAGCAGGCCTCTGCACAAAATGACGGCAGGCGTCCTGCAAAGCGACGCCGAGCGGATAGCCCAGATTTGCATAGCGAATTAGCACGTACTGTGGCCGGCATGTCACGGCGGCCAGGTGCCCCGATTGCCGCATCCGCCAAGCTCCGCTACTCGAACCCAGCAGCCGAGAGTACATATGACGGCGATCGACTTTGCGGCATTTGTGGATGAGCTCGCTACGGTATCCGGAGAGACCATCCGGCCGTTCTTCCGCAGCGCGCTCGGCAGTGAAAGCCTGGGGCTGGAGAACAAGAGCCGCTCCGGCGGCTTCGATCCCGTGACCGCCGCCGACCGCGCGGCGGAAGCGGCGATGCGGGCCTTGATCAAGCGGACCTTTCCCGAGCATGGCGTGGTCGGCGAGGAACTCGGCGCCGACAATCCGGACGCCGAATATGTCTGGGTGCTCGATCCGATCGACGGCACCAAATCCTTCATTTGCGGCATGCCGGTGTGGGGCACGCTGATCGCGCTGACCCGCCGCGGCGAGCCGATCTACGGCATGATGCACCAGCCGTTCATCCACGAGCATTTCTCCGGCGACGGCCGCGGCGCCCGCTATCGCGGCCCCGCCGGCGATCGCGATCTGCGGGTGCGCAGCTGCGCCGCCCTCGGCGAAGCCATCCTTGCCACCACGAGCCCGCTCCTGATGAACACCGCCGACCGGCAATGCTTCGGCCGCGTCGAAAATCAAGTGCGGCTGTCGCGCTATGGCGGCGATTGCTACGCCTATTGCGTGCTCGCCGCCGGCCACGTCGATCTCGTCATCGAGACCGAGCTCAAGCCGCACGACGTGCTGCCGTTGATCCCGATCATCGAGGGCGCCGGCGGCATCATCACCACCTGGGACAACGGCCGGCCGCATAACGGCGGCCGCATCGTTGCCGCCGGCGACAAGCGCGTGCATGCGCAGGCGATGGCAGTGCTCAACGGCTGAACCGGTGTCCCGGGCGGAGCGCAGCACGCAGTGGTGCGCTGCAGAACCGTGACCTTCGAAAACTCCGATCTTGCAACGATCCCGGATCAGCGGCGCGCCGCTTCGCGCCGCACCGCGTCCGGGATACGTGACTAATAGAGCGGCGTGCCGGGAATGAAGGCGTCGAACGCCGCCCAGAACTGCGAGCGGAAACGGTCCTGCTCCATCAGGACTTCGTGCTGGGCGCCGACAATGACCAGATTCGAGCCGGCGCGCAGCATGCTGGCGAAATCCTCGATCGCCTCGTTGGACACCACGGCGTCGCTGCCGCCGGCGACGATCAGCATCGGCTGACGGATGCGCGCCGGGTAGCTGTGTTCGCGCATCGGCCGCATGGCGCGGAACGCGGAATCCATCCAGGCCACGGTCGGCGCCCCGACCGAGAGCGCCGGCTCCGCCTCGATGATCGCCGCGTTGCGGGCGTAACGCACCGGATCCGAGGTCAGGATATTGCCGAGAAACGGCCGCGACTCGACGATGCTGGTGTCGGTCCTCGGCACATACATGGTGCCGAAGCCCGCCATCCGCAGCGCGCGGACGACGAGCGGACCGAAGCCATGCGCGTAATCGACGCCGCCGAGCTTCAACAGCGGCGCGGTCAGCACCATGCGGTCGAACCAGCGATGCCCGCGATGCGCGGCGCGAATGAGAACCGCAGCGCCCGTGGAATGGCCAAGCGCAAAGATCGGCGGCGGGCAGTCCGGCAAAACGATCTCGCGCATGAAGGTCTCGAGATCGCTGTCGTATTCGGAGAAGTCGCGCACATAGCTTTTGCGGCGGTCGCTCAGCGCCCGATCCGACAGACCCTGGCCGCGCCAGTCGAGCGCGGCGACGGCAAAGCCGCGGGCGCGCAGGTCGCGCACGGTCTCGAAATATTTCTCGATCCATTCGGCGCGGCCCTGGAAAATGCATACCGTGCCGCGGCGCCCGGCCGGCGGCTGCCAGCGCGCAAAGCGCAACGACACGCCATCGGGCGTCTTGAGCATGCCGGTGACGAAATTGTCGGGGATCGGATTGGCGGGAATCGAGACGAGTTTCATGCGGAGGAAAAACTGCGGTTCGGACTCCGTTTATAGCAGTCCCGCAGCAAGCGTCACCTTGCCTCGGCTGGGATGGACCGTTCCAGCCCGAATTCGCGGCCCGACGATTTATAAGAAAAACCAATGCGTTAGGCCCCCTTGCGAGCGCCGAAAGCATTCCCATATCAATTTCTGCGCAGGCCAATGAGAGCTGCGCATTTCCCGGCTCGGCCCTCTTGGGCGGGCCATCCGCATGTCGCTTCAAGGAGGATATGCCATGCGAACTTTCGATCTGTCCCCCCTTTATCGTTCCACCGTCGGCTTCGACCGCTTGTTCTCGCTGCTCGATCAGGGCGTCGAGGGCGCGGCGCCCGGTTATCCGCCCTATAATATCGAGCGGACCGGCGACAATGCCTACCGCGTCTCCGTAGCGGTGGCCGGCTTCAACGAGCCGGAACTGTCGGTCGTCGCCAAAGAGAACACGCTGACCATCCGCGGCGAGAAAAACGCCAAGGAAGAGGAGAAGCGCGGTGAGGTGCTCTACCAAGGCATCGCCGCCCGCACCTTCGAGCGCGTGTTCCAGCTTGCCGACTTCGTCCAGGTCAAGGGCGCGAACCTCGAGAACGGTCTCCTGCATGTCGACCTCGTGCGCGAGATCCCCGAGGCGAAGAAGCCGCGCTCGATCCCGATCAACGGCAAGGCCAACGGCCCGACGGTGATCGAGAGCCAGAAGGCCGCTTAAGCCTTCCGCGATCTCGAGAACGATAAAGCGCCCCGGCCCGCCGGGGCGCTTTTGATTCGTGCCCAATCGATCGATGCTCACCGCAGCCAGCCCGGCGGATCTTTGCGCATCTCGGATTCCAGATTGTTGAGCGGCGCAACGCGCGCCGGGCCGCCGCGACGAACCGCGGCGATGATTTTCGGATACATCCCGCGCGGCACGCCGGACTTGCCGCGCTGCAGGCATGGCCAAGGATCGCCGCAGCAGCGCCGATGGCGCTTGCAGCGCTTGTTTGCACAGCCGCGCCAGAAGCCGATGACGTCGCAATAAATCCGGCACAACGCGCTCGTCGCGGCATCGCGCCGCGCGGCAAGCTCGGCCGCGGTGTGCCGCTTATGGAAATTCACGCGCGATGAGACAATGGGCATGGCAAAAATCTCCTGTTGTTTGTTCGCCGCCCGCCGCACCCCTCTCACCGATGGGGAAGGTGAAGCGCAAGCGCAAGCGCACGCGCTCGCCTTCTCGCGGCGCGCCTTTGCGCCCGAGCCTTGCTTCACGCTTTAAGAAAGCCCGTCCCAAGCGCCTCCCAAACAAAAAGGGGAGGCAGAGCGCCGAAAGGCGCAAACTCAACGAACCGCACCAGCGGGTGCGGTGCGCGCCACGCCGTCAGATGTCGCCACCTGACCGCGCTTTCGGGCGCGCACGCCTTCCGGCGCTCCACCGCGGACTCGCTTCGGCGAATTAACGCCTCCGCTCAGCTCCGACCACGCTTCCTGGATTCGGCGTCATCGGGTGTCACCCGCATCTTCCCCTGTCCCAGTCCAGCGAGCTCCTCGCAGGCCGGTCGTTGTTACCGGCCGGGCGGTGTCCGGAGCCGCCCGGGAGCAGGTGTATGGCCTGCCCGCGGGCCCCGCACTCGCTCCACATCCGAGAGTACCCTCGCGAAGGCGTCCCCGATGAGCGAGCTGACGGCGATGTAACTACGCAAGGGACCATTGTCACATCACGTCTCCGTGATTGGGACGAAAGCTTTGCTCCGATCTCGATCCAAATCGCGCCTTCGGGCACTTTGCGGTCATAGGCACCGCCGCGGATCAAGCCGAGTTCAATCATCTTAGTCATGAGAACGCCCGTCATCTTAGTCACGAGAACGCCCGCCCCAACGGGGGCTGTGTGTGGCAATCCGTCGGCTTCACTAATGATCGTCTTGATGCGATTGGCTAGCGTCGTTCGTCTCTAGCTAAGACGGGTGTCAGTGAGGCCGTATATATCGCGGGACCGAACGGGTCTCGACGAACTTCTATAAAGCTTCGCGCGACGAGCCAATCGACTGCCCGGCTCCAAAGCGCCACTCCTTCGAGCAGCGAATAAGGACTCTCACCGTCTGGATCATCGATTTCCGGAGGCGATTATCTCAGGGACAAACCATCCTCTATTTCGACCCCGACAGGCCGACGCTCTCATTTAGGACTGCTTATCGCAGTCCTCGTCGGCGCAATTGTGTGTGGGCATCCAGGCAAAGCTAACGCCGCCTTCAGCATCGGCGTTGAACTGCCGAAACAACTGGGTCTGACGCGTGACGGGCGGCTCAGAAAGCATGTCCTCGTAGGTTATCAGGCCAGATAGAAAATGCGCCTTTTGTTCGCGATTATATCCCTCAGGTCTTCTCCGCTGAGGTCCCCAAATTGCATGCCAGTTTCTTGATTGGGGCCGATGAGAATTGGGTGAGGCTTGATCGCCTCCCATTTCGTGGCATTCCATGGATCGCCTACGGGATCGGCAAACGTAACGTGTTTAATTCTGACATTGCGCGCCCATGTATTTCCGCTGTTTTTAATGACCAAGGAAACGGAATACCGATCAGGGACCTTCGGGGGTGGCGGATAACCGAAACCTTCGACTTCTGGCTGGAACACGAGACAAATCGCCAGCGTGTAATAAAGCGGCGCAAGTTTCACAAATTCCGCCTTATCCGATCGACCGAAGGCATTTCTCGATGACTGGGAATGCGTCGACGGGAAGCAACGCGCTCGTTCCGCTCCGACATCGCGGCCAAACAAATTCCGCGTGTCGGAACAAGCGTTTCGCCGGCGAACGTCCGGCGCGCGCGATAAAACCGCAAGTCGCGGCGGCACCAAACGCGTTCGCCCAGGCTGCACACCAAAACGACACAAAACAGCAAAACAATAGCTGCTAGGCTCGTTATCGCGGCGATTTTCTTTGGCAGACTTATTCGCTTTCGCCGCCGGCAGAGCAAATCGGCATTAGGCCGACGTGAAGAACACTGTCACACTCTCAACTTCGTCGGACCGGTTTTCTCGGTCGGCATAACCATACGCATTTTGCAAAAGCGCGGCCGGCAACACGCGCGGCCGCGCACGTGGAGCTTGAACACGTGGAGCTTGAACATGTCGATACTCGCGAAATTGCGCGGCCCAAATGCCATGAACATTCCGGCGCTGGCGTTCGGTGCGGCGCTGCCGACGGTGGTGGGCAGCCTGATCTTGTGCAGCCTGGCCTTTGCCGCGCAGGACAAATATTCGCTGAAAATACCGGATGGGTTGTCGTTTTCCGACTTCCGCGGCTACGAAAACTGGCAGGACGTCGCCGTCAGCCAGACCGAAACCAGGATCAAGGCGATCCTCGCCAATCCCATCATGATGGGTGCTTTCAGGAGCGGGCTTCCCGCCCAAGGCAAGCTGTTCCCGGACGGCTCCAAAGTGACGAAGATCGAGTGGTCCTTCAAAAAGAACCCGGCGTCGCCCTATTCCGTGGACGTACCCGACGCCCTGATCGATATCGCCTTCATCGAAAAGGACACCAAGAGATTTCCTGACACGCACGGCTGGGCCTATGCCGAGTGGGCTTACGATGCGGCGGCGGACGCCTTCAAGCCCGCCGAGCTTTCGCCAAGCGGCCACACCTGCGGCTTCGCCTGCCACACCAGAGTGGCGGCGCAGGATTACATTTTCACGGCCTATCCCAAGCGCTGAGACGCGCGCCGCGCGGCGATTTTGCCCAGCTTCGACAGGGAGACCATGCCATGAGTTTTGTCACCACCAAGGACGGCACGCAGATCTACTATAAGGACTGGGGCAAAGGTCAGCCCATCGTGTTCAGCCACGGCTGGCCGCTGTCGGCGGACGATTGGGACAACCAGATGCTGTTCTTTCTCGGTCAAGGCTATCGCGTCGTCGCCCATGACCGCCGCGGCCACGGCCGCTCCAGCCAGGTCGCCGACGGCCACGACCTCGATCACTACGCCGACGATCTTGCCGCGGTGACGGCGCATCTTAATCTGAAAGATGCCATCCACGTCGGCCACTCCACCGGCGGCGGCGAGGTGGTGCGCTATCTGGCGCGGCACGGCGACCGCAGCGTGGCGAAGGCCGCGATCATCTCGGCGGTGCCGCCGCTGATGGTGAAGACGGCAGCCAATCCCGGCGGGCTGCCCAAGGATTTTTTTGATGGACTGCAGGCGCAGCTCGCCGCCAATCGTACACAATTCTATCGCGACTTCGCCGCCGGTCCGTTCTACAACTATAACAAGACAGGGAAGCCCTCGGAGGCGGTGATCGAGAACTGGTGGCGCCAAGGCATGATGGGCGGCGCCAAGGCCCACTATGACGGCATCGTCGCCTTCTCACAGACCGACTTCACCGAGGATCTCAAGAAGATCAATGTGCCGGTGCTGGTGATGCACAGCGAGGACGATCAGGTCGTGCCCTATGCGGATTCGGGTCCGCTGTCGGCGAAGCTTTTGAAGCACGGGACGTTGAAGACCTATAAGGGCTTTCCGCACGGCATGCCGACCACGGAAGCGGCCACGATCAACGCCGACCTGTTGGCCTTCCTCAAGGCTTGAGCGTGAAGGCGGCGACGGCCGCCACCGCCCGCTCCTGTTGTTCGAGCTGCGGCAGGTGGCCGGCGCCGTCGATGACTTCGACCTTCGCGCCGGCAATGCGGTGCGCGAATTCCTGCGCATAGAGCGGCGCGACGATGCCGTCTGCTTGGCCCCAGACGATCAGCGTCGGCGCGGCGATGCGGTGAATGCGCCGCGCCAGGCCGCGGTCGGCGACCGGCCAGACGAACTTGCCGGTGCAGGCCTGCGCCCAGACGAATTGCGAGAGCGCCTCGACGCGCGCTTCCGGATCGGCGGGCACGGCGAAGAAGCGCCGCGCCGCCTCGCCGTCCGGCGCGGCGAACAGCGCAGCTTTCCGCGCCGCTTCGCTCAGGATCATCCAGTTCCTGACCGGATGATCGTCGCGCCATAGCCCGACCGGATCGATCAAAACGAGGCGCGAGATCGCGCGCGGCGCGGCGGCGGCGAATTCGGCCGCCATGAGCGCACCGAAGGAATGGCCGGCCAGCGCCGGCGCAGCGAGCGCGAGCTTGTCGAACAATTCGCCGGTATAGACGACGAGATCGTGCCAGCCGTCGAGCGCATGCACCGAATTCGGATCGCCGGCGCCGGTGCCGGGAAATTTCGGCGCGAACACCTTATGACGTTCGGCGAGCCGCGCGACGAAGCCGCGGTCCGGCGCAAGTCCCCACGGGCCGTGCAGATAGACCAGCGGCGGGCCATCGCCCGCGATCTCGACTTCGGTGGCGATGCGGTCCTGCCAGAGCTTGATCCGGCGCGTTTCAACGGCGGCCATGCCTGTCTCCCGCCGTCAGGACGCTGCGGCCGCTGCGGCGATTTTGGCGGCGCCCGGCCGCTTTCCCTGCAATCGCTCCGGCCACCAGCGGTCCTGGTATCTGTCGTCCCACTGATCTTTCAGATACGGCAGCACTTCGCGGGCGAACAGGTCGATGTTGCTCTTGCACAATTGCGTCGGCATCGAGCCGAAGTGCAACAGCGCCAGCAGGTGCCCCATGCGCAGCTCCTTGATGCCGTCGAGCAATTGCTCGCGCACCGTCTTCGGGCTGCCGACGACGACGAAGCCGCGCTCGAAAAAATCCTTGGCTTTGAGCTCGCGCAGCTTCACCTCGGCGCGCGGATTGTGTTGCAAAGCCGCGCGCAGCGCGTCGTATTCGAGGCAGCCGGGAATCGCCTGATAATGCGGCGGCGCGTAAAGCAGCTTGTGGAAGAAATATTCGGCGTGCTCGGCGTAAAGATCCTCGGCCTCGGCGTCGGTCGGCGCCACGCCGATCAGCTGCAAGAAACTGAAACGATAAGGATTGTCGTCGCGGCCCTTGCGCGCGACGAGGTCCCAATAGCGCGCAGCGACCTGCTTGGCGTTCTTGGCGCCGTAATAGCTCAGGTGGCAGAAGCAATGATCCTGGCCGACGACGAATTCGGCGGTGCCGGAAATGCCGGAGCCGGGAATCCAGATCGGCGGATGCGGCTGCTGGATCGGCCGCGGCCAGAGATTGACCGCGCCGAGCTGATAATGCTTGCCGTTCCAGGCAAAAATCTCGCGCGCCGACCAGGCTTTCACCACCAGCGCCAGCGCCTCGCGATAGCGCTCGCGCTGCTCGATCGGCACGACGCCGTTACTGATGGTGGCGTCGGCCGGCAAGCCGGTGGGAAAGCCGGCGACCAGACGGCCGCCGCTGATGCAGTCGAGCATCGCGTATTCCTCGGCGATGCGGGTGGGCGGCGTGGTCGACGGCAATGTCGAGCCGAGCTGCACGATGGCGGTGTTCTGGCCGTTGGTATTTTTCGCCAGCACCGCCGCCATGATGCTCGGATTGGCCATGAAGCCGTAGACGTTCTGATGATGCTGGTTGGTGCACAGGCCGTGAAAGCCGGATCTCGCGGCGAACAACAGCTCGTCGAGCGTGGCGTTGTAGTATTCGCCGACTTTTTCCGGATCGGCGACGTCGAACCACAAGGGATCGATGTAAGCCGATTGGTAACGCTGGTCGAAATCCGCCGGCAACCCGCGATAGGGCATCAGATGGAACATGCAGACTTTCACGGCGGCGTTCTCCCGACAGTTCGCCGTCATGCTACGTGCGCCCGACCGGGGCCGCAATGTGCTGCAGCATGCTGGTCGCAGGCCATCTGGATGAGGCCCGAGACTGGGATGACTGGATGCTCCGCCTTCGCGGAGCATGACAAACTCAATTCTTGATGGTGAGCGTGGACGGCGCTTTGGCCGGTTTCGCAGGCGCGGCTTGCGCTGCAGGCCCAGGCGCGACGGCGGCGTCAGCCGGCTTCGCATCGGTCTTCACGTCCGGCTTCGGATCGGTCTTCGCGTCCGGCTTGGGATCGACCGCGGCCGAGGGCTTGGCGTCGCTCTTGATCGCAGTCGCTGTGGCCGTCGCCGGCTTGGCGTCGCTGGTTGATTTGCGCGACGCCAGTTCCGGCGGACGCGGCCGCGGCAACGGCATCAGGTTGGTGTTCGGATGCGGCGCGACCGGCGGCGTGGCTTCGGAGCTTCGCGGCAGACCGTAGGGCAGTCTGGCGACGCCGTCCGGACCGTACGGTCGGGAATCATAAGGTCCGCCATCCGCATCAGCGGGATCGGGATCATAAGGGCCCGACGCGTAGGGTCCCGAAGCATAGGGCCCCGAAGCATAGGGCCCCGAAGCATAGGGGCCCGGGCCATCCGGGTCCGAGGCATAAGGTCCTGGACCGTAGGGCCCGTAAGCGCGTTCGCCATAAGCGGTGCCATAGGGCCCGGCGTAATTACCCGGCCCGGGCACGATGCGATTGGCGTCGCGGATGGCGCCGGTGCGGGCGTCGAGCACGACGCGCATCAGGATGCCGCGATAATCGGTGGCGCGGGCCACGTAGATAGTGCCCTCGCGCAGCGGCGGCGCCAGCGGATCGAAGCCGGCGGCGCGCAATGTGCGCACGATTTCATAGGTGGAGACGAAGCCCGGCGCCGGAGGCATCGGCGGCGGCGCGGCCGGACCGGATGCAGGCCTTGGCGAAATTTGCGGCGGCAGCGGCAGAACCTGGGCCTGCGCCGAGGCGGCGAGGATCAATGCTAGCGCCAAACTACCGGTTACGCTTATACGCACGGGCGCTCCCCCTCCCCGGCAACAAAATCCCAACCCACAGCGTCAGCGTCACCCGCAATTGGGGCGGCGCTTGGGCGCAAGCTTGGGCGCTATGCGGATTTTTTGCATAGGCCGACGAACCGTTCGATGTCGGACTCCACGGTGGAGAACGACGTCACCAAACGCACCAGAACGTCTTCGGTTCCAACGTCGAGGCCTTCGCTCGAGCGCACATAATAAGTCGCGCCGGCAGCCTTGAGCTTGGCGTCGAGCGCGCGCGGGATCACGACAAAGACCAGATTGGCCTCGACCGGCCAGACCGGTTTCAGGCCGGCCGCCGTTAGGTTTTGCGCGAGCCGGTCGGCCATCGCATTGGCGTGGCGCGCCAGCGTGAGCCAGCGGTCTTCGGCGAGATAGGCCAGGAACTGCGCGGCGATGAAGCGATGCTTGGAGAGGAGATGTCCGGCGCGCTTGCGGCGCTCGCCGAAAAACGCCGCGCGCGCCGGATCGAAAAACACCACCGCTTCCGCCGCCAGCGCGCCGCCCTTGGTGGCGCCGAGCGACAGCACGTCGATGCCGGAACGCCAGGTCAGTTCCGCGGGACTGGCATTGAGGCGCACGAGCGCATTGGCGAAACGCGCCCCGTCCATATGCACAGCGAGCCCGCGGCCATGCGCGATCTCGGAAAGCGCCGCGATCTCGCCGGTGCGATAGATGGTGCCGGCTTCGCTGGCCTGCGTGATCGAGACCGCCGCCGGCACCATCTGATGCGGCGAGTGGCCGCCGTAGCCGCCGAGCGCCGCCTGCAACGTCTGCGGCGCGATCTTGGCGCCGTCGCCGGGCAGACCGACGAGCTTCAGCCCGTGGCCGAAAAACTCCGGCGCGCCGCATTCGTCGGTGGCGATGTGGGAATCGGCGTGACAGAAGACGACGCCCCAGGGCGGCGACACCCGCGCCAAGGCGAGCGCATTCGCCGCCGTGCCGGTCGGCACCAGAAACACCGCGACCTCGCGCTCGAATACTTCCGCAAGCTTCCGTTCGGCCGCTTGGGTCCAGTCGTCATTGCCGTAACCGCGGGCATAGCCGCTATTGGCCTCGGCGATGGCGGCCAGAATGGCGGGATCGATGCCGGCCGTATTGTCGCTGGCGAAGTTCATCGGCGGCGAAACTAGCGCGAATTGCGGCGGCGAAGCCATCGCCGGCCATTGCGCGAAAACTCGTCCCATGATCCACTCGCGGGCGCGGAACCTTTCGCAAATGCCGGTGGCGGCTGGGCCGCGCGGCGCCTGATCTTTCCTTTTCCGCTCGCGGGAACGAAAGTGAGGCTTCCGGCGCTTGTGTTTCGCAAGGGAATTTGCGATGTTCCCATAGGACAGCATTGCTGTCCCAATTGACGGCCCCCAGGCGCGGTCGGGCGATCCGACGAGACGCGGGGTCGGGCCGCCGGCGGCGAGGGCGCGCCGGGCGGCAAGAACAAGCAGCCAGCGGCCGCTTTTCGGCGGCATGAAGGTTGCCTCCAAGAAGAGTGGCTCGCCCTTGGGCGCCAGCTGTTTTCGCCCCATCTGCCGGCTGCGGAGGATGGCGCGGAAGGCGCGCAACGGTGACTTTCGTCGGGGACTTGCGGCCGGAGCGGCCGAAGCCCCGGGAGGATGGCGGGTTAAGGCGATGAGCGCGTCTGGTTTCGGCCTGTTTGATCCGGCGCTGGAAAAGGATTCCTGCGGGGTCGGATTCATTGCCGACATCAAGGGACGCCGCTCGCACAAGATCGTCGAAGACGCGCTGACGATCCTCGTCAATCTCGAGCACCGCGGCGCGGTCGGCGCCGATCCGCGCGCCGGCGACGGCGCCGGCATTCTCGTTCAGACGCCGCACAAGTTTCTCGCCAAGAAGGCCGCCGAACTCGGCATCAAACTGCCGGCGCCGGGCGATTATGCGGTCGGCGCGCTGTTCATGCCGCACGACGCGGCATGGCGTGCCGAGATCATGGATACCTATGCGGCGGTCGCCGCGAGCGAGGGCATGACGCTCCTCGGCTGGCGCGAGGTGCCGACCGACAATTCGACGCTCGGCGAATCGGTGAAGCCGACCGAGCCGAAGCACATGCAGGTGTTTCTCGGCCGCAATCCGAAGATCAAGTCGGAGGACGAGTTCGAGCGCCGGCTCTATATCCTGCGCAAGACCATTTCCGGCATCATGCACGGCAAGCGCGGCCGCCAGGTTTCGCATTACTATCCGGTGTCGATGTCGTGCCGCACCCTGATCTACAAGGGCATGTTCCTCGCCGATCAGCTCGGGACCTATTATCCCGACCTGCACGATCCGGACTTCGACAGCGCGCTCGCTTTGGTGCATCAGCGCTTCTCCACCAACACGTTCCCGGCCTGGTCGCTGGCGCATCCGTACCGGATGATCGCGCATAACGGCGAGATCAACACGCTGCGCGGCAACAACAACTGGATGGCGGCGCGCCAGGCGTCGGTGTCGTCGCCGAAGTTCGGCGATGACATCAAGAAGCTGTGGCCGATCTCCTATGAGGGCCAGTCCGACACCGCGTGCTTCGACAACGCGCTCGAATTTCTGACCATGGGCGGCTATCCGCTCGCCCATGCCATGATGATGATGATTCCGGAAGCCTGGGTCGGCAATCAATCGATGAACGAGGCGCGCCGCGCCTTCTACGAATACAATGCCGCGCTGATGGAGCCGTGGGACGGCCCGGCGGCGATCGCGTTCACCGACGGCCGGCAGATCGGCGCCACGCTCGATCGCAACGGCTTGCGCCCGGCGCGCTACGTCGTCACCCGCGACCATCGCATCATCATGGCCTCGGAAGTCGGCGTGCTGCCGATCCCGGAAGAGGACATCGTCACCAAGTGGCGGCTGCAGCCGGGCAAGATGCTGCTGGTCGATCTCGAGGCGGGCCGGCTCATTCCCGACGACGAGCTCAAGTCGCAATTGGCGCAGAGCCATCCTTACAAGCAGTGGCTGGAGCGCACGCAGATCCAGCTCGAGAACCTGCCGGAGACCTCGGAAGCGGCGCCGATCTCGAACCTGTCGCTGCTCGATCGCCAGCAGACGTTCGGCTACACCCAGGAAGACCTGAAGATCCTGATGACGCCGATGGCGACCACCGGCGAGGAAGCGGTCGGCTCGATGGGCAACGACACGCCGATCTCGGCGCTGTCGGATCGGGCGAAGCTGCTCTTCACCTATTTCAAGCAGAACTTCGCCCAGGTCACCAATCCGCCGATCGACCCGATCCGCGAGGAACTGGTGATGAGCCTCGTCTCGATCATCGGGCCGCGGCCGAACCTGTTCGATCTGGAGGGCACCTCGAAGCAGAAGCGCCTCGAAGTGCATCAACCGATCCTGACCAACGCGAACCTGGAAAAGATCCGCGCGATCTCGGACGTCGGCCACGATCATTTCAAGTCGCGCACGCTCGACACCACCTGGCCGGCGGAAGCCGGCGCCGCCGGCATGGAAAATGCCATTGCCGCCCTCTGTCGCGAGGCCGACAGCGCCGTTCGCGAAGGCATCAACATCATCATTTTATCGGACCGCCGCGCCGGCGCCGACAGCATCCCGATTCCGTCGCTGCTCGCCTGCGCCGCCGTGCATCATCACTTGATCCGCGAGGGCTTGCGCACCTCGGTCGGGATCGTGGTGGAATCCGCAGAACCCCGCGAGGTGCATCACTTCGCCTGCCTCGCCGGTTACGGCGCCGAGGCGATCAATCCCTATCTCGCTTTCGAGACGCTCGCGGCAATGAAGAACGAGCTGCCGCAGAAGCTCGACGAGAAGGAGATCATCAAGCGCTACATCAAGTCGATCGACAAGGGACTGCTCAAGGTGATGTCGAAGATGGGCATCTCGACCTATCAGTCCTATTGCGGCGCGCAGATTTTCGACGCCATCGGGCTCAGATCCGACTTCGTCGCCAAATATTTCACCGGCACCGCGACCCGCATCGAGGGCGTCGGGCTTGACGAAATCGCCGAAGAGGCGGTGCGCCGGCATCGCGACGCGTTCTCCGACGCCCCGGTCTATCGCTCCGCGCTCGACGTCGGCGGCGAATATGCCTTCCGCGTGCGCGGCGAGGATCACGTCTGGAACGCGGCGACCGTGTCGGCGCTGCAGCACGCGGTGCGCGGCAATTCCTACGACAAGTACCGGCAGTTCGCCCGTATCATCAACGACCAGTCGGAGCACCTCTACACGATCCGCGGCCTGTTCCGCATCAAGTCGGCGGCCGAGGACGGCCGCAAGCCGGTGCCGGTCGAGGACGTCGAGCCGGCGAAGAACATCGTGCGCCGCTTCTCCACCGGCGCCATGTCGTTCGGCTCGATCTCGCGCGAGGCGCATACCACGCTCGCCATCGCCATGAACCGCATCGGCGGCAAGTCGAACACCGGCGAAGGCGGCGAGGAGTCAGACCGCTTCAAGCCGCTGCCGAACGGCGATTCGATGCGCTCGGCGATCAAGCAGGTGGCGTCCGGCCGGTTCGGCGTCACCGCCGAATATCTGGTCAATTCCGACGTCATGCAGATCAAGATGGCGCAGGGCGCCAAGCCCGGCGAAGGCGGCCAGTTGCCCGGCCATAAGGTCGACAAGACCATCGCCAAGGTGCGGCACTCGACGCCGGGCGTCGGGCTGATTTCGCCGCCGCCGCACCACGACATCTATTCGATCGAGGACCTGGCGCAGCTCATCTTCGACTTGAAGAACGTCAACCCCGACGGCGACGTTTCGGTCAAGCTCGTCTCCGAGGTCGGCGTCGGCACCGTCGCGGCCGGCGTGTCGAAGGCGCGCTCCGATCATGTCACCATCGCCGGCTATGAAGGCGGCACCGGCGCCTCGCCGCTGACCTCGATCAAGCACGCCGGCAGCCCTTGGGAGATCGGCCTTGCCGAGACTCACCAGACGCTGGTCGCCAACCGGCTGCGCGGCCGCATCGCCGTGCAAGTCGACGGCGGCATCCGCACCGGCCGCGACGTCGTGGTCGGCGCGCTGCTCGGCGCCGACGAATTCGGCTTCGCCACCGCGCCGCTCATTGCCGCCGGCTGCGTGATGATGCGCAAGTGCCATCTCAACACCTGCCCGGTCGGCGTCGCCACCCAGGACCCGGTCCTGCGCAAGCGCTTCACCGGCCAGCCCGAGCACGTCATCAACTATTTCTTCTTCGTCGCCGAGGAAGTGCGCGAACTGATGGCGGAAATGGGCTACCGGAGCTTCGACGAGATGATCGGGCAGATGCAGATGTTCGATCAGCGCAAGCTCATCGCCCACGGCAAGGCAACCGGTCTCGATCTGTCCAAGCTGTTCATGAAGCCCGACGTGCCGCCGAGCGTGAAGGTCTATAATTGCGAGGCGCAGGACCACAAGATCGCCGACATCCTCGACCGCAAGCTGATCGCACAGTCGCAAGACGCGGTCGAGCGCGGGACGCCGGTGCAGCTCGCCTTTCCGATCCGCAACGTCGACCGCACCGTCGGCGCCATGCTGTCGGGCGAGATCGCCAAGCGCTACGGCCATGCCGGCCTGCCGGCCGACACCATCGTGGCACGGTTTTCCGGCACCGCCGGCCAGAGCTTCGGCGCGTTCCTCGCCCGCGGCGTCACCTTCGAGCTTGACGGCGACGCCAACGACTATGTCGGCAAGGGCCTGTCCGGCGGCCGCATCGTGGTGCGCCCGCAAGCCGGCTGCGGCGTGGTGCCGGAGCAATCGATCATCGTCGGCAACACCGTGCTCTACGGCGCCATCGCCGGCGAATGCTATTTCCGCGGCGTTGCCGGCGAGCGCTTCGCCGTGCGCAATTCCGGCGCCATCGCCGTCATCGAGGGCGCCGGCGACCATTGCTGCGAATATATGACCGGCGGCGTCGTGGTGGTGCTCGGCCCGACCGGCCGCAACTTTGCCGCCGGCATGTCGGGCGGCATCGCCTATGTGCTCGACGACGACGGCACATTCGAATCGCGCTGCAACATGGCCATGGTCGAGCTCGAGCCGATGCCCGACGAGGAAGACATCAACGCCAAGGTGTTCCACCACGCCCGCGACCTCGAAGCCCACGGCATGGTCGACATCATGTCGGACTTGAGCCGCTTCGACGGCCACCGGCTGCACCACCTGATCTCGCGGCACGCGCGCTTTAGCGGCTCGCGCGCCGCGGAGAAAATTCTCCACGACTGGAAAACCTGGTATCCGAAATTCCGCAAGGTAATGCCGGTCGAGTATCGCCGTGCGCTCAACGAGATGAAGGCCGCGGCGATCGCGGCGGAATAGCCGGCGCGCGCCAGGAAAGAAGACGCCGTGGGCAAGATCACCGGATTTCTGGAATACGAGCGCGAGGACCGTGACTATGAGCCGGTCGCCGAGCGTATCCATCATTGGCGCGAATTCGTCCTGCCGCTGCCGGAGAAGGAATACACCAATCAGGCCGCGCGCTGCATGAATTGCGGCGTGCCCTATTGCATGGGCACCGGCTCGGTTGCGGCGGGTACGCCGGGATGTCCGGTCAACAATCAGATCCCGGACTGGAACGACCTCGTCTATAACGGCAACTGGGACGAGGCCGCGCGCAACCTGCATTCGACCAACAATTTTCCCGAGGTCACCGGCCGGGTCTGTCCGGCGCCGTGCGAGGCGTCCTGCACGCTCAACATCGACGACAATCCGGTCACCATCAAATCGATCGAGTGCGCCATCGCCGACCGCGTCATCGCGCAAGGGCTGAAGCCCGAGCCGCCGGCGGTGCGCACGGGCAAGAGCGTGGCGATTGTCGGCTCCGGCCCGGCCGGGCTCGCCTGCGCGCAGCAGCTCGCGCGCGCCGGGCATGCGGTCCACGTCTACGAGCGCTGGGCCAAGGCCGGCGGCCTACTCCGCTACGGCATCCCCGATTTCAAGATGGAAAAGGTCCATGTCGACCGCCGCGTCGCGCAGATGACGGCGGAAGGTGTCGTTTTCCACTACGGCGCGCATGTCGGCGTCAATCTGCCGGCGGAGAAGCTGCTCACGGATTACGACGCCGTGGTGCTGACCGGCGGCGCCGAGGCGCCGCGCGATCTGCCGGTGCCCGGCCGCGAGCTCAAGGGCATCCACTTCGCCATGGATTTCCTGCCGCAGCAGAACCGGCGCGTCTCCGGCGAGAAGGCCGACGACGGCGCGCCGATCCTCGCCACCGGCAAGCATGTCGTCGTCATCGGCGGCGGCGACACCGGCTCGGACTGCATCGGCACCTCGTTTCGCCAGGGCGCGTTGTCGGTGACCAATTTCGAAATCATGCCGCAGCCGCCGCTGCACGAGAACAAGGCGCTGACCTGGCCGGACTGGCCGCTGAAGCTGCGCACCTCGTCGAGCCACGAGGAAGGCGTCGAGCGCGACTTCGCGGTGATGACGACCAAGTTCTCCGGCGACAACGGCGCAGTGAAGACGCTGCATTGCGTGCGGGTCGACGCCAAGATGCAACCCGTGCCCGGCAGCGAATTCGAGATCCGCGCCGAGCTCGTTCTCTTGGCGATGGGCTTCGTGCATCCGGTGCACGACGGTTTGCTCAAGAGCCTCCATCTGGCGCTCGACCAGCGCGGCAACGTCGCCGCCTCGACCGAGGACTACAAAACCTCGCTGCCCAAGGTCTTCACCGCCGGCGACATGCGCCGCGGGCAATCGCTCGTCGTCTGGGCGATCCGCGAAGGCCGCCAGGCCGCGCATGCGGTCGACAAGTTTCTGATGGGCGCGACGCTGCTGCCGCGGTAGGCGCATCCTCATAAATGAGCGGGACCGATGACCGGCTCCGGGCGTCAACCGGCCATCGCTTTGACGTCCGGTGACTTCAGCTCATGGCTGTTGGCCGACCGACCGTCCGCGCTCGCGACGATGCACGACGCGGCCTTCACTCGGTGCTATGCTAGCCCGTGATGGTTTTCGACAAGCGGGCGTTCATGAGACGGCGCGAGTTTGTCACGCTGGTGTGCGGCGCCGCCGCTTGCTGGCCGCTTGCCGCATCCGCCCAACCGCGACTGCCGCGCATTGGCGTGCTTCTCAACGGCCCCGCCTTGGCGCCTGCCGATCTTCAAATCGCCGGCGAATTGCAGCGGATCGGCTATACCGACAAGCACAACGTATCTTACGAAATTCGGTCTGCGCAGGGTGACATAAGCCGCTTGCCGCTCCTCGCAAAGGAACTCGTGGCGACGAAGCCGGATGTGATCGTCGGTTCCGCATCGCCGGGCGCCATCGCTTTGTCCGATGCGACGCACGACATTCCAATCGTGATGACGGTGGTCGGCGACCCCGTCGCGCTCGGTCTGACCAGCAGTATTTCGCGTCCGGATCGCAACGTAACGGGGTTCACCATTTCCAGTCCGACGCTTGCCGCCAAGCGTCTGGAAATACTGCACGAGATCGTCCCATCGTTGCACAAGGTCGGTTATCTCTGGGTGCCGGAAAACCCGTTATCGGTGTCGTTTCAGGCGCGCGTCCGGCAAGCGGCGCAGGTGCTGGGCATTACGCTGGTATTGTTGCCGCTGAAGTCGGAGACCGACATCGCGGCCGCTTTCGCGCAGGCAGAAAAGGAGGGAGTGAAAGCGGTGCTGGTCGAGGCCGACCCGCTGACCTTGCGTTTCAACGTCAGTATCGTCGACCAATGTCTTGTGAATAACCTGCCTTGCATGCACAGCTGGCCGATCGAGGTGCGCAACGGTGCGCTCATTTCCTACGGGCCGGCGGTGATCGAGCATAACCGCCGTGCCGCCGCTTACGTCGATCGATTATTAAAGGGCGCCAAAATCGCGGACCTGCCCTTTCAGGAGCCGAGTGAAATCAAGCTCGTCGTCAATCTGCGCACCGCGCGCTCGCTGGGAATCGCGCTTCCGCAAGCCATCATCACACGCGCGGACGAGGTGATCGAATAAGGTCAGTTTCAGCTTATGGCACGTTGCCGCGATGCCGCGATATCTGACGCGATCGCCGTGGCAGCTCAAATGGACCTAACACGGCCGCCGTCCGAGAACCGCTTTTGACCCACAGCGGTTATAATCCTGCAGGCCGTATCGAGAGCGACATCGTTGTCTCAAACGATTGACGGGGCGTCGCCGGCCATGCTTTTTGCGTAACGGACCGCCTCATCATCCAGGTAGCGCCGCGCCCATGCCCAAGCTCTACGAAGCCCTTGCCGAAGCGTTCCTTGCCGAGGGGATCGACACGCAATTCGTCCTGATGGGCGACGGCAACATGCACTGGTCCACGGCCTTTGCCAAACTGCCGGGCGTGCAAAGTGTCCACGTGCGGCACGAGCACGTCACCGTCGCGGCGGCGACGGCCTACAATGTCGCAACCGGCAAGATCGCGGTTGCGTCGGTCACCTGCGGCCCCGGCGTGACGCAACTGATGACAGCGCTGCCCGCCGCGGTGCGCGCCCGCCTGCCGATGGTCGTGTTCGCCGGCGAGTCGCCGATCAACGCCAAGTTCTACAATCAGTACATCGACCAGGCGCCATTGGTGACGGCGACCGGTGCGCATTACATCGCCGCGCACAGCGTGCCGCGCATGATGGACTATGTGCGCGAGGCCTTCCACATCGCCAAGTACGAACGGTGCCCGGTCGTCTTAGGCATTCCCTACGACCTGCAGAAGGTCGAATACATGGCCAACCAGCCTTACGAGACCTCGGCGATGTATCAGCCGAAGGTCGGGCGCATGCAGCCCGATCCCGCGCTCGTGGCCGAGGCCGTCGAGCGGCTCGCTTCGGCCAAGCGGCCGATCATCCTCGGCGGCCGCGGCGTGCTGTGGTCAGGCGCGCGCGACGCGGTGATCAAGCTCGCCGATCGCGCCGGCACGCTCCTTTCCAACACGCTGCCGGCGCGCGGGCTGTTTCACGACCATCCGTTCGGACTCGGCACCACCGGCAGCTATTTCACCTCGCTGGGCCGGGAGATGTACGAGTCATCGGACCTCGTGCTCGCGGTCGGCACGAGTCTGTCCTACTACGTCGGCGGCGGCCACTATTGGGGCAAGGCCTACAAGATTCAATTGGATGACGCACCGCGCGGCTTGCGCGACGGCCAGAAGGCCGCCGATCTCTACGTGCGATCGGATGCGCTCGCCGGTGTGGAGGCGATTCTCACCGGCCTCGACAAGAAGCTCGGCGCCGGCAAGCCGACGGCGGCGGCGATACGCTCGAAGGAGCTGGCGCATCGCATCGCCACCGAGCCGCCGGACGCGATGCCGTTCGACATCGCGCCCGGGGTGCTCGATCCGCGCGAAGTGATCCGCGCCATCGACGCGGTCGTGCCGAAGGATTGGGACTGCGTCGTCGGCGGCGGCCATCAGGCCTATTTCAACACCCAGATGCGTGGCCGGCCGGCGGAACGCTACACGACGGTGCGCGAATTCGGCGCGGTCGGCAACGGGCTGTCCTACGCGCTCGGCGTCGCGGCGGCCCGCCGGGCCGGCCGCGACGGCAAGGTCGTGCTGTTCGAAGGCGACGGCGGACTTCTGTTTCATATCCAGGAGCTCGAGACGCTCAAGCGCTGCGGCTTGCGCATCCTGATCTGCGCGATGAACGACGGCGGTTACGGCTCGGAGTTTCACAAGCTGCGCGCCGACGGCATCGACGACAGCCTGGCCTTGTTCGGCCGGCCGCCGCTGCACGACATCGCCCGCGGCTTCGGGCTCCGCGGCCACGAGATCCGCGATGTGTCGGTCATCCCGAAGCTGTTTGCCGATTTCTGCGCGCAGGGCGACAGCGAAATCTGGAACATCCAGATCTCGGATCAGGTCACGGCGCCGGTGATCCGGGCGACCATCAAGCGCGGTCACGGCAATATGTGATTCCTAGAGGGTGCTCTGGAAAGACGGGGCGATCGTCTTTCACTACGCGCCAGGGTCACACAGGCGAATGCTCAAGTTGGGGGGATGCCATGCAAATCAGCCTGTCGGGACGTGCTGCGATCGTTACCGGCGGCAGCAAGGGGATCGGCCTTGCTGTCGCGACGCGGTTCGCGGCCTCGGGCGCCGACGTCGCCATCGTCGCGCGCACTGCAGAGACGCTCAAGGAAGCGAGCGCGGCAATTCGGAAGTCGGCACAGGCTCGTGTCATCGGGCTTCAGGCCGATGTCAGCAAAGCGACCGATATCCAGCGTGCCTACGATGAGGCGATGAAAGCCTTCGATAAGGTCGACATCATCGTCAACAATGCCGGAACGTCACAGGCGATGCCGTTCGAGAAACTCACCGACGACATCCTGCGGGACGACCTCGAACTGAAGCTGTTCGCGGCGGTGAGGTTGATCCGCCTGGTCGTACCTCAGATGAAGCAGCGACGCTGGGGCCGCATCATCAATGTGCTCAATATCGGAGCCAAGGCGCCGCGGGCTAACAGCATGCCTACTTCGATATCGCGCGCGGCAGGCATGGCGATGACCAAGGCGCTGTCGCAAGAGCTGGCGCCGCACAACGTGCTGGTCAATGCCTTGCTCGTCGGCCTCATTCGCGCCGATCAGCATGTGCAGCGGGCGAAACGGAACAATATGCCGCTCGAGGAGTACTACAAGGCGCACGAGAAGGAGATTCCAATCGGGCGCTTCGGCAACGCCGAGGAGTTCGCCAATCTCGCCTGCTTCCTGGCGTCGGAACAAGGCGGCTACATCACGGGGACTGCGGTCAATGTTGACGGCGGACGTTCGCCCGTGGTGTGACTGTCGGCGCGAAGCGCGGCGGCGAAATCTGCAACATCCAGGCCTCGGATCAGGTCGCGGCGCCGGTGATATGCGCGACCGTCAAGCGCGGGCATGGGAACATGTGAGCCAATGGCGCAGCGAAAAGACTTTCGGCGGATAGGTTTGCTGCTGCCATCCTCAAGCACGGCGCAGGAGTGGGATATCGGCAGAGCGCTGCCGGACGACATCACGCTGCACGTGGCGCGCATGCGGTTGAACAACGTGGACGCGGACTCGACGCTGCGGATCGTCCAGGAGATCGAAGCCGAAAGTCAGAAACTCGCCGATGTCGACGTTGACGTGATCATCTTTCCGGCGACCGCGCCGTCTTCGCGCATGGGCCCCGGCTACGATCAGGAACTGATCAAGCGAATCAGCGCGGCCAGCGGCAAGCCGGCCACCACGGCGTCGACGGCGCTGCTTGAGGCGTTGCGTGCGCTTTCCGTCAAACAGATCGTGCTCGGCGCGCCGTGGAGCGCGTCGGTCAACCAGAGCGTCGCGGCGTTTCTTGAAGCCAACGGCGTCAAAGTCCTCGCGCAGGATGCGTTGGGGCTGGTTCGCAATCTCGAGATCGGCATGCTCGAACCGCAAACCGCCTTCGACGTCGGCCGCCGGGTGAACCGGCCGGAGGCCGACGCGGTGATGCTGGCGTGCGGCAATTGGAGCACGTTCAGCATCGTCGATGCGCTGGAGAAGGATTTAGGAAAGCCCGTGCTGACGACGAACCTGGTCAGCCTATGGCATGCGCTCAAGATGATGGGCACGCGGCCGCTCGACGGACCCGGTATTCTGCTGCGCGAGCATCTGCGGCCTGTTGGCTGCCTATAGCCGGGCATCTCAGTCCGGGCGCTGCGCGCATTCGACCGCGAGGCACACAACCTTCATTACGACTGCGAGGTCGACGTCCCGGGACTTCAACTCACGATCGATCTGCAGCGCCGCTTGGGCGCGTTCGCAGCGCCGGTGTCGGCCTCCGATATGGTCGATCTCAGGTTTGTTCCTGCCACTACGGCATCGGCAAATTAGAGCGGCCCGGCGCGCTCCCGCACGATGCGAAGCCGCTCCAGGCTTTCCGCCGGCCAGATGGCGGCGAGGTCATAGAATTCGGGCACGGCCTTGGCTCCCGTCGGCAGCACGACCCAGGGCAGCTTCGACGATGTGTAGATGTGAATGTCGGGCGGGCATCGCTCGGGCCGATCCAGCGTGCCGACCCGCACGAAGCGCACCGCGGGTCCGGCCTGGGGATAGTTGCTCCACACGGCGACTTTGCAGACCGGACAGCGCGCGATGTTCTGGCCCCTGCCGCTTGCCGATGGGGTATTGATGATCTCCGGCTGGCCCGCGGTGTGCGCCACCCGATCCGCCTCATAGAGGGCATTGAGCGCGTGGACCGTGCCGGTTTCGCGCTGGCACCAGCTGCAATGGCAGGCGTGAACGATCAGCGGGGTGCCGATCAGCCGATACCGGACTTCGCGACAGGTGCATCCGCCTTCCATTAACAACCCTCCAGAACACGGTCATCAAACCTCGCCGCCGCACTCTCACGCGGCGGCCCAACGCGCGCTAACCGTTGCCGGTGACGCGAAGGACGGCCTCGATCACGACACCGGTCGCGATTGCGATCAGGCGCGAGACGAGGCTGAGATCGATGCCGAGCTGCGCGCCGAGCATCGGCAAAATGATGAGAAGGCCGATCAGGATCAAGAGACCGTAAGGCTCAAGCCGGGCGAACGGCGCGGCCGCCGCCTTCGGCAGTATCCCGACCAGGATCCGCCCGCCATCGAGCGGCGGCAGCGGGAACAGATTGAACACCGCAAGCACGGCGTTGAGAATGAGCGCGTTCTTCAGGTTGTCCGCCAGCCATCGCGCCGCGGTGCCGGGGAGATAGCCGACCAGATGAAAGGCCAGAGCCGCGAGGATCGCGAGTGCGATATTCATCGCCGGCCCGGCCGCGGCGACCAGCACCATGTCGCGTCGGGGCGATTGCAGCTTGCGAAAATTGACCGGCACCGGCTTGGCGTAGCCAAACAGAAACGGCGCATGCAACAGGAGCAGGAGGCCCGGCAGCAGGATCGTTCCGACGGGATCGATATGCTTCGCCGGATTGAAACTGACCCGTCCGAGCCGCCATGCCGTATCGTCGCCAAGGCGGTGGGCGACGAAGCCGTGCGCGGCCTCATGGAAGGTTATGGCGACGATCACGGGGAGCGCCCAGACCGTCACCAAGTATATCGCGTTACTGCTCACGACCCCTATTCCTCAGTTGCCTGCCCCGAAAAATCCCGCTTTTCCGGAAAGCGGCACGGTCTTAAGAAGGGCCGATTTACCGGGCATGTCGGCGAATCCAGGTATAGAACCCGGCTTTATCGACCCCGGCTTTTCGGCAAAGATCGACGGCCTCGAGGCCGGGACAGACTGCCGCGGCCGATAGCGAGATTGTGAAGTGACTTGCCGGCCGCCGCACACGAAAGAACCCTCCATGCAAAAGCTCGTACATTTGTCGCTCGGTGCAGTAGCCGGCGCCCTCTTGGTCCTGCTGGCGACCTCCCCCGACCTGCTGCCGCTTATTTCCGGGGCCGCCGCCGCGCCGCGAAGCGGGGCCAGCCAGACCTACCGGCAACTCGAGTTGTTCGGCAAGGCGTTCGAGGTGGTGCGGCGCGACTATGTCGAGAAGCCCGACGACAAGAAGCTGATCGCGTCGGCGGTCAACGGCATGGTGAGCGGGCTCGATCCGCATTCCAACTACATGGATGCGAAGAGTTTTGGCGACATGCAGGTGGAGACCAGCGGCCAATTCGGCGGGCTTGGCATGCAGGTCACCATGGAAAAGGGCCACGTGAAGGTCGTTTCGCCGATCGACGACACGCCGGCGGCCAAGGCCGGCATTCTTGCCGGCGACATTATCACGCGCATCGACGATCAGGTCATTACCGGTCTTCCGCTCAATGAAGTCGTCACGAAGTTGCGGGGCAGCCCGGGAAGCTCGGTCAAGCTTGAAATCCAGCGGGCGAACGCCGCACAGCCGATCGAGAAGACGCTGACGCGCGAGATCATCAAAGTGCGATCGGTTCGCTCTCGCGTCGAAGGCGCCGACGTCGGCTACATCCGCATTACCGAATTCAACAATCTCGCCGGCGATGAGCTGAAGGAGGCGATCAAGCAGATTTCCGCGCAAATTCCGGCCGATCACCTCAAGGGCTACATTCTCGATCTGCGCAACAATCCGGGCGGGCTCCTTGACCAGGCAGTCGCGGTATCCAATGCATTTCTGAAGAGCGGCGAAATCGTCGCGATCCGGGGGCGCAACTCGAGCGAGGACCAGCGTTTTTATGCCAGGCCGCACGACCTCACGAACGGCAAGCCGCTGATCGTTCTGATCAACGGCGGTTCGGCGTCGGCATCGGAAATCGTATCGGGCGCCTTGCAGGATCAAAAACGGGCGACCATCATCGGCACCCGCTCGTTCGGCAAGGGATCGGTTCAGACCATCATCCCGCTTGGCGTGGGCAATGGCGCGCTGCGTCTCACCACCGCGCGGTACTACACGCCGTCAGGCCGCTCGATCCAGGCGGAAGGCATCACGCCGGATATCAAGGTCGAGCAGCAGGTTCCGCAGAATTTGCAAGGGGACGCAGGTTTCAGCGAGGCTAATCTGCCCGGCCATCTCAAGGCGAGCGGGGCCGAGAAAATGGGCTCGCAATCCTACGTGCCCCCCGACGCGAAGGACGACAAGGCGCTGCAAACCGCGCTGGCGCTGTTGCGCGGCACGGAAAAAAATCCCGCCTTCCCGCCGCCCGGCAATATGATGATCGCGCATTAGCGCTTTAGACCGCGAGGCGAGTTGGCGCTTTTTCCGCGAAAATGCGAACGCATAAATATTTAGCCAATGTCGCATTATGGCGGAAAGCGGGCATTGCAAATGATAGCCGCCGTGCCTGTCATGCCCGATAGCGACTTCGCAGGCTCATGGACACACCCCGTCGCCCACGCGTAAGGTTACGGCGCCAAGTGCGGCGTGGGACAATTCGTCATGGCCGAGGCGCGGGTTCAACGGCGGCTGGCCGCCATTCTGGCGGCCGATGTTGTCGGCTATAGCCGCCTCATGGGCATCGACGAGGAAGGCACCCTTACGGCGCTGAAGGCCTGCCACCGCGAAGTGATCGATCCCAAGGTTGCCGGACATCGCGGCCGTATCGTCAATACTCCGGGCGATGCCGTGCTCGTCGAATTTGCCAGTGCGGTCGACGCCACGCAATGCGCCGTCGAAATACAGAAGGAGCTCGCCGAGCGTAACGCCAGCATTCCCGAAGACCGCAGGATCGAATTGCGCATCGGCATCAATGTCGGCGACATCATCGTCGATGGAAACGAGATTTACGGTGACGGCGTCAATATTGCCGCTCGCATGGAAGCGCTGGCGAGGGCGGGCGCGATCTGCCTTTCGGACGAGGCTTATAAGCAGGTTCAGGGCAAGCTCGCGATCGATGTCGGCGACATGGGCGAGCACCAGCTTAAAAACATTGCGCGGCCCGTGCGGGTCTACAGCGTCGGGCTCGGCGAAGCTCCGGCGGTTGCGGTGCCGGACAAGCCGTCAATTGCCGTTCTGCCCTTTCATAATTTGAGCGGCGATCCGAAACAGGAATACTTTGCCGACGGGGTCTCGGAGGATATTATTACCGAACTGTCGCGTTTTTCGGTCTTGCTGGTTGTTGCCCGCAACTCAAGCTTCAAGTACAAAGACAAGGCTGTGGATTTGCGGCAGGTGAGCCGTGAACTGGGCGTGCGCTATATCCTCGAGGGAAGCATCCGCCGCGGCGGCGATCGCGTACGTATTACCGCGGAACTTATCGAAAGCGGAACCGGCACCCATCGCTGGGCCGAACGCTATGACCGCGACCTCAATGACGTCTTTGCAATTCAGGACGAGGTCGCGCGCACGATTGCCGCTATTCTCGCGGCGCATGTCAACAAAGCGGAGGCCGAGCGCACTTTGCTCAAACCGCCCGTGACCTACCAGGCCTACGATCATTACATGCGCGCGGCGGCGGCTTGGGCCTCGTTCCAATCGTCGTGGAAACTGGAGAATTTGCTGGAAACGCGGCAGCATCTCGCCGACTCGCTGAAGATCGATCCAAACTATGCCCGCGCGCATTCGCTGCTTGCCAGCACCCATCGCGTGGCCTGGCTCAATCCGGTTAATGAGGAATACTTGAGTGCGGAAACGCTTGAGCGCGCCATCGGCAACGCGCGCAAGGCGATCGAGCTCGATCCAAACTTGCCCGAAGCTTATGCCGAATTGGCTTACAACGTCATACGCAAGCGCGATTTCGACGCCGCCGCGGCAGCCGTCGAACGGGTTTTCGCGTTAAACCCGAATTTCGCCGATTACCGCATCGCGCAGGTGCTTTTCTCGATCGGCGAGCCGGCAAAGGCCATCGAGCTTGCGAAGACGCAGATGCGGCTCGATCCGTTCCATCCGCATTTCGCGCCGCTGATCGCGGGCGAAGCGAACTACGTGCTCAGGGAATATCGGGAAGCTCAGCGTTGGCTGCGCGAGGCCACCGGCCGCGCGCCCAACCATCAATATGGCCATGCCTTCCTGGCCGCGACCTACGCCCAAATGGGACAGTTGGACGAGGCGCGCGCAGAGGCCGCCGAGGTCATGCGGGTGAATCCAAGTTACACGATCGGGAAACAGAAACAGGTTTCCGTGATGAAACGGACAGCGGATGTCGACCATCTCGTCGACGGCCTGCGCAAGGCGGGGCTTCCCGAATAGCGCGTGCCGGATCGACGGCGGCGCGAACGAGTCCCAGCCCTATGAAGTCACGAACTCTCTAGCGGCCACGGCCCCGCGCCGGTTTGCGCTTCGAGTGTTTTGCCACGTGATTGAGCGCCGCGTTGACGTCCTTGAGCTGCGCTTGGACGGTTTTCTTGCGCTCCTGGAGCTTTCGCTTCAGGCCGGTCTTTTGCTGGCTGGTCAACCGCTCAAACCGGACGTGACGTACTGCCCACAAGCACATTGCTTCCCCCCGTTCGTGGATCAATGCGATCTGTTCAACAAGCCTTGCACGCGAGAAGATAAGCTTAAGTGTCGAACATTTAACAACAATAATCAAGCTGCGGATCGACGCAGTGTGTCTTTTGACGATTGTGCGGACACTTTTAGCAACGACACGGGGTCGCGCGGCGCGGGCGCTCTTATCCCGTCGGCGCTGGCGCTCTACTCAACCTATCAGCGAATCGGCCGAGCGGCTTTCGCGGATTGGCGGCAATCGCGGTCAAAAGCGCCGTATAGTCTTCAACCCAGCGTTGACCGGGAAACAGGCTGTCTTTGTAGCTGCATGAGCCGAAAATTCCCGACGGGGTCTCGTTGAGGGTCATGGTGAGCCGTGTGCGATCGAGCGGCATGACCGATTGACCTTCCCGGTAACTGAATGGGCGGACCGACAGCCCCGGCAGCTTGGCCGGGCGGCGAAACGCAATCTGCAGGACGAAATAAACTTGAATGAGCAACTCCGGATCGATGCCATGGTCTTCCGCCAGCCGGTCGGCGAGGATATCGAAGGGCAATTCCTGGTTGGCGTAGGCCTGCAAAACCGAGTCACGCACGCGATCAAGCGTTTCGTGAAACGTCACATCGGCGTCGATCCGGGTGCGAATAATGGCCGTCGTTGCGAACGGGCCGATCACGTTCTCGGTTCCCGGGTGAGCGCGGTTGGCCATCGCGGTGGCAACGCAAATGTCGCTGCGCCCGCTGCGCAGCAGCAAGAGCGCCTTGAAGCCGGCCAGTAAAGTCACGAACAAAGTAGCGCCGCGGCCATGCCCGACAGCACCGAGTTGCGCGAGCACGTTATTCGGTATGCGCAGCCGCTCCCGCGCGATTCGCGAACCAAGCTCGCCGGCCGTATCGTCGCTGCCGTTCGTAAACAGGGCGGCGGCCTTGCGCAGGCGCCTGTGCCAGTAGGCGAACTGCCGCTCCGCTGCACCGCTGTTCGACCAGTCGCGCTGCCACCGCACGAAATCGGAGAAGCGCAGCGCCGGTTCGGGCAACCGCACCCGGCTTCCGGCGGCAAAGGCCGCATAGAAGGCGGCGACATCCTCCATGAACACCGCCATCGACCAGCCGTCGATGACGATATCGTGCACCACCAGAAGCAGGACATGATCTTCGGCGCCGAGCCGCAGCAGCCGCGCACGGACCAAAGGCGCACGGCTCATGTCGAAGGGCTTTAGCGATTCCCGCTCGGCCGCCAGCGTCGCCTTTCTACGCAACAGCGCCTTGGTTCGCGTATCGCGGCGATGCGCTCCGGCGACAAGATCTTCGACGACAAATGCGATTTTGATCTTCGCAGGCGGCGCGATGAAAGCAACGGGTTCATCGTTGCGCCAAGCAAATCCGCTACGCAGCGAGTCATGGCGGCGCACGACCTCCAACACGCTACGCTTGAGTGCGGCGACGTCGAGCGGTCCCTTCAGCCGATAGGCAAATGGCAAGTTGAACTGAGGTAGACCCGGAACTTCCCGCTCGATCCGCAGCATCCGGCCCTGAACGACGGTGACCGGCTGCGGGCTGTTTTTCCCGTCGCGCGCGTCTTTTTTAGGGGTGGCGGCAAGGTTCGACGGCGTGGCACGGAAAGTCCTTCCTGATTTCTGAATGCGCGCCGCGAGACCCGCAACCGTCGGCGCGTCGAAAACATCCTTGAAAGTGAAAGCAACGCCAAAGCGCTCGCGCAGCCGCGAAATCAGCTGCGTCACCGTGATCGAATCCACGCCGAGCGCGAAGATATCCTGATCGACACCGATCTCTTCGACGGCGAGAAGATCGGCCCAGATTTCGGCGATTTGCCGCTCCAGATCGGATCGCGGCGCGGACATCTTGCGGCCAGTTTGCGTTGGCGCGGTCGGCTGCGTCAGTGCAAGCGCCGTGGCGAGTTCGGTGCGCTTGATCTTTCCGCCCGCGGCTTTTGGGATGTCGGCGACAATGCGAATAAGGCCCGGGACCTTGAAGCTTGCCAGCCGATTGCGGACAAACTCCCGCAGCTTAGGCGCACTCAGCGTAGCGCCGCGCCGCAAGACAACGGCTGCGGCGACGTCGGCGCCGAGCCGAGCATGGGGAACGGGGAAAGCGGCGGCATCGACGACGTCGGGGTGGCGGAGCAGGGCTTCTTCCACTTCGCCGGGCGCGACCTTCTGCCCGCCGCGGTTGATGACCTCTTTGATGCGGCCGACGATGAAGAGATAGCCATCTTCATCGAGATAACCGAGGTCGCCGGTGCGAAACCAGCCGTCGCGAAAAGCTTCACGGGTTGCGGCGGCATCGTTGTCGTATCCCCTGGTGATGGTCGGCCCGCGGAGCGCGATCTCGCCGCGCTCGCCGGAGGCAAGCCTGCGGCCGTCGGCATCGAGGATCGCGATTTCGGAGCCCGCGGAGCGGCCGACAGAGCCAACCTTGCGCCGGTCCAGCGGATTGGCCGCAATTTGCGTCGCCGCTTCGGTCATGCCGAAGGTGTCGATCACCGGAACATCGAACGCAGTTTCCAGTCCACGCAGCAGTTTCTCCGGCAGGGTCGACGATGCCGAGCGGATCAGCCGCAACGGCGATTGCCGGGCGCTCTGCGGGTCTTTCTCGGCGGCCGCCAGCACGGCGCGATGAACGGCGGGAACCGCCGTGTACCAGGTCGGCCGGAACTCCGTCAGCCAACCGAAGAAGGCCGCTGCGTCGAAGCCGGAGGTAGAGACCACGCTCGAACCGGCCGCCAGGGCCGCGATCACGCCCGAGATCAGGCCGTGACCGTGAAACAACGGCAGCATGCTGAGCAGGCGGTCTCGAGGTTCAAGCGCAATCGCCGCGCCGACATTATGCGCCGACAGGCAAACACTGGCCTGGGTCAGCGGGATCGTCTTCGGCCGCGACGTGGTCCCGGAGGTCAACAGAATAAACGCGTCATCGGCGCCGGAGGCAAAGCCGTCATCCCGCGGGCGATGCTTGCGCCGCTTCGCCGGCCCGACAATGCCGAATAGGCCGGCCGACGTGCCGGCTTGCGACAGAGCGAGGACCGGTATGCCGAGCGCGCGCGCAGCCGCGCGGGCGGCGCCGATGTCTGACCGGGTCAATACCGCCGACGCTTTCAGTTCAACGAAATAGCGCTGCAATTCGTCGGCGGTGAGGCTCGGATTAAGCGGCGCGCAAATCGCGCCGGCCGCGACCGATATCATGGCCGTGGCGGCTTCCGGCCCGCCCGGCAAGACCACCGCTACCCGATCATTCCGGCCGATGCCGGCGGTGCGCAGCGCGCGAACGGTATCCTGCGCGCAAGCCAGAAGCATTCCATAGGTGCCCGGCGTGCGCCGCGGCGCCAAAATCGCATCACGATTGGGCGAGGCGCGGCTGTGGTGCGCGAGCAAATCACCAAGACATGAAAACGCCGAGCTTGCCGCGTTTTTGCTCGCCCGTTCGGGCCGCAATTCTCCACCGGGCTTCAACAAACAACTGCTCCCTTACGCGATCAAAGGCGCGCGGCGAACAAAAGCCAGCGCCAACAAATGAGTGGAAATGCAGAACCGCAATTCTACGGTTTTTACGTTGCGAACCACGGCTTTGCGCTTAAGGAAATCGACCTCGACATCCTGATGATCGAGCGCCGCGCCGTAGTAACCGGCGACGGCCTTATACACGGCCTCCTTGACCGCGAAGAGCAGACGCCCGCCATAAACATGCGCCGTCAGGACCGATTGCTCCGCCGGCGTGGCAATGAGGTTCAATAATTCGGGCGGCAACGCTTCGGCCGGCTCGACATCGATACCGATGCCGGCGAAATCGGGGTGCGGCGCTACCGCCGCGACCGCGACATCCGTGGTGTGGGCCAGTGAGCCGACGATTCGCGGCGGCCAGACCGGAGCCCCGGATGTCGTTCTCGGTATCGCGCAATTCCTAAATCCGGCGCCGGCAAGAAGCTGGCGCGCCACGAAGCGGGCGGATCCGCTCGCGCGCCGGCTTTTTGCGCTTGCCGAGGTAACGGCTTCCTCCGGGAAAAGCTCATATTCATCGCCTGGCGAGATCGCACGATGCCCGATCGCAATCCCCGGCACCGCAATCTCGCTGATTGCCATCTGCAGGCTTGCCGATTGCTCACTCAATTTGCGGCGAGTCTCCACGAAAATACCGTATCATGTCCGAACCGGGTCGGTTAAGCCACCCGAGCCGCCTGCTCGCAGATCGACGGCGAGGAAGGAGTGATCGATGTTTGAAGAATTTCATCACACTTTGCGGACGAAGATCAGGCTCGACGCCGAGCGCGTCCCCCGCGACCTCATTCACGAGGAGCATTTTCACTCGAGCGCAGCCAGCGCGCGGCTGGCGGCCAAGGAATATCTGCACCAGCATGGCGACCTGATCGGAACGGAAGCGGCGGAATTGAACAATCTCGGCCGGCATCCCGAAAACGACGTCGTCGATGCCGGCGTCGAATACAGGTTTCATGCCGAGAAGCCGCAATTCGGCACGACCACCGTCGCCTATTACCAAACGGTTTTCGGATTGCCGATTTGGGAGGCTGGCCTCGCTGTCCATATGAAGCATGCGCCGTTTCGCATCGTCGGCGCGCAAACAACGCGGCATGTGAAGGTCAAGGTTGCCAAGCCTTCGGCAAAGGCGCGCGCCCGGCTTCGGCAGCTCAGCACGGAGACCTTGGCGGAGCACCTCGGCATAACCGGAAGCCGCACCGAGTTCGAGGCGGGGTCGTTACGGGTGCTGCGGCGGCGGCTCATGATCTATCGCTACGACGAAGCCAAGCGCCTCGTCCGGCCGCGCCGGGGCCGCGCGGCACGCAAGAAATCGGCGCTTGATCACCCAATGCTGCCGCTGCCGCCGGTAAAGCGCGGAATTGCCGACGGCCGGCATTACGTCGTCGCTGCCCTCGACTTCCGCACCGTCTCGCGAAATTTCGGGGCCCTGCACTGGATCGCGCTGGTGGAGGCCGAAACCCTCTCGGTCCTCTACCTGCGCGCCTTGGTCGATCACGTTCGCGGCATGGTGTTCGAGTCGGATCCAATGACGCTTGCCGGCGGTCCCGACGCGAGAGCGGAAACGCGCACGCTCAATCGGCTGCGCAGTTCGGTCGCCTTGCCAGGCCTCGACGCGCCCCATGGCGGGACCTGCGCGCTATGCGGCGACATCATCCAGATTCGCGATTTCGAGGCGCCGACAGTGGCGCCGCCGACCGAGCCGGCGGGCAAGGCCTTCGACTATCCGGCGCGAACCGATCAATTCGCCGCGGTCAATGCCTATTACCAATGCGACCGGTTCTTCCGTCTTGTGGAAGAGCTCGGCTTTCCCAGAACGAGCTATTTCAAGCCCACCAAATTCCCCGTGCCGGTCGACCATCGTGGAAGGATCGACACGCTCACCGGTATCGAGATCAATGCCCGCTGCATGGGCAACACCACCGCGGAGGGCGGGCTCCTCAACGTGCGATTTGCGCTGGCCGATACGCGCAACATCGCCGACCCGCTCGGCATCGCCTGCGACTGGCGGGTCGTGCTGCACGAACTTGGCGGCCACGGCATATTGTGGAACCACATCAATTTCGGGATGTTCAAATTCGCCCACAGCACCGGCGACAGCTTCGCCGCAATCCTCAACGACCCGGATAGCCGCGTCAGGGGCAATGCCCGCTTCGTCACCTTCCCCTGGATTCCGTTCCTCAAGCGCCGCCATGATCGCAAAGTCGCAAAAGGCTGGGGCTGGGGCGGCAGGATGGATCGCGGCGTCGACCAGAACAGAGCGCACGATCCCAAGGGATATCAATCGGAGCAAATTCTCAGTACCACGCACTTTCGCATTTACCGCGCGATCGGCGGCGATTCGGAAGAGCTTGCCACGCGCCGCTTCGCCGCTCGGTTTGTCGCCTATCTCATACTCCGCGCCGTCGGCAGCCTGACGCCCGCGCATCCTCCCGAACACGTCGGGGCCTATGCTTCGGCGCTGATGATCGCCGATGCGTTCGACTGGACGACCGAGGAACAGACCGGCGGCGCCTATGCCAAGGTCATTCGCTGGGCGTTCGAGAAACAGGGACTGTATCAGCACAAACTTCACGCGCGCGCGGTCACAAGAGAAGGCGCGCCTCCGCTCGTCGATGTTTACATCGAGGATGGCCGGCGGGGCGAATATGGTTATCAGCCCAGATACTGGAATTGCCGCGCCATTTGGAACCGCCGCGCCGCCGACGGCGGCAAGAGCCACCAGGCACCGCTCGCCGGCGCGATCAATTTCGCTTACGTCAAGATCAAGAACCGCGGCACGACAACGGCGCGCGGGGTCACGGTCAAGGCGTTCCACTACGGACCGGCAGTCGGACAAATCTATCCGGACGACTGGAAGCCCATGACCACGGCGGAGCTTTCCGCAGGCGACGTTCCACCCAATTCCGCGCGCGAGGTCACGGTCGGCCCGTTCGCGTGGACGCCCTCCGACGGTCGCGATTGCATGATCATGGTGGCAAGCGCTCCCGGAGACGCCAGCAACATCGGCCACTTCGAAAAGGGATCGTCAATTCCGGAGTGGCGCCTGGTGCCGCATGACAACAATATCGGCCAGCGCAGGGAAGTCGCGGCCGATGGCGACGGAGCGAAAGGTTTTGTCGCCGCTTTTGCCGGAACCCGCATCGCGGTCAAGCATCCCGGCAACTCGCGCGCACGGATGCGCATCAACGCGGTTCTGCCGCCGCTCCTCGTCGAACGCGGCTGGCGCGTCGCGGTCGCCGGCGCCGCCAGAAAAGGCTTCTGGCTCAAGGCCGGCGCCAGCCGCAACGTCGTTCTCAGAGCGAAGGCCGGCCAGCATCTTACCGCGAAACAGGCCAGAAGCGCCCAAAACCGCTGCATTCATCTCGAAATCCTGGCCGACGATATCCTGGTCGGCGGCATGACTTATCTGTTGAATCCAAGCATGGCAGCGCGCCCGCAAGCAAAGCGTTCGCGCGCTTAGCCCGCGCCGTCATCCGTCGGCCCGGACCACCCCGGCATCGACCGTGCGTGCGCTTGGCGTCTTTCTGGCCGACGGTGTCTTTGCAATCTCCACGCCGTCAAAGCGCCATCCTCGGCGCTCCCGCTCGCCGGCAAGATAGCCTTGTCGGCGAGGCTCCGTCGCGCTGCCATGGCGGTACGCATCAAGGGAGCCCGGTGGGCATTCGAAACCGCCATCGGGCACCGTGATTTGAACGACGAAGGGATAGTCGCGCTCGCTAACGCGAATCGTGAGCTTTCTCATTCGAAATAGATCAGCCATGGCCGTTCACCATCCGCGCCGCCGAGAAATCTGCCGACGCGAGCCGCTAGAAGTACGGTTGCAGCGATACGGTGATCTCGCTGAAATCCGGAACAAAGACGTTCAACGCCGCGGTCAGCAGCAATCCCAGAGCGCAAAACATGAGGAGCGCGAGAAATTCGGGACCTCTGAACGCCGCGATTATCCGGTCCCAGGTCGTCACGTCGCGAGGAAGCCTCGCATCCATCGGATTGGACAGGATCAGACGCTCGCTCTGCAGCGAAGTAGGACTCATCGGTGCCTCCATTTTTGGCGCCATCCGGCCGATGCTCTGCGACTGCGTTGGGCGGATGGGCTTGCTACTGCACCGAATGTGATGTTCGGACGCGGCGACGTCTGTGGCGCGGGTCACAGCGAAAATGCGTGTCAATGCCGGGCATTGCACGTCAGCCGTGCGGTCGGATTTGGCGAAGCAATGGCGTCTCGATGCCGCGAAACTCGGTTCAAGAGCGCCGCGCGGCTCGACTAGGCGGAATCCACAAGTTCGCGCAGCGCTTCGGGCCGGCGAATGATGGTCCAGCGATCCTTCAATTCCAAAATGCCCCGGCGATGCCAGTCGCGCAGACAACGATTGACCTTCTCGCGGGTGGCGCCGGACATTTCCGCCAATTCGCTCTGCGAAAGCGAAAGTTTGATCGCTCCGCGGCCTTGCGGCTGATAGGTCAGCAGCGTCTTGGCAAGCCGCACCGGCAGAGTGAAGAATGCGATATCCGCCATCCGCTCATCGGAACGCCGAATTCGCGCGCAGAGCATTTCCATGAGTTTCAACGACGCCGCCGGATTGCGTTGGAGAAACGGTATGACATCCCGACGCTCAAGCACGATGAGCTCACAATTGGTGAGCGCCGTAGCGTTGGCCGAACGCGGCCGGCCATCGAGAAGGGCAATCTCGCCAAACAGCTCGCTGGGCCGCAAATCGGCAAGGATGATTTCTTTGCCTCGCACAGTGGGCAGCGAAATACGCACCGTCCCGACAATGACCGCCATCATGCTGTCGCCGCGGTCGCCTACTCGGCATATCGATTCGCCCGCGCCAAATTTCCGCAGCCCGGCATAGGTTGCGATGTCGCGACGCGCCTTTTCGTCGAGCGACCGGAACAGCGGGCATTTTTCCAGTAAATTCCGGCCGCGTTGAACCGCTGAGCTGATTGCCATTCCGTTCCCCCGTCCGGCGCGCCTTGTTCGCTAATCCGGCTTCTTCTTGGCGTCCTTCTTGATGTATTTCTTGGCGTCCGCGGATTTCTTGCCGTCGTCAGGCCCGGCCGCGCCTTTTTTCAGCGGCTCGGCAGGCGACACCGGTTGCGGCGCGGCGGCGGCCGGCGGCTGCGGGCGGGGCCAGGAAAAGTCGTCGGCGCGGCCGGCGACCGCGCCGAGCGGAGCGCCCCGGTCCAGTACTTTTTGCGCCAGCGGATCGGAAGCACGCGGCGTCGTGCCGCCGCTGCCGCCAAGGAGGCCGCCGGCGCCGCCTTCCGTCTTGCTGCTCACCGTCAACGGCAAGACCGGACCGACGTCGGGCCGTGCCGTGCCCGGTTTGACGGGTGCGGCCTGCTCCGGCAGCGCCACCGGCGCCGCGTGGTTCGACAAGACGCGGCGCAATTCCTGATCGACGTAGCTTGCGAGCTTCACCGCGCCGGCTTTGGTGAAATGCACACCGTCGGCGGTGCGCAGCCGCCGGATCTGACCCTCGAAATCCGGGCCGTCCACCGCATAGCGGCCCTGGTCGTCGGTGAAACCGTCCCAGATGTCGACGTAATAGATGCCGGCCCGCTCGGCGCGCTCGCGATAAAGCTCGTCGAGATAAGCCATGTCGCTGGTCGACTTCGGCCCGCGCAATGCCGGCAAGCCGACCCATAGCACCGGCACGCCCTTGCTCTTGAGCGCCGCGATCATGGCGTCGATGCGCTTGACGTAAAGCTCCGCCCACAGATCGGTGTGAAATTCATAAGAGCGGCCGGGGATGGGGTGCTGCGCTGCAGCCTCCGCCGATTGCGCCGTTGCCGCGGCGTCGGCCGGCTTCGGCTCGGCGCCTTTAGCCGGCGCGGCGCCGTCGCGGATCGGCAGCCGATCATTGAGGCCGAGCATGACGATGATGGCTTTGGGCTTCTCGTTCGCCAGCTGGTCCTTGATCACCGCCGGCCAGTCCAGCGTCTCGTTCTTGGCGTCATAGCGGATCAGGCCCGCGGGCGCACGAATGTAGCGCACCACGCCGGTATCCGGTTGGTCGGCATAGGTCTCATCAAGCCCGTAGCCGAGCCAATCGGCCATGGAATCGCCAACGACGGCGATCGTCGAAGCCGGCGGCGTTTCCAATTTGCGCGGCGGCGGCGCCTTGGTGTAGTCGGCAACCGGCGGCCGATAGCGGGGGCGGCCGAAAAACGGAAACGAGAAGAAGTCGCGCTGTTGCGGCTGCTGGTACCCGCCCTGGTACGATGGCCGATCGGACCAATAATAGACCTGAGCGGCAGCGGGAAAGGACGCGACTACGGCGCCGGCCGCAATCGCCAGCACACCGATGACGCGTTGCCAATTCCTTGCCATGAAACCGTCCGCTTCACGAACCCAAAGCCCATTTAGAATAGCGCATCGCGGCAAAAAAGCCGACGCCGGAGAATGGCCGCCGGACAAAGAATTTGCCCCGCGATGATGTCAAACTGAGGGTAGTTGCGGGGGTTACTCGCGGTGACGCCGTTTACGGCTGGCGCAGCCGGTCGAGCACGTCGCTCGAGGCGAAACCGTCGGGAATCTGGCCGATCGAGGCCTGGAAATCGCGAATCGCCAGCCGGGTGCGCGGGCCGATCAGGCCGTCGGGCTCGCCGATGGCAAAGCCACGGCGCGCCAGCAGCTGTTGCATCTGGTAGCGCTCGTCGAGCGTCAGCACGCGCTCGTCGCGCGGCCAGCCTTGCACGAACGACGCGCCGCCGCGCATGCGGTCGGCGAGATGGCCGATCGCGAGCGCATAATCCTCCGCCGGATTATATTTCATGATGACGGTGAAATTTTTCAGCATCAGGAAGGCCGGCCCGCGGGCGCCGGCCGGCAGCAATAGAAACGCCCGGTCCTCGGGACGGGGAAAGGCTTGGCCGTCGGCGCGGCGCACGCCCAAGGCTTGCCACTGCCGCAAGCTCATCGGCCGCGCATTGTCGGCGAGCAGATAATTGAATTTGCCCGGCAGGGCGACCTCGTAGCCCCAGGTTTCACCCGGTATCCAGCCGTCCATTTTCAGATTGTTCGCGGTCGAGGCCATGACATCCGGAACCGAATCGACGACGTCGCGGCGGCCGTCGCCGTCGAAATCCACCGCATAGCGCGTAAACGTGGTCGGCATGAACTGCGTCGGCCCGAATGCGCCGGCCCAGGAGCCGACGAGCCGGTCCGGCGCGACGTCGCCGCGCTGCAGGATTTCCAGCGTTGCCAGGAATTCGCCGCGGAAGAAATCGCGGCGGCGGCCGACGCAGGCAAGCGTCGCGGTCGAGCGGATCACCGGCCGGTCGCCGCCGAGTGTGCCGTAGTCCGATTCGACGCCCCAGATCGCGGCGAGGATATAGCGGTCGACGCCGTAGGCGCGCTCGACGGCGGCAAAGGTCTGCGCATATTGCGTCAAGAGCTCGCGGCCACGCGCGATGCGGTCATCGCTGACCAGGAGATCGAGATAATCCCACGGCGCCTTGGTGAATTCCGGCTGCGCATCGAGCTTGTCCATGATGCTCAGATCCGGCGTGAGCCCCGCGGTGAAGCGCTCGAAATTCGCCCGCGTGATGCCCCGCCGCTCGGCCTCCGGCCAGAGGCTTGCGATGCAACTGGGAAAATCGGCGGCTGCCGCGCGGATCGCATCCGCCGTCATCAGGGGACTGCCCGAGGCTCCGGACTGCCCGCTCCATTGCGCCAGTCCGTTTGCCGCTGGAACCGAGCTTGGCGGGGCGGGTTGAAAGAGGCGCGTTAGCCAGTTATCGGGCTGTTGCGCGTCGGCGACGCCGGTCATGCCTGCCACCAAGCCGGCGCCAAGGACGAAGGCAACGCTTCGAAGGGTCAGCGAACGCATGGACTTCCAGTCCCGACTTACCCACCGCGCTAAAGGCGCTGCAACGTTAATGTATGTCGAATCACTAACAGCGGGTTCTTGCCGCCGGCCGCAAAGCAATTTCCCCGATCCGCACCATGCGACCGTTGGTCCCGGGCAAAATCCTTGTCGAATCTCGATTTCCCGGCTCGGCCGGTAATCACGCATGGACAAGAAACTGGGCGAGACTTTGGAAAAAGAGGCTCCGCGCGATAATTTCAGCTACAAGCCACTGCACCTTCGCTTTTGGCATTCACAGCGCCTTCCACCCATCGCATGAACACCGTCCGCAAAGCCGTCTTTCCCGTCGCCGGTCTCGGTACCCGGTTCCTGCCCGCGACCAAGGCCATGCCCAAGGAAATGCTGCCGGTCGTCGACCGGCCGCTGATCCAGCACGTTGTCGACGAGGCGCGCGAGGCCGGCATCGAGCATTTCATCTTCGTCACCGGCCGCAACAAGGCCGTCATCGAGGACCATTTCGACCGCCAGTTCGAACTGGAAATGACGTTGCTCGAGCGGCAGAAGCACAAGATCCTCGATTATCTCAATCAGGACCTGCCGGTGCCCGGCTCGACGAGCTTCACCCGCCAGCAGGAGCCGCTCGGTCTCGGCCACGCGGTGTGGTGCGCGCGCGAATTGATCGGCCATGAGCCGTTCGCGCTGCTCCTGCCGGACGTGCTGGTGCAGCACGAACAGGGCTGCCTGGCGCAGATGCTCGAGGCGGCGCGCGAACTGCCCAAAGACGCCAATATCGTCGCGGTCGAGGAAGTGCCGCACGAGCGTGTCGATCAATACGGCGTCGTCGGCATCGGTGAGCGCAAGGGCAAGATGTTCTCGATCACCAGCATGGTGGAGAAGCCGCCGGTCGGCCGCGCGCCATCCAATCTCATCCTTACCGGGCGCTACATTCTGCAGCCGGAAATCCTGCAAATCCTAAGCACGCAGGAGCGCGGCGCCGGCGGCGAAATCCAATTGACCGACGCCATGATTCAACTGGCCAGGAAGCAGCCGTTCTATGGCCTGCAATTCGACGGCCGCAGCTTCGACTGCGGTTCGAAAATCGGCTTTCTCGCCGCCAACGTCTCCTACGCGCTGGAGCGTCCCGACATCGCGCCGGGCTTTCGCGCCGAGATCAAGAAGATCCTCGGCGACCTCAACGGCGGTTAAGGTCGGTGCCGTATCGGTGTTTTTCAAAATGGGCCGTGCAGCAAATGCATGGCGCCTTGGCCGCACAATAGCAGCCCCAGGACAAACAGCAGCACGTAAGTGAGGCGGTAAAACTGCGCCGTCGGAACGACCCTGACCATCCAGATGCCGGCGAAATTGGCGACGACGGCAAGCGGCAGCAGCGCGAGCGACGTTGAGAGATTCTTCGCCGAAAATTGTCCAAGCACGAAGTAAGGCACGATCTTGAGTGCGTTCACCGCGGCGAAGAAAATCGCGGTGGTGCCGACGAAGGTCATTTTCGGCAGTCGCTGCGGCAGCGTATAGACCTGAAACGGCGGCCCGCCGCCCTGGCTGGCAAACGACATGAAGCCGGAAACCGCGCCCCAGAACAGCCCGCTCAGGATGGTGCTTCGCTGCCGCCCCGCCGGCGACCGACGCAGCCACACCGTCAGGACGAAAATCAGCGCCGTGGCGCCGATCAGAACGCGGATGGCGTCGTCGGGCACGTAGGATGCGAACAGCCAGCCGAGCGCCAACCCGACGCCGGCTCCCGGCAGCAGCACTTTCAGATTCCAGCCGCTCCAGTCGCGCCGATAGACGTGGATCGAGATCACGTCCTGGCAGATGACGATCGGCAACAGCAGCGCGGCGGCTTCAAGCGGCGGCAGATAAAGCGCAAGGAGCGGCGTCGCGCCGGTCGCCACGCCGGAAAAGCCGCCTTTGGCCAGCCCAAGGAAAATCACCGCCGGAATGGCCACCGCATAGAACGCCGGCGCGGTGATGATCGGAGCCATCGAGCGACGCCATTACCACTCGCGGCGCGAAGCCCAAGGCAGCACGTTGAGCGCCATCAGCGTTTGCGCGTTCGGGCAATAATCCTGCCATTGCGGCGCCGCCGCGTCCCGCGCCAGCTCTCGTGCACAGCGCCGCTTGCTGTCGCACAGCGAACATACGCGTTGCAGATCGCGGAATGTTTGCGGGCCGATCTCGGCGACTTCCGCCGGGTCAAGATCGAGCGCCGCCATCCGTTCAAGCAGGAGGTCTGCCGCCCCAGGACCGCTCCTGGCGACGGCGCGCAATTCGGCCGGGGTCATGCGCACATCGTGGGCGATGCGATCGATCTCGGCCTCGCCGCAACATGATATCCCGGAGGCACAAGGTCCTCTGACCCAGTCGCTCAGCATTTGCCACATAGATTCGAAGCGGGATTGTCTTTCCTCTCCACCGGGCAGGTCTGTCATTTGACCCTCCTCTCATCGGCTAGCATCAGTCTGCGGCCGTTCGAGGTGCGCTCCTTGACTTAGGTCAATTCGGATATCCGCCCGGCGGCATGGCAGACCCACGCGATTCGCCGGGGTGGGAGGTATCAACAACACGCGCCTGGAGCGCGTTCAGGCCGGCACGGCCGCAAGCAATTCCTCGATCAGGCGCCGCACATCCGCGGGCAAGAATGGCTTTTGCAGGAGCGGCCGGGGCGCTTCGGTGAGAAACCGCTCGGACGACTGGCCCAGGGTGTCCTCGGCCGCGGCGTGATCGCCGACGATGCGTGGTTTCATTGAACGGCCTATTGTTTCGTGGCGATGCCGAATTGTTTCATTCGGCCCGGCTCATGAAACAATCCGCCTTGGCGGAAATCCTATTTCTGCAGCCGTAGCGTCAGCAGGAAGGTCGAGGCGGTATAGGCGACGCCGCTGACGTTGGAATTGAGCCAGTCCTGCCGCACCTCGCCCTTGAGCTGCATCTCGCGATTCAATTTGTAGGTCAGGCCGGTGGCGGCGAAATAGTGGTTGTCGGTGCGGCCGAGACCGACATAGTCGTCGTTCTCGTAACCGACGATGGCATTGGCGATGAGCCAGGTCCGCAGCGCGTGATCGACCTCGAGGCTGAAGCTGCGGCTGAACTCGCCCGACACCCCCTGCACGCTCGATTCGCTGACACTCGACTGCGCGGTGAATTTCGCCGAAGTCAGCGCAGTAGCCTGCCAGAGCAGCGCGCCATCGATCGTCGCGCCGCTGATATTCGGCAGCGTCGGGTCGTGATAGTCGCGTTCCATGTACCCGACCGCGATCTCGCCGGTCAGCGATCCGAACAGATTGAGATCGGCGCCGAGCTTGACGCTGGAACCGTCGGAGTTGCGATTTTCGCCGTAGATGTCGACCGGCGAGTCGTGCGTGCGGGTGTCCTCGTCGATCTCGACGAACGGCTTGAGGTCGGGATCGATCTCATAGCCGAGACGCAAAATGCCGGCGTATTGATCGAAGGCGCGCCAGTCGAAATTGGCGCTTTCGCCGTCGGTCAGCGTGCCGTTCGAATACATCGATCGGTCGAACGTGCCTTTGAGCGAAAGACCGAAACGGCCGAGCGTTTCCGCTACGCCAAAGGTGCCGCCCACCGTGGTCTCGATCGGCAGCGTGGCAAGCCCGACCAGGATGTTGGGGCTGCCGGGATTGTCGGTCGTTACGATCGTGCGGCCTTCGAGCAGGAGCTGGGTATAGCGGGTGACGTCGAGCCTGCCGTCGACCTTGGCGTTGACGTAAGGAACGTTCAGCGACGGCTGGAAATTGGCGTTGGGATAATCGGTGTAGGAGCCGGTGATGTCCGCGGTGAGCGAATTGCGCGCCCAGTCCGAGCGCACGTGCAATTCCGGCGCGACCACCAGATATACCGCGCCGGGACCACCCGGCGCGGCCTGCGGGTTGGTGTTGTATCCGGCCGACAGCTCGACTGCGGGCAAAATCAAAAACGAGCCGGCCTTGATGCCAAGGGCCTCGTAAGGATCGCCGCCGGCGATGGGCAGCGTGCCGTGCGGCACCGTTCCGAGCGGCAGGGTGTTCGGCGCCGGCGTGCCGGGCGGTGGCGTGCTGGCGGAACCTTGAAAATCTTCGGGCGGTGGAATCGGCAGGATCGCACCGGGCCGGTTTGCGGCGGCCACGGGATAGACGACCGCCGGCGGATTGCTGACCGGCAATTCGCCGGGCGGCGGCGGCAGGACGGCGCCCGGCCGCGCGGCGGCCTTGGCCGGGAAAACGACTGGCGCCGGCGGCTGTGGCAGGGTCGGCGGAATCGAGGAGACTTGCGGCGGCTCGGGCGGCAGGGGCTGGAACGTGGTCTCGCCCGGTGGCGCCAGCGTCGTGCCCTGGCCGGGCGCCGTGCGTTTGCGCGGCGTATTGCTGGAATTAAACCCGGTATTGCCGGCACCGAATCCGGTCGGGCTGCCGTAAACCGGCGTCGCGCCGATGCGCGACGACGCCGTGAATGTCCCGGCCGGCGGCGCCTGATCCGATGGCAAGGTTCCACGCATTCCTGGCGCAAAGCTCGGCGGATTGGGATTGCCGGGCAGCGACGGCTGCAACAGCTCGTCGTAAAGACCGGATGATGGAGCCGACTGCGCTCGACATTGCGCCGGCGCAAACGCGGCCGATGCCAGCGCCGCCGCGACAGCCAAGCGCGAAAAAACGAAGCGCGTGCAAACCAGCCCGGCGACGCTTCGTGTTCGGCAACGGCGCGGCAACTGCGACCTCCTCGCCCCGAAGCGGCCTGTCCGCGCCGCCGCGCAGCGTTGCACCACGCGACGACCGGCACGGGCCGCCGGACGGCAGACCGCTGGTTAACGGAGTTAAAACGGATATGGTTAACGAGAGGTTGATTGCGGGCGTGGAGGCTGCAGCGCCTGTTCGGTCCGACCTTGAAAGCTCACGCTTTGCGTTCGTAGCGGCGCCAGACCGGTATGAGGACGACGGCAAATACCGCAAAACCGGCGGTCTCCGCCGGCCACGGCCAGCGCGCTACCGAAGCGATAATCCCGACGAGGATGGCGGCGAAACCGAGCCAGAGCGCAAAGCGGCCCGGCCGCAGCGACTCGACCGCGAACAAGACGAGCGCCAGCGCGAACCAGGTCCATGACACCAGCGAGCCGTCTCGGATCATGCATGGCCCCGAAAAGTGGGTACCCGTTTTCGGACAAGGATCATGCGCAAAAGAAATCCGCTTACACCCAGCCCTTTAATTCGCGCATGGCGAGTTGCCAGATCATCAGCATGCCGGCCTCGCTGTCGTTGAGGCAGGGGATGGCCGCGAAATTCTCGCCGCCGGCGCGCTTGAACGCGCGCGCGTTCTCGACCGCGATCTCTTCCAGCGTCTCCAGGCAATCGGCGGAAAAGCCGGGGGTCACCACGACCAGGTTCTTGACACCCTTCTTGGCCAGCGCCCGGACGGTATTGATGGTGTAGGGCTCGAGCCATTTGCCGCGCCCAAAGCGCGACTGAAAGGTCATGACCAGCTTCGACTCGTCGAGCGCCATTTGCGCGCGCAGGAGCTCCGTGGTCCGCGCGCACTGGCTCTCGTAAGGATCGCCCTTCGCCACGTAGTCTTTCGGCATGCCGTGATAGGAGGCTACGATCGCATCGGGGGTGAACGGCAGATTCTTGATTTCGGCCTTCAGCGAGGACGCCAGCACCTCAATGTAATAGGGATCGTCGTAATAAGGCGGCAGAATACGCAGCGCCGGCTGATGCCGCCGCCGCATCATGAAGCGGTACACTTCATCGCATACCGTCGCGGTGGTCGCCGCCGAGTATTGCGGGTAGAGCGGCATGACCAGGATGCGCTCGCAGCCCCAGGTTGTGAGCACTTCGAGCCGCGACGCGATCGACGGCGACGCGTAGCGCATCGCCCAATCGACGAAGACGTGCTTGCCGAGCGGTTCGAGAATGCCGGCGAGCTTCTCGGCCTGCGAGCGCGTGACGGTCTTGATCGGCGACTCGTTCTTTTCGCGGTTCCAGATCTTCCGGTAGTCGCGGACTTTGCGGCGCGACCGGATCGGCAGGATGACGCCGTTGAGAATGAGCTTCCAAAAGAGCGAATCTTTTTCGATGACCCGCCGGTCGGTCAAAAATTCTTTCAGATAGCGCCGCACCGCAGCAGGCGTCGCCGCATCGGGGGTGCCGAGATTGACCAGGAGCACGCCGATGCCGGTCGCCGTTTGCACGGATGCCGCAGCGGCCGCATTGGCCGCAGGCGCTGCGTCGTGAGCGCCTTCGGCCGCGGGTGCAACGGGCAGCGGAACCGGCTGGATCACCGGAACAGTCTCGGCGATCGGCGGGGCCTCGACCCCATCCCCAGCCGGCCCAACCGGCGCATCGTCGGCGGTTTCGGCAGTGGGCGCGGAATAAGGCGGTGAACTGGTCATGGTCATAGTATCAATTTACCACGCTCGCGCGGTACGGCGCGAGCATTCGGAAAAGATGAGGAACTCAAGCGCCTTACAGTGCGAGGTCGCTCGCGGCATTGAGCCGATCGAACATCAGGAGATTTTCGAAGGCCCGCGCCCTCTTCGCCTCCGCATATTCCGGCCCGAGACAGTCGGCGAATTTGGCCCAGAGCTCATCGCGCGACAGCGGGTGCTCGTGGCTACCCTTGGGGTATTCGACCGGCCCGCTCTTGAGCGTCTCCCCGCCGGTCGTGGTGATCTCGACAGCGTCAAAGGGCGCGAAATTGGAACCTTCTTTGAGGGCCGCGGTGCCTTCGAGCGAAACGCGCGGGAACAGCGCCTGCACCTGCGGCCGGCGCACGAAGTCGTCGGTCAATTCCCGCAAGCCGACATGGCGCGCGACCAGCGCGGCGGCCATGGCAAATTGCATCGAGAACTTCGCTTCGAGCCCGGTCTGCGGGGCGCTGTTGCGCAGCATCAAGAGCTGCGTCTTGCCGGTCGAAACATGAATGCGCTCGACTTTGTCGGCAGTCAGATCGTAACGCCGGACCAGGTCGAGCGCGGCGTCGATGGAGCGATGGGTCGCGTAGCAGATCGGATAGCGTTTGATGTTCAATCCGTGTCCGACAATGTGCCACTCCTTGGCCTTCACATCGAAGGGGAGATCGAGCTTCGGCTTGGCGTCGGGCGACAGCGCCATCAGCAATCCCGCCGGATGTTCCAGCGCATCGAGCGACGCGGTGAGCCCCGCCTGCGCCAGCCGCGCGGCGATGACGCCGGATTGCGCGGCGCGGCCGACCTGGAACGATTTCGTCATGGTGCCGAAATTGGCGACCAAGCCGGAGGACATCGAAGCGGCGATCGCCATTGCCGTCGCCGCGCCCTTGGTGTCGAGCCGGCGCAATTTGGCGCAGGCCGCCGCGGCGCCGACGGTGCCGAGCACGGTCGTGGGATGCCAGCCCTTGCGATGCAGCGGCACGCCCTCGCGCAGGAGCAGCTCGGCCCAGACCTCGAAGCCGGCTATGTAGGCGGTGAGCATCTCGGCGCCGCTCGAGCCGCTGGCCTCGCCTTGAGCGAGGATCGCCGGCACCAGCACGGCGCTGGGATGGCCGTCGAGCGACACGTCGTCGTAATCGAGCACATGCGCGGCGACGCCGTTGATCAGCGCCGCACTCTCGGGCGTGCGCCGCGCGCCGGAAGGAATAAGCGAAGCGAGCGTGGCGCCGCCGTCGGAGCCAAGCTCGCGATCGACGAGCGCAATTTCGGGATCGCGGGAGCCTGCGATCAAGACCCCGAAACAATCGGCGATTCCGGTGCGGGCGATGGCGGCGCCTTGCGCAGGAATTTGGCGCAGCTCGAGTTCGGCAACGAAGCGGCCGAGGTCCAAGGTTAGAGCGCTCATGTCAGGCTCCGCAGCAATGATAGGTGACCGATCCGAGAGCAGCGTCAAGCGGCACCGACGCATTCATCAAACTGTCATCCGCACTGCATTGTATCACGTTGATCGCAGCGCAGCGTCGCGCGCCGCCGCTCTCTGTGCTCCGCGCAGGACATGAGCGATTGACCGCCGAACGCTTTGGTTGCATACTGAAATTATTCACCACGTGCCGGTTGAGCGCTCGGTGATCGCCCGACCGTGAGGACGGGCTGCGCGGGGGCGCTCCATGAAAGCGGTTGCTTTTTCCAACAACGATATCGCCGTTGTCGCCTGGACTTTTGGCGGCAAGCTGAAAGACTGCCTCGGCTTTGCGGTTTATCGAATCGACGTGCTCTCGGGTACCGAGACATGTCTGCCGGCCATGGCCACTTTCGACGGTCAGGAGGCCACCGCGGGCCGCACGACAGCCGACGATCCGGTCCAGAAGTTTTTCTGGAAAGACGTGTATGCCAAACGCGGCGGCACCTACAAATACAAGATTGTTCCGCTCACCGGCACACCGGGCAATCTCCAGCCCATGCCTTACGGGCCGCTGATTTCCAACCAGGTGCAACTGACGCCGCATTACGGCGCGCTGTCGGCCTATTTCAACCGCGGCATTCTGGCGACGCAGGCGACCGCGAATGCGCTGCATGCCACGCCGGGAGGCGGCAAGCTGGCCGACAAGCTCAGCGACCATATCTACAAGATCGGGGATCCGCTGCGCGACGATCTCGCCGGCGAGATGATCGATGCCCTGAGCTCGCTTAGCCAGGAAGCGGTACAGACCAGCTCGGCTCTCTACTGTGCCTTTTATGAATTTGACGATCCCGAAGTCATCCTGGGCCTTGAGAAGTTAAAGGGCTCCTTGAATCTGATTCTATCAAACATGCCGGGCACCGATCCGAACGGGAACAAAACCAATGATACCTATGCGGCGCAGCGAAAGCAGATCAAAGCAGCGGGCGCGAAGGTCACCGATCGGTTCATGGCGAGCAATCATATCGGACATAACAAGTTCCAGATCCTGATGAAGGGCAACGTTCCGCAGGTCGCATTATTCGGCTCGACCAACGTGACCGCGCACGGGCTCTGCGCGCAAACGAACAACACGGTGATCGCCCGATCGCCGGCCGTTGCCGCGGCCTACAAGACCTACTGGGAAAATCTGAAGACCGACACCCTGAAACCCGGCCCCACGGTGACTGGCCCGCAAGCCGCGCCGCTGCGGACTGCCGATGGCAAGGGACCGGCAAAGGTCGATCTGGAAGACGGCAGCGGCTCCATCGATATCTGGTTTTCGCCGAACACGCCGAAAGCACGGGCAAGCAAGCCAGGACCGAACGAGCCGCGTCCGCCCGATCTCGAGGAACTTTTCCAGCTGATCAGACAAGCCCAGCAGGCGATCCTTTTCCTCGTATTCGAACCTGGTTATCCGAGCATCGTCGATGCGATCGCCGCCGCCCAGAAGGCTCGCCCGACGCTGTTCGTTCGCGGAGCCGTCACCGACGCCGGTGCGGCCGGCGAATTCTATACGGCGGTCAACGGCGGCGAGACTCCGGTCAAGCGACCGAAGAAAGGCGACCCGCCTTTGCCCGAGGACTTTCGAGTGATCCATACCAGGGGAGTCACCGCGGCGGACGCGTTCGACCAATGGACCGCCGAATTAAACCAAGCAGGTCATGCCGTCATCCACGACAAGATCGTGGTCATCGATCCGTTTTCCGACAATTGCGTCGTCGCGATGGGAAGCCACAATGACGGCTACAAAGCCTCCTACAATAACGACGAGAACCTGAACATCATCAAAGGTCATCGCGCAATCGCCGAGGCCTATGCAGCGCATTGCCTGGACGTTTACGATCATTACGCCTGGCGGTATTGGCTGCAAACCGAAAAGCAGAGCGCCTGGCACTTCCTGGCCAAGGACGACAGTTGGCAGGATTCCTATTTCTCCGCAGCCAACCAGGTGAAGTCTGCGGAGCTGAACTTCTGGCTCGGCGCCAACCCGATGACGGACGCGCTGCCTACGCCGCATCCCACCGCTTCGACGCGCGCGCGACCGGCGCTGCAGCAACAGACCGGCGGGCTGTCACCTGCGGTCGGACCGCATGCCGCAAAACCGGCCGCACATCGAGAGCGGCGCTCGAACTGACCGGCTCAGCGAAGGCCTGTCGGTTGACGCAGGGGCTTATTCAGCGGCCCGCAGCAGTCCCGGCGCGCCGGCGCGGAATTGCTCAAGGAGTGTCGCCTCGTCCGCCTTGGCCGCCGCCAAGTGCCGCTGCTTGACGTGGCCGAAGCCGCGGATCTTCTCCGGAACGGTGGCGAGCGCGACCGCAAGATGATGGTTGTCCGGCGTCACGCGCGCCAGCACCTCGTCGAGCATCGCCTCATATTCGCCGATCAGCGCGCGCTCGGTGCGCCGCTCAAGCGAGCGACCGAACGGATCGAGCGCGGTGCCGCGCAGGAATTTGAACTTGGCCAGCAACCGGAACGCCGGCATCAGCCACGGCCCAAAGCTCATCTTGCGGGGCAGGCCGGTTTCCTTGTCGATGCGCGCCAATAGCGGCGGGGCGAGGTGAAACTCGAAGCGCAAGCTTTCGCCGTCGAATGTGCCTGCGACCTGATTCAAGAACGTGCCGTCGGTGTAGAGCCGCGCCACCTCATACTCGTCCTTGTACGCCATCAGCTTGAACAGATAGCGCGCGATCGCATCGGCAAGCCCGCTTTTGCCGGGCGCGCGGGCGGCCTCCGCCGCCTTGGCCTTATCGACCAGCGCCCGGTAGTGCCGGGCATAAGCGGCGTTCTGATAGGCGGTGAGGAACTTTACCCGCCGCGCGACGGTCTCCTCGAATGATTCCGACAAATGCTCGGCGTCGCTTGCCACCGCATCCTTCGGTTTGGCCAGCGCCTCGACCCCGGCACGGTCGAGCACGGCGCGGCGGCCCCAATGGAAGGCCGCCTTGTTCATGGCGACGGCTTCGCCGTTGAGCTCGATCGCTTTCTCGATCGCGGCGCCCGACAGCGGGATGGCGCCGAGCTGGTAGGCATAGCCGACCATGAACATGTTGGCGCCGATGGTTTGGCCGAACAGCGCGTTGGCGATCCGCGAGGCGTCGATGAAGTGCGCGTTGTCGCGGCCGGCGTCGGCGACGATGGTGCGCTTGAGCCGTTCGGTGGGCAGCGAGAAGTCGGCATTGCGGGTGAATTCGCCGGGCAGGAATGCGTCGGTGTTGACGATCACCTTGGTCGCGCCGGTCTTCACCGTCGCCAGCACCTTTTGCGTGCCGGCGACGACGATATCGCCGCCGAGCACCAGATCGGCGCGCCCGGCAGCGACGCGGATGGCGTGAATATCCTCCGGCTTCTCGGCGAAGCGGATGTGGGAAAACACCGCCCCGCCCTTCTGCGCCAGCCCGGCCATGTCGAGCACGCCGACGCCCTTGCCCTCAAGATGCGCGGCCATGCCCAAAATGCCGCCGATGGTGACGACGCCGGTGCCGCCGACCCCGGTGACGACAATGTTATAAGTGTGCGCGATCGCCGGCAGCCGCGGCTCGGGCAAGGCGACAACATCGTGATCGGCGGCGACGCCGGCGCCTTTTTTCAGCGTGGCGCCGTGCACCGTGACGAAGGACGGGCAGAAGCCCTTGATGCAGGAAAAGTCCTTGTTGCAGCTCGACTGGTCGATGGTGCGCTTGCGGCCCCATTCGGTTTCGAGCGGCTGCACCGAGACGCAATTCGACTTGACGCCGCAATCGCCGCAGCCCTCGCACACCAATTCATTGATGATGACGCGCTTGTCGGGATCTGGAAACGTATGGCGCTTGCGGCGGCGGCGCTTTTCGGCGGCGCAGGTCTGGTCGTAGATCAGGACGGTGACGCCGGGCACCGCGGCGAGCTGCTTCTGCACCGTGATGAGATCGTCGCGGTGGTGAATGGTGAGCCCGTGCGGCCAAGCGGTGTCGCGCGGGTACTTGTCGGGCTCGTCGGTCACTACGGCGACGCGCTTGGCGCCTTCGGCGGCGACTTGCCGCGCGACTTGCGGCACCGTGAGACCGCCGTCGTTGGCCTGGCCGCCGGTCATCGCCACCGCGTCGTTGAAGAGAATCTTGTAGGTGATGTTGGTGTTCGACGCGATCGCGGCGCGGATCGCCATGTAGCCGGAGTGATTATAGGTGCCGTCGCCGAGATTCTGAAAAACGTGATTGCGATTGGAGAACGGCGCCTCGCCGATCCAATTGGCGCCCTCGCCGCCCATATGGGTGTAGCCGAGCGTCGAGCGGTCCATCCATTGCGCCATGTAGTGGCAGCCGATGCCGGCATAAGCGCGCATGCCTTCCGGCACCACCGTCGATGAGTTGTGCGGACAGCCCGAACAGAAATACGGGATGCGCTGCGCAACATCCTTGGTCTCCGCGGCGATGCGCTGGAATTCCCTCAAGCGGGCCACGCGCCCGGCGAGATCGTCGCTGCGGTGATAGTTGAGGAGCCGCTCGCCGATGCAGATGGCGACATCATTGGGATCGAGCGCGCCTTTGACCGGGAACAACCAGTTGCCGGCTTCGTCCTTCTTGCCGATGCAGACCGGCTGGTTGGTGGTGCCGTAAAGCTCCTCGCGCACCTGCACTTCGAGCAGCGAGCGCTTCTCCTCGACGACGATGATGAGATCGAGGCCCTGCGCAAATTCGGCAAGCTCGCGGCGGCTCAAGGGCCAGGCACAGCCGACCTTATACAGCCTGATGCCGAGCTCATTGCATTTGAGCTCGTCGATGCCGAGCTCGTCAAAGGCCTGGCGCACGTCGAGATAGCTCTTGCCGGTGGTGATGATGCCGATCTTCGGAGCGCGGCCGCCCGAGGTAATGATGCGGTTGAGCTTGTTGGCGCGCACGAAGGCGAGCATGGCATCGCGCTTGTAATCGTGCAGGCGGGCTTCCTGCGCCAGGATCGGATCGCCAAGGCGGATATTGAGGCCGCCCGGCGGCATGCGGAAATCGTCCGGCGTGACAATAGCGATGCGTTCCAGACTGGCATCGATCGCCGCCGTGGACTCGATCGTTTCGTGCATGGTCTTCAGTGCGGTCCAGGCGCCGGTATAGCGCGACATCGCCCAACCGTAGAGACCGTAGTCGAGCACCTCCTGAATCCCCGCCGGATTGAGGATCGGAACCATGACGTCGATGAAGTGATATTCGGACTGGTGCGCGGTGGTGGAGGATTCCGCGGTGTGATCGTCGCCCATCAGAGCGAGCACGCCGCCGTGTTTCGAGGAACCTGCGAAATTGGCGTGACGAAACACGTCGCCGGTGCGGTCGACACCGGGGCCTTTGCCGTACCACATGGCAAAAACGCCGTCGTATTTGCCCTCGCCGCGCAGTTCCGCCTGCTGCGAGCCCCAGGCGGCGGTGGCGGCGAGGTCCTCGTTGATGCCGCCCTGGAACCGGATGTTGCTCTTTTCCAAAAACGGCCGGGCGCGCAGGAACTGGCTGTCGAGCCCGCCGAGCGGCGAGCCGCGGTAGCCGGTAACAAAACCCGCGGTATTGAGCCCGTTGCGACGGTCCAGCTCCTTTTGCATCAGGCAGAGCCGAACCAGAGCCTGGAAGCCGGTCACGAACACCCGGCGCTGGCCGAGGTCGTATTTATCGTCGAGTTTGACGTCGCGAAGCGTCATTGCGCCGGGCCTCCACGGGCGGAGTTTGCCCTTACGAAGGCGAGATTGCCAGAGGGCAAGCTATATCGGCGAATATGGCGTGCGTATTCCGGCGGAACAAATGCTAGCGCCTTGAAGCTGCTCGCAAAAGGGTCGCGGTCGGTCACCGCGGCAGCGAACGCCGACAGGGCTCCCCAGCTTCCGGCGCGCCGAATGCATTGCCTTGGAACCGAGCCACGACCCAACTGCAGCCGACGTCGGCGGCGCGCGCCGGGTTGCGACAGGAAAAAGCCGCCGATCACGTCCGGCTTCACTCCTGGACAAAAATTCGCAGCGTTCACGGAAGAAAAACTAGCCGGCGATTTCAGCGTCGCGCTTGTGAGCAGGGGCGACGCTAAACACGATCAACGCAAACATGTTTCCTGCGATGCCCGGGCGAATGCAAAAACAAGGCGGCACGCAACGCCGAAGAGGCGCCGGCGGCATGTCGTCCTCGCGCCGGTAGCCGTGAATTTGATGTGAAAGTTCCATGACATACGCGTGTCACCGGGCAAATTGTTTCATAAATACCGTCCGACCATCAATTAACCTTTCTTAAGCATAGAAATTGACCTTTAACGGGCTATTAATCATTATTAATCATTCGTAAATGCGGTGAGTGAGGCCATGTCCAATGTAGCGTCGTATGCCGCCGGTCATCTGGCGGCACTTTCGTTTGCGCAGAAAATCGAGCGGCATCCGGAACCTGACCGACATCCTATCGGCGACAATCGCGGCCGATTCCTGCCGCGCGACGACAAGCCTGCTTCTGCTGCGACAAGGCCGTTCAAAGAGCCGCCGGGACCGACGCCTGAGTCTCTTGCGCAAGCGGAAAACGTGCTGCGCGCATTCAACACCTGGGCCTTCAAGCGTGAGCAGCCGTCAGATCCGCAGCTGATGTTGCAATTCATCACCGAGGCCGTTGCAGCCAAGCAAGCCATTCCTTTCGTGCTGTACTGGGGCAAGGGACCGCGCCACGAAACCGGCCCGTACGAGGCGCAATGTCTCGATTTTCTCGCCGCGCTTGCCTCGCGCGTCACAAAAGCCTACGCGCCGGGCGCGGCGATCAAATTGATCCTGACCGATACCCATGCCGAGTTGAATGGGCATTGCCGCGAGCACATCAAACAATATTTCGATGACGTCGCGGCAATCGCGGCCCAACGCGGATTCCAGACCTGTTGGCTCGGTCATCTCGTGAAAGCCGCCGGCGCGCTGGCCACCGCGGCGCCGATCGAAGAAGCCGTCTCGCCGGAAATGCTGTCGCGGCTCATGACCAGCGCGGAGAAATGGTACCACGGTGGCGGCACGGCTCAGGAAGGCGCTTTAACCTATCTGCGGATGAATTTGATCGAGCAGCGCGTCGTAGAACGGACGTTTCCGCGCGCGATCTTCGTCACCTTCAACGGCAGCGAGCTGCGCGGACTTTTTCCGCGCCAACTGCCGATCTTTTATATGTACTCGCTGCGGCGGGGTGTCGCCGTGAAGCCGTGGTTCCTGCCTTGTCAGGCCACGGCCGGCGATTCGAGCGGCGAGCAAGCGAACGCGCCGCGTCCAAACTAGTTCGCGGGTTCGCGGCGCCTTCTATCGGGTGCGTTTGTCATGCTCGAATACCGGGTGCTTCCGGCCGGAGATACGGCACTGGTCGTCGAGTTCGGCGACCATATCGATCACAAGATCAGCGCGGCCGTACTTTCACTGGCGCACGCGATCGACGGGGAGCGCATCGCGGGAGTGGTGGAGACCGTCCCGACGTTCCGTTCCCTGATGATCCATTATGAGCCTCTTGAACTTTCCGCGGCTGCGCTGACGGCCCGGATTGACGATCAGATGCGCACCCTCGAAGCGCGCGAAATCGTCGGCCGAGTCTGGCATCTCCCGGTCTGCTACGATCCGCGTTATGCCATCGACCTGGACGATGTCGCGCGGCGAACTGCGCTTTCAAGGCAGCAGGTGATCGAACGGCACAGCGGGCCGATCTATCATGTCTACATGCTCGGCTTTCTGCCGGGTCAGGCCTATATGGGCGAGATCGCCGCCGAATTGGCGCTTGACCGGCTGGAGATTCCGCGCACGAACATTCCCGCCGGCTCCCTCGCAATCGCGGGGAGGATGTCATGCGTGTTTCCACGCGAGACGCCTTGCGGCTGGCGCATAATCGGCCGCTGTCCCATACCGCTGTGGAATCCCGCGCAGGCAACCGCCCTGCTGGCGCCGGCGGACAAGGTGATGTTCGTACCGGTGTCGGCGCGCGAATATGAGAGTCTGGCCACCAGAGCGGCGCAAGGCGTTCTTCGACTGGAGCCGGTAAGCGAATTCGCCGGAGCCGTGGCATGAAACCGTCACTGCGGGTGCTGTCCCCGGGACTATCGACGACGGTGCAAGACCTCGGCCGCTTCGGTTTCCAGCGGCTGGGCGTGTCGGTCAGTGGCGCGCTCGATCCGGTTGCATTCGGCGCGGCAAATGCACTGGTCGGCAATCCGCGTAACACCGGAGCCCTGGAAGCGATCTATACCGGCCCGAGCCTGGCGACCGAAGCCGACTCGGCGCGTCTGGCCTTCGCCGGCGCCGACGCGGCGATCGAGATCCTGCCTGACGCCGAGGCAACAAGCGGCGAGATGATCGCGCCGGGGCGAAGCGTGCATTTGCGCCGCGGCCAGGTCGTCCGTATCGGCTCGATCAAGAACGGCGCCACGCTTTATGTGGCAGCGGAGGGCGGCTTCGACATTGCGCCGGTGCTCGGCAGCGTCGCCACCGACAGCCGCAGCAATATGGGCGGGTGGCACGGCCGGCCGCTGATCGAGGGCGATATCCTGCCGCTCCGCCGCGCCGCGGTCAGCGACCGCGAGGAATGCCAGCTCGAAGGCGTCAGGCTCGCGCCGCCCTCCCCGTTTCGGGCCGTACTCGGGCCCCAGAGCGACCACTTTTCCGATGCCGAGATCGAGCGTTTCTTCGCGGCCGACTATGTGGTGAGCGCCGGATCGAACCGCATGGGCATGCGGCTGCAAGGACCGCCGCTCCGGCACCGCCGCGGCTTCAATATCGTTTCCGACGCGATCGCCAACGGGGCGATACAGGTGCCGGGAAGCGGCCAGCCGATCGTGCTGTTGGCCGACCATCAGACCACGGGCGGCTATCCGAAAATCGCCAACGTCATCTCCGCCGATCTGCCGGCTCTCAGCCGGCTGCCGATCGGAGCGAAAATCCGCTTCGCGCCGGTCAGTCTCGAAGAGGCGACGGCGGCACGCCGCGAGTTCCACGCGGCGCTCAGCGAAATCGGCGAGAAGATCGTGCCGATAAAGCCGGCGCCGGCCGCCGTGGCGGCACGGCTCCTGGAATGCAATCTGATCAGCGGCGTTTGCGACGCCGCTGCGTGAGGCGGCAGGGAATGGACAAATGGCAGCGACGGTGAGCACCGCGATCGACCAGTCCGCCGCCGGCCGGGACAACCACGTCGTACGCGGCATCCTGTTCATGATCGGCGCGACCGTGATGTTTGCGATCTCGAACGCGTTGAGCAAATGGGTGGTCGCGATCTACCCGGTCGGCGAGGTGATGTTCTCACGTTCGCTGTTCTCGCTGATTGTTTGCTCGACCTTTATGCTGCCGGTCACCGGGCTGTCGGTATTCGCGACCAAGAGGGTGCGTGATCACCTGGCGCGCGGCCTGTCGCAGGCGATTTCGCAAACATTCACGGTTCTCGCCTTCAGCCTGATGCCGCTGGCCGGCGCCGTGGCGATCAACTTCTCGGCGCCGCTGTTCTCCGGGCTGATTTCCGTCCTCTTTCTCAAGGAGCGCGCCGGGGCGGCGCGGTGGGGCGCCCTGCTCGCCGGATTTGTCGGCGTTCTCATCGTCGTCAAGCCGGGCAGCGACTCGATCCAGCTAGGCGCGCTCTTTGCGCTGGCCAACGCGGTCATGTACGGCAGCGTCACGGTGGCGGTGCGCGGCATGAGCAAGACCGAATCGGCCAACACGCTGCTGATGTGGCAGATGGTGTGCCTCGCGGTGATGCACTCGTTTCTGCTCGTCTTCGGATTCAAGTGGCCGACGCCACAGCACGCCGCGCTTCTCATCTCCAGCGGGATCGCCAACGCCGCGGCACAGTATCTGTGGACCAGGGCGCTGCATGCCGCGCCGGCCACCGCGGTATCGCCGTTCTATTATTTCCTTCTGGTCTGGACGATGTTCATCGGCTTCTTCGTGTGGGGCGACGTGCCGACCGCAAGCCTGCTGATCGGGTCAGGCATCGTGGTGGCGTCCGGGCTGTTCTTGCTTTATCAGGAAGCCCACCGTGGGGCGGCGGCGGCATCGACCGTGAAGACGCCCGACGCCGTGGCCGTGCGGAACGTATAACCTCCCGGCCGCGGGATTTGGGCGCCGACAAGCGCGCAGCAAAGCGCCGTCAGGCGGCCTTGATTTTCCTGACCGCCTGTTGGGCGACGATTTCGGCGACCTCTTCGAAGCGAACCGGCTTGCCGAACAGATAGCCCTGCGCGCTGTCGCAACCCAGCGCCTTGAGAAAATCCTTTTGGATCTCGGTTTCTACGCCTTCCGCGGTCACCGTCATGCCCAGCGCACGGGCGATGCTGAGCACCGCCTGGATGATGGCGACCTGATCGCTGCGCGTGGCGATGTCGGTGACGAAACTGCGGTCGATCTTGATCTTGTCCAGCGGAAATTTCCGCAGGTAGCTCAGCGCGGAATAACCGGTTCCAAAATCATCAAGCGCGATACAGATGCCAAGCTGGCGAAGCCGGCGCAGCATCGTGAGGATCTGGTCGTTGTTCTCGAGGATCAAGTTCTCGGTGATTTCAAGCTCGAGGCGATGCGCCGCCAATCCGCTCGATACCAATGCGCGCTGCACGACCTCGACGAGATCGGGCGCCGCGAACTGCACCGGCGACAGATTGACGGCGAGATTGATGTGTTCGGGAAGTTGCGCGATCTTGCCGCACGCTTCGGTGAGCGCCCACTCGCCGAGACGCGTCATCAAGCCGGTATCTTCGGCGATGGGAATGAATTGCGAGGGCGGTATGAACCCCTTGGTACGATTGTTCCACCTGGCCAAGGCTTCGAAGCCGGTGATGCTGCCGTCATGCAAGTTGACGATCGGCTGATAGTGCAATTCAAGTTCGCTGTGCTCGAGCGCCTCCCGCAAGTCGGTCTCGATCTGCCGCCGGTTGGTCAGCTCTTTGGTCATCGACGCTTCATAGAAGTGATAGCCGTCGCGATTGCGCTCCTTGGCCGCGTAGAGCGCGAGATCGGCCGCCACGACCAGGTCGTCGGCGCTGGCGCCGTCGATCGGACTGACCGCGATCCCGATGCTGATCGTGGTGCGCACGCGGTAGCCGCCGAGTTCGAACGGCTCGCGGATGGTCTTGATGAGGCATTGCGCGAGATCGTCGAGCGCCGCTTTGGATTTGACGTATCGCGCTATGATGGCAAATTCGTCGCCGCCAAGGCGCGCCATCACGTCGGTCGAGCGCAACGAAGCGCGCAGCCGTTGCGTGGTTTCTTGCAGCAAAAGATCGCCGACGCGATGACCCAGCGTGTCATTGATGATCTTGAAACGATCCAGATCGAGAAACAGAACCGCGTAGTGGATCTCACCCGGCGTTTCCGCGTCTGAGCGGGTTGCCTGCAATTCGTCGAGCGCCGAACGGAAGCCGCGGCGGTTCAGCAGCCCGGTCAGCGAATCTTCCGAGGCCAGCCGCGCCATGCGTTCAAGCGTCTGTTCGAGTTGCCTAGATTTTTGCCGTGCTCCCGTCTCGGTACGGAAGATCAGCTCCATCGTCGCGAGAATGATGAGGGTCAGCAATCCAGCCGCAAAGCAATTCGTGCGGAGATCACTGTAGGAGCCGGACAGCACCTCGCTCTTGTCGAGGCTGACGCTGACCCATAGCGGCTGGCCCTTGACCTTGCGCAAGGCAATCAGACGGGTCTGCCCGGTCGAGCGATCGTCTTCCTCGAACACGCTGTTGAAGCGCGTCTGCATGCGGTTGAACAAGTCGGTGCCGCGGATGTCCTGACCCATTTGCAGGTCGGTGGACTGCCCTCCTGCCGATCGGACGATGCCGTCGCTGCCGATCAGCGCGATGGATCCCGAGGAAGCCAAATCGACCTTGTTATAGAAAGTCGTGAAGTGCTCCGGGTCGAGCGAGGCGACGACGACGCCGCCGAACGAGCCGTCCGCGTTCACGAACCGTCGTGACAGCTGCACCGACCATTTCTTGCTGACGCGGCCGATCAACGGTTTGCTGATGAACAGCCGGTCCTCTTTGCTGTTGACTTGCGCCCTGAAGTGCTCGCGATCGCTCAAATCGATCGGCGGCGCCGGCTGCGGTCCGGCGGTGGAAGCGCGCATGATGCCCGACGAATCGATAATCGCGACCTGGACCAGGATGTCGCTCGGCATTTCAGTGGCGTGCAGGATGGTATTGTAGTCTGCCGTGGCCTTGCGGGCCTCGATATTGCTCCGCAGGTAAAACAATATGTTGTCGAGCTCGTCGATCGAGCGAAGGACATTTTCCTCGAACACCATCGCGAAGCTCTGGCTGGTGCGCTCGGCGTCCTTAAGATCGCCGGTCACGTCCTGAGAGAATTTCAGGAACACGCCGCCCCAGAGCATGGCGATGATGACGAGCCCGAGAATCGCGGAGCTGCTACGCTCAGCGATCAGCTTCGGTAGCTGCAGCAAGTTTAGCTTCATTGACGGCCGCGGTATCGTGAGAAACCGGCGGTCAACTTAGAACATTGGTGTTTCAACTTACTTAGTGGGGCATGGAAATGCCTTCGAACATGGAAAGGAAAGCGTTAAGGCAAAGATGAATGGTGGCGAATGGCCGCCAGCCCGGCGATGCGAGGCGCTTCCGCGCCGCGGCGATAAAGTTGTTCTACAAGGAAACGACAACCTGGGCTTTTAGTCCTGCCCAAGCGCCGGCGCCGTCCCCGCGTGCCGGGCGACCCCGGCCGCGCAGTACGCCAATTACCGCCGACTTTTGCGGCGCGCGCGAACGCCGTTCTATGCGGTTCCGCGGCATGCTAGAGTTCGTTCCAGACAGGGAGGACGCCCATGAACCCGCACGTCAAACTCGCCGCCGTCAAACAGGCCGATATCTCTCCGGCCGAGTGGCAGGCCCGCCTTGATCTCGCCGCGACCTACCGGCTGATCGCGCATTATGGCTGGGGCGATGTCATCTACAACCATTCTTCGCTGCGGGTTCCCGGCGAGGAGCGCAATTTCCTGATCAAGCGCCACGAGCTGCTCTACACCGAAGTGACGGCGTCGAATCTGGTCAAGGTCAGCATGGATGACGACCTCGACGAATCCGCGGGCGTCAACCGGCCGGGCTTCACGCTGCACGGCGGCGTGCTGTCGGCCCGGCCCGACGTCAATTGCGCCGTCCACATCCACAGCAATATCGGCATGGCGATCTCCGGCCTCAGGCACGGACTGTGCATGGTGTCGCAGCCGGCAGTGCGTTTCTACAAGCGCGTCGGCTACCACGATTACGAGGGCATCACCGAAGATTTCGGCGAGCGCGCGCGCATCAACAAGGCGCTCGGCAAGAACCGCGCGCTGATCATGCGCAATCACGGACTGCTCACGGTGGGCAAGACGGCGCGCGAAGCCTTCGTGCTGATGAAGACGCTGGTCGAGGCGGCCGACATCCAGCTCAAGATGGAAGCCACCGGCGGCGAACTCGTCGAGATCCCCGCCGCAGTCTGCGAAAAGACCGCGGCCCAATTCGAGCATCACGATTCCGGCCGCGGCTCAGCCGATTGGCCGGCTTATTTGCGCATGCTCGATGCGGTGGATAGCGGCTGGCGGAATTAAGCGGTGCATCCGGCGATCCCCGCGGCGGCGCAGCCGATGCGCCGCCGCCATTTGGGCTGACAGTCCGTACAACAGGTAATCCGCGGCGCCATCAGGCTGCCGCGTTCATTTTGCCGGCGCGTATTTGCCGCCGGTCTGCTTGGTGTGCACGCCTTCGCCGCCGCTCTGCTTGTGCTGCAGCCGGGTGACGCGGGCCCAGGTGCGCTTGAGATCGTCGCGCACCGTGATGTGCAGCGTGCCGCAGCCCTCGCAGGTCAGCTCGATCTTGTCGCCGTCCATGAACGGATTGAGCCCGCGATGATTGGTGCCGGTCGCCAGAATATCGCCGGGCTCGAGCGCATGGATCGAAGTGACCCATTCGATGCAGCGCGGGATCTTGTGCGCCATGTCGTCGGTGTTGAAGTTCTGATAGACGACGCCGTTATTAGTGAGCTTGATCTGCAGCTTTTGCGGATCCCTGATCTCGTCGGCGGTGACGATATAGGGGCCGATCGGAGCGAAAGTGTCGCGCGATTTCATCTGATAGAAGACGTTGGTGGGCGGCACCACGCCGCGAGCCGAACCGTCGATGAAATTGGTGTAGCCGAACACGTAACCCATCGCGTCCGCCGCCTTGACGTGGGAAGCGCGCTTGCCGATCACGAGCGCGATCTCCGCCTCGCCTTCGAAAATGCTCGCCGCCATGTCGGGCAGCACCATGGTGTCGCCGTCGCCTATGACTGCGCTCGGCGATTTCATGAAGGCGTTGATCGGCGCCGGCTCCGGCAAGGTGCCGTCTTCCATATAGTTCACCGCCATGCAGATGATGTTCTCAGGCTTCGGCAGCGGCGAGCGGAATCTGACTTGCGCGAGCGGCTTGCCCTGACCCTTGGCGGCCGCGTCGGCGAGCTTGCCCTTGAGCGCGTCGAAACGCTCGATCACGCCGCGCATGACGTCCTGCGGGCCGAGCCGCGGAATGTCCTTCGCCACGTCGCTGACGTCGACGACCTTGTCGCCCGTGACCACGCCCAGTTTGAAGTCGTCAAAAAACGCCAGTTTCATGTCCGCTCCTTGGGAGTACACTCGATCGAACGTATCTTATCGCGAGCCTAGTGGGGCCCTTGGTTAGCCAGTTTGGCGGGCGAGGGAAAGTGGCTCGAGGTGGCTCAGACCCGATTTCCCGCGCTCCAGCTCCAGAAATCTCGACCCTCCTCGCGCAGGAAACGGGCGAGCACCATATTGTGCACCTCAGAGGCGCCGTCGACCAGACGTGCGGCGCGCGCCGCCCGGTAGATCCACTCCAGGATCGTATCCTTCGAGTAACCGCGGGCGCCGTTGAGCTGGATCGCGGTGTCGGCGGCCTCATGCAGCGTATCGGCAACGTGTACCTTGGCCATGGAGACCTCCTTGCGCGCACGGTCATCCTGGTCGAGCTTCCAAGCCGCGTGCATGGTGAGGAGGCGGCCGATCTGAATGCGCTGCGCCACCTGGCCAAGCTTGATCTGCACGCTTTCGCGGTCGGCGAGCTTGATGCCGAAGCCTTCGCGGTCGTTGACGTAAGCTTGAGCGATCTCCAGGCAGCGCTTGGCTTGGCCGAGCCAGCGCATGCAATGCGTGAGCCGCGCCGGGCCGAGCCTGATCTGCGTGCATTTGAGCCCGTCGCCGACGCCAAGCAGAATGTTTTCCTCGGCGACTTCGAGACCGTCGAATTCCAGTTCGCAATGCCCGCCGTGCTCCTCCGGTCCCATGATCTCGATGCGGCGGGTTATGCGCCAGCCCGGCTGGTCGCGGTGATAGAGAAACGCGGTCAAGCCGCGGCGCTTGTCGTCGGAGGTGCGGGCGATGACGATGAAATGCGCAGCCTCCGCCGCGCCGGTGATGAACCATTTGCGGCCGCGGATCACCCACTTGCCGCCTTTCTTCTCGGCAAAGGTGCGGATCATGGAAGGATCGGAGCCGCCGCCGGGGGCCGGCTCGGTCATGGCGAAGGACGATTTGACTTTGCCCTCGACCACCGGCCGCAACCACCACTCCTTTTGCGCCGGCGTGCCGGCGCGCGACAACAGATTCATATTGCCGTCGTCGGGCGCCGCGCAGTTGATCGACAGCGGCCCGAACAGCGAGCGGGCCGCCTCCTCATAGATCGCCGCCCAAGCGACGATCGGCAGCGCCATGCCGCCGAATTCCTTGGGCGATTGCGGCGCCCATAGCCCGGCTTTCCTTGCCTGCTCCTGGACCGGCGCCAGTCTGGCCAGCGGGATGTTCTCATGTTCGGAAAAATTTTCAGGATCGGATTCAAGCGGCAGCACGTGGGTATCGATGAAGCCGCGGGTGCGCGTTCGCAAATTTTCGATTTCGGGCGGAAGAGTGAAGTCCATGCCGGCGCCCCCAGTTGATCTTTGTCAAGGCGGGAATAGGTGCATCGCGCAAGGGTTATACAGAAGCCGAGGGTGGGGTGGAAATCCAAGGTGAAGGGCTATGAAACACATCGTATGGGCCATCGCCGGTGCTGCCACGCTGCTGTGTGCGCAGGTGCCGCCGAGCCACGCCGGTTACGGCGACGCGCCATGGTGCGCGGTGCTCAATCTCGGTCCCGGCGAAGTGTATTGGGATTGCCAATATCAGACCTTCGAAGCCTGCGTGCCGAACGTGGTTGCCGGCAATCGCGGCTTTTGCAATGTCAATCCGACCTATCGCGCGGCCGCCGCGCCGCCGGTCAAGCATCCGATCAGACGTGACGTGCGGCGCCACACGCCGAAACATTCACACTCGCGAGAGTGAGGCAGACGGACACGTCATTCGGAACATCTGGCGATGAGGCGGCGTTTTCCTCGGAAGGGGTGGTGTAATATGGTGCGAATTGCTTGCGTAATTGCCGGAGCGACCGCCTTCCTGCTTGCCGGAGTTCCGGCGAGCTACGCGTTGTCCGGTGACGCCCCGTGGTGTGCGGTGGTCGAGATCGGCTCCGGTGAAGTCGAATGGGACTGCCACTATCAAACGGTCGAGCAATGCGCGCCGAATGTGGTGGCCGGCAATCGCGGCTTTTGCAATCTCAATCCCTATTACGTGCCCCGTCCGGCTGCGCCACTCGCGCATGCCAGGCACTATCGGCAGCAACGCTGGCATCACAACTGACTTGCGCACGCGGGCGCTTGGCGATTTTCCCACAGTGATTGCCCGAATTCACGCATTGCTGCGCCAGAGTGACAATGCGAGAATGAGAGCCACCGACCGGCCGCGAGGGCTGGAATTCGATGCTCGATTCGTCGCACGGCGCACCGCCGCAATTTTCACTCGATGCCGACCAGATCGCGGCGCGCGACATGGCGCGCGCCTTTGCCGACGAGCATTTTGCGCCGCA
>Ga0335081_10000510_pt1 | contig 66246 bp, 61 predicted proteins | sample Lox_Sample_35_FD_206713 | JGI IMG/M metagenome (GOLD analysis project Ga0335081, IMG submission 206713) | Soil microbial communities from Loxahatchee National Wildlife Refuge, Florida, United States - Lox_Sample_3.5 | ecosystem: Environmental > Terrestrial > Soil > Wetlands | place: USA...
ATGCAATAGAACGAAAACTCAAAGCCATTTTCAAACAAGTCTTGGTTACCTCATTTGTGAGACGACGACTTTGAGCCTTCGGTTACCTTTTTAAATGAGCCGATACGTGTGTAATTCGTATCTTGTTCAAAGTAGGCGAATTAAGCCAGGGGAATATTTTCATGGACTCCATTTTTAAAATTATCAAGAATTCAAGTATTAATCAAATTAAATGATTAGAAAATTGATTTGTCAATCATAATATGTAAGTCAATTCATTGATAATTAATAAATAACGGTTATAGCTTAATCTATAAGATTAAGCATTAATGACACAGGCTGGATTTGGTCATAATTCACTTGTGAAGGCAGCTGTGCCCCGAACTCACGGCATATTCTGAGTCTATTCGAAATGTGAAACTGGTGTTGGGGGGATATGATTCGTGTAAGCACCTGTCCTTTTCCCGAAGCGATTTTATCCTCCGACACGATGTAAAAACAATCGCAAAAAAAGTTTTCGTGATCTAACTTGCATTGGGTTAAAAGATGTTTTGAGGCAAATTTTCTGATAGAAGTTTTTTTTCGGTCCTAAGGAACATCGTTTTAAAAATCTTCTTCGGATAAATATATGGAATGGATTTTTACAAACGGCGCGGCCGGTGTCTGCAACGGTTCAGCGGAACACCACCTTTGCATTTTTCCTAATATGCCCGCATTTCTGTTGCCTCAAATTAAAGAACTCTTTTATATTTAACAGACTTGTCTTCAATCCATCCTGGAAACAGATCAGTTTCTTTTTGTTCCCAGACAATGGTTTCAACCAATTGGAATTTTCTTTCGGAGGATGCATGAAGAAGTATGAAGCAAATGCTATCAGGAACGTATGCTTGCTTTCCCACGGCGGCGTGGGAAAGACATCGCTGCTCGAGGCTGCCTGCTACACGTCAAAGGGAACCAGCAAGCTCAATAAAGTCGCCAACGGTACCAGCATTTTCGATACACGGGCCGACGAAAAAGACCGTAAAATGACCATCAGCATGAAACTCGGGTTCTGCGAATGGAACAACGCCAAGATAAATTTCCTCGATACGCCGGGCTTTCTCGACCTCCAGGGCGATGCGAAAGCCGCCCTCAGGGTGGTTGAATCCGCAGTGATGCTCGTGAGCGCGCTTGACGGCGTGCAGGTGGGAACCGAGCTCATGTCCCGCTTCGTTGAAGAGGCCAAAATGCCGAAATTATTTTTTGTCAACGGTATGGACAAGGACAACGTCGATTTCGAGAAAACGCTCGCAAACCTCAAGGAGACCTACGGCACCGCCGTGGCGCCGCTCGCCATTCCCATGGGAAGCGGCGCGTCGTTCAAGGGCGTTGTAGACCTTGTCAATAAAGAAGCGTTCGAATATTCACGTGAAGGCAGCGGCGTAGGTAAAAAAATCGATATTCCGAAGGAATTGGCGGATGAAGTGGACACCCTCCGCTCCGCGCTCATGGAGTCGGTTGCGGAGACCGACGAGACGCTCATGAACAAGTATTTCGAAAAAGGCGAGCTCTCGCTCGATGAACTCAAGCAGGGACTCGCAAAGGGATTTCTGGAAGGTGCGGTGTTCCCGGTACTCAGCGGCAGCGCGACGCTCAACATGGGCACCGACGTGCTTCTCACCATGATTGTAAACCTCTGTCCGTCGCCGCTTTCCCGCAAGGAAGTCGAGGTGGTGGCCGGCCAGGAAAAAAAGACGATCCAGGTTTCCGAACCCCAGCCGATGTCCGCGTTTGTATTCAAGACGATTTCCGAGGAACACATCGGCGATTTCAACTGCATACGCGTTTTCAGCGGAAAGCTCACCTCGGGAAAAGACGTTCAGAACCTCACCCGCAGCTCTTCGGAGCGCATGAGCAACATATACTTCCTGCGCGGGCACGAACGTGTTGACACACCGGAAATAGGGTTCGGCGATATCGGGGCGCTCCTTAAAATGAAAGATACGCACACAAACGACACGCTCGCCGACAAGGGCGTCGGTTACGTGTTCCCTTCCATCAAATTTTCAGAACCGCTCGTCAACGTCGCCATATCCTCGAAGAACAAAGGTGACGAAGACAAGATCGGCCTTGGATTCGCGAAGCTGCGAGAAGAAGACCCCACGTTCATTTATAAATACCATGCCGATATCCGGCAGTCCGTGCTTTCCGCCATGGGCGACATTCATATCGACATCATCCTCGGCGCCCTTAAGAACAGGTACAAGGTCGAGGTCGAGAAAAAACAGCCGAAAATATCATACCGCGAAACCATAACGAAAACCGTTAAGTATGTCGAATACACCCACAAGAAACAGTCGGGCGGCGCGGGCCAGTATGCCAAGGTCGCCATCGATCTCGAACCGCTGCCGCGCGGTTCCGGATATGAATTCGTTGACAAAATCGTTGGCGGGGTGATCGATCAGTCATTCAGGCCGAGCGTTGACAAAGGCGTACACGCCAAACTAGAGGAGGGGATCCTTGCCGGATACCCGATCGTTGACGCGCGCGTATATCTCGTCGACGGCAAGACGCATCCGGTCGACTCCAAGGACATCGCTTTCCAGATCGCGGGCCGTGAGGTTTTCAAGCTGGCATTCGAACAGGCGGGCCCGATACTCTTGGAACCCATCGCGGACATGCGGATAACCGTGCCCGACGACTACACCGGTGACGTCATGGGAGACCTTTCTTCGCGCCGCGGCAAGATAGGCGGCATGGAACCTGAGGGAAAATTCCAGACCATCGTGGCAAAGGTGCCTGAGGCTGAAGTGCAGAATTATTCGCAGGCGCTCCGGGCGCTTTCACAGGGACGCGGGTATTTTTCAAAATCGTTTTCTCACTACGAACCCGTGCCTACCGAAGTGGCGCGAAAGATCATCGAAGCTTCGAAACAGACGGTGCAGGAAGTCAAGGAATAACGTTTTTGAAAATGTAAATAAAGGATATCCGTTGGGGGCGATTTCTGATCGCCCCCTGTGATTTTAACGTAAAGGGCCGTTTCCGGCGGGCTGGATCTCATGGCACGTTTAAAGACAATAGAATGGATTGACAATTGCGCACGCATCGTTGACCAGACCGCGCTGCCTTCAACCCTGATCTATAAAGATATAAAGACCATTGAGGAAATGTATGACGCAGTTAAAACCCTCCGCGTGAGGGGCGCGCCGGCTATCGGCGTAGCTGCCGCATTCGGTTTGTACCTTGGAATCCGGGGAATTCCGGACAGCACCTCAGAAAAAGAATTTACCGCTGAATTGAAAAAAAAGGCGGACTATCTGGTTTCGTCGCGTCCGACAGCGGTCAATCTGGCGTGGGCGATCAAACGGATGGTTGAGACCGCCCGATCTTCCGGATTGTCAATTTCCTCCAGGAAAAAAGCGCTTCTGGACGAAGCTCTCAAAATCCTTGAAGAAGACCGGCAGATGTGCCTCGCGATCGGCAAGAACGGGTACGATCTGATCAAGACATGCAAAGCCGTTCTTACCCATTGCAATGCCGGAGGTCTTGCGACCGCCGAATACGGCACCGCCCTCGCGCCCGTGTATGTGGCGCAGGAAAAGGGCAGACTTATCCACGTTTATGCTGACGAGACGCGACCGCTTCTGCAGGGATCGCGCATCACCGCGTTCGAACTCATGGCAGCCGACATTCCCGTCACCGTCATCTGCGATGACATGGCCGCGACGGTCATGGCGCGCGGACTGGTCGAAGCAGTACTCGTCGGTGCCGACCGGATCGCGGCAAATGGCGACACGGCAAATAAAATTGGTACTTACGGCGTCGCGCTGCTTGCCAAAGCGCACCATATTCCATTTTACGTCGCTGCGCCTTCGTCAACGTTCGACCTTTCGCTTGCCGACGGCAATGCCATTCCCATTGAAGAACGTCCGGCCCAGGAAATAATCAGCGGGTTCGGCAAGGAAACCGCGCCACGCAACGCCATGGTCTTTAATCCCGCCTTTGATGTTACCCCAAACAAGCTCATCACCGCGATCGTATCCGACAAGGGTGTTATGAAGCCCCCGTTTCAAAAAAATATAAAAAAAGTCTTGGCTTGATACATGCAAAATGGTATTGTCAAATGGTACAACGAGGGCCAGGGACGGGGAATAATCGTCTCCGTTGATAATCGAAAGGAGATACCGGTGACCCATTCCGGAATCGCGGGAGACGGGTTCAAGGTGCTGTTTGAGGGTCAGCGGGTAACCTTTGACATCATGGAAACCTCCCGCGGAACAACTGCCGTGAATGTGGAAATGTGCGGGGAGGAATAAAAGCATATCGGTTCAATGATTCGCGCGATGCTGATGAGTGTCGTTTTGTAAAAAAGCGGGTGCACCATTAACACGAATATTTCAGCTTCGTTGTTGGTACTTTGCGGCATTCTGTGCGCGACCGGCCAGACCCAGAAAAGTCCCGGCGATCCGCGGGAAAACGCCGTTCCCATCGTTTACTGCTTCCACAATAAAAACATCGACGTCACGGTTCTCGCCACCATCGGGTCAGCGCACGCGCGCAACCCGCGTTTCGGCTGGATCCACCTCGACTCGATACTTCATAAAAGCACGCCCGACCTTCTCCTGGTCCAGATACGGCCCGAACATTTCGACAAACAGGAATTCTTCGACGGTTCGCCGGAGATGGCCTACCTCGCGCATGCCGCGCAGAAGATGAAGATCGAATGCCGCGGGATCGACTGGTGGCGCGACGTGCAGCTTGCGAAATGGGACCTTGTGGGACCGGGAGAGCGCATGCAACATATCTACCCGAATATTAGGGCCGCACTTGCTTCCGGACATGCGCAGATGGTCATGATCGCCATCGACATGTCTCTCGTTGACTCGTTACGCAACAGACTCGTTGCCGATAGCCTCAAGGAATGGGACTGCCCGCAGGCACAGTTCAACGTATCGAAGTATCCCGACCTGCCAACGGAAACAATAGACTTTTTCAAGGACGGGGAGGTTTACCTGGCGTCGCAGCCCTCCGCGGGCGCCGACATGGTGCAGCAAAGGCTGAAGGAAATGCATGAGATTGTGAAGGGAAAGGGGTATGTGTTTAAGCGATAGCAGGATCAGTTTTTTATTCAGGATCAAAGGATTCCAAAATAGTTAATGGTTTGACAAATAGATGTTTCTGGAAAGGCTGTATATCATCGATATCGGTTTGTCAACTTTCATTACCGCAACAACCCATATCCCTTCCTGAATTTCCACATCGGCGTCCCCTTTGCGAAATGCGGCATCACGATTCCTTGCGCCACGGCATTTGAAACTGCAGGCTGGTCGATCGCCCGGTCCCAGACATCCTGCACCGAGTCAAAGGAGTAGATTCCCCACAGGGGAAACATGCCTTTTCCCCTTTTTGCGCTGCCGGCGTACGACGTCGCAGCGGTATAACCGGCTTCGAGCGCCTTGTTCCAGACGCGCCGGTTCCACTGTCCAAAAGGGAATGAAAGGCTGGTGACCGGCCTGCCTGTTATGTCTTCAAGGATTTTCTTGGATTGCGACAGTTCCGCGGATAGATCCGCGTCGCTGAGCAGGGTGAGGTTGGGGTGGGTCATGGTATGGCTGCCGATTTCATGTCCCAGCGATAAAATTTCTTTTACTTGTTCTTTTGTCAAATGAATCTGCGGGGGCAGCGTGTCCCACGTTGATGGCTTGCCGAGAAAACCTGCGACGGGAAAAACCGTCGCCTTCCAATTACGATTTTGCAATTGAGGGAGGGCAAAACGGTAAAAACTTTCAAAGCCGTCATCAAAGCACATGACAGCGGCCTTGGGGCGGTCAGGATCGGGACGCCGCAGCGCTTCGCCCAGCGTGACAAGGATAAAACCATTTCCGGCGAGCCTGTCGAGCAGAGCGGTAAATTTTTTTGGGGAATAGTAGGAGCAATGCGGTGCGCTTTTTTCGGAAATTGCATGCAGCAGAAGCCCGACAGGCATCGTTCTTTTTTTCTTTGCTCCGAAAAACACAAGGGCAAGGATCCCGGCGAGCAGGGGAGCAAGAAGAACAAGTAAAATAATGGTTGCGGCAGTCATACGGATTCAGGAGAAAAAAACGCTCGATACGGATAAAGAGATGGAAGGAAAAATCTTGCCGATTTCACTTGGAACGGTTGAAGAAACGGGAAAAAAGGCCTTTTTCATTTTTATGTTTCTGGAAGGCCGCGCCTTCCTTCGCCTTGTTTTTAAGGTAATTCATGGAGGTGAAATAGAGATATTCGGTGTTGCTGGGCGGAGGAATTTTCTTCATGGCCGCATTTCGTGAAAGACCGTTACCCTGATCCTGGCCGACAAGCACCTCTTCGGCGGCTTTTTCTGCAGGAATTCCTGCGGGCGCCTGCTCGGGAACTGCCGCGTATTGGATATGTTTGGTCTCGGGCGGCGGCGGAACGATGCGCCTGCTGTCATGCAGGCGGGGTTTCACCGGTTCGGGAGCAGGTGGATCCGCAACCGGGACGGCGGTCACGGCAGGGCCAGCAGGCTGCTGCTGATCGAAAAAGGAATCGAACCCCTGCTCCACATCGTCCTGGGAAAGAGATGGCATTGCAACGGGCCCTTGAAACAGGTTTTCCATGTTGCGGTTGATGGCCGCGAGCGCCTGTTGCAGCATGCCGGTGTGCCGTTCGATGCAGGCCGAAACCGCGGCGAGCGGTGTTGAACGGTCGAACACGGTAGCGATGATCGTATTGTCGTCGACCGTTGAAATGAGCAGGCTCTTTGACTTCCCGGTGTGGGTCATGGTGCCGAACTCGCGTTCGCCAATAAGCCCCGCGATCGCCTGCGTGGATGAAAAACTGCCCACGATAAGCGCCGCGAGCGCGGACATATCGAACATAGCGAGGGTTCCCTGGTTTGCGAGAAGGCGGGTATCCTTGTTGATCAGGAGCGCCGAAAGTAGCTTTGTCTCGCTTACAAGAGACTGCAGAATGGTGTTGAGCCGGTCGATGTCTTCCTTGTAAAGAATTACATCGCTCATTCGGGTTTTTCTTTATTGAAAAATTTCGAAAGGAACGTGTTCTGCGGTTTTGTTTTAGGGTTCACCGGTCGCTTGATTTTCTTCCGCTGACGGTCGGCGGGGTTGACAGACGTGAAATACATCGGCTGGTCTTCCTCCGACACCGCCTGTTCCTCGGGAACGTCCGCCTGCTGCTGTGGAGGATATTGCATTTCTTCGGTGGCCGGAGCGGCATAAACGTCGTAGCTTCCCTGCTGCGGCGCGGGAAACGCGCCCTGCTGCGGCTGTTGGGCCTGTTGGGGAGCCTGCGGACTTTGCAGCGAACGGAGGCGCCGCTGCTTTTCCTCGATTTCCCTCTGGTATTTCTCAATTTCGAGGTCGAGTTCTGTTTTGTCAACAGCCGGCGGCGATTGCTGTTGCACCGCCTTAGCGGGCGGCGGTTCAAACGACGGCGCTGCCGGTTGCCCCATGGGTTCAAGGTTGATGGCGCCGTAATCGGAATAATCGTTGCGGAACTGTTCATCCTGCACTGGCTGAGGACGAGGCTGCGGTGGGGGAGCGGCCGGCGCACGGACCGGTGGCTGCTGAAACCGTGGCGCCTGTTGCGGCGGTGCCGGGAAAGCATTCTCGGCATATTGCGGCTGCTGCCGCTGCGGCGGTGGAGGCGGAGCAGCAACCGGTCTCGCCTGCTGGGGCTGCGGCCGCTGCGGCGGAGGCGCGTAAAAGGGATCGGCTGCGGCGGGCCTTGGCGTCGATGCCGCCGCCTGCTGCTGCATGGGCCTGGGTGCGGCTTCCTGCGGTTGACCGAATGAAGGTCTCGAATATTTTTTGTTGAGATTGTCAATGACTATCTTGCCGATAATTTTAAGCGACTCAAAGACGCCTTTTCCCTGATTGGCAATCGCTTCGTTCCACGGATAACCGAATTTATTGATTGATTTGTCAAGTGCCGCAACAGGCATGGCGTTCGGCAGGTCCCTTTTGTTGTATTGAACAACTATCGGAATGCTTCCCTGTTTGATCCCATATTCCGCCAGGTTGTCGTGGAGGTTCTGGAAACTCTCAAGATTTTCCTGCATTTTATCTTGAGCGCTGTCAACGACAAATACAACACCGTCCACGCCGCGGAGAACAAGTTTGCGGGTTGCGTTGTAATACACCTGGCCGGGAACGGTGTAGAGCTGGAATTTTGTCGAAAAACCTTTGATTTTTCCCAAATCGAGCGGGAGAAAATCGAAGAACAGCGTTCTATCGGTCTCGGTGGCAAGTGAAACCATATCACTTCGATAATCAATGGGGATCTTTCTATGGATAACCTGCAGGTTGGTGGTTTTGCCGCTCAAGCCAGGTCCGTAAAAGACGATCTTGACGCTGATTTCCCTTATCGCATAATTAATTGACGCCATTTAAGGTTCCCTTTGTTAGGACAATAAACCACAGCAAAGCCCCCGTGGCAATCTTGACAAGAGCCGCGGTAGGCAACGAAGCCATAAGTATTAATAAAATATAGTTCTGTATGAAAGAATATGCAAGCAAAGTTCGGGAAAGCTCCCAGAATAAATGAGGCTATTTATTAGGAGTACTCGGAAGGCGGGCCGTTTTGTGCGAATACAGGTCCCGTTCGGTGATCAAGCCTTCTGAAACAAGTGTTTTTATCTTAGGAGGCGGTGATCCTTGCAACGTATGATATTGAAGAGCGGCGATCCGGATTTTTTGTGACGCTTGCGACGCCGGCAAATCCGCCATCGCCTGTTGGCGCTCTGCAACGGCTTTGCGGAGCAATACTGCATTTTCGATGTATGAAAAGGCGAAAATGGCGAGCAGCCATCCGAGAATTGCTATCAGCGAAACTGTCGCCGCGGCAAATTCGGCCGCCGGCTTTCGAACCGGTTCCAATCCGGGCGCCTTTGCATGAGCCCGTTTTACCGCAAGCGGGGCAATGGACGAGTTTTGCCACAATCCGAACAGGGTTTCATACACGCGGTAGGGAAGGAAGATGGACTTTTCACAAATCAATGAAACCTTCGCGGTGCCATTGACAAACGAAAGAATATATGCCGAGGGATCGGCAAGAGGCGCCAGTGCTGCCGAAGGGGCAACTTTCTGCGCGGGAGTGAAAACCGTGTCCGGCTTGATATGCTGCCGTATCCGCTTCCACTCGTCGGTCCGCCGCATTGCTTCCATGGTGATGGCATCCACAGGAAAAGTGACGCCGGCGACAATGTATTCATGGATGCTTTCGAGGGTGTCGAACCGGTAATTGCCGTCTTCCCAGAGAAAAAGACTGCATGCCAAGTCTTCTATGCCCATTTGCGCAAAGGCCACGAGTTCCTCCTGCGTCATATATTTCCTGTTGATGAGCTCCTGCGAAAAAAGCCGCATTTCGCCCTGGCACACGGTCAATAATTCATTGACTTCATCATCGGAGTACCGTTTGACGGCTTTGAGATACCTTGACAGAAGTGTTTGCAGGTTTTGATCACTGTTGCCGGCCGCGACCACGGCGCCCTGCGAAAAGATGACAAACGCCTCCCGGCCTTCATGCGAAAGAATGAGTTGACCGGTTTTTGCGTCGCGCGAAATCAATTGAAAGATTTCCGCAAGTTCGAATTCGCGGAGGCTGCCCCTGAGTGCCATGTCATTCACCCCGTTTTGTTAGTTCTCTAAATCCCTTCACAAGGCCCTGGCCAAAGAAGAATATGTTGTAAACAGCAAGAACCAGATATGCCTGCGCTATAAGTCCTTGTACGGTCCATGTAGGAAAATTGAACGTTGCGCGGAACAGGGCAATATACGTCGCATAGATGATGGAGGTGGTTGCGACAAGCGACAGCGACTGATAGAGGGGTGCACCGCGGTAGACTAGGCCAGAACCGGGAAAAAACATGTTGAGAAAAATCGCCGTAAAAGTTCGAAAACGCACCGTTCGGGACTGGATTTTGGACATGATGCGCTGCCTGATTTGTTCGTTGCGGATCTGCTGGGTCGCGTTGAAACAGGTCTTGCATATGACACCGCGTTTGCATTTCCGGCAGACAATGGACTGGCAGAGTTTGCAGGCGGTCACTTTTTTCACCACCGCTTTCGACCACACCAGGGAATCCATCATTAGGAGAATGGCCAGCAGCCCGAGTGACAGAAGACCGTAGAGCGGAAGGGAAAAGCCGAAAAACATGCCACCGAAACGTTGGCTGGCGGTGTTCCACGTCCCGCAATATTCGGGAAAAATGTTGCTCCAGAAGTACATCGGGGAAAAATCCGGTGCCATAAGCTGCCGCAGAGGAGGCCAATCCTTTGAAAAACATTCATCGTTTTTCTTGATGAACGCGTTGACATAGCCCGGATTGAGTTTCGTTGCCTGGGTGATATATTCCATGCCTTTTGCGGTTTCCATGGTGTTGAAATAATATTGCCCCAGGTTGAAAAATGCGGGCTCATATGACGGATAAAGCGAGATGCATTCCTGGTAGGCGCCGCGTGCTCCGGCGAGGTCGCCGCCGTAAAACAGGGTATTCCCGGTTGCCACCAGCACCGCGGGATTGTTGCGAAACAGCCGTTGCGCGATCTGAAGATGGGGAGCCGCTGCGGACGGGTCGCCTTTTTTTAGGGAATAAAGCGCCGATGCAGTATGAATAAGATAGTCAGCGTTGTTGCTGATTGTTCGCGCGCGAATGCATGAGTCAAGTTGGTGATAATATCCTTCGTCAAGGGCTTTCTTGTACAACATCACCGATCCGCCGGGAGAAAGCACCTGATCGAACATGTCTCCCAATTTAACGCTGAGGGGAAACAGAAGAAAAAGCACGAGCGCAATCATCGCGAGGGGCTTATCCTTGCTATCACAAAAACGCCAAATGATGAAAAAGAAACACCAAATAAAGGCAAGCTGGCCTAAAAAAGCGATTGAAGCGAAAACAAGAAGAGCCAGGAATAATTTCGCCTTGGGCGCAAAAACATCGGGAAGGCGTTCTGAAGGAAGATGGAGCGCCCAGGAAAAATATTTCGGGCCCAGGCCGAGCAGAATGCCCGCCATGGCAATGAAAAGAAAGGTAAAGAACCATGCGCAGATGTTTTTGACGAGCCCGAGCTGGATTTTCCAGGATGACGAGATATCGTCGACGATGTCCTGAAGCCGGGGCAATACCTTTGTCAAGGAAAGGACGCCGGCAGATTGGACGGCCTGAAGGTGGATCAGGATGTCGTCCTTGTCGAACCAGGAAGCCCATGAATTGTACAATTCCCCGGTTTCACCCAGACCCTTGCCGGACATTTTTACGGCTTTGTAAAGTAACTGCTGGGTAATGACGGGTGCGGCCTGTGCGCCGCTGGCAAGAAAGATCTGTTCCAATTTTTTAATGCATTTTTCCTGCCAATCCCGGAGGCCGCACCTTTCAAACTCCACGGAAAGGACCCACATACGGCCCGGGTATTTTTCGGCGGAGGCAATGGCCTTGGTGAAATACGAGACGGCGTCCGCATCATCGTGCACGTCTCCTGAGTTTGACAAACCCTTGAGAAAGTAAGGCCACGGTGTTGTGGTGTCAGGCGAAAGTGGCACCGCAGGACTATGGTAGCCCGGCTCCATTTTGGAAAACTCGGTGGACCGTATGCCTGCCTGCAGATACATGATATCTCGCGACTCCAGCGCAAGGGCTATCTCCGATTCCCAGAAAATGGGCTGAGCAGCCGAACCAAGCGCCAAAGAACATATAAATCCCAGCACCATAACGGGCATAGTGTGTGCTAAGTGGGAATCTCTATTGTTGCGACTTATGTTCATATGGCGATTGGATTCCGCGGGCTGATAGATACGAACTATAATAATAATTAATATAAATTCTACATACGTGGTATTAAAAAAAGCAATTCTATTTATCGGGAAAACAAATTATTAAGGTCCTACGCCTTAAATAGCCAAACCCTGAGTAAAAAGTGGAGGAGTTGCAAAGAGAAAGGGATTATTCCTCAAGACTAACCAGGTCCTGATAGGTTTCACGCCTTCGAATGACGGAATAGTGGGAACCGTCAACAAGGATCTCGCAGGGCCGAGGCCGCGAATTGTAGTTGGACGCCATGGAAAAAGAATAGGCTCCGGCGCTGCGTATCGCGATGAGAGAACCCTTTTCCAGCTTGTCAATAGTACGGGCTTTTGCAAAAAAATCAGACGATTCGCACACCGGGCCGACGATGTCGGCAACCGATTGCGGGGCGTCTTTATACTGCACCACCGGGACGATGGCATGGTAGGCGTCATAGAACGGCGGCCGGATAAGGTCGTTCATCCCGGCATCGCATATGTAAAACAATTTGCTGCGCGCCTGCTTTACGTAGATGACGGTGGCCATGAGAACGCCGGAATTTCCCACGATAAAACGGCCGGGCTCGACGATGAAATTGCAGGCGAGTTTTGCTGCATACGGCGCAAGGAGGCCGGCGAACTGGATGGGGGTAAACGGCGTTTCACGGTTGTAAACGATGCCGAACCCGCCGCCGATGTCAATGGTATGGAGATTGATTCCGAGGCCGTGCAATTGCGTGAAAATGTCGCCGAGCACGTCGAGCGCCTGCCGGTAGGGTTCGAGGGAAAGAATGGGCGAACCGAGGTGCACGTCAATGCCCACGGGGTTGAGGTGCGGCAATGAGTTCATTCTTTTATAGAGGTCAACAGCCTGCTGGGCAGGGATGCCGAATTTGTTTTCCTTTTTTGCCGTTGTGGTATGATGGTGCGTGTTTGCGTCAATGTCCGGATTGATGCGGAGCGAAACGGGAGCAATGACATCAAGCGAATGAGCGATGTCCGAAAGAGAATACAGTTCTTCCTCAGACTCCACGTTGAATATGGCAATGCCGCTTTTTAAGGCATACCTTATTTCCTCAGCGGTTTTTCCAACGCCAGAGTAAACGATTTTTTCCGGAGGAATCCCGGCCTTAAGGGCGCGGAAGAGTTCGCCGCCCGAAACGATGTCGGCGCCGAGGCCTTTTTGCGCCATGAGGCGGAGAATGGAGAGGTTTGAATTTGATTTGACGGAAAAACATATTTGGACATCAAGCGATTCAAAAGCGCCCAATAAAAGCTCGATAGAATTAATGATGCTTGCCTTGCTGTACACATACGCAGGAGTGCCGAATTCGCGGGCAAGCGCGGACAGCGGCACACTCTCGCAGTATAATTCTTCGCCCACGAGGTGAAAATTAACCATTGTACTTCCTCAGCAAAACCACATAAGGCGGGAAAAACGCCACTAACCGGTTTTTAACCCTTAAGCTTGTTCACATGGATATAAAGCCTGGATTTTTTGTTTGCGGCGTTGTTTTTGTGGATCAATCCGCTGCCGGCGCATTTGTCGATGAACGACACCGCGAGCCTGAGCTTTTCCTGGGCGGCCTTCTTGTCCTTTGACTCGAGGACATGACGTATGACCGTGCGGAGCGTAGACCAGTCGCTGCGGTTTTTAAGATTGGCTTTTTTGCTTTTGCGGACATGTTTTTCGCACGCTTTGTGTTGAGGCATTGATACTCCTTACGACCGAAAACCGGTGAAAAAGAAATGAAGATTAACTATTGGAAATTTCTCAAAATATATTCATCCATTAACCATTGTCAAATACTGCAATGGGCTCTTTTTGCCGGCGCAGCAGGATATCAAATAAATTATGGGTACCCACTTCTACAGTATTAAAGGTATTTTAAAAACCAAATGCAATAATACCGAGTGTCCTGGTTCAACGGTAGTCACGGAAAACACCTATCAATTTCTCCTTGTAAACGAACTATGGCGGCAGAAAGAACAAGTAACGGAAAAGAATTCACATTCCTGGAGTTATGCGGCGCAATCCATCTGCATACAAAATTCTCGGACGGTGGCGTGGATTTTCCCGTCATGATAGAAACCGCCAAGGCGGTCGGCCTCAATTACATCGTCGTAACAGACCATGTTTCGCTCAAGGGAAGGGATGCCGGGTTTGAAGGCTTTTCAGATGATCTGTTCGTCTGCGTGGGGTATGAACACAACGATGCCGCGAACATCAACCATTATCTGGCTCTTGGCAGCAATTCAGTGGTCACTTACACGAATGATGCGCAGGGATACATCAACAAAATCAAAGAAACGGGAGGAATAGGGTTCATTGCCCATCCAATCGAGAAGCGCCACTATTTTAAAAAATATCCTCCTTATCCCTGGATTGAATGGAACGCAACCGGTTTTGACGGCATCGAGCTGTGGAACCAGATGTCGGATTGGCTCGAAAACCTGAGGAGCTGGCTTCATTTCTTCCGTTTGTTCTATCCGCGCCGTTTTCTCCTTGAGGCGCCTCGGGAACTTCTCGGACGCTGGGACGCCTTGAACCGCAACCGGTTCGTGAGCGGCATCGGCGGCGTGGATGCCCATTCCATGAAAGTTCGGCTCGGCATTTTCCTTTTTACCATTTTTCCGATTAAAGTGGAGCTGAAAGGAATACGGACGCATCTGTATTTCAGCCGTCCTTTACCGAAAGGCGATGCTGCAGCTGCAAAGGCGATGCTCCTTGACGCTCTAAAAAACGGGAGAGGTTTTATCAGCAATTACAGAAGGGGAGATGCCAGAGGCGCCGAAATCTATCTCGTGGATAAAAACGGACATGCCGTGATGCCTGGCAGTCCCACCGCCGATATTTGCCTGCCGGCAATGCTCAAGGTAAATCTGCCGGAACCCGCGCTGGTGAAACTGGTCGCCAACGGCGAGTATATTGACAAAAGAAAAGGATGGCAGGTTGAATTTCCAATTTCTTCGCGTAGAGTTTTCAGGATAGAAGTTTATAAAGGAAAACATGCCTGGATCTATTCGAACCCTTTTCCCGTCGGACCGTATCCACTCTAAAACCGCTGTCGCGGTACGTCAAGGTGCGATGATAGAAAGACTCGGATGAAGCCATCCTTTTTATGCCGGGTTGCCGACGCCGTATTTCTTGCCCGGCCGCTTTTGTTGATTCCAGTCTGGGGATACTGCGCCTTCGGATATGTTGCGGGCCTCTCCGACGTGCACGGCTTCCATCTTTCAGCCGCCTGGAAAACACCATTTTCCACCGCCGCCTGGATGCTGGTCTTCTCTTGCTCGGTGGGCGCGGTGTATGCGGTGAACCAAATCGCCGACCGGCACGTCGATGCCGTGAATGCCGGTTTTCCAATGTTGGCAAAAGGGAATATTCCGTTGCCGCTCGCGGGGGTAACGGCGTTCCTCCTCGCCGCCGCGGCGGTGCTGATTCCCCTTGCCGCATACCCCGCAGTATCTCTCTTTTCGGCAGCGGCGCTTGCGGTAGGTTTTCTCTACTGTGTCAAACCGTTCTATTTCTCCGGACGTGCCGGTCTGGATTTTATTACCAACGCCGCAGGCTATGGCTTCATCGCGTTCGGTGTCGGCTGGCTTTTGTCCGGGGCCGCACCGGGCCCGGCTTTTTTCATCTCATCATCACCGTATTTTCTCCTGATGTGCGCCGGTTCCATCAGCTCGACGCTCCCGGACATCGACGGAGACCGAGCGTACGGGAAAAATACCACCGCCGTGACCATCGGGCTCCGCAAAGCACATGTTCTTGCCTCGATGTTTATCGCCGCGGGACTCACGGTCTCGCTTCTGCTTAATGATTGGGTGGCGCTCACGTGCTCACTGTGCGCCGTTCCGCTCTATGGAGCCTATCTTGTCCGTAAAACCGCGGGCCTGATGGAAGCAACGTACAAAATCGGCGGATTGATTATGATGCTCATTGCCGCCGTGGTTTTTCCCTATCTGGTTGCCGGAGCCCTTTTGTCGCTTGTCGCCACCATAGCATATTTCAGATTGAGGTTTCATGTCTGGTATCCTTCACTTGTCCCCGCGGCTCATAAATAAAAAGCACGCAGGGCTGATTTTGCTTTTCTTTGGCTGGGGCTGCGTCCCCTGTGCCGGTCTTTCACTTCCCCCTGCGGTCAGGCAGGCGGCTTCCTTGGCAATAGAGAAAATGATCGCCAGTGATTACAACGGCGCGATCCTGTTTTGCGATTCAGTGACCAAAACCGATCCGGAAAATCCGCTGTGGCCGATGCTGCGCCTTTCAGCGGTCGGCCTGCACGACCTGGACCTAGACAGCGCCACGGATTCGTTGAATTTTTCTGAGGGATACAAAAAGACGGAAGCTTCGATATTTAATTTTGAGAAAAAATTCGGCGTTTCTTCGTTCAGCTATACCATCAACGGCTTTTCAAAAGCCATCGCCGCGGCATACTTTTTATGGAGAAAAAAATATTTCACCGGACTCGATGTGGGGTTCTCGGCCCTGTCGGCATTGAAGGAAGCCAAACGGCTCGACCATACAAATACAGACGTGGATTTTATCCTCGGATTTTATACCTATGCGCGGGCCGACCTCAAGAAGAATTTCTGGTGGGCATTTTTCTGGTATTCGGGTGAAAAAATGGACGGCATTAAAAGCATTAAAACGTGCAGCAGAAACGCGCAGTTTGTCGGTTTGGCGGCAACGCTGCTTCTCGCGGAATTGTATTACCGTGAGAACTATATTTTCGAATCCGATGCAATCACCAAGGGCCTTTTGGCGGAACATCCGGAAAGCCGGCTCACCTGGTGGACGTGCGCGAAACGCGGTGAGGCCACCCGGTCATTCGCCGAGGCGGCTGGCTATTATACGAAACTCGCCGATGCGTATGATGGAATACACTGCGCCAGGAGGAACGCGTTGGCGACGCGCGTCAGCGCGGCGCTCATGTATTTTACCGCGGGCGACACGGTGCAGGCAAGAAACGCCTGCGAGAAAATCCTTTCCCGGAAAATGGAACAATGCGATGGCCTTTGTAAAAAGGCCCGCAGTGATGCGGAAAAACTGCTGGCACAAATGCGCAGCCCCCGTTAATGTTTGGCACCGTCATGATTGAAGTGAATCTGGAAAAATGTGATGAATGCGCCACCTGCATCGGCGTGTGTCCGGTTGACGCCATCATGCTTGACAAAAGCATTGCCGTTGACCGAGCGAGGTGCGTTGCGTGCGGCAACTGTGTTGCGGTCTGCCCGGTGGGAGCGTTGTCCCTTCAAATTGCTTCCGACAAGACCACTTCCGATGCGCAAAGGAAGCACCGATGAGCATTCCGCGCAAATTCGAGATCGCGGTCATCGGCGGGGGGCCGGCCGGGATCGTCGCCGCCCTGCATGCCGCGCAGGGCGGAAGAAAAGTGTGCCTTATTGACAGAAAGAAAATCCCCGGGTATCCCGTGCGCTGCGGCGAGGCCATAGGCCTCAAAGGATTCACGCAGAGCGTCAGCCTCAAACCGGGATGGATAAAAAGCGCAATCAAATACATGAAACTCGTTTCGCCCTGCGGTATAAGCGTGACGGTCCCCAACAGCTACGAGGGGTATGTTGTTGACAGGGAGAAAATGGAAACGGACATGACGGCCGATGCCGTGGCGGCGGGCGCGGAATTCTTTCCCGGCACGTCCATTCTGTCAATCGCGCAGATTAATGGCGGATATGAATGCAAGGGCAGCGCCGGTTCGTTTTCCGCGCAATGCGTGATTCTCGCAGAGGGAATTGAATCCCGGCTCGGCCGTTCCCTCGGATGGTCAACCAATCTTTCGCTCGGCGACGTTCATTCATGCGCCTTTGCAAGGGTTGCCCATAACGACATTGAACCCGAAGCCTGCGTTTTCTATCTGGGAAGTTCGCACGCGCCGGGCGGGTATGTGTGGGTGTTCCACCGGGGCGGGAACACGGCGAATGTGGGCCTGGGCGTTTTGGGGTCAAGGTGTAAAGGCGGAATGCCGCGTGAATTGCTTTTAAAATTCATCAATGAAAGATTTCCGGGCGCCGCCGTCTCCGACCTGCACTGCGCCGGCGTTCCCATGGGAAAATGGAAGAAACCTCTGGTAAGAAACGGCGTCATGCTTGTCGGCGACGCAGCGCGCATGATGAATTGCGTGAGCGGCGCCGGCATCGGCTACGCCCTTTTTTCTGGCAAGGCGGCGGGAACCGTTGCCGCGCAGTCTTTTATCGGCGGCGCCTGCAAATACGAACGCCTCAAAACCTATCAAAAGCAATGGGCCTCTTTTTACGGCAAGCAGCAGTTGCGCTCGTTTTCGCTTAAGGAGGTCATGGTGACCTTCAAAGATGATTTTCTTGATGATGTCGCCCGGTCGATCACAAAAGATCCGGACGGGAAAATGGACATCCTTTCCATTTTCATAAAAGCCTTTTCAAAACGCCCCTTGTTGCTGCTTAAGGTGATCAGGCTTCTGCGTTAACCGTCATGTGCCTTTGGCTGCGCCCTGCATTTATAATTCCGACCATCAACCGGAGCGCATTGAAAAAATTCGTCTTCCCTTTTTTTTCTTAAAGTACCATCAAAGACAATAAACTATTTTTCACAGATTGTTTTTCAAGTTGCCGCCGCCGATTTTTGAACGCAAGGGGAGCGATGATGTCGCAGGACATGCTGAAACGGACGGCCGATACTATTCGTATACTGTCGGCCGCCATGGTGGAAAAAGCCGCTTCGGGCCATCCGGGCGGCGCAATGGGTGGCGCCGATTTCATCGCCGTCCTTTTTTCCGAATTCCTGTGTTTCGATCCCGACGACATGACCTGGCCCAACAGGGACAGGTTTTTCCTCGATCCCGGACACATGTCTCCCATGCTGTATTCAACGCTCATGCTCTTGGGAAAATACACCGTTGATGATATTAAAAATTTCCGCCAGTGGGGGAGCGTGACGCCGGGGCATCCCGAACGCGATGTGATGCGCGGGGTTGAAAACACTTCAGGTCCGCTCGGCGAAGGCCATTCCATGGCGCTCGGCGCTGCAATCGCTGAACGTTTTTTTGCCGCGCGCTTCGGCGAGTGGCTTTCCCATAAAACCTACGCCTACCTTTCCGACGGCGGAATCCAGGAAGACATTGCGTCCGGCGTGGGGCGGCTTGCGGGCCACCTCGGCTTGTCCAACCTCATCATGTTCTACGACTCAAACTCGGTGCAGCTTTCCACGCCCACTTCCCAGGTGACAAGCGAAGATACGGCGAAAAAGTATGAATCCTGGGGCTGGCATGTCGATACCATCAACGGCAACAGCATCGCCGAGATCCTCCGGGCGCTCGCGCGCGCAAACGCAGAAACCGAAAAACCCACGCTTATCATCGGCAAAACCACCATGGGCCTGGGCGCGCTTAATGACAAAGGAGAATGTTTTGAAGGCAAGGTGGAGATGCACGGCATGCCGCTTTCCAAGGCCGGCGCCTCGGTCGAAAAAACGATACGCAACCTCGGCGGAAATCCGCAGGACCCGTTCGCGGTGTTTCCGGCGGTAAAGGACTTTTTTGAAAAGGTTCTCGCGCAGAAGCGGAAAGCGGCAAAAGAAAAAAAAGCCATCCAGGCGAAATGGGAAAAAGAAAATCCGGCGTTGGCGGAAAAATTCAAGAATTTTATTTCAGGAAAAGTCCCCGCCATTGACTACGGCGCCATCGAACAGAAGAGCGGAGCGCCGACGCGGGTCGCATCGGGAAAGATCCTTTCTGTATTTGCGCAGAAGGTGGAAAACATGATCGTCTCCTCGGCCGACCTGTGCAACAGCGACAATACCGAGGGGTTTCTCAAGGGCGGTTCGAGGGTTTTTACAAAAGGCGATTTCGGCGGCGGCTTTTTGCAAATAGGCGTGGCCGAACATGCCATGGCGGGCATCATGAACGGCATCGCGCTGCACGGCGGCATCGTTCCGGTGTGCGGCACCTTTTTCGTTTTCTCTGATTTCATGAAGCCCTCGATACGTCTTGCGGCGCTCATGAAACTGCCGGTAAAATATGTCTGGTCGCACGATTCATTCCGCGTGGGCGAAGACGGGCCCACGCACCAGCCCGTTGAACATGAGATGCAGATCCGGCTCCTGGAGAGAATGGCAACATCCGACGGAAAGAGGAGCATGCTCGTGCTGCGGCCGGCGGACAGCGCCGAAACAACCGTGGCGTGGAAACTCGCCATGGAAAACACGCAGTCACCCACCGCGCTGCTGCTGTCGCGGCAGGTGATGCCGGAACTGCCTGTTTTCAAAGGACCGTCGCGCTATCACGATGCCTGCAATGCGGCGCGGGGAGCTTATATCGTGTTCGAAACAGGTTCCAAGCCAAACCTTATTTGCATCGCGAATGGCTCTGAAGTTTCAACGCTTATCAATGCCGCACAAAAATTATCGGCATCCCGCGGCATCGGCCTGCGCGTGGTGTCGGTAATCTCGGACGGTTTGTTCCGCGAACAGCCCGAATCGTACCGCCGCCAACTGATCCCGCTGGGCCTTCCGGTGTTCGGAATCACCGCAGGTCTTTCGTGCTCGTTCATGGAAATCGCCGGCGTTTTCGGAAAAGTGCACGGGCTCGACCGGTTCGGCGCATCGGCGCCGTTTGGCGTTCTTGAAGAAAAATTCGGCTTCACCGCCGACAGCGTTGTGAAAAAAATGGAACTTTTTCTCGACGAACATAAAAAAAACGTTGCAGCGCTTTCCGGGGTGATATCCGCGTGATTGCGGAGACGACGAGGCAGGGGAGGCATTCCCATGAAAATCGGAGTGGTAAGTGACACGCACCGCAACGTGGAGTATTTGAACAACGTTGTTGACTGGCTTTTGGCTCGGCACAAGATCGCCATGCTCTATCACCTCGGCGACGATTACGACGACGTGAAAAGCCTCGAGGACAGATACCTTGACATCGTGCAAGTGCCCGGCATTTACGATGACCGCTACACCAACGGTTCCCTCCCAAAAAAGCTCATGGAAAACGTTCTCGGACTCCGCATCCTCCTAGTCCATTCCATGGAAAAAGACGTGACGCCCGACGATAAGATGATGTGCGACATCATCCTTCACGGCCACACGCATCATCAGGGCATAACCCTCGAGGACGGGCTTCTGTGCCTCAACCCGGGGCACCTCAAGGGCCCCAAGGACAAAAACCTGCCGCCGACCTTCGGGCTTCTTGACATCCAGGACAAAACCCTTCACGCAAGAATATTCGGGCTCGATTTCAAGCCCGTGACGACCATGGACCTTTTCAGGTCGGAAAACAGGTTGTTTAAGGGTTGACGATATCATTTTTTGATGTCCCGGACTTTATGCAAACTTCATTTCTCAGCACAACCGTAATCGTATTCGGGCTCTCCATCCTCGTCCTTTTGGTCTGTTACCGGCTTCGTATTCCGACTATCGTTGGATTTCTTCTCACCGGCATGCTTGCCGGTCCCGTTGTCGGGAACCGCAGCGAGGTCGAGACCCTTGCGCAAATCGGAATCGTGCTGCTGTTGTTCAGCATCGGCATAGAATTCTCGCTTAAAAATCTTGTTCAGATCAAAAATATCGTTCTTATCGGCGGCCCCTTGCAGGTGCTGACCACCATTGTCGCGGTTTATGCTGCGTCGCTGTGGCTCCACCTTTCCCCGGCGCAGGCTCTGTTTATGGGATTTCTGCTTTCCCTGAGCAGCACCGCCATTGTCCTTAAGAGATTTCAAGAAAAGGGGGAAGTGGAAAGCCCGCACGGCAAAACCAGCCTCGGCATCCTTATTTTCCAGGACCTCATTGTTGTTCCCATGATGCTGCTCGTTCCCATTTTGTCGGGAAAGTCCGGTGCCTTAGGCCCCTCGCTGCTGCTGCTGCTGGTGAAAATCATCGGTATTGTCGCCTTCATGTATGCCTGCATCAAATGGATCGTGCCCAAGGTGCTTTTCTGGATCGCCAAGACCAGGAGCAGCGAACTGTTTCTTCTCAGCGTCATCGTGATATGTTTTTCCATTGCCTGGCTCACGTCAAGCGCGGGCCTGTCCATCGCTTTAGGCGCTTTTCTCGCCGGACTGATTTTATCTGAATCCGAATACAGCTACCAGGCGCTCGGTTCGATCCTACCGTTCCGCGACGTGTTCACCAGCGTATTTTTCATTTCCATCGGCATGCTGTTCGATATTGCCTTTTTCATCCACCATCCGGTGCCTATTATCCTTCTCGCCGCGGGCGTTCTTCTCCTTAAGGTGGTGATTGCTTCCCTCATTCCCGCCTTGCTCGGGTTTCCCCTGCGGACCATGGTGCTTGCCGGGCTTTCGCTGGGGCAGGTAGGGGAGTTTTCCTTCATTCTAGCGGTGTCGGGCATGGAATCCGGCCTTCTCGACGGCAATACCTACCAGGTATTTCTCGGTGTTTCCATTTTGACAATGGCGGCTACACCGTTTGTGATGGGACTCGGCGATTGGATTTCCGACCTACTTCACAAAATGCCATTTCCCCGGCGCATCCTTTCGGGCCTCGATGCCGCCGATGCAATACAGAGCCAGGCGTTTACCGACAAACTCAACGACCATCTCATCATCATCGGGTTCGGCGTCAACGGCCGCAACGTCGCTCGGGCAGCAAAAGCCGCGGGCATTCCCTATGTGATCACCGAAATGAACCCCGAGACCGTGCGCAAGGAGAAAGCGGCGGGCGAGCCTATTTTTTACGGCGACTGCACGCAGGAGGCGGTGCTCGCGCATGTCAAGGTGCGCCGGGCGCGGGTCGTGGCGATCGGCATCCCCGACCCTGTGGCGACGCGGCGCGTGGTGGAAAACGCACGCAAGTTGAATCCCTCGGTACACATCATTGCGCGTACGCGATTTTTCCAGGAAACCAAACCGCTCTACGACCTGGGCGCCAGCGAGGTGATTCCTGAAGAATTCGAGACCTCGGTGGAAATCTTCACCCGCGTGCTCATGAAGTACCTTGTTCCGCGCTACGAAATAGAGCAGTTCATAGCCGAAGTACGCTCCGACGGCTATCAGATGTTCAGGAGCATTTCAAAACAAAAGACCTCGTTTCCCGACCTCAAGTTCGCGCTTCCGGACGTCGAGATGAACATGGTCTGGGTGGGGGAAGGCTCTTTTCCGGCGGGAAAAACAATCGCGCAACTCAACCTGCGCCAGCGTTTCGGCGTCACGCTCCTCGCGGTGCGCAGGGAAACGGAGATTTTCTCCAATCCGGAAAGTTCGCTTGAGATCTGTGCGGGTGATATTTTGGTTTTTCTGGGAAAGCCGGCGGATAACGTGAGGTTTGCGGATGAAGTGCGGGCGGGGAAAAAATTATGATTTCATCTGATTATGATTCCATCGACCTAATGTAATAGAATGATTCTCCCCATAATCTTGCTCACCGGAATAAAATAAATATGAGCCCCATTGCCGTCCTTCCAGTCCCGTGAATCCTCCGACTCGTCCCGGTTGTCTCCCATAACAAACACCATGTCTTTTGGAATCTCCAGCGGCCCTAGATTGTCCCCGACCAGAATTACCGTGTCCCGCGAATGGTATGCAAATGGCTCTTTTGTTTTTACATCGTTGATGAAGACTTCTTTTTTTTTGATCTCAATCGTGTCGCCCTCAATTGCAATGACCCGTTTTACGAGACTATGCCCCTTTAATACCGGGGAGGGAAATGCGATGATGTCATTTCTTCTAGGCTTGCCGAACCAATAGGCGGTTTTATTCAACAGATATCTGACGCCTAAGTTCACGGTCGGCTGCATCGAACCGGAGGTCACCTGTATAATGTCAACGATAAAGGCGCGTAAAACCAGCGCCACAGCAACACCAAACAGCACCACGGACAGGAAACGTTTCCCCGAAAGGGCGTCATTTTTTTTAAAGCGCCGGGGGAAATAGGCCTTTTTCTTTTGCATTATTCCCGTATCCCGTTTACAAATGATTCTTTGACCGTTTCCCAGTATTTTTCCATTGATTTTGCCCTTTGCACTTTTTTCAGCATTTCTTCGTTTTTAATGAACGAAAATGAAAGGTAACACCATAGCTGCTTGAGCCTGCCGAGAAGGGAAATTTCATCGCACCCGCTTTGCTGGTATCCGCGAACAAGGTCTTCGTGAAAACGGTAGAGGCGTTCCTTGAAATGTGTTGAAGGAATTCCTTTTATCGCCTCTTGCAATCCAGGGTCCATTAATATTCCTCTTCCTATCATAAAGCTGCTTACAGACGCGAAACGCGTTGAAATCATTTTAAACGAATTCACGTCAACAATATCTCCATTGTAAATCACCGGATGTTTTGAAGGAGCGAGGCATTCTTCGAACGCATCGAGATCGACGCTTCCGCCGTACATCTGTTTTGCCGTGCGCGGATGGATGATGATTTCCTCAAGAGGATATTTGTTTAATATCGGTATGACGTCGAAAATCTCATCGGGACGTTCTTTTCCAAGCCTGGTTTTCACCGAAATCCGGCATTTGACATTTGGTATTACCTTATCAAGGAAGGACTCAATCATTTCGGGATACGGCAGAAGCCCCGCCCCGCGTTTTTTGTTCACCACCATGGGATAGGGGCAGCCGAGGTTCCAGCCGACAACCGGGTATTTCATGGCAAACAGCTGGTTTGCCAGAACAATGAATTCCTCCGCGTCTTTTCCGATGAGCTGCGGAACGGTGTTTTTAAGCTTGTTGTACTTGGGAAGCACATCGCGCAGATGTGAATCGCGAACGGATCTTCCCTTGACAGTCGTGATGAACGGGCAATACCATCCGTCAATGCCCTGAAAATTGCGGGCCAGCGTGTTCCGGAAAACGAAGTCCGTATGGCCGAGGATGGGAGCCAGCAAAATTTTCATGGGATCACTGCGGCGGGGCGACCTTTTTGAACCCGAAAAAATAGGCGATATAAGTTGCAGCCAACAGCAGAAGCCAGTCTACCGGGCCGATAACGGCCTGGAGGAACGCGCCAAACATTGGGAAATCCATGCGCGACATTATGGTGAGAAAGCTGATGCTTTTGACCCGGGAAAAAATAAGGGCCGCGGTGATAAAATTACCGGCAAGCCACGTAAAAAAAACAATGCCGCCGCCGATGATCCCGAAAACCGGCGAAACGCCTTTTCCGAAATACTGGATCGCAAACCCGATCCCGAAGGACGAGGCCATGGCAATCCAGCCGAGTTTGTATCCGGTGAATTTTACCGCAAATCCCCAAATGACGAGCGCAACGATTGCCGCTCCAATACCTGCGGCGGTTCCTAAAAGGATGTTCTCTCTTTTTTTCAAATACTGCCAGTGTTTTGAGAAGTCGCGCGGATCGACTTCAAAGCTCTGCTCTGAATCGCTGTTAATCAACTCGTCTTTTTCTTCTTCGGGCACGGTCTGGTGTCTCCTGATGATAACCAATCATGCGTGCAATCAAAATAGATGCTTGGAAATTACAAGTCAATCCAATATACTCACCAAATATCCTTGATTATTTTACCGAAACATAGCACGGACTTGTGGCGGCAAAGGTGCTTGCTCCATCTTCTTTCAAACAGGATATTTCCGCCCGTAAATAGCCCCTCTTTGTAACGGAAGCAAGAGGAAATTGATCTATAATTTTATAATTATCCTTGTATCTTTTTGAGAAAATAATACGTTCCGAACGCGCTCCGACTTCTCCATAGTAAACAAACAGATTGTCTGGCTTTCCAAATTCATAACTACTTAGTATTACGACGGTTGCGCCGTCTGCTGAAACTATTTTCTCGGCATTACTGATTAAACCGCGATCCGTGGATTCAGAAGAAGAAATACCAATGAACGGTCCGCTCGTTACAAATGTTTCGCCCGCTTTTATTGCCGATAAAACATCTGATTGCGAAGATACCTTTCGGTATAGGCCGGTCCTCGCAAAAGCCAGATGCCGGAAAAAATTCTCGGAAATTGCCACAAACGGCGTGCCGATGCATCGATACCTGTTGAAATCGCCATGCGAATCATTACCGGCGACAATCGGCAACTTTCTCCCCTTAAGTAATTCATTTGTCCATAATTTTTTTGATTCAAGCCATGAATGATTGAAACCGTTGTTCACGGCCTGCACCGCATCCAATTCGAGTGCCATATCGCTTTGGAGCCACATGCCACGGTTTAGAAGAAGCCGTTGGAAAAAACCGAATTTTGACCCCGGATGCGCCGCGATTGCAAGGCCGGCCTGAGAATGGACCGATTGTATTGCTTTTTCCAATTTCAAAGTGTCCGGCGCATTCCTTCGAGCGCCGTCGGCGGAACCCGGAATAATTTTATTTAACCCAAGCCCGCAAAGGTGCACCGCCCTGTTCCTGGAATTATAACTGGAGATTTCTTCCCCGAGGATCGAGATCGTCTTATGAGGTTTTGACATTACTGAAAGAAGCGCCCGCCAACGGGAATAGGATTTGTCAAGTTCCAGATAATTTTCCAAGGAACAGGCAAGATCGTAGGAATGGTCGGTTATGGCGATAAAATCAAGGCCGCAAGCGTCCGCGGCCAGATCGATCACGCTTACCGGCGGCCCGAATTCAACGTGGCTCTGGGAGAACTGTGAATGAATATGAAGGTCGCCATAGGAACAAGAGCCGTGGGCGGGAAAATCCTCATCCGCGATAAAACAGGTAAAAGGCAGTTGAGAGGACGAGAAAAAATTATCATTAAGGACTTCAATAGTCCTGCCGCGGCACGCAAGCGTTGCCTTGCAGTTTATGAAAATCCTTCCTTGAGGAAGCCGCCCGCGGGCTATCGTAAAAATAAATATGGTCGCCTGGCTTTCAAGTTCGTGTTTGACAATACAGAATCTGGGCGAAGGAAAGTTGAACAATACTGGCGGTTTTTCCCTTTGTGAAACAGTCACCTTTACGTCTTTGACTTCCGCCGGGAACAGATGGACGTCGTTGACCATAAGCATGATGGGGAGGTCTTTTTGCAGAGCACAGCGGCAAGGCACGTCAAATACTACCTCGGGTTGTCTTTTAAAAAGCAGGCTTGGGAAAAACGGAAAGAAACGGAAATGCGTTTCGGCGTAGAGAAACAACGGGGGAATCGTCACGGGAACGGGAAGCATCCTGTATTTTAATATAGTATGCTCCGGGGTTCGTCAGGACTCAAAAAGACCATGGCGCGCAAGAAAAAACATCCATGAAAACAACGGATTTTGATTATTCATTGCCTTCAGGCCTGATTGCCCAATATCCCTGCGTAAAACGCGACGGATGCCGATTGCTCTGTCTTGATGGCAAAAGCGGGGCAATCTCACACCGGACTTTTAAGGAATTGCCCGGACTGCTTTCACCGGCAGACCGTCTTGTTTTCAACGATACCAAAGTCATGCATGCGCGCCTTTTCTGTAAAAAAGCATCAGGCGGAAGAGTTGAATTACTGTTGACTGGTCCGTCCGTAGGTGATCACTGGAATGCGCTGGTTAGGCCCGGCAGGGGATGCAAGGCGGGTGTAAAATTATATCTGGAAAAAAACTCTTCTGTAGGCATTGAAATAACGGTGGTAAATCCGGACGGGACAAGAGGGGTGACTTTTGTTTCTGGCAGTTCCGTGAAGTCCTGGCCCGCAGTGATTAAAAAATACGGCGTCATGGCGCTTCCGCATTATATCCGCAGACCCGCGGACGCGAAAGACGATGAAACCTATCAAACCATATACGCAAAACATGAGGGTGCCATTGCTTCGCCCACCGCAGGGCTTCATTTTACCCCCGGAATTATGGGAGCTCTTGAAGAACGAGGCATCGGCATATCATACTTGACGCTCCATGTTGGAATAGGAACCTTTAAGCCGGTGACCGTTGTAGATCCAAAAGACCATGTCATGCATGAAGAGTCGTATGAATTGACAGATGAGACTGCGGCCCAAATAATGCAAACACGTTCAAAAGGCGGACGGATAATTGCGGTGGGCACGACCTCGGTGCGCGTTCTCGAGCATTGCGCAGGGGAAGGCGGCTGCATAAAACCTTCTGCGGGAAAAACATCCCTTATGATACTGCCGGGATACAAGTTCCGGGCAATCGACGGCATTGTCACCAATTTCCATGTGCCAAAATCAACCCTGCTTATGCTGGTAAGCGCGTTTGCCGGTCGCGAGGTCGTGCTAGAGGCCTACCGCCAGGCAGTTGCCGAACGGTACCGTTTTTTCAGTTATGGCGACGCCATGCTCATCCTGTAACGAGTCTTACAAGAAATAATTTACTGAGCGAAAATTCATGTATTGACAAATACTCTGCCGCCAGTTATCTTTATACCAGAAGAGACATGGAAGCCCGTATGATTTTATGCATGCGGGCTTCATTTTTTAATCTGCAATAGGCCCTGACTGCTCGTAATTGGGCAATCTTTCTCATCGTATCTTTTTCACACAGCATCATTGATTTGAAAGGAAAAAGGCCATGAGCCACGGTATAATTTCCAAAACGCCAGACAGTATTCAATGGCAGGATTACCGGGCCGCGAACACCGGCATGGTTGTTTTTTACTCCTCGGACCCGGTTTCTGAAATCCCGATACGGGAAATCCCCGATGATATAGATTCACCCGAACTGCCCGATCCGAACTACGAGACCGGAACCTATGGTTATTACGGATGCATGCGCACAAAAATCCGCGGCGCATTTGCCAAAAGCAAACTCAGGTACCTTTTTTTCCTCACCAAGTACGCCGGTGCAAAGGAAGGATTCAAGGACAAGATGCTCGTCACCGGATATTTCCGCATCGCTAAGACCGCCGACGTGCAGAAGCTGCACCGCCGGTATCTCGACGAGTATTCCTGCTTGGATTCCGATACCTGCATTGCGCTCCGCGCCGACGAGGTTCATTTTGTTTCAATCGGTGACGCGTTTGAGGTTTCACCCGACCAACTGAAGGCGTGGGGATTTAACGCAAAGGTTTCAAAGCAACTCAGGATCATCTTGAGCGCCGAGAACACGGCAAGCCTTCTTGATCTGCTGAAATCAAAACCCGACCAGCGCGCCGCGTACGTTGCAGAAACCAAGCGCCTGTCACCCCATGATGAAGAGGAAGTTTTGGAAGATGACGAGGCGGAACTGGCAGGGGGCGAAACTGTTTTAGAAAAAGCTTCCACCGTTGAGATCGAAATGCCGCAGGCTTCTCAAACACAAGACACGACTGCTGATGAAACCGTTATCGTGGTGCAAGAAGGCGCACAACCCGCAGAACAGCCCCGGCAGGAAGCCGTGACCGAGGCATCGCCCGTGGAAGAAAACCCAATGGAGAAGACTGCGCCTCCGCCGCAACAGGAAGCCGCTCCGGGGCAGGAACCGGCTCCTCAATAAATATTTTACTGACGGATAAAGCGGTAAACGCCGGAAAATGTATTCTCCGGCGTTATTGTTTTTAAATCGCTGTTCCATACTGATTATCATGATTGAGAAAATACGCGACCGGATCAATAAGGCAATCCTGGAAAAAGTTTTTCCGGGCTGCGTCATAGGCTACACATCACCTTATTCGGAGCAAATCGTTGCGTCGTTTGGCAGGCACACCTATGCCCCCTCATCGCCTGCAATGGAAAGGGATTCAATTTTCGATGTCGCCTCAGTCACCAAGGCGATACCCACCGCATGCCTGGCCATCCAACTCGTTGACAAGGGAAAGCTTCACCTTGATGACAAACTGGTCGATTATATTCCCGAATTCAACAATTCGAGCAGGGAGAAAGTGAAAATACGCCATCTGCTCACGCAAACGCTCAACTATAATTTCCGGCTTTCGGCTCTCAAAGACAAAGGCCCGGACGGAATTTTAAATGCCATATTCAACACGGAGTTTCCAACCGAACCGGGTTCCACTTTTTTTTATACAAACGCCACGAGCATCCTGCTGGGGATGGTTGTTGAAAAAGTCACCAAGGAATGTCTCGCCGTCACCGCGCAAAAGGAATTTTTCGGACCGCTCGGAATGTCGAGCACGTCGTTTTTTCCAGAGCAGTTTTCACGGCAAACCATCGTACCGACGGAAATCGACACTTGGCGCGGCAGGTTGATCCACGGCGAAATCCACGATGAAAGCGCGTTCGTATTGCGGCAGAAAATGGTCGCCGGCTCCGCAGGCCTGTTTTCCACCGCGTCGGACCTTATGCGGTTTTTAAACATGCTTTTAAACGATGGGGTGTGGCAGGGCAGAAGATATTTTTCAGGACGCAGTATTTTGCAGATGCAGAGCAACCAGATACAAGAACTCGGCCTGTGCGCCGGACTCGGATGGGAACTGAACCAGAAACGCTACATGGGGAATTTTTGTTCAAGCAGGACCATTGGAAAAACGGGATTTACCGGCTGCGTATGCATGTGCGATATACCGAAACAAACGGCAATGGTATTTTTATCCAATTACGTATTTCCTGCAAGAAAGCCCGACATGCAGGCGATAGACAACGTGCGAAGAAGTATAGCGGATATCATTTTTGCAACGGAATAACCCAAAGTCACTAGGAGAAATTCGGATGCCAACAAAAGCTTTCAAGAGCAATATCACCTGCATCGGCGCCGGTTACGTGGGCGGCCCCACCATGGCGGTCATCGCGGCAAAATGCCCTGACATCAAGGTCACCGTCGTTGACGTCAATGCCGAGCGCATTGCTGCTTGGGAAAGCAACAACCTGCCCATTTACGAGCCCGGTCTGATCGATGTGGTGAAAAAGGCCAGGGGAAAAAACCTTTTTTTTTCCACCGACATCGACGAGGCCATCAAATCCGCTGAAATAATCTTTGTTTCCGTGAACACGCCGACCAAAACGTTCGGCGACGGAGCCGGCAAAGCGGCTGATCTCCAGTATTGGGAAAAAACCGCGCGCAACATCGTGAAAGCATCACAGTCGGATAAAATCATCGTGGAGAAAAGCACGCTTCCGGTGCGCACCGCGCATGCGATGGAACGCATTCTTAACGCCAACGACAAGAGCATCCATTTTGAAGTCGCGTCGAACCCGGAGTTTCTTGCAGAAGGAAGCGCCGTGGACGACCTTCTTTCACCCGACCGCGTGCTCATCGGAACTCACGAGACGAAAACCGGTCTCGCGGCTCGAAAGGAGCTTGTGGACATTTACGCGCATTGGGTGGACAGGAAAAACATCATTACGAGCAATGTGTGGAGCGCCGAGCTTTCCAAACTCGTCGCAAACGCGTTTCTGGCGCAGCGCATTTCCTCGATCAACAGCATTTCCGCGCTGTGCGAAAAAACCGAGGCCGATGTTTCGGAGGTCGCGTTTGCCATCGGAAAAGACAGCCGCATCGGCGACAAATTTCTCAAGGCAAGCGTCGGGTTCGGTGGATCGTGCTTTAAAAAGGATATTCTCAACCTGGTGTATCTGTGCGAGCATTACGGTCTTTCCGACGTGGCGCATTACTGGGAGAATGTCATCAAGATCAACGATTACCAGATGACCCGTTTCGTGAGAACCATGATCCATGCCATGTTCAACACCATTGCCAAAAAGCGCATCGTGATTCTCGGGTTCGCCTTCAAGGCCGATACAGGAGACACCCGCGAATCGCCCGCGATCTATGTAGCCAAGAAAGTGCTGGCGGAGCAGGCGCATGTGATCATCAGCGACCCCAAGGCGATTGGAAACGCGAAAATTGACCTTGCGGAATACAAGGATAAGATCGAATACGAAAAAAATCCTTATAAGGCGGCCAGAGGCGCGCACGCCATCGCGGTATGCACCGAATGGCAGGAATACCGCTTACTCGACTATAAAAAAATATTCTCGCTCATGGAAAAGCCGGCCTTTATTTTTGACGGTCGGAACATCCTGGATCACCAGAAGCTGTTTGATATCGGGTTCAATGTATTTCCGATAGGAAAGCGGCCGCTCTCTCACTATTAAAAACCACCGTCCTTAAAAATCACAAAGAAAAAGCAGCCGGAGATTAGCCCGGCTGCCTTTCAGATTTCACTCAAGATAAAAAATCACCACTTGCCTGTCTTGACCGCCTTTGCTTTAGGCAGGTTTTTAAGGTCGGCCTCTGCGGCTTCGATGTTCTTTTGGGGAAGTTCAAAGTCGGTGAGTTTCCCCTCCATGAACTTAGAGTAGCCCGCGAGGTCCATGTGGCCGTGACCGCTCAGGTTGAAGAGGATGACCTTTTCCTTTCCTTCCTCCTTGGCCTTGAGCGCTTCCTGGATGACCGCGGCGACGGCATGGCTTGTTTCCGGTGCGATAATCATGCCCTCGGTGCCTGCCCACTTCAGCGCGGCCTTGAAACATTCGGTCTGGTGGATCGCCCGTGGCTTCACAAGCCCTTCGACGATCGCCTGGGATACGAGCGGCGCCATGCCGTGGTAGCGGAGCCCGCCGGCATGAATGGGTTCCGGGATGAAGTTATGCCCCAGGGTATGCATGGGAAGAAGCGGCGTCATCCCCGCGGAATCCCCGAAATCGTAGGTGAAAATGCCGCGTGTCATGGACGGACACGAGGCTGGTTCCACTGGAACGATGTCAATGTTGGCGCCTGCGATCTTGTCCGCGACAAAAGGGAATGCGATACCGCCGAAGTTGCTCCCGCCGCCGGCGCATGCAATGACAATGTCGGGTTTCTTTACGCCGATCTTGGCAAGCTGCTTCTTGGCCTCGAGACCGATGATGGTCTGGTGCAGCAGCACATGGTTAAGCACGCTTCCCAGCGAATATTTTGTGGTTCCCGATTTGTCGGTGACCGCCGCCTCCACGGCTTCGCTGATAGCAATGCCGAGGCTCCCCGGAGTATTAGGGTCCTTTTTAAGGAAGTTTCTTCCCGCCTCGGTTTCGGTGCTAGGACTGGCGACGCATTTTCCGCCCCATGTTTCCATCATGATCTTTCTGAAAGGTTTCTGTTCAAAGCTGATACGCACCATGAAAACCTTACATTTGAGCCCCAGTAGCGCGCATGAAAACGCAAGAGCGCTGCCCCACTGTCCCGCACCGGTTTCCGTCGTGATGGTTTTTGTTCCGAATTGTTTATTATACCACACCTGCGGAATGGCTGTATTGGGTTTGTGGCTGCCGGCTGGAGAAACGCTTTCGTCCTTGTAATAGATTTTTGCGGGCGTTCCCAGGGCTTTTTCGAGGTACACCGCGCGCCTGAGCGGGGAGGGGCGCCAACGGTAGAGGATTTCAATGATTTCTTCCGGAATATTGATCCAGCGCTCCTGGCTCACCTCCTGCTCAATCAGGTTCATGGGAAACACGGCTCCGAGCGCTTCGGGGCTGAGCGGTTTGCCGTCCGGTCCGAGCGGCGGTTGCAGGGGAGTAGGAAGGTCCGCTGCCAGGTTGTACCACTGGCGCGGTATTTCGTCTTCGCTTAAAAAAACTTTGACCGGTGTTTTTAAAGGCATAAAGTCTCCTTTTAAATTTAATTGGGTATCCATAGGGAAGAACAAAGTAATAAAATACTAAAATGGAGCATAATGTCAACAAAATCAGTTCAGCATTAAAATTTCAGCGCTTTGCTATGATGGTATAAGGCGCATTGATAGTTCGGTGGGATTATAGTTATTTTGTTGTAGTAAAATTATGAACATCGCATTTAAACAGGGATTTTTAAGCAATCGGGGAATGAGGTCGTGCGTTCTCTGCCTGCTCATGCTTGCATTTTATTCATTTGCCGCTCCCGAAAAAAAAATCCTACTGGTTGCAAGCGGTGAAACGCATGCTATGCTTGAAGCCTGCAACTGCCCCGACGATCCGGGCGGCGGTTTTGCCAAACGCGCGTCACTTGTTACCATGCTGCGCGACTCAAACGATGTGATACTTGTTGATGCTGGCGGTTTTGGGGGCGGTGGTTTATACGATTCTTATACCAAGGGAAGGCAAGGCGATTCTCTCCGGACTTTGGCGGCAATACGGGCCATGGGATATATCAAATATGACGCCGTTTGCATCGGCGACGACGACCTGCAATACGGAGGACAATGGCTAGCAAAACAGGCGGCTTATTCCGGGGTGCCGCTCGTTTCTGCAAATTGCTACATGCAAAACGGCCGCTTGCTTGCTGCGTCGTATATCATTGTCAAAAAAGGAAAATATTCAATAGGAGTCACTGCAGTGACAACGCCGGAAAAGCTCCTAGCAATCGATGATTCCATAATTGTCAAACCTCCCATTCCTGCGATACGGGCCATTTGGAAAGAACTCAAGGGAAAATCAGATATCCAGATCATCCTTGCTCATCTTGGTGAAACGGAAAGCCGCATGTTGCTCGATACATTTCCTGACTGCGACCTTGTCGTAAACGGTCACCGGAAAAGCTCAACGGAGGAATTCATCACGGCGCAGGGTCAGGTGATGCTGCAGTTCGGGTTTCAGGGCAAGGCGCTTTCGTATGCGGAAATCGTGGAGGACAATAAAGGGGCGGGGGTCGGCAGGACCGGCTGGTTCGATGTCGGCCCCAATATTCCTGATGATCCGGTTGTTTCAAAGCTTGTCGCGCTTCCCGGGGAAAATAAATCTTTGCAGACAAAGACCGTTTTGGATTTGTATATCATGTCACAATGTCAATTCGGGTGCGCGGCGCTCAAAGAATTTTCCGACTTCCTTCCTCTGTTCCCTGCGGTAGAATGGCATTTGTGGTTCATTGGGACTGCGCACATGGACAGCACCCTGACCTCTTTGCATGGACAAGCGGAAATCGATGATGAACTGCTTTGGCTGTCGGTACAGGCTTTGTACCCTGAAAAATGGCAGGAATTTCTCAAACGACGTGCATCAATACCGCAGGATCAGACCGAGTCGGTGATCCGCGGCATGGGACTTAACCTTTCCAAGCTGAAAGGTTGGATAGCCAAAAAGGGCCATGCTGAACTCGCCATGCATTATACCCGTTCGATGCGCATGGGCATCAACGCCTCGCCGACCCTGCTTGTCAACAACATGCCATTTTCACAGGAAATAACCAAAAACCGGATTGCAAAACTTGTATGCGGAACAGCCGGGACGAAAACCGCGTATTGCGATTCGCTTCCCGAATGTTTCAGCGATGCGGACTGCCGGAAAATCGGCAAGGTGGGGAAATGCGTTGAGAAAAAAGGAAACAAGGCCGTTTGCGAATTCCATGATGCCCTTCGTTTCACACTAACCGTCGTCGTGTCGGATTCTTCGTTGTTTCATCCAGAAAACGGCGTGATGGCCGGAATTATGAATGATTTTCCCGGCGTCATTATTGACACTGTCCGGGCTTCATCCGAAAAGGGAAAAAAGATTCTTTCTGAATATTCACCGGCATTTTTGCCTCTTTTTATCTTTGACAAGGATATAACGAATGCGCCGAATTATCCTTCTATTGAATCAGGGCTGACTATTGTGAAAGACAAGCTTTTATTTAAGCCAGGAATGGTAAAACCGTCATATTTTTACAAAAGAAAATTAATGCCGAAATCCTTCGTGCTTTATGTTGATCCTGTTTTCCCAGGCGCAAAAGATGCGATAAAGGCGCTGCTGCACGAATCGCGGGCCGGTCAAAACATGCGAATTATGCCTCTTGTCTATCCAGCGTCCGATACCGTCGGATCGCCTGCCGAACAGGCGCTGCGGCAGGAAGAGGCGCTCCGGTGGCTTGTCATTATGGAAAAATACCCGGATAAATATAATGGGTATTTAGATTTTTTTGCTGACCGAAAAAGCCTCTCGTACTGGTTCACCGATTGCGGCAAACTTAAAATCTCCGTGGATGAACTGGTTAAGCAGGTTGAGGCAAACACTTCTAGATTGTCAGTTGATCAAAAGGAAATCGAAGGATTCGGCATGAGGGAAGCGGTCGAAGCCCTTGTTAACAACAGGGAAGTGGTAGCGGTAAAGAACCAAAAGGAACTGGCGGATATTATTAATAAAGTGGCGAGGTGATTCTTCCCTAAAATACGAAATCACTTTCGCGTGGCAGGGACAGGTCTTTCTTACTTTCAAATTCATATTCGCGGTTTCCGCCGAACACGATGACTTTTTTTCCGTCCCCTTTTAATCCCGCCTTTTCTTCCGGAAGCCTGTCGCGGAGAACGTTGAACAGGCATAGTGCCTTCTCAAGCCCGTCTCCTTGTCCGTAATTCCACACTTCGTCGGGCTGGGCCAATCGTGAGGCGTCGTAAATGGATTCGTTCGGGAGTTCCGAGAGTTTGCGGGCCGCATCCGGTATGTCAAGCTTCGCGCAGCCTGCAATGGAAACGGGGTTTCTTTCAAGCGCGGCCTTCAGGAACGGCTTCCAGGGGCTGCGCCTCAGATCCCGGAACGCGGTAAAGGCAAGGTCGGCCACAGGGTTTTCTCCGCGAATGGATTCGAGATAGTCCACGATCTGCTCGCGCGGCATTGAATTGCTGATGGCAATAGGCTGCGGCGGCATCCATTTTTTCTCGGTTGAAGGCAGCAGCGGCGTGATGCGGCAGAACTTGACAAGGTCCTTCATGACTTCTTCGGAATTGAAGCAGGAATGGCGTAGTTGTTTTTTCAAATCATCGATCGATGCGACATGGTCGAGCGAAATCCGGTTCGATTTAAAAAATTCCTCCACCTCGCGCAGCATGAGACGGTTGGGGAGCGGCTCGGGATAGAATTCGTCTTCGTCAATTTCGTGAAGGAGGTGGTCGCGCGTGTCGTCGCTCACCTTGAATTTGCTGTTGTGCTCGTATGAATAGACCTTTTCCGCCTCGATGTACCGGGGTTTGCCGCCGCAGTCATGCATGATCTGGAAGCATTTCTGCAATTTGCTGTTTTGCCTGAGAAAATTGGCCAGGATTTCGAAGCTGATGTCCGTGGAGAGGTACTCGGAAAGATGCCGGGAGAACCGTTCGTAATCCGTCCTTGAGATCGTCGCGGCATCATAGAACGTATGAATGTATCCCGTATGGTGCGCCACAACCGTGATACGCTCGTGCGTAAGCGCACGCCGCGCCTTTTCGCTCAGTTCAGAGCCGTTGAACCACATGTTTTTGGTCACGATGCGCCTGTTGTTGGTGATGACGCCGCCGTTGATGTCCACGAAATTCTGCGAATGAAGCGGCGTTGCCATGAGAAAAATGTTTTCGAGCGGAAGGCGGGCCACCACGAACATCGCAGCCGCATAGAGGGTCGAAAGCGACACGCACTCGCCTGCGCCGGTATTGTATCCGGGTTTATGGCGGAATGCCTCCATGGCCTCAAGGGTTTCGGTTTTCCAATACGGGATCACGTTGGTGGAATATTTGTCGAGCCCGAAATGCCGCCGAATGTCGATGTCGAAATAATATTTGTCGCCTTCGTAGCCGAACAGCGCATTGCTTTGTGCGAGCGCCTCCTTGCTGATGAACGAGGAAAACCGCGCGAGCTCTTTTTCCTTGGTGGTCAATCCCCAGGTGTCGAGGTCGAGGTTGAAGATGAAATTGTCAATGATGTACTGTTTTGTGCGTAGAAGCCTGCGGTAAGGGGTCAGCGTATCCATGCCTGAAAACCAAGGGGCATTGCGCCATTTCCACAACGCAGGCGACATGGCATTCGCAAGAACAAGCGAAAAAAGCAGCTCGGGGAAGATAAACACTTCCATGTCGGACAGCGTTATTGCCGATGAATATTTTTCAAGGGAAGCGGGGTCGTTTTGATTATACATTGGAAGACGGTCGTTCTGAAGAGAGTGACCTGGCGATAGTGATTCTGGTTCGTTTCAAAATTAATTTGCGCAATCTGAGGGGCATGGATTTTATTTTGGGCTGTTGAAGTCGGAATGTTATTTTTCCTATCACAACCATGAAAATTCTGGCTGATTCAAATATTCCCTTTGCCGCAGAGGCATTTGCGCAGTTTGGCGATGTGGTGACCATTGAGGGACGCAGCATAACCAGGGAGAAACTCCGCAATATCGACGTTCTGCTCGCGCGTTCGGTCATTCTCATAAACCGGGAGCTTCTTGAGGATACTGCGGTGAAATACGTGGCAACCGCAACCTCCGGTATCGATCATATTGATGTTTCGTATTTGCGCGGCCGAAACATAGGCTTTTCGCACGCGCCCGGTTCAAACGCCGAATCAGTTGCGGAATACGTCGTGTCCGCCCTTGTGCATTGCGCGCATGAAATGAACATAAAGCTGAACGGGATGACGCTCGGCGTCATTGGCGTGGGGAAAGTGGGACGACGCGTAATTCACCTTTGCCAGGCACTTGGAATTCGCTGTCTCCTCAACGATCCGCCGATACAAAGGCGTACCGGCGGTAAAGATTATCTGCCCCTGTCAAAACTACTCGATGAATCCGATATAATCTCCCTTCATGTCCCCTTGTCGTTTGAAGGCCGCGATGCCACATTTCGCATGGTGAACGAGGAATTTATTTCATCAATGAAAAAAGGTGCCCTGTTTATAAACACGAGCCGGGGGGACGTGGTTGATGAGTCAGCGCTAAAAAAAAGGAGGGAAAGACTCGGTTGCGTTGTCCTCGACGTCTGGAGCAATGAGCCGGAGCCCAGCGCCGCCACCATTGCCATATGCGACATCGCAACGCCGCATATCGCAGGCCATTCCTTCGACGGAAAATTGCTGGGAACAAAAATGATCTATGAAGCCGCGTGCGATTATTTTAAACAGGAAGTAAAATGGCACGGCCATGACATGCGTGACAACGAAAAACCAGTTCCCATACTTGTTTCAAAAAGCGACAATGTGATTCGCGAAGTTATCAACCGCGCATATCCGATTATGGAAGATGACCGTAATTTCAGAAAAATCATTCGGTTGGATATCCCCAAACGAGCGGATTTTTTCAGCGGGCTGAGGAATAATTATTACAAACGGCTTGAATTTTGCAACCATACTTTTGTGGTACGTGATGACAATGCTGAAAACGATGCGTCGGTGTTGAAAAAGCTTGGATTCAAAATGGAAATTAAATAATCTCATCAATGAGGCTTTTGTGACAAATGCTAAAGGTGACATTGCAGTTGTCGGGTTGGCGGTGATGGGTCAGAATTTGATTCTTAATTTGGCGGAGCGGGGTTTTACCGTTGTCGCATTCAACAGGACCGCCTCAAAGCTGAACAAATTCTTTGATGGACCGGCAAGAGGAAGAAACATCGTTGCCGCGCATGACCTCCGGGAAATGGCCGAACTTCTCGCAAAGCCGCGAAAAGTAATGCTTATGATCAAAGCAGGCAGGGCAGTAGATGAATTCATTGAGCTTTTGCTTCCATGCCTTGATACCGGCGACTGTATCGTTGACGGAGGCAACTCGCATTTCAGCGATTCCATGCGTCGCGCCAAGTACCTTGAAAGCAAAGGCCTTTTATACATCGGGTGCGGTGTTTCAGGAGGCGAACAAGGTGCGCGAAATGGGCCTTCTTTAATGCCCGGCGGAAGCAAAGCCGCGTGGCCGCTTGTCAAAGGTATATTTACCGCCATTTGCGCAAAAGCAGCCGATGGCATGCCGTGTTGCGAATGGATGGGGGAAAACGGCGCAGGTCATTTTGTAAAAATGGCGCACAATGGTATTGAATACGGCGATCTACAGTGCATCGCGGAAGCGTATCAAATCATGCGGGATGGCCTCGGCATGAAAGTGCCAGAAATAGCATCTGCATTTACGGAATGGAACAACGGCGAACTGAACAGTTATCTTATCCAAATTACGGGGAAATTACTCACTATCAAAGATGCGGACGGTAAATTTCTCATCGACAAAATCCTTGATGTAACCGGCCAGAAGGGGACAGGAAAATGGGTATCGGCAAGCGCACTTGACCTTGGCGTTCCGCTCGCCCTTATCACCGAGGCGGTTTTAAGCAGGGATCTTTCTGCCCTTAAGGATGATCGCTCGGTAGGATCCAAATTGCTGAAGGGACCAAAACTGAAAAATTTATCCGATACAAAAAATTGGCTTAACAATCTTCAACAGGCCCTTTTCGCATCCAAAATGGTGTCTTATTGCCAAGGATTCATGCTTCTTGACAAAGCTTCAAAAGAATACCGGTGGAACCTTGATCCGGGAACAATAGCCTCGGTATGGCGCGGGGGGTGCATCATCAGAAGCGTATTTCTGGACAGGATCAAAGCGGCCTTTGAGAAGAACCCAAGCCTGCCATCACTTTTTCTCGATGATTATTTCAATACATCGCTGGAAAAATGTCAGGGTGGCTGGAGAGAAACCGTTGCCGCCGCCGTCGAAGCAGGCATCCCGGTGCCGGCAATGTCCAGCGCCTTGTCGTTTTATGACGGATACCGATGCAATAACCTGCCGGCGAATTTGATCCAGGCTCAGCGTGATTATTTTGGAGCACATGCTTATGAACGGAACGACCGGCCCCGTGGCGTGTTTTTCCATTTCGATTGGACCGGCAATGGGGGAGAAACAACCGCGGGAAGGTATAACGCGTAATTTTTCAGCGCAACGAACGAAATAAAAATAGGAAACACACCTTAACAGGAGGACTTGTATGGTTGAACTCATCAAAAAGACGGTTCTTGCAGGCGTCGGGCTCGCGTTCATGACAAAGGAGAAGGCCGAGGAGGCGGCGAAGAAAATCGTTGAGGAGGCCAAGATCAAGGAGGGCGAAGGAAAGAAATTCGTCGAGGAGCTTCTCAAGAAGTCGGAAGAGGCCAGAAAAAGCGTCGAGAAGCTGGTTGACAACGCCGTGCATACGGCGGTGACAAAACTCGACATTCCTACTCGTGCGGAGATGAAGAAGCTTGAGGACAGGATCAGGGAGCTTGAGGGGAAGAAGTAAATCATAAATAGATTTTCATGGTCCGCAGAATTCCCACCATTGGACGCACCTATCGGCATATCGCAAGGTATGGCGAAATTATAGGGATATTGGTGAAATACGGATTCGACGATCTGCTTGCAACATTCCAGCTCGACCGGCGATTGAATTTACGGGGACAAAAAGGAACCGATCCTGGCGTGAGGCAGTTGTCACGCGGTAACCGTCTCCGCATGGCATTTTCAGAGTTGGGCCCTACGTTCATCAAGCTTGGTCAGTTCATGAGCAGCCGTCCCGACGTACTGCCACCGGAGATCATTGTTGCGCTCCGCGATCTGCAAGACTCAGTCACGCCGTTTGACCCGCAAGAAGCGGTGCATGTCCTCGAGCGAGAGCTGCAAAAACCGGTCGTTGAACTTTTTGCGGAATTTTCGGAGGTTCCTGTCGCCGCAGCCTCGATGGCACAGGTGCATCGTGCTAAACTCGGTGACGGAACCCCGGTCGCCGTCAAGATTCAGCGGCCAATGTTGGAACAGATGATAGAGACCGACATCGATATCTTATGTGCTATGGCCTCGACGATCGAAAGGCATGTTGGGGAGGCGCGATATTTCGATCCTGTGAGCATTTGTGGCGAATTCGCCCACAGCATCCGCAAAGAGTTGGATTTCAGAAACGAGGCCTTGCACATGGAAAGGTTCGCCGAAAATTTCAAAAGTGACAGTACGATTCGCGTTCCAAGAGTCTTCCGCCCCATGACAACCCGGCGGGTAATTACCACTGAGTTCATTGACGGCATCAAGGCGACAGACGTAAGCAAGATTCGCGAGGCTGGCCTCGATCCGCACCTGATAGCGGAACGGGGAACTAACCTTGTCCTTAGGCAAATTTTCGAGCACGGTTTCTTTCATGCCGACCCTCATCCGGGAAATCTGCTGATTCTGCCCGGCAATGTGGTATGTTTTCTCGATTTCGGCATCATGGGACTGTTGTCCCCGACGCTTAAGGAATATATTGTATCAATACTTCTTGGCGTGGTGAATAACGACCCCCGCAGGATCGTTCGCATCATCGCGGAGGAGAGTCATCATTCCATTATTGATCCTCAGGGGCTGGAATACGAGGTCACCGAGTTACTTGAGGACTACGGACTTGTGTCACTCCGCAATATAAACTTGGGCGAGTTGCTGTCCCGGCTTATGAGGCTCATTGTAAACCACCACATAAAAGTACTTCCGGGTTTTTTTCTGTTGATAAAGGCCATTGTCATAATCGAAGGGGTGGGATACAGCCTTGATCCTGAGTTCACGCTGATTAGTCACATTGAGCTGTTTGCAAAAAAAATGCTGGCGCAACGCGTCAATTTCTTTTCCGGGCTTTATAAAATGTTTTCTTCCAGCTCTGAGTTAAGCCGTATTCTTGGCGGCATGCCTTATGATGTCAAGGAAATCATCAGTCTCATAAAGGCAGGAAAAATGCATGTTGAATTTGAGCATCGCGGGCTTGAACCGGTGTTGAGTACCGCTGCCGTCCTTGTCAACCGTCTTGTTTTTTCCATTGTCCTTGCGGCGCTCATCGTCGGCTCTGCCTTGGTGGTGCATTCCGGAATTCCCCCCAGGATTTTTGAAATCCCCCTTTTCGGCATTATCGGGTTTATTGCAGCCGGTATTGTCGCCTTCTGGCTTATCATTACGGCCCTATGGCGCAAAAAAATATGACGTATTCGTGATTATCTGGTAAATGATAGATGAGGCCTGGCAAAAAAAATATAGCAATAAAGCGACGACACGTGAACCGGAAACTTTCATTCTAAATTTACTGAGAGGAATTACCAACAGATGGCTTTATTACGGTGGCAGAGAACCAGGCAGGGGAGAAGCGCTGGAAATATCCATGATGATTTTAAAGATACCAGGCGTAATAAAGGATAGGATTGTTTCACATGTGCCACATGGCTAAGATGTCGAGCCGTGCGCCGTCCTGTTCGTTTCATTTGCCGGCACCCTTGTATTCACCACCACCACCATTTCCCCGCGCGGCTTGTTTTTGGAGAAATGCTCGAGCAGGGATTTCGGCGTACCGCGCAGGAACTCCTCGTGGATCTTCGTGAGTTCCCGTCCGATTGCCACCGAAACGTCGCCGAGAACTTCATTCATCTCGCCGAGCATCTTGACAATCCTGAACGGCGACTCATAAAATACGACAGTACGATGCTCGCTTTTAAGTTCTTCGAGGAATTTACGCCTTCGGCCGCTTTTTGCGGGAAGAAAATTTTCAAACACGAACCTGTCGGTCGGGAGCCCGCTGCCGACCAGCGCGGCGAGCAAAGCGCTTGCGCCCGGCACCGGAACAACGGCTATGCCGTTGCGGATCGCCTCGCGCACGAGATAGAATGCCTCGTCGGCAATGCCCGGCGTTCCCGCGTCGCAGATAATTGCCATGTCGGTGCCTTGCTTCAGCACCGCGATGATTGCCGGCGCAGCTTTTTCTTTGTTGAAATCGTGGAACGCGACCAGCTTCGGGGATGCGCCGATATGGCTCAGCAAGATTCGCGACTGGCGTGTGTCCTCGGCGAGTACCATGGACACTGTTCCCAATATTTTTTTCGCGCGAATGCTTATGTCGTCAAGATTCCCAATGGGGGTGGAGACAACATATAAAACGGCCATTGTTGCTCTTTTCCGTGATAGGTTTTTACCATGATCCGCTCCAGGCAAGACTTACCGTGGGACTTATTGGTTTTCCTTTTGATATGCCTCAAGAATCAGGCACGCCGCGATCCGGTCGGTATTCTCCTTGGCCCGTCTGATTTTCTTTTTACGATTGAGAATAATCTTATGGGCCTTTCTCGATGTCATGCTCTCATCGACAAAATGGACCGGGAGGGAGGCCGCCCGGCCGAGCTTTTCCGCAAACAAGCGGATTTCGCGTGACATGGCGGTATCGCGGTCATCGGCATCGAGGGGAAGGCCCACGATGATCCGCGAAGGGTTTTCACGTTTGATGATTTCGGCGAGCGCAGCGAGAAAAGGTTCGTTTTTTTTTCTCGCGAAGGTGGGAAGGCTTCGAATGAACTCGCCGGTTTCATCGGTTACCGCAAGGCCGATCCTTCTTTGGCCGTAGTCAACTCCGATGAGCTTCATCAACCGTTTTCGTCCATTCCATGAGGATTTCGAGGGTGGATAAATCCACGTTTTTCGTCTGCGAGGTTTTATCGAGCACAAAATGAAAATGCCCCTTTTTAAGATTGAGCACTTCAAAAACCGCGTCGCGGCCCTGCCTGGTCTGCGTTGCCGCGTAGGTGAGGCGCCCCTGCTCGAAGTAACAGAGCCCGAACGGTTTGTCGAGCACAATGTAAAGGCACCCCGTTTTCCTGCCGATTTCAATGAATTGCATCACCTCGATAAGGCTGCCATGCCCGATTTCACCCCCGAGCGCCGATGTCTCCACGCTCTTCCGAATCGCCTTGGTTTCGGATTCGGTGATGATGAGCGGAGTGACCAGCTTGAAAATTTCCCGGTCCGAAAAGACAATGCCGAGGTAATGGACATTGGGCAGTTCCTTGTTCGCCGGCACCTGATGAGAATCAGGCACGTTGTAGAATATGACAAGGATGTTGGAGGTCGAGGTACGGTCCGAAAGGAACGACTCAACTGCCGCCAGCGCGTTGGTTTTCAACTGCCAGTCAACCACGATCACGTCCGGGAGGTAGTGGGCGATCATGCCTTTTGCATGCTCGAAATCGGTTGCGTAATTAATGTGGAATCCGATTTCGGAAAAGCATTTTGACAAGGTGATCATGGAATCGGTGAGTGAGTGCTGGATCTCCTTTTCCGTTTGCGCAATGATGAGCAGGTCTTTTTTCACCGTTACCTTGCGCGCGGCCCTGCCCCTGAACGAATTGACAAGTACAATAATGAGAACGCCGATGAGCAGCAGGCCCGCCACGCCCACCGTGGTAAAAATCACGATGCGTGATATGTTCGGGGCCACCGACGGGGTGTTGACGATTTTTCCGCACCTGAGTTCGACCCATCCGGTGTCGGTACCGAAAAGTATCTTGCACCATGATGCGCCGGCGTAGATAAGGGGATAACAGTCGTTTTGGTGCGCCATGCCAAGGATTGGTGATTCAGGGCTAACGCGGGCCAATATCTTGGCAGTGCTTTCGGTGACCTCAAAATATTTCATTTCCGGAACAGCTGCGGCGGTCTCGCTAGAAGCCGATGCATTTTGCGTGGCTTCCGATTTCGGTTGCAGCTTTGCTGAAGCTTCGCTGGACTTTTCGGAGGGCTGCCGAGGATTCGCCCCAGCCTCTGCCGATTCTGGCGAATAGGTTGGAAGTTCCTTGCTTCCCGCAAGAGGGGTGACCGGTGCCGGCGGCAAGTCAACCGCCATGTTCTGCGGTTTTTTCTGTTTGTGCTGCGCCTTTTTCTGATCTGCAGCGGCTTGTTGTACGGCAGGAGCCTGGGGAGGCGGCTTTTGCGGCACGGCCAGTTGTTTTACAGAAGGCAATTGCGCCTGCGGTTGGGGCGGCGGTGTTTGCTGTTTAGGCGCTGACGGAGTCGCGGGAGGCGCTTGCGCCGGTTGAGGCTGAGACGCGGAAGGGGGAAGTGCTGCCTGTGACTGGACCGCTTCTCCAAGCTGGGTTCCTTCTACATTTGCCTGGAAAATCCAGCCGATGCTTCCCTTGAATTCTAGCTGATACCAGTCATTCTTTTTTGAAAGAACCTTGTACTTCTCGCCCTTCTTGGCAATCCCGACAAGCTTGGCGTCGCCGTAGGGAAGAAGGAGCACACGCGCAATGTCCTTGGTCACCACCACGGCGTTCTGTGCGACGGAGATGGAAACGGTCAAAACCAAAAAAACGGCGGCCGCGCGAAAGGCTGAACAGTATGTCATAGGCCATAGGCCAAACTTATACTTCAACTGCTTTTTGTTTGTAAATGTACATCGAAACGGCGACAAGCGTCCCCAGCAACAGAATCACAAACGCGAAAAACGTCCCGATGGGGAGGTATTGCGGGTTGTTGACCACCACGCCGGCCTTTTTTTCCAGCCAGCCGACCTTGTCCTTGATCTTGATCTGGTACCAGGCCTTGCCTTCGTACACAAGCTCGAAATGATCGCCTTTCTTCGCCTGGGTGATCACGTTTGATTTCGGGTCAAGAAATTCATAGACATTGACAAACGGGTTCTTGATCTCCACATACTTTGCGGCCGCTGCAAAGGTGGAAAACGAAGAGACCAGAAGAAAGAGAAAACAGAGAATGGATACGGTGAACCGCTTCATGTAGGACACCTCCTCGTTGGGATGTATTTCGAAATTGAACCGTATAAACGGTTGAAAAACTCTTCTTTGGACTGGGAGTCAAAAAAATCCAGTTCTATTTTAAGATACCAAATTTCCGGGCAATTAACAAGTTTTAAAGTGTTCAATCTTATTGCGTCTTTTTCCGTGGTAATAATACCGTCGCATGGCCTGCTGCCGATTGCTTCAACTTCATCCGCCGAAAATGCGTGATGGTCGTTGAAAAAATACTTTTTGCCGGCGCTGATGCCCATATCTTGCACAAGCTCTGCAAAACGCTCTGGCCGGGCAATGCCGCATACGAGGGCAGCCTTTTTGCATGGCGGTACCGGGGCTGATTCCCCGGTTCTCAAATTGTTCCAACCAATCGGAGACTGGTACAGGATAAAAACATCCTTGCAGCCTAATCTGGATATGACCTTTTCCCTTGTCTGGATAAGTTCGTGGACCTGCTTTTTATTGCCGATGATACAGACAATATCAGCGCGTCTGCAATTTTTCAACGGCTCGCGGAGCGTTCCGGCAGGCATCAGCCACGAGCCAAATGCGTCGGGCGGAAGGCAGACAATATCAAGGGTGCGCCTTATCCCTCTATGCTGAAAACCGTCGTCAAGAATGAACACCGAATTTTCGGGGGCAAGTCCGCAAAGTACCCTTGCCGCTGCCACACGGTTCGCGTAAACACCGAGCCATGAAACAGGAAGCTCGGAATGAAGCAGGGATGGTTCATCGCCGACTTCTTCCCATGAAGCGGAGACTCCAGGTTTACCTATTATCAATTTTTTCTTAATCCTCCGATACCCCCTGCACAAGAAAGCCGCACCGCGACCTTTTTCAACAAAATATTTTGCCGTGAGCAGCGCCATAGGGGTTTTTCCCGTGCCGCCAGCATGCACGCCGCCGACGCTTATCACCGGTCGTCCGGCTTCAGTGGAAAGCGAAGGCACATGGTCGTAAAAAAAATTCCTTACTGCTACTACAATGCCGAATGCAAACGCAAGAATGCGGGGCAGGGGAGAATTGCCAAGAGGCTGCATTGATTATAATCGATATTGAAGTTGATGAAATTGGAATTTCTATCTTGTAATATAAATAGGGCAATGCCACCAGCAGGAACTTTTTAGATTTCAAATCACATTCTTTCCTTATAGGAATTGATTAGGCTTAACGTGTAATTATTTATATAGCAGGCCATTATGGCATGCAGAAATGACGCGCTGCCGTCCTGCTAAATCAAAAATAATGTTGATATTATTCCAACATGCATTTTGGAAAATATTCCTTATTGTCTCACCTTGATCAGATCCCATTTCACAGTATAATCTGCCTCCAGACTTTAAAATGTTCTTTCCCTCTTTAGCCAAGAGCCTGTAAAAATCCATTCCATCGTTGCCGCCGTAAAGCGCCGAATGCGGTTCGAATGTCGTGACGCTGGCATCCAGGCTTTTCATTTCGTCTCCGGATATATACGGTGGGTTACTTACAATGAAATCAAAGCCATATTTCTGCTGAACAGATTGATTGATTGATGAAAAATTATCAGAGCAAAGGAACGTCACGTTGTTTGACTTGCAATTAAGACGCGCGGTTTTTATGGCGTCAAAAGATTTATCCATTCCCAATCCGTGCCACAGCGGGCGTTCCTTGCATAAAACGGCAAGAATAGCCCCGGAGCCGGTGCCAAAATCAACAAACGATTCAGCGGATTGCGGTTCTGTTTTTAAAATCGTTTCAACGAGAACTTCCGTTTCGGGACGGGGAATCAGGACATGACGATTTACCGAAATTTCCATAGAATAAAAAAACACCGACCCCAGAATGTAGGCAAGCGGTTCGCCGGAAATTCTGCGCGTGACGATCGTTCGTATCCTGCGTTCGACGGTGTCGTCGATAAGCGGAAAATTTTTAAAATATAAGTCACTGCGGGAACAGTTTAGTAAGTACTGAAGGATTTGTTCTGATTCGTAAATGGCGCATTCCTGCGCAACCGGGGCCAATGATTTCCGAAGCGTCCTGAGGACTTTTGCTTTCGTTTCCATTACGTGCCATTACCCGATGTCCCTGACTGCCGGATGCGTTCGTTGAGGTCGGCTGCGGCGAGTGCGGTTATGAGGTCACGCAGGTCGCCGTTCATCACAGCGTCCAGTTTGTAAAGCGTCAGGTTGATGCGGTGGTCCGACACCCGGTTCTGGGGAAAATTATAGGTGCGGATTTTTTCGCTCCTGTCGCCTGAGCCGACCATGCTCTTCCGGCTGGCAGATTCCTTTGCCTGTTTTTCGGACTGGCGCAGGTCATACAGACGGGACGAGAGGATTTTCATGGCCTTGGCTTTGTTTTTCAGTTGCGATTTTTCGTCCTGACACGAAACGGTAAGCCCTGTTTCCAGATGCACGATGCGCACCGCGGACTCGGTTTTGTTTACGTGCTGGCCGCCCTTGCCCCCGGCGCGGAACACATCGATGCGGATTTCCGAAGGGTCAATATTGACCTCGATGTCATCAGCTTCGGGAAACACCGCGACCGACGCGGCCGATGTATGGATACGGCCCTGCGCCTCGGTCTGCGGTACCCGCTGCACGCGGTGCACGCCCGACTCGAATTTGAGCGTGCCGTAGGCCTCATCGCCGCTTACCATGAATATGATTTCCTTTACGGCGCCAATATCACCATAGCTGGAGCTGAGCACTTCGAGGCCCCATCCTTTATTTTCGATAAAATGCGAGTACATTCTGTATAAATCGGCGGCGAAAATGCCGGCTTCTATGCCGCCGGTGCCCGCGCGGATTTCCATGATCGCGTTCTTATAGTCGTTAGGATCTTTGGGAACGAGCAGATACTTGATCGTCTGTTCGAGAGACGGCAATTCCTTTTCAATATGTTCTTTTTCCTCTTTGGCCATTTCCCTGATCCCGGGATCGCTTTCCGTCGCGAGTAATTCCTTGTTGTCGGAAAGGGTTTTGATCATGGCAAGGTATTTTTGAAATTCAGGCATGTTTTTTTTCAAGCCGTTGTATTCGCGGCCGAGTTTTTCCAAAAGCGAAGGATTGGAAATTATGGCAGGGGAGGAGAGTTCAGTCTCAAGCTCCTTCTGCCGGGCAATGAGTTCCTGGATCTTGTCAATCATAGGGAAGCCCTTAACGCGGACGCGGCTACCTGCAGCTGGCTGTCGTCAGGTTCTTTTGTGGTAATGTTCTGGAGCCATAATCCCGGAAGTATTAAAAAACGGACGAGCGGGATTTGCTGGAACCTGTCCGAAAGTCGCAGCACTTCATACGAGAGCCCCGCCACAACCGGGACAAGTGCAATATGAACAAAAAATCGCATCATTACATTGGGATACGGCGCAATTAAAACAGTCACCAGTGAATCTATGACGGAAAAAAGAAAAATGCATATCAGCGCGACAAGGAGCAGAAAACTGGTGCCGCACCGCGGATGGTGCGTGGAATAGGGACGCATGTTTTCCAATGTCAATTCCTTGCCGTCTTCAAAAGTGAAAATGGCCTTGTGCTCGGCGCCATGGTATTCAAAAACCCGTCGTATGTCCTTCCACAGGCTGATAAGGACAAGATAAAGGATGAAAAGAGTTATCCTGATCGCGCCGGCCAGGATGTTGAACTCGATTGCCGAATTTTTAAGGAAAACCTGAGAAATAAGCATGGGCAGATACATAAAAATTCCCAGCGAAACCGCAAGAGCAACCAGAAAGCTCGCCAAAAAGGCGTATTTATCCTTTGATTTCCGGCGCTTGGGAGGTTCCGGTACCGCTTCGCCCGCCGCAATTTGCGCTGAACGGGTCAAAGCATTGTATCCGACTTTAAGCGACTCGTAAAGGTTGATGCACCCGCGAATTACCGGCAGTGATAATATTTTATACCTGTTGGCAAGTGAAACGAAGGGAAAGCGCTCTACAACGGTTTCGCCATCCGGCCTGCGCACCGCCCAAGATATTTTCTGTTTGCTGCGCATCATAACGCCCTCGATAATCGCCTGGCCGCCGACTCTGGATTTTTTTTCCGAAAATCCCATAAGGATGCACTGCAAAAGAAGTGAATTGTTTTTTAACGATTTTAGATTCATAAAAACGGGTTTGCCTGGTTAAAATATTTGATTTTAAACGGAAATTATCTATATGAAATAAAAACGGGCATGAAAGAAAAAATCCTTTCCGCCCGCCAAAACAGCTTAAAATGTGCTACGATTCTTTTTTTGTGCCAGCGTAACGCTTCTGGAAACGTTCCACCCGGCCAGCGCTGTCGATGAGCTTCTGCTTGCCGGTGTAAAAAGGATGGCATTTATTGCAGATGTCTATATGGGTGCTTTTAATGGTGGATTTGGTTTCAATGACATTACCGCACGAGCAGGTAAACGTGGCTAGCTCGTATTTAGGATGAATTTTTTCTTTCACAAAGGCCTCCAAATGAAATTTTGAATCAGTAAAAATACTTGATTGAGTCCAAAGAGTCAATAAAACAAATAGACGGAAATTCATTCATAAAACATTCAAATTATGATATCATATTTATGGTTGGAAAACGGGGAAGAGAATAAAAGGTTATTTTAAAAACAGATAAACATTTGGGAACAAATATTTTTCATTTAAAAGGAGGAAAGTATGAATTCATTTATAATTATTACTGTATTTATTGGCATCATAGGCTTATTAATTTGGTGGAATGCCACCTTACGAGCCAAGAGAGTCACCGACCTAAAAGAGTTTGCAGTCAGAAATGATTTCATTTGGTCTGATAGGAACAAATCATTGATAGAACAATATATCCATCGTTTTCATTTTTTTAGGAATGGAACAGATCAGCGATTTATAGATTTTCTACAAAAACAATTGGAAGATAGCAATACTTATATTTTTCAATTTACCTATGTTACTGGCTCAGGAAAAAGCAGAACAACACATAGTCAAACAATCTGTTTGATGACTTCGAAGAAAATAAACTTACCTTACTTTTACCTGGAACCTGAAAACATTCTATATAAAATTGGTGAGTTTTTTGGTAAAAAAGACATTAACTTCCCTGACAGTCATATATTTTCGTCAAAATATTTTCTTAAAGGTGACGATATAGAACGCATAACAAGCCGGTTTAACCAAGAAACACGATCTTTTTTTGAACAAAACTTAGGCTGGTCAGTTGAAGGTAATAAAGATGCCTTTATTGTTTTTCGGCATGGGAAGGTATTTTCTGTGGTAGAATTAAAAAATCTTTTGTCATTTGGTGAGAAAATTAAGGACTTGTTCAAGGAATAATTTTTTAAATAGATAGTTGAAATTTGAAAAGATGGGGGAGATTATTAGATTTAAAAAGAATAAAATTGAACAAAAATAAATGTTTACATAATATATATTATGCGACGCAGCCAATCTTTCTTTCATAGACAAATTACTACCTTCAAATGACCAATGCCGTTCCATTCATCCTCATCAATATGTTTTAAAACTCAATTCCTATCCTGGCTTTGACTTTGGAATCATAATAATGTTTTATGTCCTTCATTTCCGTAACCAGATCGGCAATCTCAATTATTTGTCTTGGCGCATTTCTGCCCGTCAGTAATAATTCAAGATCATTAGGTTTTGCTTTTAACAGTTTGATGATTCTTTGTAACTTAATTAATTTTAAGTCAATTGCAAGTAAAACCTCATCCAATATGATAAGGTCGTATTTATGGCCAGATATGGCCCTTTGGGCTTCCAGCAATCCTTTATTGGCAATTTGGATGTCCCGGATGGAAGGCTTCCCTTCAATAAAAGACTTTTTTCCGTATTGTCGTACAACGATTTTATTTTTAAACTTCTTTAATGCTTTATGTTCGGAAGCGATCCTGCCTTTTAAAAACTGGACAAACAATACTTTCAGCCCCGCGCCGGCCGCCCTTATGGCTAATCCAATGGCTGCAGTCGTCTTGCCTTTTCCGTTTCCCGTATAAACCTGAATATATCCTTTATTCATATATTCATAATCTTTATTTTCAAAATGTAACGATTGTATGGATAATTTTAAAAAAGTAATCTTTTCATGAGAAACTTTGTTATTTCTGTGGCATTGTTGTGCGATTTGACGAGATCGCCCAGTGAAAAAAATTCCTTCATGATGAATTTGAATGGTTTCCTCGGCAGTAATCGTGGAAAAAAGGTTATCGGATGCCACGGCGCCCAAAGCTCGCTTTTAAAAAGTGCCCTGAGCGATCCCCGGCGAACCATTGGTACAAATCGTATTTGTCCAAGGCCGGAATTCCGGTTCCGCCGCTCCAGAATGATTCCAAGAAGCTTTTCAAAGGAACTGGTGTCCTCGCCTACCCAGAATTTCTGCGCCTCGCCGCCCGAAGGAAAAAGGAAAAGCGGTTTGCATGCTGCCAGTGTAATAATGATTTCCCTGATCGCCGATATTCTGGATGCTGAGCATTTTCGGATCGATACGTCGCCTTGCAGGTGCTTTACCACCTGATAGGTCAATATATTCGCCCACACAGTTTCCAAGATCCTCCGCACGCCCTTGAATTTCTTGACATATTCAGCGGTTGCTTCTTTTGAGTCCCAAATGCCGATGATCCGCTTCGAAACGGGTTCACTGATATTTTGAAGCCATCCGGTGGCAACAACCGCAGGGTCGAAATCTTTTAACTCAGCAAGACATAAAAAGGGCTCTATGTATCCCGGGTGATTCGCGTAAAACAATACCGGATATCCCTTGAGTTGATTTTTGTCGAAGCACCATTCCGCTTCCAGCGAAAAACCAACGCGGGCCAAGGTGTCCCATGCAGACTGCGACATGGAGATACTTGACATGTTTTTTAAACCAATGACAATTTCATTGATAAAACGATAAAACCTGAAACCGGTTAAAACGTACCACAAGGCTTGCTTGATACGGAATCCTGCAAATCGCATGTTGTTTTTATACGCATTGACCATTGCTTCAAGACCATATTGCCTGAATATGGGCAGTAATTTTTTGGGGGTGTCCGCGGATCGGGTTGATTCCATGTGCGGATAAATCTGCTTGTTTTTAAATTTTAAGGCGTGGATTACTTATTTACCGCTCGTATTCTTTTCACCGCTTTTACTAAAGCGTCAACTGCGGTGAGAATGTTCTGTTTTGTATTCTCTCTGCCAAGCGAAAACCTGATCGCGCTGACCGCTTCGGCCTTTCTTCTTCCGAGGGCGAGCAGTGTCCGGGATGGACCGATTGATCCGGAAGAGCAGGCTGCGCCCCCCGATACGCAAATGCCATCTTGGTCCAGCGATGCAAGGAGCGATTCAGTCTCGGCACCAGGAAAACAAAGGTTCAACGTGCCGGGAATCCTGTTTTGCGGATGGCCGTTTCTGATGACATTTTCTATCCTTGCGCAAATCTCCTTATACATTATTTCCGTCAGATCATACAGGCGTTTTGCTTCATTTTCCATGGCGCCGCAGGCGATTTCCGCGGCCTTGACAAATCCGAGTATCGCCGGAAGGTTTTCGGTGCCGGTCCTGATGTGCCGTTCCTGGTTTCCGCCGTGCGTTCTCGGGGCGATTTTCAGTCCGCTCCTGATATAGAGCGCCCCGCAGCCTTTGGGACCGTATATCTTATGCGAAGAAACCGACAGTAACGACAGCCGCCCTTTACTGACATCAAGGGGTATTTTTCCAAAAGCCTGTACGGCGTCGCTGTGAAAAGCAATTTTCTTTTTTGCCAGTATTTCACCGATTTCTTGAATCGGCTGTATGGTTCCTATCTCGTTGTGGGCAAAAATTATTGATACCAGCGCGGTTTTTTCATTTAGGGATTCTTCCAAGTCGTTCATTTTGATGATGCCATGCTCGTCAACGGAGACTTGTTTGACTTCATAGCCTTTACCGGCCAAATAATTGGCGGCATCAAAAACCGCAGGGTGCTCCACGGATGAAATAACTAATTCCCGGCCGGGGAACCTTTCCATAAATCCTAAAACGGCCAGATTGTCCGCCTCGGTGCCTCCCGAGGTAAAAAAAACTTCTTTGGGAGAAGCACCGATAAGTTCCGCAAAACGCGCGCGGGCATTTTCGAGTTTGGCAAAAGCTTTTTGGCCGACCGAATGGAGCGACGATGGATTACCCCAAAAATCTTTCATCGCCTCATTCATGACATCCCGGACTTCAGGAAGCACCGGCGTCGTGGCGTTGTGGTCGAGATAAATAAGTGTTTTTTCCATGGTTTCAATATACTATTTCCATTTCTGTATCTTTCACTCCGGCGCGGTTCCTCCGGCCTTTTTAATAAAAAGCAGCCAAAGAAAAAACGGACCGCCAAGCAATGCGGTTATCACACCCACCGGCATTTCCGCCGGAGCGATCACCACGCGCGCAGCCGCGTCGCAGAGAACAAGAAATATCCCTCCGCTCAAAAATGTTGCGGGGCCGAGGATCGTATGCCGTGTTTTAAAAATCATTCTGCAGATGTGCGGCGTCATGAGGCCGACAAACCCGATGGGTCCGCACACCGATACAATGCTGCCGACAATAAGGGTGGCCGCGAGCAGAAGCAGGTTTTTTGTACGCGAGACCCTCACTCCCCTGCTTTTGGCCAAATCCTCACCGACGAGCAGGTGGTCAAGTTCAGGAAGCTTGAAAATCAGAATGAAAATGCCGCCCGCAAGAAAGGGAAGCATTGAATAAATTTGATTGTACCCCGTGATTTCGATGCCGCCCATGAGCCAGCGCACGATATGAAACGAATCGCGCAAAGAGCTAATGTATTGCATGAACATGAGAATGCTGGAAAAAAGAAAACTGATGGCGATGCCGGCGAGAAGCATGGTGACACCCGAAGAGGTGCGACGCACTGATGAAAGCAAATAGACGCATGCCATTGAAATCGCAGCGCCTGCAAACGCACCGAATGTAATAAGGGGTATCCCGAAAACCGTGCCGCTGATGCCTGCAAGAATTATGGCCGCCGCCCCGCACGAGGAACCGCTCGCTATGCCGAGCGTGAACGGGTCTGCAAGAGGATTACGGAACATTGCCTGGAACACCAAGCCGCATAAGGCAAGTCCCGAACCCGCAAGAAACGCCGCAAGCACGCGCGGCACGCGCAGTGAAAAGAAAATCGCGGTCTGCAGGTCATCCTTGAACAAGTTGCCGGGCGCAATAAAGTCCATGCCCACGAAGGGAGCGGTCAAAAGCACAAAAACAGTCGCGATAAAAAGGAGAAATAATTGGACAAGGCTTGATTTTGATATCATGCCATTTCTCCCGGCACAATGATGCTTCGCTGTGAAGAAACACATTGCGCCCTTTCAAAACGTATGGAAAAAATTTCTTCGAGAATGGATGGACACCTTATTTTAAAATCGCTGGTGGTGCCGGCAAAAAATAAGCGCCCCTCATTGAGGGCCGCAATGTTGTCGTATTGCGAGATGGCGCTATTTGCGTCATGGGTTATGGTGATGATGACCGTGCCGTATTCATCGTGAATTCTTTTCAGGGACTGGTGCATGAGCTCCTGATGGAGCGGATCAAGAAATGATGACGGTTCGTCAAGTAAAAGGATTTTACTTTGCTGCGCAACCGCGCCGGCAAGAAATGCCCTTTGCAGTTCGCCTCCCGACAGCGAGAAAAGCTGCCTCGATTCCAGATGTTCCATGTCGGCGAGGCGAAGAGCATCGCGAACGATCCGTCGGTCGTCCTGGCGCGGAATGGCCATCAGTCCCTGATACGGGAAACGGCCGAGCATGACAAAATCAAAAACAGTGTAAGGGGCAAATCCCGGCGTCGCGGCCTGCGGCACATAAGCGATCTCCTTCGCCACGTCCCGCGGCTTGAGCCGGGTAATATCCTTTCCATTGATAAAGACGCATTCCTGCGTTACCGGCAGTAAACCCGCCATGCATTTTACCAGCGTTGATTTTCCCGCGCCGTTTTTTCCTATGATCGACCAGGTTTCTCCGCCGTAAATCGACATGGATATGTCTTTAAGCACGGATTTGTCCCGGTAGGAAAAACTCAGGTCTTTTATTTGTATCATGGGAGCCATGGTCATGCCGTTTTATTTCCGGTGTTGCTGCTGGAATTTCTGAACCGCTTTTCTGATATCATTGAAAACAAGTCCTAATCGAGGACCGGGAATGCTCAGGTAATCGCCCGCGGGGCAAAACACGAGGCCGTTTACCACTGCGGGCACCACTGCCAGTTCTTTCCAGTCATTTGTTGCCTTTTCCCGCGATGTGCCTGATACGGACGCCATCACATCGATAATTATATCCGGCGCGAGCCTTATGACGCCTTCCGAAGAAAATGTCGGGTAGGAAAACAAGGAATCGCGATACACGTTCTCCCCGCCCGCATCATGCATCAATTCGTTGTAGAAACTTTTAGGTCCTGCAAGATACACCTTGGAAATCCTGCCTGAACCGGGATTGTCCCTTCCGATGCAGAAAAGAATTTTCGGGCGGTGCTCCGGCGCACAAACGCCGGAGAGCTCCGCCATTATTGACGCCTTGATGGAATCAGCTTGTTTCGTTTTTCCGCAGATCTCCCCTATCACCGTAAAGGACTGCAGGATCTCCTTGACGTTTTCATTTTCAATGACCTTGCCGCTTATGCGGTTTACGGCAAGGAATTCCGACAGGGATGAATGCTGTTTCAGCAGCAGCACAAGGTCGGGTTTAAGCCTGAGTATCATTTCATAATTCGGATTAAGGTAATCCCCGATTTTCGGCAGGTTTTTCACCTGCGGAGGATAATTGCAGTACCGGGTGACGCCAACAACCCTGTCCCCCGCGCCGAGCGCGAAAAGCGTTTCGGTTATACTGGGCGCAAAGGATATAATGCGGTGATATTCGCCTCTTGACTGCCGGATGCCCGGATTTTTCCCGGTACATCCTGCAAATGCAAGTATCAGCGATAGCAAGGCTAAACTGACGGGACGCATGTCGATCATCCGCTGCTCAATTCATATTCAGATATGCCAGTGAATTGGGCGGCAGTCCGACGTTTTTTGTCGTTCCGACCTTTGTGTCGCTCGCAGGGTCGATAATCACGATGCCCGGGTTCGATGCGCTCCGGTCGCCTATATACAAATCATTTCCGTCAAAGACCATGTGCCCGCTGCATGGCGCATCAACACCCGCAATTTTTGCGCCGACGGTTTTAGCCTGCGGATTGAAGGAATGCAATTCAGTGGTGAACGTGGGCGTCGAAATCACCGCATATCCTTTTGCGTCGCTTATCACGATGATTGAGGATATATCGCCTCCGAAGTCGGATTCCGAAGCGACCGAGCCGAGGTTCGAACCAGTCGCGAGGTCGATGACTTCTATCCCGGCGTCGTTGACTGTCCAGATGCCCGCACCGCCCACATACAACTTCCCGTTGCAAATCGACAGCTCTTGTGGATTTTTATAAACAAGGTTGATGGATTTCACGACACTGTCGGTCGCGGCGTCCACCACGACGATCTTGCTCGTGTCGGCCGCCTGGATATACCCGCCGGCCGGAGCCTTGAGCCGCTGGCAGGCAATATACACCTTGCCGTTGTAATACAATTCCCTGCTCATGTACGGATACGCGTCCGCGCTGTCGGTATGCGCGTAGGTGTCGAAAGCAGAGAGGTCTATTGACGCGCCCGTCTTGACGCCCGTTTGCGGATCCACGACGGCAATTTGCGCGCTGTAAAGTTGCGTGACATAGGCCCTGGAGGAACTGATCACCGCGATGTCTTGGATGTCAACAGATGCTCCGACGTTCTTTTCATAAACGACCGTGGATTCGGCGATGACCGGGCCGTTGATCCGCATCAGGTTGTCCTTGCCGTACCTTTCGAGGACGTAAATCGCCCCGTCGGAGCTCCTGATGTCGTTGTCCAACCATATGGACAAAAGGTTTTTGTATGCGATTGAATCCGAAATGCTGTACGAGCCCATGTTGCCCGACGAAAAGGTGTAATCGATGGTCACCGCGGCAACGGTCTCCGAAGCGGCGGCCTGCGGGATGTTCGGAGCATTTACTTTGCCGCATCCGGATAGGACCAGAAAAATACCGCACGCTGAAAAGAAAATCTTGTTCATACTACGCACTCCTTCTTTATTTGTTTGTGTATACGCCGACATTTACCAACCAATAGTTTCGAGTTGTTCGGGTCCTTCCGGCACTTTTCATATTCAAGAAAGGTGACACAACGGTCATCGTCCAGTTTCATCTCCAATTAAAACGCACATTTTAAAACCGCATATTGGGTGAGTCCGGGCAAAGGCCTTTGGAAATCGTAGTCGCGAACGTTGAGATAGTTTTCAATTCTATACGAAACATCGAAATGGTCTCCCACCGTGCATCCGATGGCCGCGTTCAACTGCGGAACATCCTGAACCACGCTGTCCGTGTTGCCGAAGTTCGTGAAATATCGCGAAACAAAACGGGCCGAATGGCTGGCATACCAATTCTTGTATGTTAATTTGATGGTGAGGCAGTCCTTGAACCTCGGCTGCAGGGGTTCGTCCGTTCCGTTCCACGCGGAATAGAGGTCCGAACGCACGATGTTTTCCATATAGGTAACCGAATTTGAAATCGTGACCCAGGGCAAAGCCGTTACGGCGGCATCGCTTTCGATGCCCCAGCCCTGGACTTCAGACGCGTTCATGGGCGAAAAAACAAGGTTATGCCCGATGTACACGATCTTGTTCCTGGTGTCGTCCCAGAAGACCGAAGCCGACAGCGCAAGCCGCGGACGAAGAACGGAAAGACCGACGTCGTATTCGAGCCTGGTTTCCGGAAGTAGCGCGGGGTTACCTCTTACGGTCGCGCTTTGAGAATACAATTCCGAGAACCCGGGGCTGCGGCTGGAATACTGGGCGCCGCCGAGAATGGAGAGCCAGGAACAGGGATGGTAATTGACTTCGGAAAAACCGTTCGGAAACCCCTTTTTCGAAATCCCGCCGCCGGCGACCGGGCCGTACGAAGAGATGCTGTCGTTAGTTGAATCGATCTGGTACCGGTATATGCCGCCGATGCGTGCGGAAAGGTTGTCCAGGAAATGGACGTCAGCTTCCGCGCCGGCCTTGCCGACAAGCCGGATGAAACGCGATTGTACCTGGCTTGCGGGCGCAAGCAGGTTTGTGTAATCGAATCCGTCGTAGCTTCCGCTGAGCAGACCAGTGGCGTTCACGCGGTTTCCCACCGTCCATTTTACCACGCCGTCAAGTGACCCGAACGGCTGGGACACATCGGTTGAAATCGGGGTGGTCAGATAATAAGGCCTGCTTCTTTGAAACTTCTGTTCATCGGTCTTTGCCTTGGCAGTCACCATGATCATCAATTTGGGATTGACGGTCGCCGCGTACGACTCCACAAGCGAAACCAGGTTATCTTTCACCGTTCCGTCGTTGAGCCCCGCCTGCGGAAGGTAGAAGAGGCCCTCGTTCGTAACGCGCGCCGAAACATGCGACGTGAGCGTGTTGCGGTCGTCAATCCTGAAGACGTTTGAATATGCCGACGAAAAAGTGGAAAAGAAATTATTGTCCATCGTTTTTTGCGAATCGTCGGCCGCGATGGTCTGGCCGTGCGTCACGGAGCTGTCCGTATAGGGGTAATTGTTGTCGGCCCATCCGCAGTTCACCGATAGCCGGTGGGTCATGCGCCCCAGAGTCTTCACCAGGACAGCGCTTCCAATGCGATACCCGAACGAACCCGCCTCCAATAAAACGCTCGCGGCGTCTTTCTTCGCGCCGGAGCTGAGCTCTATGACGCCGCCCGCGTTGTCGCCGAAAAATTCAAGGGGCGGCGCGGCCTTGTAAACGGTGACCGTCTCGAGCGACGGCAGCGGAATTTTGGAAATGTCGACCGATTCGCCGGTTGCGCCGTTGAGGGGCACGCCGTCGAGGTACACCTGCACTTGGCTCGGCGAACCGCCGCGGATGGATGCGTCGGCGTAGTGGCCGAACCCTCCCCTGTTGCCGACCGTCACGCCGGAAACCGTTTCGAGCGCGGACTGAAGGTCGGCGTATCTGCCGGAGAAATTTTTGGACTCCATGATCACGCGCGAAGGGGTGAATTCCCTGACCCTGGCCCCGGTTACCACCATTCTGTCAATTGCCGTTTCGGAATCCGGTTTCGGAAGCGGTCGATGAACGGGTGATGTGCCGGGCGCGGCAAACACCGCGCTGTCCCGCCATTGGACCGGTGCGGCGACCGTTTGCGCCCGCATCGAATCGGGCTGGCCGCGGGAGGGGTCGATGCCGGAGGCGGCGGCATGGACAAATGCGAAAACGCACGGACAGATCAGCAGCGTAAACTTGTGCACCGGTCGAGATTCCTTTGATCCCTTACCTCGGGGATCGCTCGGATTAAGAGAAAACGTCATCTTCAGGTAGGTCTCCTGGCTCCCCCGTATCGCCTTCCCGTTTCCGTTTGGAAACAGTGGCACTGGTTTGAGACTGCCTCACGCACGCGCAAGGCGGGGTTACAGTGGCGGGTCCGCTCCCGATTTTAACGGGATTCCCTTGGCACCTGAAAATGAGAAAGAACGAGTATTAATTTAATTAAAAAATCAAAATGAGGACAAGAAAAAAAATACCGGGGCATGAGATTACCTGCCGCTATATCATCAGCAAATAATTCCGGCCTCGGGGCCGGTGAGGTGAGCCGGGGTTTTGCCTGATGCCTGCTGTCTCTACTGTTTTTCTTTGTATTTCTCAGGATCAAGATAGATGACATCGAGGAAGACTTTATCGAAAATCAGAAAATCCTTGTCAGTAGTCAACAATGTCGCTTTGAGGACTGACGCGGTGGAGGCAATCCAAAGATCGTTGTCGCCAATGGCTCTGGCGGATTGTCCGGGAGGAAGCTGCTTTTCAGGATGTTTACCCAGTCGATACGCATCAATCTCCGCGAACTGAGCCAAAATTGATGAATTATTGATATCAACGGCAGGGATAGATCTTAGAAGTTTCTTCAAGATATCTTTTCTCTGTTCACCCCATTTTCGACACACGGCAAGAGAGTACATTTCCCCTATCGATACGATCGAAACAACCGTGTAATTCGGAGGCACCGACGGACCATATTGGTTATCGACAAGCAGAGCAAGTGTTGATCCGCGCACGTAATGAACCAAAACATTCGTGTCAAGAAGGTATTTGGCCATGGTGATTACCGGTCTTCGAGTTCCCTTACAAGGTCATCGATGGATTCATCGCCAGGCCATTTTCCCCGGATGTCGTCGAGCCAGTTGCGGCGCACGGCCTCTGCCGTTAGTCCGCGCGTAAATTCAAACTCCGTTTGGACAACCGGCGCAGTCTCGAAGACTTCCTCACCTTCTTCCATGAGCTTGAGCATTTGCGCCTCAAGCAGTCTAACCTTGCCGGATGGCTTGTAGCTGACGATACCTTTTATGGTTACTTTTTTGCCCCAGAGGCGCCGCAAGTCTTCGACGTCAAGGAACTCCTGGTCTATTTGTCCTTGAATAACCTGGCCATCCGCCATGTCGAGACGGAACCGTTTGCGGCTGTAGGCGACTTCTTCAAGTATTCCGGTCAACATGAACGCCTGAGGATCGGGAATCTTGATTTTGAGTTTCTCCACCTTTTCAATTGTTGGCATGTCAATTGAGAAATCCTCATTTTTGTTTTCTTCGCAATGAATCTTAATGCTCTTCGCATGCTCTGTAAGAAACGGCTTCATAGCCAAGAAACTCATGAGGACCCCGGAGTCGTAGTAATCGCTTTCGAGGTTCTCCGTAGATGTGTCGCGGACCGAACGGGAAATAAAAGAAATCGCGGTATCCCCAGGCTTAGGCGGATTGCCCCATATGTCTTGCTGAACCGCCTGATCAGGGATCGCATCCTTCAAATAGGGTGCTTCGATATTGAGTACCGTAGATCCCTTTTGAAGCCCTGTGAAGACAAAATCGGTCGCCTTTGCAAGCCATTTTGGAGCAGGGCCGGTTTTGGAACTTTGCCCCTCGATCGCCAGGCGCAATCCACGTTCGGCGCATGAGGTGAATTGCTCCAGAAAAGTAGATAGTTCGCGAGTGGAAATCGTCCCCGAGGGAGAATCCAACCCTTCGAGCTTGAGTTTATATTTTAGTGTTTTCATGTGTCACCCCCGTTTGGTATTATACCAAATTATATAACATTCGCGCAGAATCATGGGCAAATAAAACCAAGTTTCCGCGGAGCCGAGCATGCTTCTCCATGGCTATCACTTCGACTTCGCTCAGCGCAGGCGCACTGTCGGTAGAGACTACTGTCGAGGACGACAGTGACACACGGTTTTCATTCCTGGTCACGTAAGACACCCGTGCACGATGCACGATGTGCTGAAAACCTCGCCGAATTCCACATTTTATACGCCTTGATTACTTCTTCCCGTCCTGCACGATCTGGTCAAGCCGCTCCCCATCTATGTTCGTCTTAATCTGTACCCACACGGGGAAATGATCGCTGAGCTGGAAACTGAATTTTTCCTTGGTATAATTACCGTCGGGAAACAAATCGGCTATCTTCGATTTGTTCAGGTAAAAGTCGAGCGTGCCGCCGAGGTTGCTGAAACGGTCTGCTACGGAGGGCATGTGCAGTATTTGATCGTATCTGGCGTTATTCGAAAGGTTGGAGCCGCCTATTGTCCGGTCGCCCACGGTGAGATTCCTGAGGGCTTCGGGTACGAGAAGCCCGCGGCTGGTAAGTGCCTTGAGAAGATCATCGTCCAGTGAAGGCGTGTTGAAATCACCCAGGACAATCAGGTCTTTGTCCTCCACGTTTTTGTCCTTGAACCTGGCGTCGATCCAGTCGGCAAGCATTTGCAGTTCCGCCTGCCTGCCGGCCAGGTCTTTTCCCCAGCGCGCGTGCTCCGCGATGGCGATAAAATCGAAATTGCCCGATCTGAAGGAACACATGTACGGCGCGCGCCAGAACGAATGTCCGGCAAGGTATTCGTCCCCTTTCTTTGATCTTGGAGCGTCGATTTCGGCGGCAAGCCCGTTAAACGTCACCGCCCTTTCGTCGAAAAGAAAAGCAATCCGTTCCGAGTTTCCTCCGGAATCATCCATCCAATCGGAATACACCACGTCCCAACTTGGTCCCAGAATGGGCAGAACACGGCCCAGGTCCGTGAGATCGCTCCGCAGTTCCACTAATGCAACAAGGTCGAACTGGCCCAATATTTCGGCAATGTAGTGTATGGCGGCATCAGTACGATGAACTTTGCCGAATTCCCGTATGTTCCAGATTGCCACGTTAATAGTTTCGTCAAGTGTTGACGGAGGTATCTTTGCGGCATCGATACGTTGTTTTAGTTTGATAAGGCCCTGGGCGATCTGGGGAGAAACGTTGCCGTGATGCATGGAGAAGTCCTTTCCGTGAATTGGCGGTCAAAATTTGCATGAGGAAAATGAAAGAAACCCTTAGGAAAATGCACTTGTAAACCATGTTGAAGCCTTGATTCCTGTTGATAGAAATATAGAAAAAGCGTTGTGCAAAGAAAGGAACATCAAGTCCGATTTTGATTGAGGGTAAGTTTGGGCGTTCCCCCCACTATACTGTAATAAAATAAATAAGAGCTGGGCGTTGCCCCGCTTCGCATGAAGATAAAAGGTTTGGGCGCCCCGCCGAGTACGGCGGCGGCCCTCGCTCCGGTCCACCCCTTCGGGTGCTTCCAAGGGTCGTCGGGCTTCGCCCTCGGGCTGCCTGCCACGAGGGCACTTAGTGCCGTGGTCAGGCAGCACCGCGCTCCAGCGCGGCCTCCAGTCCTGCCTAACGCGGGGCAAAGGAACATTCCCCACTTGTAAATAACCGCCTACGCAAATTTCATTTGGCTTGGCTTTGTTTTTTCAACGCCACTGCAGGCGCGGCGTCTCTTGCAACGCGGTGCAGACTTCTCACCCCTGCACTGTATCCACATCCGCCGGCCGCACCACAATCGGCACAATCAGCGTGAACAGCACCAGGAGAATCGACCCGATATACCCCTGATAGATTCCCCACGCTTCGAACGGACCGCCCAGCGTATAGGTCCAGATTACAAACGAGAATGCCGATACAACAAGCTGGGCGACGTTCTTGACACCCGAAATCTTCCACAAGTACAGCGGCACCAGCATGAGAAGGGCGGCCGCCGAGGCGGTGAGAACGACCTTTACCTGGTCTGCGGGAACAACCCCCGCGATCACGGTGTAGGCGCCCAGGATTTCGGTTGGAATAAGCTTGACCAGCTTGTCTACGTACGGCTGTGTAACGGATACTTCGCGACCCATAATACCTTGTCCTTTCCGTTTGTGAGTGTTGTGATGGGGATTTTTTATGGTTTCATGCCTCAGCGAACATATCGGTAACACGAAAAACCAAGTAAGGCAGCCCCAAAGTGCCTTTGGATAACCGAATTATTATTCTATCCAAGCACCTGACCCCATTTTTCGCCCACCTTACCCACCTTTTCGCTCACCTGACTTGCCTTTTTGGTCACCTGACCACACTTTTCGGTCGCCTGAGGCACATTTTTGATCGCCTGAACCACCAATTCGGGCACCTTAGGACTTGATTTGGCCACCTTAACCACTTATTCCGGCACCCTAGGACTTAATCCGGTTACCTTATTAACCTCATGCTGGGCCTTCTCACCAACGGGGTCGGGGCCTTCTGCCCCGAACCCCGACCAAGGGGCGCTCTGCAGCAAGCGCCCCTTGGATCCCCGTGCCGCGCCCGCAGCGCCGCCTTGTCCCTCGGCCTCCGGGCCGCTCATGAACTCACCCGGCAGGATATATGTCTTAATTGTAAAAAGATGCCGGGCTCGGACAGCACGAGCGGCCAATCCTTCGGCCTCGGGGGCGTCGCTGATGGCGGTGGAAGAGAAATCCATGACGTTTGGTTGACTCCAGCTGCGTTACTAAGAGAGACTACTTCATTAAACACGCGACGCAAAATCTTCCTCAAGTGAATAACCGGCCGGGACAATTGCCCGGCCGATGTTTACTTGGCAGTTGCCGCAGTTTGGGCGGCGGCCGCGGGCGCAGGCTCGGGTTTAGCAGAAGACGAAGACTGGCGGCTCCTGTATGTGCTGTAATAGTAATCGAGCTTTGTCTTGTCCTTGCGAAACGCATATTCGGCGGCGTCCAGCACCTCGGACATCACGGCACGCATGTACGAGAACGCGCGGTCGCGAAGGTCCTTTGCGTCGGCAGTTCCCTTCTCGACAAATGCCTTCGCATACAATTGACCAAGATTTCCAGCCTTCTCCGTGGCCTGGTCCAGAAGCCCTGCATCAAAGTTGATGATCTTGAGCTCGCCGGGATACTTCTTTCCAAGCTGGGCAAGCGCGCTCAGGTCCTGTATCATGTCCGCACCGCCCGACCCCTCGCGGATGCGCCTCACCGCCTTCACCGCATCCGGCACCTTGCGCAAGCCGAACGACATGGCGGAAAGCAAATCGTCGCGCAGTGCATACGCCTGCGGCTCTTCCGTGGCCCACTGCTTCGACGCGTCCTTGAGCTCGCCTATCGCGGCAACATACTGGCCCTGCGCATAACGCAAGGCATTGACCGACGCGCCAAGCTCGGTTATCACCGAGCCGTCCAGGCCCACGGCCTTAAGCGCATCCGCATCCTGTGAAGCCGCGGTCGCCATGATGGCCCCCTCGTTTACGGCCTGCTCCATGGGCATGTCCTGCTTGCGCAGGGCCTTTTTGTCCATCGCCTTGAGCTTGGGCAGCAACGCTTCGAAATCCTGCTGGTCCGACATAGAGACTCCCTTCGAAAAAATGGTTTGATGTGGTTTACGGGTAACCATGCCATACGGGCCGGCATTCCGCTTACAAAGCGGAAAACAGCGCCTGCATCATACCCGTTTTAAGAAATTTGATGAATGAAAGAAAAGAAACGGAGAAACGACACGAGTTTGAGGAAACGAGACGGAGGAAAGGAATTCGGGCCTTATTGACAAATGTCCAAAGAGGACATGTTGTTGAGGTGGATGTTGATATTAATATGTTAAGTGGAAGGGAGGGATGCAAAGGATTTTTTTAGGAGAAAGGAAAGATTGTTTTGATGATCACATTCGGTTTTGCCTTGACGCTTTTCCTGATGGTCCAGTCGATTGAGGCGTTTTCGATTTTGTGGCCGCCCAAGCCGCAGCGACAGAATGCACGGTAAAGGATAATTCGTCATAATCCAAGTGTGATAATAAGACTATCGCCCTCAATCCTCGTATCTCTCAAGAAACATCTTGCCAGTCTTTGCTTGAAGGACGCAGAATCCAGCCGGTATACGGGAACACACCCCACATAACTGCCGGATACGACCAACCGCTGACCACTGAGCTTCCCCTTCTTCTTCGAAGAAGCCTTCTCCTCTATGACCATATTGACGATTCTGACTCTTGACAGGAAGAACTCGCCCTGTTTGCACGCAAGCAGGCCGTTGAGATCGACGACTCCGGCAATACCGTTGCGCCAATTGGGTAAGAGAGGATTCGGATGGGCAGCCGACACACTTTCGCAGTACCTGCATTTCAAGCCTATATTCTTGCCCGAAAAATAGACGATCGGCGAATCCAG
>Ga0335081_10000511_pt1 | contig 66219 bp, 60 predicted proteins | sample Lox_Sample_35_FD_206713 | JGI IMG/M metagenome (GOLD analysis project Ga0335081, IMG submission 206713) | Soil microbial communities from Loxahatchee National Wildlife Refuge, Florida, United States - Lox_Sample_3.5 | ecosystem: Environmental > Terrestrial > Soil > Wetlands | place: USA...
TAGCGGGTTCGGATGTGCTCATCCGAAGCGCCGGTGCGGAGGTTGACTACGCGCCTCTCGGCGCTCCGCCCCCCTTATTTTTGTTGGGGCAGCTTTCGTGCAGTGGCTTGGCAAGACTCGGGCGCAACAAAAAACGCGCCGCGAGAATGAGATTGCTCGTGCCTCGTCATTGCGAGCCAACGGGTCCGGCCCGAAGTGGCCGGCCCGATGACAAGCTCCGCGAAGCAATCCAGTTGCCCCCTCCCTTCCCTCCCCCGCAAGCGGGGGAGGGTTAGGGTGGGGGGATTGCTTCGTCGCTTCGCTCCTCGCGATGACGCGCATGTTCACCTCTCCCCTCCGGGGAGAGGGAGTCGAATGGCCCGCTTGACCCGGGCCGCACCAAACGCTTACCGCAGGGCGCCATGCTGCATTCGGCCGTACTCAACGTCATGATCAAGGCGGCGCACCGCGCCGGGCGCGCGCTCAAGCGCGACCTCGGCGAGGTCGAGAAGCTGCAGGTCTCGCTCAAGGGGCCGGGCAATTTCGTCACCGCCGCCGACCGCCGCGCCGAGGAGATCGTGCGCGAGGAATTGGCCAAGGCGCGGCCGGGCTACGGCTTTCTCGGCGAGGAAGGCGGCGCGCGCGAGGGCAGCGACACGACCCACCGCTGGATCGTCGACCCGCTCGACGGCACCACCAATTTTCTGCACGGCATCCCGCATTTTGCGGTGTCGATCGCGCTCGAGCGGGCCGGCGCAATCGTCGCCGCCGTCACCTACAATCCGGCCAATGACGAGCTGTTTGTCGCCGAGCGCGGCAAGGGCGCGTTCCTCAACGACCAGCGGCTGCGCGTCGCGGCGCGGCGCCGGGTTGGCGATGCGTTGGTCGGCTGCGGCCTGCCGCATTTCGGCCGCGGCGATGCCGAGCACTTGCGCGCCTCGCGCTACGAGATCGCCGCCGCGCAGCGCAATTTCGCCGGCCTGCGCCGCTACGGCGCCGCCACGCTCGACCTCGCCTGGGTGGCGGCCGGCCGGCTCGACGCCTATTGGGAGCGCAACCTGTCGCCATGGGATCTCGCCGCCGGCATCCTGTTGGTGCGCGAGGCCGGCGGCTTCGTCTCCGATGCCGATGGCGGCGATGCCATCCTCGCCAAGGGCCACGTCGTCGCCGGCAACGACACCTTGCACCGCGAGCTGCTGCGGCTGTTGCGGGAAGCCGCCAAGGAGGCCGACGCGGAACTTAAGGGCGACGAAGCCTCAAGTAGCAATGCCAAGCGGTCGATCATACCGGCGAGCAGTCATGGGACGGATTAAGTTTTCGCTGCGCGGCGCCGGCGCGTCGTCTCGCCATCAGCCTGCCGCAAACACGCGAGCATGCTCAACTGGGGTTGAGTGCACGGCACCGACCGACAAAACAGGCGCAAAGCGCGCCGGCGGCGGCAGGAATGCCTTCCGCGCCGTCCTGTGCCATATTGGGCCGAATCTTTTAGCCCGTTGACCCGATGACGACGACCGACCTCGACCAAGTGAAAAAACTGCCCTCGCCGCGCATCTTTCTTGTCCGGATGCTGGTGTTCGTCGTGCTGTGCGCGCTGATCGCCTTCGTGTTGCAGCGCCAGATCCTTCAGGCGTTCTTCGCCAACCCGTGGCTGAACGGCTTGATCATCTTCGTGCTGTTCCTCGGCATCATCCTGTCGTTCCACCAGGTGATCCGGCTGTTTTCCGAGGTCGGCTGGGTCAACCGCTACCGCGCCGAACCGCAACTGGCCGCCAAGAAGGCGCCGGCGCTGTTGGCGCCGATCGCGGCGATTTTGGGCAGCGAGCGCGCCGACCGCGTCGTCATCTCGGCGCAGACCATGCGCGCCTTCCTCGATTCGTTGGCGACGCGGCTCGACGAGGCGCGCGACATTTCGCGCTACCTGACCGGGCTGCTGGTGTTCCTCGGCCTCCTCGGCACGTTCTGGGGCCTGATCGAGACCGTCGGCTCGGTCGGCAGCATCATCAACAACCTCAAAGTCGGCGGCGACGCCGATTCGGTGTTCGAAGCGCTCAAGGAAGGCCTGTCGGCGCCGCTCGGCGGCATGGGCATCTCGTTCTCCTCGTCGCTGTTCGGGCTCGCCGGCTCGCTCATTCTCGGCTTCCTCGATCTGCAGACGAGCCAGGCGCAAAACCGCTTCTACACCAGCTTCGAAGACTGGCTCGCCACGACGGTGCAGGACATCGGCGGCCCCGCCGGCAATGGCGGCGCGGCGCTCACTGCCACGACGCTCAACGCCATGGAGCGGCTGCGCCAGGCGGTCGGCGACGTCGGCTCGAACAAGGCCACCACCGCCGCGATGGCCAATCTCGCCGAAGCGATCCAGGGCCTCGTCCACCACATGCGCACCGAGCAGCAGATGATCCGCGACTGGGCCGACGAGCAGAGTAAGCTCAATCGCGACCTGCGCCGCTTCATGGAGCTGTTGGCGCGCGAGACCGTGGACCGATGATGACTCAAGGCGTTTCCCGGGCGCAGCGCAGCACGAAGTGGTGCGCTGCAGACCCGGGATCGTCACGAACTTGGATTGTGAAGGTCCCGGATCAGCGGTGCACCGCTTCGCGCTGCACCGCATCCGGGAAACAAAGGTTGCAGAAGCCGTAAGCCATGGCACTCTCCCGCTTCCGCCGCGACAGCGGCATGAATTACTGGCCGGGCTTCGTCGACGCGCTGTCGACGCTGGTGCTCTCGGTGATCTTTCTGCTCACCGTGTTCATGGTGGCGCAGTTCTTCCTGACGCAGGAGATTTCCGGCAAGGACACCGCGCTGTCGCGGCTCAATGCGCAGATCGCGCGATTAAGCCAACTCCTGTCGCTCGAGCAGACCGGCAAAACCAGCCTGCAGGACGAAGTCGCGACCTTGCGCGCCTCGCTCTCCGCCGCGGAAACCGAGCGCGACCGGCTGCGCGCCGCGACCAGCCAAGGCCCAGCCGCCGGCAGCGGCGGCAACGACAAGCTCAACAGCCAGCTCGATCTGGAAAAAGAGGCGACCGCCCGCGCCGTGGCGCAGATCGAAAATCTCAACCAGCAGATCAGCGCGCTGCGCCGCCAGATCGCAGCGCTCGAGGAAGCGCTCGGCGCCTCGGAGAAGAAGGAAAGCGCGGCGCAGCTGCGCATCACCGATCTCGGCCAGCGCCTCAACGTCGCTTTGGCGCAGCGCGTTCAAGAACTGTCGCGCTACCGCTCCGACTTCTTCGGCACCTTGCGCGGCATTTTGGGCGACCGGCCCGACATCCGCATCGTCGGCGACCGCTTCGTGTTCCAGTCGGAAGTGTTTTTCGACAGCGGCGCCGCGACCTTGCGGCCGGAAGGCCGCGCCGAGCTCGACAAGCTCGCCGACGCGGTGATGGCGCTGGAGAAGCAGATTCCCTCCGACATCAACTGGGTGCTCCGCGTCGACGGCCATACCGACGTGCGGCCGCTGGGGCCGACCTCGCCGTTCAAGACGAACTGGGATCTGTCCGCCGCGCGCGCAATTTCCGTGGTGCAATATCTGATCAGCAAGGGCGTGTCGCCGGCCCGCCTCGCCGCCGCCGGCTTCGGTGAATTTCAACCCATCGATCCCGGCACCAGCGACCAGGCGCTCGCCCATAACCGCCGCATCGAGCTGAAACTGACCGAGCGCTGATGGCAGACGACGGCATCATCGTGCGGCCGATGACGCCAGACGACCTCGCCGAAACCCTCGATATGTGGGTCGCCGCCTGGCAGGCCGCCTACCCGAACATCGATTTTGCTGAACGGCGCGGCTGGACCAGGGATCGTATCGCCGAACTCGAGCGCACCGGCGCACGCTCGCTGGTCGCGTTCCGCGACAGCCGCATCATCGGCGCGCTGGTCGTCAACCCGGAGACCGGTTATCTCGATCAGCTCGTGGTCGCGACAACGGATCAGGGGAGCGGTGTTGCCGATATCCTGCTCGCCGAAGCGCAGCGCCTCTCGCCTTTGCGTCTCGACCTGCACGTCAATCAAGACAACGCGCGCGCCATCGGCTTCTATCAGAAACACGGCTTCGTCACCGTGGCCGAGGACGTCAATCCACGTTCCGGGGCGCCGACCTTTCGCATGAGCTGGCAGCCGTAATGCGCGAGCGCCTACGCCGCCTGAAACTGCAGCTTGGCGAGCCGCGCATAGAGCCCGCCGCCGGCGGCGAGCGTTTGGTGCGTGCCCTCTTCGACGATGCGGCCTTCGTCGAGCACCAGGATGCGGTCGCACGACAGCACCGTGGCGAGCCGGTGCGCGATCACCATGGTGGTGCGGCCGCGCATCAGACCGGCCAAGGCCGCGGCGACTTGCGTTTCGCTTTCGGCGTCGAGCGACGAGGTCGCCTCGTCGAGCAGCAACAGCGGCGCGTCGCGCAGGATGGCACGCGCGATGGCGATGCGCTGGCGCTGGCCGCCGGACAGCGTCACGCCACGCTCGCCGACCATGGTGTCGAAACGCTGCGGCAGCGCGGCGATAAATCCCGCCGCGTGGGCGTGCTCGGCCGCCCGCATCACTTCGGCATCGGACGCGTCCGGCCGGCCGAAGCGGATATTGTCGCCGACCGAAGCGGCAAACATCACGCTGTCCTGCGGCACGAGCGCAATGCGGCCACGCAAGTCGGCGGGATCGAGATCGGCAAGGCACACGTCGTCGAAGGCCACGCGGCCGGCGCTGGGATCGTAGAAGCGCAGCAACAGATGAAAGATCGTGCTCTTGCCGGCGCCGGACGGACCGACGATCGCGACTTTCTCGCCCGGCCGGACGCGAAACGATACGCCGTTGAGGGCAGCGATATCGGAGCGCGTAGGATAGGCAAAGCGCACATCGTCGAACGAAACCTCGCCGCGCGGCGGCGATGGCAGCGGCTTCGGCTGCGCCGGGGGCACGATCACCGGCTTGATCGCCAGGATCTCGAACAGCCGCTCCGCCGCGCCCGAGGCCTGTGCAACCTCGCCGCCGATCTCCGACAGCGAGCCGAGCGCGCTTGCGGCAAGTACGGCGTAGAGCACGAACTGGCCGAGCCGGCCTGGCGTGATGGCGCCGGCGAGCACCTCGTGCGCGCCGATCCACAGCACGATCACGACGCTCGCCGAGACCAGGAAGATGGCGAAGCCGGTCAACAGCGCGCGGGCACGGATCGAGGCCCGCGCCGCCATGAAGGCGCGCTCGACCGCGCCGCGGAACCGCGCGATGCCGAGCCGCTCGTTGGTGAAAGCCTGCAAGAGCCGCACCGCGCCGATCAATTCGGCGGCATAAGCCGAGGCATCGGCAAGCGTATCCTGCGCGAAGCGCGAGCGGCGGCGCACTGCGCGGCCGAAGGCATAAAGCGGCAGCACGATAATGGGGATGGCGGCGAGCACGAAAACCGACAGCCAGGGGCTCGTCACCACCATCATGGCGCTGGCGCCGACGAACAGCACGAGATTGCGCAGCGCGACCGAAACCGAGCTGCCGACCGCGGCTTTGATTTGCGTGGTGTCGGCGGTGAGCCGCGAGATCACCTCGCCGGTGCGCGCCTCGTCGAAAAACGCCGCCGAGAGGCCGGTCACATGTGCGAACACGTCGCCGCGCAGATCGGCGACGATGCGTTCGCCCAGCGTGGTGACGAGCAGGTAACGCAGCGCGCTCGCCAGCGCGAGGATCGCGGCAACGCCGATCATGACCAGAAAGTAGCTGTTGATCAGCGCGACGCCGCGCGCCGTAAAGCCGAAATCGATCATGCGGCGCACCGCGACCGGCACGACGAGCGTGGCCAGCGCCGCCAGGATCAGCGCGCCGAGCGCGGCCAGCGCGCGGCCGCGGTAGCGCTTGACGTAGGGCAACAAGGAGGCGAGCGGGCGAAGATTGGCCTTGCGCTGCTCGGCCGTGGGTTTTGGTTCGAGCAGGGACACAGGAGCGGCGGCGCTCGCGGTGGCCTCGCCAGCCGGAATCGCCGCCGGCCTAGCCGTGACGCTGCCCTGATCGAACCTCAAGTTCATTCGCCGAAGTGCCTATTCTCATCCGCCGCGGCCTCGCCGCCAGCGCGGCCGGACAATGCCCGGCCCGGCAGATATAGGCAACGTGCGACAATACCGCAGCTTCAGGTCTCGGGCGACGTCGCGGCGGAACCAAGCAATTCCACAAACCTCGGATCGGAGCTGCGCCTAGGAGACTGGCTTCGTCAGAACGTACATCGACGTTTCCGCCTGCCAACCTTGGCCATTCCATGGCCGCGAGTCCGGCCCGACACCACCGTGGGATCGATTGTGGCGCTATCGTCGTCGCAACTTGGATGTCTCAAAGCGAACCCTTGCGGTTGGCATTGGCGCGTTGTTCTATTTGGGACCGTACAAAAATGCGATCGAGAGAGTGGGTTGTATGACAAGGCCGCTCCACGCGGCGGCCGATAAGGTGGAGTAATTTTTGTAATAGGTCACGGGAAGCTGAAAGCTGATAGCGTAGTCACTGTATTGATGGATGTATGTGAGCGCAGGCCCTACTTGCAGAAGCAGGTCCTGCCGGCCACCCACAACGTGCTCGTACTCCTTGCCAGTCGCAGTTCCCTGAAGCTGAATCGTCCAGTCGCCATCAATTCTCCTACCTATTGTAGCCGATTCGGCAACATTGAAGTTTTGCTGGGTCGGGACATCAGAAAAGCTTTGTCCGACGTTCAGGAAGACGCTTGCGAAGTCGCAAAATGCCTTAAGTGGGAGGGAGCAACTCAGGTCCGCGCCGTCCAAATTTATGTTTTGCCTACTCAGCGTGACTTGAGGTGTAGCAAAATCGACTGTTTCCCTGTGGAACGTCGGCACAAATAGGGCCTGATTCTGGATTCCGAAGGTTACGGTATCAATCGTCGCCATGTTTTGTACCGGTACATTCGGCAACGATTTGTTTGGCTCCAGGTCGTGCAGGAGAGTCCCATCTTGGCTATAAGCGTCGGCATGAAGAAACGCCGTGTAGGCGAGATACGAATTGACCACGTCGGTGCTCTGCGAAGAAAACGGCGTGTACCGAGATGAACCTTCTGCAGCGCTAATGGAGTAAAGGTCCCACGGACGGAGGCCGGCAGTGGTAATCAAAACGTTGCTGCCAAAGCCTGCCGACTCGCCCGGACTGCTGTTGTTTCCTGACTTTAGCACATCGGTTTCGTAGGTAGGATTCAGTACTAAGCTGACCTTCACCTTTGTCGGTTGCGCGGTCGTCGCACTCAGAACTATAGGTCCAGGTTGTATGCTGAGTGATGTGAAAAATTCCACACATTTTCGGGGGTGCTGAGAAATAAATTTTTGAATCTCAGATATTTGATCAAGCTTGGCAGTAGTGTTTAATCTCGCCAGAAATGCCTTCTTCTCGTCAGCAGGCATTGCGCTTACTCTATCGGCTGCGGACTTCAATTGCTCAAGTTGAGGTACGCATGCAGCCCTTGGGTTAGCGGGTAGCTTCTGCTGGGATATATGCGCCAACGGAGAAGAAACTACATCTGCCGGGGGCGCAACTGATAGCGGCGCCGTGATTGTGGCCTGCGTCTGGGCGTTAAGATCCTGCGCGTGCACCTGCAGTGACGATCCCAACCCGGCCGCAAAGGCCATAGCAATGGCAAAATGAGCGCCCAAATACTTGGACGATAACCCTCGTTTCGTAAGCACAGCTCGCCCCCAAGCAAAACCCCAGGAGATCACGGTGCCGCTATCTAGACGCGAGTCAAGTAAGGTTTTATACTTTTCTGCTCTTGTCACATTTCTGCAACTCCTGCCAGCGGCCGGCTCCGCAGTGCTGGCCCAGAATCTGAACGCCGCGCAGGAGCAAGGGAATATAACAGCGCCACTCCCCGCGCTCCCCGCGCCGGATTTGAGCGTTGGGCAGCAGCGGCGACAAAGCCAGCCTGCGCCCAAACACACGCGCCACCTCGCCCACGTTCGGCATCAGCAGAAGAAGGCAACGGAAAGCAGATGATTGGCGTTCGGGCCCAAGGTGACCAGCGCCCGCGCTTGTGAAGCACCTGCTGCAGCGCTATAGAGCCGGCTAAATCCCGAAACGGACTGCAAACAATGAAAACCGATACGCACCCCGATTACCACACCATCAAGGTCATCATGACCGACGGCACCGAGTTCTTGACCCGCACCACCTGGGGCAAGCCGGGCGATACGCTGCATCTCGACATCGACCCGAAATCGCATCCGGCCTGGACCGGCGGCCAGCAGCACCTGGTCGACCGTGGCGGCCGGCTGTCGCGGTTCCAGAAGAAGTTTTCGGGTTTTTTGAAGACTTGAAGGCGGTCCGCTCAGGCCTCGGATTCGAAGGCTGCCCGCAACAGTCCGAGCTGCCGCTCGACCGGGTTGCCGACCGCGACCTGGAGCGGCGGCGCCGCGTACATGGTTGAATCCAGGCGTCGCACCTCACCCTGCAATTTGACCGAGCGCGCGATCAGTTCGCGCAGTTTCAGCGGCAACAGCGCGATCGACTTGGCGTCGCCGGGCTCGCAGCTCGCCAGCCGCACCTTGGCCTTTTCCTTGCTGGCCTGGACCAGGGTCATTTCGCCCTCTTTGACCGCGCGGTGCAGCAATAGCCATGAAGCAAGCTGCATCAGGCGCGTGGTCAGCCGCATGCTTTCGGTGGCGTAAATGAGGGCGGCGCTGCGATCGAGCTTTTTCGATTCTTGTCGGCCCGGGCCGTCAAGATAGCTCGCGGTTTCCTCTACCAGCGCCATGCCGTGGCGGAACAGCACGGCAAAGACCTGAGAGTTCGCCAGCCGCTCGCCGAAGGAAACCGTGCCGGCCTCCACGGTACGCTTATCGGACATCGGTACGCCTCACACGCCGGCAGCATCGCGCGGCAGCGGACGTAAGTCCAGAGTCGACGAGGCCAAGCTGCCGACATGGTTGCTTCGGGCGCGCGCCTAGTTCGCCTAGGCCAGCGGAGCGCGCCAAGCGGCCGACAACGCATAAAAAAGAGCCGCCGTTGCCGGCGGCTCAAGGTGATAACAGGGAGGCGTCAAACAGAGTGGACAGGAGCCACTCGATGTCCAGAAGATGGACGGTACCGTAATGAACGAGAAAGCTTAATGAAAAGTTAATAAATCACAAAAAGTTGGCCGATTTTTCTGCGCTTCGAGTCGAAGAGGCTGCTGGCAAACGCGATGCCGCCTTTTGGGTTAGCTAGCTGATCACTTCTTGAAAAAAGTATCGGCCGCCGATTTTGACGCGCGTTTTCTGGCAATTTCGGCCTCGAGCCGGGCGATTTCCTCCTTAAGCAGCGCAATCCGCTCGGTCAGCTCGCCGACCGACAACAGCGCGAGCTCCTGGCCCATTTCGTGGACGATTTTCTTCTTGGGCAGTTCGTCGGGGTCGATGGCGGCCATGGCGCACTCCTTGGCGAGTGGCAATCTAGCGCCGGCAAGCGCGATTGTCAGCGACCCGCGAAAACACCCCTGACTCCTTGAAAGTTAACGGGAAAATCCTTGCCTGGCGATGCCCAAACAGGCTACGCAAGCGATCCCTCGCTAGCGTCGAGCTTGGCGAAACCTAGCCGTGAATTCGGCGCAAAGACGGTTCGATATGGTTTCGGGGATCAAGTGATCGTCGGGGCGCGGTCCGCGCCGATGCCTGAGGTCGGAGGGCAGCATTGGCATTCTCCCGTGCCGCGGTGAAGCTTGGCGTGCTGGCGCTGGTTGTGGCAGCTGCGCTGGGCGTTCGCGCGGCGTGGGCCGTCGAAGCCGTCAACGTACCCAATACGGGTCCGCCAATCGACCTCACCGGCGCCATTGAACTTCTGCACTCCGACGGCGACCGCGTCCAAGTTTCGACCGCGCCCGGCCCCGACGGTATCGTGCGCCGCATCGAGGTGCGCGCCCGCGAACCGGACAACAATTGGGCGGTATTCTCGCTCGCCAACAACGGCGATCAGCAGATCGACCGACTGATCGTGGCGCCGCATTACCGCATGGTCGGCTCCGGCCTGTTCTGGCCGGATCTCGGCACCTCGCGCATCGTCTACATTACGCCATCATCCGGCGATCCACCGGAGCGCCAGCAGAACCCGGGCGCCGACGTCTACCGCATCACGCTCGACCCCGGCACCGTGATCACCTTCGTCGCCGAACTGCGTACGCGCAACCTGCCGCAGCTCTACTTATGGGAACCCGACGCCTACAAGGACAAGGTCAATTCGCTCACGCTCTATCAGGGCATCGTCATCGGCATCGCCGGATTGTTGGCGCTGTTCCTGACCATCCTGTTCGTGGTCAAGGGCAGCGTGATGTTCCCGGCTGCGGCAGCCTTGAGCTGGGCCGTGCTGGTCTATATCGGCGTCGACTTCGGCTTCTGGGGCAAGGTGTTCGAGGTCTCCTCGGGCGCCGAACGGGTGTGGCGGGCGTCGGGCGAAGCGATCCTCGCAGCGACGCTGCTGGTGTTTCTGTTCGCCTATCTCAATCTCAATCGCTGGCACGTGCGCTACGCGCACATCACCGCCGGCTGGCTCGCCTTTCTCGCCGCGCTCGTGGCGGTGGCGTTGTTCTCGCCCGAAGTGGCATCCGGCATCGCCCGCGTCTCGCTGTTCCTCATCGCCGTGTTCGGTCTCGCCCTCGTCATCTATCTCTCGACCCATGGCTACGATCGCGCGGTGATGCTGATCCCGACTTGGCTGTTGCTGGTGGTTTGGGTGTTCGGCGCGGCGCTGACCGTGCTCGGCTATCTCACCAACGACATCGTCGCGCCGGCGCTGTTGGGCGGACTCGTTCTCATCGTCATGTTGATCGGCTTCACGGTGATGCAGCATGCCTTTGCCGGCGGCATCGCCCATGGCATCGTTTCCGACGTCGAGCGCCGCGCGCTGGCGCTGACCGGCGCCGGCGACATGATCTGGGACTGGGACGTTGCCTCCGATCACGTCTTCACCAGCGCCGAGACCGAAGCCATGCTCGGGCTCAAAAGCGGCACGCTGCAGGGCCCGGCCGCCAAATGGCTGGAGGTGCTGCATCACCTCGATCGCGACCGTTTTCGCGCCACGCTCGACAGCGTGCTCGAGCAGCGCCGCGGCCGCGTCGCCCAGGATTTCCGGCTGCGCACCGCCGACGGGCATTATCTCTGGTACGCGCTGCGCGCGCGGCCGGTGGTCGGCTCCGACGGCGAGGTGGTGCGCGTCGTCGGCACCCTCAACGACGTGACCGCATTCAAGACCGCCGAAGAGCGGCTCCTGCACGATGCCGTGCACGACAATCTCACCGGGCTGCCCAACCGCGAGCTGTTCCTCGACCGGCTGCAGGCCGTTTTGGGTTTCGCCAAGTCTGATATGGCCAAGTCCGATCCGGCAAAACCCGAGGCGGCGCTGCGCCCGACCGTGATGGTCATCGATCTCGACCGCTTCAAGCAGGTCAACGATTCGATGGGCATGGCGGTCGGCGACTCGATCCTGCTGACGCTGGCGCGCCGGCTCGGCCGGCTGATCAAGCCGCAAGACACGCTGGCGCGGCTTGCCGGCGACCAGTTCGGCCTGGTGCTGCTCTCCGAACGCGACAGTAGCCGCATCACCGCCTTTGCCGAAACGCTCCGCCGCACGCTGCGCGCGCCGATAGCGTTCAAGGATCGCGAAATTTTCCTCACCGCCTCGATCGGGCTCACGCTCGGCGACAATGAAGCGCAGCGCGCCGAGGAAATGCTCAAAGACGCCGAGCTTGCGATGTATCACGCCAAGCGCAACGGCGGCGACCGCATCGACGTGTTCAAGCCATCGATGCGGGCGCGCAAAACCGACCGGCTATCGCTCGAGTCCAACCTGCGGCGGGCGCTCGAGCGCGACGAGATCACAATACTGTACCAGCCCATCGTCCGCCTCGACGACCGCGCGGTCGCCGGCTTCGAGGCGCTGGCGCGCTGGAATCATCCGAAGCTCGGCAGGCTGTCGCCGTCGGAGTTCATCACCATCGCCGAGGAGACCGGGCTGATCGTCGAACTCGGACTGTCAGTGCTCGAACGCGCTGCACGCCAGCTCAGCTCATGGCAGCGCACGCTGCGCCACCGCGAATCTCTCTTTTGCAGCGTCAATGTCTCATCGCGGCAATTGCTGCGCCACGACCTTATTCAGGATCTGCGCACGGTGATGGCGCGCCTGCCGCTGACCCGCAGCACGCTCAAACTTGAACTCACCGAATCGGTGGTCATGGAAAATCCCGAGCATGCCGCGCAGATGCTGCAGCGCATCCACGAGCTCGGCGCCGGGCTTGCGCTCGATGATTTCGGCACCGGCTATTCGTCGCTGTCGTACCTGCAGCGGTTTCCGTTCGACACCATCAAGATCGACCAGTCTTTCGTGCGCATGACCGCGAAGGGCACGCGCCCGGTGATCCTGCGCTCGATCATCGCGCTGGCGCACGATCTCGGCATGGACGTGGTGGCCGAGGGGGCGGAAACCGATTCCGACGCGGTCGAGCTGTCGCAGCTCGGGTGCGAATACGCCCAAGGTTTTGCTTTCGGCGAGCCGATGACGGCGGAGCGAGCGCGGGCGCTGCTGCAGCCGGATCGAGGCTCGCGTTCGCGCGCCGACGCCCGCCAGGTGTCGGATGCCGGCCAGCGCTGAACGAAAGACGCCGCGCGGGCTTCACAAAACAATCTTGCGTTGATTAGCAAAAACGTGCAATCTGGCCCTTTGCGCCGGGGGGCCCGATGAAAGCTACTGCTACTGCCATTGCTGCGCTGATCACCGCTGTCGTCCTGACTGCCGGGACTCGCGGCCAAGCTGCGCCCAACAACGATATTACGCGACAGGCCGTGTTCTGCGAGGGCACCTACGCGCTCTGTATCCGCGCCTTATGTACTGCGGATCCGTCGGGCGGCAACACTGTCGAGTGCGCATGTGTCGTCGAACAGGGCTGGTCGATGGGCCCGGGAAACTGCGCCAGCCGCCAGCCGGTCAACAAGGATGGTGTGACGACCATTGTCTCAACCTATTCCAACGCCTTCAACACCGTGGACAAGACGCTGACCTGCGCGAACAAGGACACCAAGTGGGCTTATTGCTATGGCGTGCCGTGCGTGGTCGATTCGCACGATCCGAAAGCGGCGGTCTGCAAATGCCCGGTCCAGACCGGCCCGATGAGCACTCTCGGCGGCTCGTGCGACCACGACAACTGCAGTAAGATTTGGTCGGCTGCGACGCCGGCGGCCGACCGCATCGCCAACCGCCACTTCTACCGTTACATGAAGCAGCATCATCCGAAATATCCGACCAATCCGCCGGCGTTGGCGTGCATCAATAAACGGATTTGATTCAGCATGCGCTATCGGAATTCGGAAAGTCGGATTTTGAAAATGACAAGCCGTCGAGCGGGCTCCTAATTTCAGATTTTTGCGATTTCTGATTTCCGATTCGTGAATTAAGCGTGCCCGGCGTCGCTCGACAGCATGCCGAGATCGATGCCGATCTTCCGCAGCGCGAGGCCATATTTGCCTTCGACGTCGCCGCCGAAGATCAGCTCGGGATCGGCCGCGCAATGCAGCCAGCCGTTGGCCTGCATCTCGTTCTCGAGCTGGCCGGGCGCCCAACCGGCATAGCCGAGCGCCAGGATGGCGCTTGCCGGGCCTTCGCCGCGGGCGATCGCCTTGAGAATGTCGATGGTGGCGGTGAGGCAGATGCCGTCGTCGATCGGCAGCGTCGAATCCTCGATGAAAAAGTCCGCCGAGTGCAGCACGAAGCCGCGTTCGGTCTCCACCGGCCCGCCGCGCATCACCTTTACGACGCCGGCGCGCGGCGACAGCTGAATGCGCTGCGAGGCCGGGATGACGTCAAGCTTCACCAAAAGATCGGAAAACTTGATGTTGGCCGCCGGATGATTGACCACAATACCCATGGCGCCTTCAGACGAGTGGGCGCAGATATAGATGACGGAGCGCGCGAACCGCTCGTCCATCATCGCCGGCATGGCGATCAGCATCTGGCCGTCGAGGTAGCCCCGTCGCCTCGTTCCTGATTTGCCGCGCGCCATCTTCATATGTGAAAGGTTAGCCCAACGCTTCGCATTTGCAAACGAATGGAACCTTCAAAAGTTCACGAGGACCTTCGCGCAGCCGCAGCGCGCGGCGGATAGAGGATCGTTATAGGCTGTTATGTGACGCTTTCCCGGCAGCAATGGGGTCGCAACCCATGTCAAAGGCCGGGCCGCATTCGCAAACGCTGCCAGCCCCCACGAGCATTCGGCTCACGATCATGTCAGTGGCGCGTGCGCGCACTTCATCTTAGAGAACGTCATGGTCAGCCTGCCCCCTGTGAAATTAACGATTGTGACCGCCACCGCGCTCGGTCTCGCCGGCACCTTGGCAGCGCGGGCGCAGGACGCCTCGGCGTGGCAAAAGGAAGCACACGCCGCCACGCGCCTGCTCGCCGGCGCGGCCGTCAAAACGGCCGATGCCGCGGCGTTGCGCGCCGGCATCGAGATTAGGCTCGACAGCGGCTGGAAAACCTATTGGCGCTACCCGGGCGACACCGGCGCGCCGCCGACCTTCGATTTCGCCGGCTCCGAGAACGTGAAATCCGCGCAGGTCGAATTCCCGGCGCCGGAACGCTTTTCCGATGGCGCCGGCGGCAACGCGATCGGCTATGTGGGCGACGTGATCCTGCCGATACGAGTCACGCGACTCGATGCCGCGCGCCCGGCCGCGCTGCATGTGAAGGCCCATTACGAGGTCTGCGGCACGATGTGCCTGCCCATCCAATCCACGCTCGACCTGACGCTGACCGGCCAAGGTGCCGACGAGGCTGCATTGAAGCGAGCCGAACATCGTGTGCCCAAACGCGGGGCGCTTGGTGCCAATACCGGCGGCACGCTCGCCATTCTGTCGGTGCATCGCGAGCCGGGCGCGCCGCATGAGCGCGTCGAGGTGGAGGTCGCGGCACCCGCAGGAGCCCCTGTCGAGCTTTTTGCCGAGGGGCCGACAGCCGAATGGGCGCTGCCGCTGCCCGAGCCGGCCGGCCCGGCCACAGGCCCGACGCGGCGCTTCACGTTCGAGCTCGACGGTCTGCCGCCCGGCGCGCAGGCCAAGGGCGCGACATTGACGCTCACCGCCGTCTCCGGCGACGACGCCATCGAGGTCCCCGACCATCTCGACTAATTTGCGCGCTACGCTAGGTTAGGCCGGCCGCGTCAGCGGACGATTTTACCCATACATAGACGAGGATCCGACAATGGCCATCAAGGTTGGCGACCGCGTACCCAACGGCACGTTCACGGTGATGACGGCCGAGGGACCGAAGCCGAAGACGAGCGACGAATTGTTCAAGGGCAAGAAGGTGGTGCTGTTTGCGGTGCCGGGTGCCTTCACGCCGACCTGCCACAAGAACCACCTGCCGGGCTTCGTGAAGAACGCCGGCGCGATCAAGGGCAAGGGCATCGATACGATCGCGGTCACCGGCGTCAACGATGTGTTCGTGATGGACGCGTGGAAAAAAGCCTCCGGCGGCGACGCCATCGAGTTTCTGGCCGACGGCAGCGGCAACTGGGCCAAGGCGGTCGGCCTCACTGCCGATCTGACCGAGCGCGGGCTCGGCGTGCGCTCGCAGCGCTATTGCATGGTGGTCGACGACGGCGTGATCAAGACGCTGAACGTCGAAGACGCGCCCGGCAAGGCCGAGATTTCCGGCGCCGACAATTTGCTGAAAGGGCTCTGAGCCCGTCATTCCGGGGCGCGGGCGTCAGCCCGCGAGCCCGGAAACCATAACCACCACACATCGTCAATCAGGCAAGGCTGGGAATATGGATCCCGGCCTCGCGGCTGCGCGGCGATCCGGAATGACGCGATTCACTTCGCCGCTTTGCCCGCCGTCCGCACTTCGGCGATTGCCTGACGCGCCAACAGGTCGGCGCGTTCGTTCATGGCGTGACCGGCATGGCCGCGCAGCCAATGCCAGCGCACCTGGTGCGGTTTGAGCGCGGCGTCGAGGCGCTGCCAGAGATCGACGTTCTTCACCGGCTTCTTGTCGGCGGTGCGCCAGCCGTTGCGCTTCCAGGTTTCGATCCAGCTCATGATGCCGCTGCGCAGATATTGGCTGTCGGTGTAAACGTCGACGCGGCACGGCCGGTTGAGCGCCTCGAAGGCGGCGATCGCCGCCATCAGCTCCATGCGGTTGTTGGTGGCGTTCGGCGCGCCGCCTTTGAGCTCTTTCTCATGATCGCCGAACGTCAGAATGGCGCCCCAACCGCCAGGACCGGGATTGCCCGAGCAGGCGCCATCGGTGTGAACGATGACGTGCGGCAACGACTCGGCGGTCACGGTTCGGCCAATCCGTAATCGCGCGCGTTCTTGACCATCTGGTGGAAGCGCAGCTTGCGCGCATATTCGCGTGGATCCTTCGGCCGCACCAGCGCGCCCGGCGGCACGTCGAGCCAGTCGACAAGCCGCGTCAGCAGAAAACGCAGTGCCGCACCGCGGGCGAGCAGCGGCAGCTTCTCCCATTCGTCGTGCGACAGCGGCCGCACCTTCGCGTAGCTTGCCAACAGCGCCCGACCTTTGGTCACGTTATAGGAATGGTCCGGCTCGAAGCACCAGGCGTTGAGACAGATGACGACGTCGTAGACCAGCGTGTCGGTGCAGGCGAAATAAAAGTCGATCAGGCCGGAGAGGCGGTCGCCGAGAAAAAACACGTTGTCGGGGAAAAGATCGGCGTGGATGACGCCTTCCGGCAGGGCGCGCGGCCAGTCGCGCTCCAGCATATCGAGCTCGGCGGCCATAACCTTGTCCAGATTGCTTTCGACCTTGTGGGCGCGCTCGCGGCAGTTGTCGTAGAGCTGCCGCCAGCCGCCAACCGACAGCGCATTGTCGCGCCGCATGGCAAAATCGGCGCCGGCCAGATGCAGGCGCGCCAGCGCCTCGCCGAGCGCCCGGCAATGCGCCGCGCTCGGCCGGCGGATCCACATGCCGTCGAGAAAAGTGACGATCGCGGTCGGGCGCCCGGTCAGCTTGCCGAGCATCTTGCCAGCCTTGTTTTTCACCGGCTGCGGGCAATTGATGCCGCGAGCGGCCAGATGCTCCATCAGCGCCAGAAAGAACGGCAGGTCGCGCTCGGCCACCCGTCGCTCATAAAGCGTGAGGATGAAATGACCGCGGCTGGTATGGAGCAGAAAATTCGAGTTCTCGACGCCCTCGGCGATGCCCTTGTAGGACAAGAGCTCGCCGATGTCGTAGCCGGCAAGGAAGCGCGCGAGATCCTCCGCCGCGACATCGGTATAGACCGCCATGAGGCTTTCTCCAGCACGTCGCGGCTAAAAACCCGGCGCGCGTGCCGCCGTCAAGGTGCGCCGCCGGCCAGCCAACCGGAAAAGCGCGCGTAAAGGTCGGCGGTTTCAGACCCGCCATCGCGGTAGATCACCGCGGCGAGCGAGCGGCCCTCGGCGTGTGCCAGACGAAACGCCATGTAGCGGTACTGCTCGGGATATTGCGCGGTGTTGGCGGCCTCGAACAGTTTGGCGAAAGCCGGCGATGGCTCGACCGGATCGAGGCGGTCGCGCTCGTAGATCGCGGCGCGCTCGGCAATGAGCCAGTGATCGCCGTGCCGCTCCAGGCGGTCCAAAAAACGCGAGCACGAGGTGAGGTCGACGGCGATGCCTTCGAACGGCTGCCGCACGCGAATTATCACCGGCGTCTCGGCCATGGCGCGGTCGCCGTCTAGCGTCACGGCCGGCGTGAACAGATGATGGCGCGACCAGCTATGGCCGGCAGCGAAGCTCGCTCGGCAACGCTCGACGAATTGTTCGAACGGCCCGCGAAACCACGAGACCGAGATGTGGCCGTCCGGCGTGAAGGTCGCGCGCAGCTCCTTCCAGCGGCCCTGGTCGCGAAAGACGCCCCAGTTCTGGATAAGCTCCGCGCAGGCGACCTTATCGGCTGCGGTCGATGGATCGGCAGGCACGTGCGGCTCTCCTCCTCATTGCGCGGCGAACGATAGGAGAATCGGTGTGCCGAGGCCAGCGCTTCGCCGCCGGGCTGAACCGCGACAGCGCGGTTGCGCAAATGCGAGCGCAATGATTACTGATGCGGCAGTTTTCGCAGGAAGAGAAATGAAAGCCATCGTCATCCACGAATATGGCCCGCCCGAGGTTTTGCGTTACGAGGATGTGCCGGACCCGGTGCTGCGCGAAGGCGAAATCCGCATTCGGGTGCATGCCGCGACGGTCAATCGCGTGCTCGACGTGAGCCTGCGCGCCGGCCGCGAGCAATACCGCGGCCCGGTGCTGCCGCTCATTCCCGGCGTCGACTGCGCCGGCATCGTTGACGCGGTTGGGCCGCATGTCGGGCGCTGGCGCGTCGGCGACCGCGTCGCCGCAGCGGGCGTCATGCCGCTTGAGGTCTGCGCCGAGGACGGCAATGGCTATCGCGGCCCGCAAGGCATGATGGGCATCAAGCGGCCGGGCGGCTTTGCCGAGCTCATCGCGGTACCGGCCTGCGCTGCGGTCGCGGTACCCGAGCGCCTCGATTTCCATCATGCCGCGGTCATCATGCGCCACGTGCCGACCGCCTGGAATCTGCTGATGCACGTCGCCGAGTTGAAGCCGCACGAGACCGTGCTGATCATGGGCGCCGGCGGCAATCTCGGCTCGATCGGCATTCAGATCGCCAAGAACGTGATCGGCGCAAAAGTGATCGCCGCAGCCGGCTCCGATGCCCGCGTCAAACTCGGCATCAATCTCGGCGCTGATTTCGGCGTCAACTACGCGACCCGGAACATTCGCGACGAAGTTTTGCGGCTCACCCACGGCAAAGGCGTCGACGTGCTGTACGACAACATCGCCAATCCCACGGTGCTGCCGCTGGCCTTTGACGCCATCGGCATGGATGGTCGCCTGGTCACCGCAGGGGCCCATGCCGGGCCTGACGTATCGATCAACTTCTCGCACCTCTATCACAAGCGCATCACCATCAAGGGCCGGCCCGGCTTCAAGCCGTCCGACTTGCCCGATTGCCTCGCTGCCGCCGCTGAAGGCAAGGTCGTGCCGCAGATCGACAAGATCATGCCGCTGTCGCGCGCCGCTGAGGCGCACCGCCTGATCGAAGATAACGGCGGCCAGGGCAAAATCGTGCTCGACCCGACGCTGGACTAAGACTGGCTAGGAATCGTCGACCGGTTCGGTCGCTTGCACCGAGCTTCGCCGCACGAACGTCGCATGCCAGCGCGCGATGCGCGGATGATCCTTGCGCCAATCCTCGTCGGCGAAACGAAAATCGAGATAAGACAGCGCGCAGCCGATCGCGATGTGACCGATGCCGAACGGCGCGGCGCCGAGCGCGTCCGCCTCGCGCTCCAGACTTTGCAGCACCGCGGCCTTGCGCACGGCGGTGCTGGCCATGTGAACCGCCGACGGATGCGCGCGCTCGCGTTCGTTGCGCAACGTCACCAGCATGTCGAGAAAGCCGTCGCCCAGCGCCTGACGGCGCAGCGCCTCGAATCGCGCCTTGGGCTCGCGCGGGAAAAGCTCGGGCGCGTCGCCGAGCCCGTCCAGATATTCGCAAATCACCGGCGAGTCGTAGAGCACGCTGGTATCGTCGAGCACCAGCGTCGGGATTTTCGACAGCGGATTGTCCTGCATCAGCTCGGCATGCGGCTTGGTCATGGCCGCGACCGTGCGCACGCAGTCGATGCGATCAAGGAGCCCGCGCTCGTGCGCGACGATCATGACCTTGCGCACGAATGGCGAACGCGGCGACCAGTGCAGCTTCATGGCGCCCTTGCTGAATCTTTGGGCAAGAATTCACCGCTTGCGGCCCCCCGGCTTGTGGCCCTTTCGCCGGAAAAGGGGGCGGCTCTTTGTCTCACCACGCCGGGGGATCTCCCATTGCACGGGGTATTGGAACCACCTGAATTCAGGCGGAAGTCCGGCCAGGGCGTTTGAGCACGATGCACGCGCGGCTCGACGGTTAACTTTCCGCATTTTCTTTTCGATTGCAATTTGCAATATGCTGATAGAATTACCTATTCGGGCGGGACAACGCTATTCGGCTCGGAGGGGGCGGGCCTTTCCTTCACGAGATCAACAGGGCCAAACGGAGGGAGACGAGGTAATGTCCAACGTACGTGTAAGTTTTCCCGTGCAGCGACGCACGGTTCTCAAAGCCGGTCTGGCGATCGGCGCCATGCAGGTCGCAAGCCCCTTTGTGGTGAAGTCGCTTGCCGACGAGCCGGTCAAGATCGGCCTCGACAATCCGCTTACCGGCACCTACGCCGCGCTCGGCAAGAATGAGTTGTTTGGTTGTCGGCTCGCGCTGGATCAAATCAACGCCAAAGGCGGCATTCTTGGCCGCAAAGTCGATCTCCTGGTCGAAGATTCAACCAGCGGCGACGCCGGCACGGCGGTCGAGAAGGCGCGCAAGCTGATCGATCGCGACAAAGTCGATTTCCTGCTCGGCAATATCAACTCCGCGTTGGCCGCCGCCATAGCCAATGTGTCTTATGAAAAGCGCGTGTTCCACGTGGTCCCGGGTGGGCACACCGATCCCATCACTGGAGCGAATTGCCATTGGAATGTGTTCCGCGTCTGCAACACGACGCAGATGGAAGCCAATGCCGTGGCCGGCACGCTGATCAAGACTGCCGGCAAAAAATGGTACTACATCACGCCCGACTATGCTTTCGGGCATACCTTGCAAGCCGGCCTGGAAAAGGCGTGCACCGCGCTTGGCGGCACCAAAGTCGGAGGCGATCTCACCCCGCTCGGCACGACCGACTTCTCGTCCTATCTGATCAAGGCACAGGCGGCGAACCCGGACGTCATCATCTTCCTGGTCGCTGGCGACGACGCCGTGAACGCGCTCAAACAGGCGGTGCAATTCGGCCTCGACAAGAAGACCCATATCGCCGGCGCGCAGCAGGAACTGGAAGTGCTGCTTGGCCTGCCGCCGGAAGCGCGTATCGGCACCTGGGTGTTCGAGTGGTACTGGAAGCAGCCAAACGTCCCACACGTGGCGGAGTTCGTTGCCGAAATCCGCAAGCGCACCGGCGGGCACGTGCCCACGGCGCGCACCTGGTTTGGCTATGCCGCGCTATGGACTTGTCAAATCGCCGCGGCGCAAGCGAAGTCGCTCGACCCCGTCAAGATGGCAAAGGCGATGCAGGGCTTTAAGCTGCCGCCGGAAGTCTCGCTGATGCCGGACGGCGCCTTTTACCGTGCGGCGCAGAACCAGCTCATTCCGGACCTCTATGTCGGCAACGCGCAGCAGGCGCCGAAGGGCGGCGACCCTGAAGATCTGTTCAACGTGACCGAGATCGTCAAAGGCCAGACGGCCGCCGGCACTTTGGAAGACACCGGCTGCAAGATGACGTGGCCGAGCTGACGACGGGAGATGATCGGGCGCCGTTTCATCGCGGCGCCCGGATTTTCGATGATGGCTCGCGGCGGCTCTGGCATTTACAAGCGTCCAATCTCGTGACAGCCAGCCGGATTCACGTCGGGCGCTTGAGAACGTGATCCGCGGACCGGCATGACGTTGACGCGCGTATGACACAGCTTATTTTATTTGATGCCTTCAACGGCCTGATCGTCGGGGCGTTCTACGCGCTGATGGCGTTGGGCCTTTCGCTCATCCTCAATCTGTCCGGCGTGATTAATTTCGCTCACGGCGGATTTTTGGCGCTCGGCGGCTATTTTGCCTATATGTTGATCCCGTATACCGGCTTCTGGGGCGCTTTGATCGTCGCGCCGTTTCTGGTGGCTTTCCTCGGTATCATTGTCGAACGAGTCTTGATCCGCCCTCTTTACGGGCGCGATCCGCTCTATAGCCTGCTTCTGACCTTCGGGCTGGCGTTCATCTTCGAGGACGGCACGCGCTTCATCTGGGGAGCGCAGAGCCTGCCCTATCAGGTCCCAGGCTGGCTGCTCTCGCCGCTGAGCAGCGCTTATTTTTTCCTCACCGGTTATCGGCTGTTCATGGTCCTGATCGTTGCAGTCGCCGTCACGGCCATCTTCCTCATCCTCAACTACACCAAGATCGGCATTCGCATTCGCGCCGGCACTCTCGACTTGGAGACGGTCTCCGTCCTCGGCGTCAACGTGCGCATGCTTCGTAGCTTGAATTTCGGGCTTGGCGTTTATCTCGCGGGTCTCGCCGGCGTGCTGGCTGTGGGCCAGCTGGGCCTGCAGCCGACTATCGGCGCTTCACTGATCATGCCGAGCTTTGTCGCCATCATCGTCGGCGGCCTGGGCAGCCTGACGGGAACCTTGCTCGGCGGCTTGCTGATCGGAGTTGCCTCCGGCATCACCACGGTATTCTGGCCGTCGGCCACGGAGGCGGTGATCTACGTGATGATGGCGGCCGTGTTGCTGGTGCGTCCGCGCGGCCTGCTGGGCGAAGAGGGTAGGTTCTAGTGAATTCCGCCGGCTTGAGGAAACAGGCGCCGAGTATCGTCATTTGGCTGCTGCTGCTTGCCATGCCGTTCTGGCTGGTTGGGGTCGGGGGCTATGTCGAGCTTGGCACCCGCGTCGTCGTGCTCGGCTTGGCCGCGATGTCGCTCAACTTTCTGCTTGGCTATACGGGAGTGCTGTCGTTCGGCCACGCTGCCTATTTCGGTCTCGGCGCCTACGGCGCGGGCATGATCATCCGCTATGTGGTGCCCAGCACCGGGCTGGGCATCCTGGTTGGCACGCTGGTCGGCGCCTTCGCGGCGGCGGTCATCGGGCCGCTGATCATCCGCCTACGCGGCGTCTATTTCGCCATGGTTACGATTGCCTTCGGCCAAGTGTTCTATTTCATCGCCTTTCGCTGGAATTCGGTGACCGGGGGCGACGACGGCCTGATCGGGTGGACGCGCCAGCCGCTCGATCTCGGATTTACACGCATCGATATTCTGCATAATCCCACTGCCTTTTATTACCTCGTGCTGGTCTGTTTCGCTCTTGCGGTCGGTATCATGGCTTGGCTGCTTGGTTCACCGTTCGGCCGCACACTGATTGCGATCCGTGAGAACGAGCGTCGCGCGCGGTTTCTCGGTATTCCCGTCGACCGCCATATCTGGATCTCCTGGGTCATTTCCTGCTGCTTCGTGAGTCTTGCCGGCGCACTCTATGCGCTGCTCAACAACTTCGTTGACCCGCGCGCGCTGTACTGGACCCAGTCAGGCGATTTCGTGATCATGGCTGTACTCGGCGGCATGCGTTCGTTTTGGGGTCCGCTGCTAGGCGCGGCGATCTTTGTGGTGCTGCAGGATTATCTGTCGAGCCAGACCGAGAACTGGATGTCGTTTCTCGGTCTTTTCTTCGTCCTCGTCGTACTCTTCTTTCCGCGCGGCATTCTCGGCATGATGCGGCGCAAGGCGGTCACATGAGTCTGCTTCGCGTCGAAAACGTATCCAAGCGCTTTGGCAGCCTGGTTGCCGTCAGCGATGTATCGATGACGGTCGAGCCCGGTGAATTGCGGGCGGTGATCGGACCAAACGGAGCGGGCAAGACCACATTCTTCAACCTGATCACCGGATTTTTTCCGCCCAGCGCAGGCCGCATAATTTTTGACGGCGAGGACATCACCCCGCTGTTACCGGCGCGACGCGTGTGGCGCGGCATCACCCGGACCTTTCAGATCACCGAAGTATTTCCCGAACTGACCGTTCACGAGAACCTGCGCATTCCCGTGGAAGTGGCGTCCGGTTTTCGCTTGCAGCCGTGGCTGTCGCGCGAGGCCGACGCGAAAGTTCGAGAACGTGTCGAAGAGCTCCTCGCGATGGGTGGACTGTCCGAGAAGGCGTCCCGCCTTGTCGGCGAACTTGCGCATGGCGATCAGCGCGCCACCGAGATCATGATGTCGATCGCGCTCAAACCGCGCCTGCTGTTGCTCGATGAGCCAACCGCCGGGATGGGCGAGCAGGAGACGTTCGAAATCATTCAGCTGATCCGGCGCCTGCACAAGGACGGTAAACTGACGATCGTGCTGATTGAGCACGACATGCGGGTGGTCTTTCATCTTGCCGAACGCATCATGGTGCTGGATCAAGGCAAGTTCCTCGCCGAGGGCACACCGCAGCAAATCGCTGCCAACGAGTCCGTGCAGACCGCCTATTTGGGCAAAGCCGCATGAGCGTCGCGCTGACCGCCGAAGGGCTGCACACCTTTTACGGCAAGAGCCATATCCTGCACGGCGTCAGCCTTGAAGCGGCCGAAGGCCAAGTCACGGCGCTGCTCGGCCGCAACGGCGCCGGTAAGACCACCACGCTGCGCAGCCTGATGGGACTGACGCCCCCGCGTGAAGGCAAGGTCACGATTTTTGGCACGCAGACGACGGGCTGGCCGCCATTCCGCGTCGCCGCACTGGGCGTCGGCTACGTGCCCGAAGGCCGCAAGGTCTTTCCCAATCTTACGGTGGACGAGAACCTGAGAGTGCCGCTCGAGCGTCCCGGTCCGTGGAACCCGGACACAGTATATCGGCTGTTCCCGCGGCTCAAAGAACGCCGGGCCAATCGCGGCCGGCAACTCTCCGGCGGCGAGCAGGAAATGCTCTCGATCGCTCGCGCGCTGCTGATCAATCCCAAGCTGCTCATTCTCGACGAGCCTTCGCAAGGCTTGGCGCCGCTTATCGTGCGCGAGGTATTCCGCATCGTGGCGCAGATGCGCGAAGAGGGCATCACGGTGCTGCTGGTCGAGCAGAATGTGCGCATGAGCCTGGAAATTGCCGATCACGCCTACGTGCTCGACGACGGCCACGTGGTCTATTCGGGCACGGCGCGCGAGCTCGCGGCCGATGAGAGCCGCGTGCAATCGCTCGCCGGCGCCAGCGCCGAGGAATGGACAGCGCACGCGTAGCGCGCCGGTGGTCGTGCCGGCTTTTCACCAAGCTCCAGGGCTATCCATGATGAACACGATCGGGCGGAAAGGGTCATGCCCTAATCGAGCCGCACGCCGGTCTTGGCCACCACCGGCCCCCATTTGGCCTGCTCGGCAAGGATGAAGGCTGCGAATTGCTGCGGCGTCATCGGGTCGGCAACCGCGTTCAGCGTCGCGTACCGCTTATTCAGCTCGCTATTTTTTAACGCGGCGATGGCGGCGCGATGCAGCCTGTCGTTCACTTCGGCCGGCAGGCCGGCAGGCGCGACGAGCCCATACCAATTATCGGAGTTCACCCGCGCGTAGCCGGCTTCCGCCGTGGTCGGCAGATCCGGCAAAGCCGCGCTGCGCTTGGCCGAGGTCAGGGCCAGCGCCTTGATGGCGCCGGCTTTGATTTGCGGCAGCAGGAACGGCACGTCGGCGACCAGCATCTGCACCTGATTGCCGAGCAAATCCGTCATTGCGGGCGCAACGCCGCGGTACGGCACGTGGACGATGTCGATCTTGGCCTCTTCCTTGAGCAATTCGGCCGCCAATTGGGTGATGGTGCCGAGGCCGGCCGAACCGAAATTGACTTTTCCGGGGTGCTCGCGCGCGTAGGCGATGAAGGCCGGCAATGTATCGACGCCAAGCCTCGGCGTGACGACGATCGCTTCGGGAACGCGCACCACGCTGGTGATCAGCGTCAAATCCTTTTGCCAATCGAACGGCATCTTGCGCATCATGAACGGCATGGCCGACAGCGCCGCGGCGCCGGCGAGGCAGATCGTGTAGCCGTCGGGCGGACTCTTGGCGGCGTAATCGATCCCGGTCATGCCGCCGGCGCCGGCGTGGACCTCGACAAAGACCTGCTGGCCGAGTTCCGCACCCAAGGCGCTCGCGAATGCGCGTCCGAACAGATCGGCGGCCCCGCCGGCCGCAAACGTCACCACCAGCTTGACCGGTCGCGCCGGATACGATTGCGCCTGCGCCGCCGACCACGACAGCGCGAGACCTAACGCCGCAATGAGAATTCGCCGGATCACGCCCTCCTCCCGCGCTTTGCGCTCCGGCCGCGCCATCGCATGCTTGCGAATATTCGGGCGTGAGCGGTTGGCCGCTTGTCGGACCAACGTCGGCGCGGCATTATGACGATGCGGGCAAGACCCCGACAAGGGGCTAAACTCCAGAGGGAAAACGATCTTACGCCCGTACTCCAAGCACGTGGGGCGTGCGCATGAAAGCCATACTGCTACCGACCGAACATCAGGCTTCGATGCAGTCGGCGCTGGATACTGCGCTGCTGCTGGCGCGGAAATTCGGCTCCTGCATCGAAGGCTTTGCGCTGCGGCCCGGCGTCGCCGATCTGGTGGCGATGGATCCCGACAGCGGGCTGACCATGGTGGCGGTGAAGGAAAACGATGCCGAACTGGTCAAGCATGCCGAAGAGGTGTTCCGCACGTTCATGGACCGTCACAACGTGCCGCCGTTGTCCGCCGTGAGCCCGACCGGTCTGTGCTGGTCCTGGCACAAGGACGCGCCGAGCGGCCACGATTTCGTCGGCAGTTACGGGCGCATCTTCGACATGATCGTGCTGGCGCGGCCGGGCCCGGAATGGCAGAGCCCGTCGATGATCACGCTTGAATCGGCGCTGTTCGAAAGCGGCCGTCCGGTAATGATCGCACCGCCGGCGGCGCCGCGCTCGCTTGGAACGAACGCGCTGATCGCCTGGAACTGCAGCACCGAGCAGGCGCGAACCATGGCGGACGCGTTGCCGATCCTGCGGCTGGCCGAACGCGTCACCATCGCCACGGTCGAGGGCGCCACGGTGGCCGGGCCGAGCGGCGAGGAGATGGCACGCACGCTCAAGATCAACGGCGTAGCCGCCGAGCCGATCACGCTCAAGCCGAGCGGCAAGCGCATTGCCGGGGAGGTGTTGCTCGCCAAGGCCGACGAGCTCGGCTGCGACCTGATCGTCAAGGGCGCCTACACGCAGAGCCGGTTGCGCCAGATGATTTTCGGCGGTACCACGCGGCACATTCTCGCCAATGCCAAGCTGCCGGTGCTGATGGCGCATTGATCGCAAAGAATTGTCCAACCTGTACCAAACGCTGTCGCCATTCGCCTATGCGTTGCTTCGCATCGCCGTGGGCTTGGCGCTGGTACCGCACGGCCTGCGCAACACGTTCGGGTTTTTTCCGAATAGCGGCGCGGTCGCGCTGACCCTCAAGGAACTCGCCGCCGGACTCGATCGCGGCGGCTATCGGCCTGGACGCTTCTGGGCGCCGGCGATCTCGGTCACGCAGTTGGTCGGCGGACCGCTGCTCGCGGTGGGGCTGTTCACACGCCCAGTCGCGGTCGCGGTCGTGCTGTTCCTGCTTGTCGCCAATATCGAGCGCTGGCGCGTCGGCGGCTATTTCTGGAACAAACTCGGGCTCGAATACACGTTGATGTGGACCATCGCCGCGTTCTATGTGCTGGTCCGCGGCGCCGGACTCTATTCGCTCGACCATCTCTTTGGTTTGAATTTTTAGAGTAAGGGGAAAAAGGCGTGCCGTTCATCGATGCCAATGGCGTGAGTTTGCATTACGAGCTAGCCGGCACGCGCGGCCCGTTCGTGGTGTTGATGCACGAACTCGGCGGCACGCTCCATTCTTGGGATGCAGTGGCGCCGCGTTTAGCGGCGCGTTACTGTGTGCTGCGCTACGATCAGCGCGGCGCGGGACTGTCAGAGAAGGTGCGGCAAGAGTTTAGCAACGACGTCCTGGTCGACGATTTTATTGCATTAGCCAACGCGGTCAGCCTCGCCCCACCCTATCACTTCGTCACCGTCGCCGCCGCCGCCACCCAGGCGCTCCGTTTCCTCGAACAGCGCGCCGAGCAGGTCGGCTCTCTCGTTCTGTGCAATCCGGCCCCCGGTGTCGATCCAAGCCGGGCCGCGGCGCTCGATGAGCGTGCCGCATTCGCCATGCGCGAAGGCATGCGCGCCTCGCTGCCGACGACGCTGGCGATTTCCTATCCGGAGCACCTCGGCGAACGCTCTGCCTACGAAGCCTATCGCGGCCGCTATCTCGCCAACGATCCGGTCGGCTTCGGCTACGGCTTTCGCGCGCTCGCGCGCACCAACATGTTGCACATGCTGCCGCAAATCCGCTGCCCCACCATGGTGATTGCCGGCCGCCACGACACCGTCCGGCCGCATGCCGGCACCGCCGAGCTTGCGAAGAAAATTCCGGGCGCGCGCTTCGAGCTGATCGAGGCCGGTCATTTCATGCCGACGCAGGGACCGGAGCCGCTGCTGGCGCTGCTCGAGGATTTTCTGCCGACTTGAACAACGAAAGCATCAGGCCAACGAAAGCACCGACGATGAAAACCAACGCGAACGGCATTACCATCAATTATCAGATCGACGGTCCCGAGGGTGCGCCCTGGCTGGTGTTCTCCAATTCGCTCGCCACCTCGACCGCCATGTGGGACGAGCAGGCCGTGGCGCTGCAATCCGACTTCCGCGTGCTGCGCTACGACCAACGCGGCCATGGCGGCACCGAGGCGCCGTCCGGCCGCTATGCCTTCGCCACGCTGCTTGACGACGCGCTGGGCCTCCTCGACGCGCTCGGCATCGCGAAAACGCATTTCGCCGGCCTGTCCATGGGCGGCGCCACCGCGCTGGGGCTTGCCGAGCGGCATCCTGACCGCCTCGACAAGGTCATCGTCTGCGATTCGCCTTGCCAGTCGACGCCGCAGTCGAGCCAGCAGTGGGAGGAACGCATCGCGGTTGCACAGAAACAGGGCATCGCGGCTTTGGTCGAACCAACAGTCGGGCGCTGGTTTCCGCCGGAGACCGTGGCCAAGAACCCGCCGCACCTCGACAAAGTGCGCGCCATGATCCGCGCCACGCCGGTTAACGGCTTTATCGGCTGCGCCGCTGCGCTCGCCGACCACGACTATGCCTCGGCGGCCGCCTCGGTGCGGCGGCCGGTGCTGTTCATGGTCGGCGAAAAGGACGGCGCCACGCCCGCGGCCATGCGCAAGCTGCACGAGAAGGTTGCCGGCTCGCGCTTCGTCGAACTGGCCGGCGCCGGCCACATCTCCAACATGGACCGGCCGGCCGAATTCAACCGGGCGCTGCGCGATTTTTTGGGCGCCTGATCGGCCAAACGGCCTTTCGCATTGATCGGGATCAAAGTGGCGCCGCCGTTATGATTTTTCGGCGGGGCACGCATCGCCGCGTGCCAAACCGAAGGCTTTGCAAACCCAGGTTCCAATCACTATACGTTCACAAAACAGCCAGGTGAGATACGGCCCGCAGGACTTAAGGACCGCTCATCGGAAGGAACGCCATCCCGCCGTTACAGGAGAATTATCATGGCCACGGTGACAATGAAGGCCCCCGCGCCGGGCGGACTGTCCAACAAGGCGCGCGAACTAATGGAGGCCATCAACACCGAAGCCGGCAAGCACAACATCTGGGTGCGCACCCAGGCCAACGCGCCGGCGCAACGGCCGTGGTTCAGCGAAACGAGCGGCGAAGGCTCCGGCCAGCTCGGCAGCGGCCGGGTCGCCGTCAACCAGATGAAGACGCTGCCGTACATGTGGAAGTGGAACGAGTACGGCGGCTACCTCAAGCAGATTTCGCAGATCGCGCAGAAAGCCGACGTGTCGCCGATCGAATTTGCCGATCGGCAGAGCATCCTGTTGCTCAATCCCGGGCTGAACGGGCGCCTCCAGGTCACCAACACCATCCGCTGCGCCATCTCGATCTACAATCCGGGGGACGTGGCGCCGGTGCACCTGCATTCGCCGAACGCGAGCCGCACCATCCTCTCCAACAAGGGCGGCTACACCGTCATCGAGGGCGAGCGCGTCACCGCCAACCGCGGCGACCTCATTCTCACCCCGAACGGCACCTGGCATGACCATGGCAATGACGCGGAAGAGCCAGTGATCTGGATCGACACGCTGGACTGGCCGCTGATGGAGTTTTTGGACGCCGCCTGGGTCGATCACAACATGCCGGGCGCGCAGCGCAACACCAACGTGCAGAAGGTGACGTTGCCGGAAGGCCATTCGCGGCACCTCTACAGCCACGGCGGGCTCAAGCCGACCTTCGTCGACCATCAGCGCGGCGTCGGCCGCGATCCGTCGCCGCTGTTCCACTTCCGCGGCGAGGACGTCAAAGAGATGCTGCACAGCCTGCGCAAGGAAAAGGGCGACCCGCACGAAGGCATCAAGCTCGACTTCGTCAATCCGGTGACCGGCGCGCCGGTGTTCAAGACGCTGAACTACTCGGCGCAATTGCTCCGCCCCGGCGAAGAGACCGAATGGAAGCGCGAGACGGCGGGTACCTATTACGTCTGCATCGAGGGCTCAGGCGCGACCGAAGTCGGCGGCAAGCGCTTCGAGTGGAGCCACAACGACCTGTTCGTGGTGCCGAATTTCCTGTGGCGCCGCCACATCAACGCTGGCAAACATGACGCGATCATCTACTCGGTTTCCGACGCCGCGCTGATGCGCGCCATCGGCCAGTATTACGCACAAGGCCGCGACAACAAGGGCAAGGTGACCGAGCTGCCGCTGCAGTAAATCGCCATACTCTGAACTTTACCTCCGCGTCATGGCCGGGCTCGTCCCGGCCATCCACGTCTTTAATTGTTCATGCGCCTGTAAGACGTGGATGCCCGGCACAAGGCCGGGCATGACGGAGCGGAATTTGTTGCGGTCTATGTGCGGTCTATATCAGTGCGAATGGTCCGACGGCTTGCCGATCATATCGGCGCAGCCGGCGCGGGTCGCCCAATATTCCCAAGCGCGCCAAGTTGTCGGCGAGGTCGGCATGTAGCTTTCACCCTTGCTGCGCGAGGCAATCTCGCCTTTGGACAACGGTTTCGGCTTGCCGCCCATGCGCAGCGCATTCATCTGCACCCGCGCGTTGCGCGGCAGATAGACCGACAGCCGCACCACGTCGACGATCGAGCGTCCCGCCGAGGCGAAACCGTGGCCGCGCATCAGCGCGACATTGCCTTTGCCCAGGGATTTTGCCAGATCGCGGCCCTGCGCCATGTTGCGCACCAACAGATCGGTATCGCCGAACTTTTTGCGAATGTCCCAGACCGGCACCTTGCCGCCGATAAAACTGCCGGAATGGATCACCGGCTCGAGCGGCTTGTTGATCAGCCCGAACGGCAGCGTGTCCTCGGCGTGCGCGTGCACCACCGCCACCACGTCGGGCCGCGCCTCGAAAATCGCCGCATGAATGAAACGCTCGAGATAAGGCGGACGCTTGTCGTTGATCGGCTCGCCCTCCTGGTCGAACTCGATCAGATCGTGGCGCTCGACCAGCTCAGGCGCGCGCGAGCGCGACATGAAGAAGCGCTTGGGATTGTCGGGATGGCGTACGCTGATATGGCCATAGGCATCGACCACATCTTCGTTGGAGAGGATGCGGTTGGCGACCACGAGGTCGCGCAGCAGATCTTCGAGTTGGCTCATGACGCTTCCATGTTGTTTGGAGAAGTAATTGGCGCATTTCCCGGATGCGGTGCAGCGCGGAGCGGTGCACCGCTGATCCGGGACCTTAACATACTCGGAGTTTGTCACGATCCCGGGTCTGCGGCGCACCACTTCGTGCTGCGCCGCGCCCGGGATAAGGGCTTTGTGGGAACAAGATCACTTGTCAGCCGTAGGTCGGCACGAACAGATCGTCGACCTTGACGCCCCGCTCGGTCAAGCCGAGGGTCTGCTGATACAGTATGAGCGCCTCGATGGTGCGGCGGTTCGGCTCGACGCCGTACGGCCACGGGTCGCCGTTGAAGACGTCCCAGATGTCGTCGATCTCGCGCATCAAAAACGGCGTCATGTAGCGCACCGCGCGCAGGTTGAACAATTTCTGCAGCGCGATCTTTTTCGATCTGACGAAGGCGTCGTACAGGCTCGTCGCCACGAACGGATAGCGCTCGTAGATGCTCTTCTTGATGGCGACGGTATGCATGATCGGATAGATGCCCTTGCGCTTGTAAAGGTCGGAGTCGACCTCTACATAGTTCGGGAAAAGCCGCACGATGTCCGGATTGGTGCGGATTTCCTCGGGCAGGCTGGTGCCGAGCGTGGCGTCGATCTCGCCGGCGGCGAGAAGCTGGCCCAGCGTCTTGTTCGACTGGTTGTTCTCGATCGTCATTTTCTTCAACAACGGCAGCACCGTCGGATGGCCGTGCGAACCCGCCTCGTTCATGGCGCCTTGCAACCAACGCACCTTGGCGAGATCGACCCCGAATTCGTGGTGCAGGATGCCGTTGATGAAGATCGCTGCGGTCATGGTGTAGAGCGGCACGCCGATGCGCTTGCCCTCGAGGTCCTTGGGCGTCTTGATGCCGGACTTCTTGTTGATGGCGATGAAGCCCATGCGAAAGGCGATCGACGGAAACACCGGGATGGCGACGAACGGACATTCGTTGCGGGTAAAGCGCTGGGTGAATTCTGACAGCGAATATTCGGCGACGTCGAACTCCTGGCCGCCGGACATGCGGTCGAAAATCGGCCGCGGTTGGTCGATGGCGATGAAATTCAGATCGATGCCGTCCGGCTTCACCTCGCCGGTATAAAGTGGCTGCATCCGATCATAGAGGCCGCACGCAAACGACAACTGCAACTTGGCCATGGGCCCGAAATCCTCCCTATCATAATCGCGGTTTAGCGTTAGCACGGCATTCGCCCGTGGGGAAAGCAGCCGGGCGACATAGCAGGCAGGCCGCGTGCGGCCGCCTTACGCGGGTGGGACGCTCTGCGCGTGCCGGAACACGTTGCCGGGATCGAACGCGGACTTGATCTGTTTAAGCCGCGCCAGGTTGCGGTCCCAATAGCCGTTTTGCCAATCGGTCAGGTCGAGGTCGCAGTAATTCACGTAAGCCGCGCCGGATACGTATGGTCGCATCGCCGCGTAGAGCTCGCGCATTTCGGCAAGGCGCTGCGGCGTATCGTTCGGATCGCTCCAGGCGCTGCCGTATTGCACCGAGAACAGGGCGTCGCGATGGGCGAAGGCCGTGGCGTCGGTGGCGACCCGGCCAATCGCACCGCCATAAGCGTCGCAGATGACGTACACGCTCGGCTTGGTGCTGACTTGGTTCATGAGCGCCGCCGCGCCGTCACCGGCGAGCGGCGACAGCACATAATCGGATTTGCCCTTCATCGGCGCCGAGCTATAGAGCCAGCCGCTTTTGCCGCCGGCAAAATAGTTGACCGCGGCAAAGAACGACATCGGCCTGATCTGCGGCGAAGGCGAAAGCGGCCGCAGCGCGCGCTCCAGCTCGGCGCGCGAGCCGATCGATTGGCCGGAACAACGCAGATCGATACCGCTGTCCGCATGACGCCTGATCAAAAAGGTAGCATCGATCGATGACGGCGCCAGCGGCACCCAGGCTTGCCAATCCTTCAGGATCGCCGCGGCGTGCGCCGGATCAAGCCCTGTCCAATCGATTCTGAAGATTAGAACATTGGCGAGGGGCCGCAGCTGAAAACGGAAAGCCGTCGCCACGCCGAAGCTGCCGCCGCCACCGCCGCGACATGCCCAAAACAGGTCGGCATTATGTTGGCTGTCGGCGTGAACCGCACGACCTTGCGGATCCACCAGATCGACGGCCAACAGATTGTCGCAGGTAAGGCCGAACGGCCGCGCCAGATAGCCATAGCCGCCGCCAAGCGTATGCCCCGAGACGCCGACGGTCGGGCAACTACCGGCGGCAAAGGCGAGGTTATGGGGAGCGAGCGCGGTGTAGATGCTGCCGAGCGAGGCGCCGGCGCCGACGGTCACTGTCTTGCTCGCCGCATCGACTTTGATCGCGCTCATCAGCCGCGTGTCGATGACGACGCTCGAACTTTCCGAGAACCCCTCGTACGAGTGGCCGCCGCTGCGCATCGCGAAGGGCAAATCATTGCTGCGGCACCACTCCACCATGGTGCCGACCGCCTTGGCGGACTTGCACAGCGCGCGGAGCTTCGGGGTAAGCATGGTGCGGGCGTTGAAAGCCGGCTGGTAGGCGGCAAAATCCGCATCACCAGGACGCAGCAACAGGGCCTCGTTCGCCGCCAGGTTCGGCAGCGGCGGCAAAGACCGCTGCTGCGCAACCGCCGGCGGCCCGGTCAAAAACGCCGGCGTGCAAGCGGCGGCGGCGCCGATGCGCTTGAGAACGCTGCGTCGGGTCGCCCCAGTGCCGATCAGTGCAGCTCCTTGCGCAGAATCTTGCCGATATTGCTTTTCGGCAGATGGTCGCGGAATTCGATGACATGCGGCCGTTTGTAGTTAACCAGCCGCTCGCGCAGAAAGTCGCGCAGTTGCGCCTCGGTCAGCGCCGGATCGCGCTTGATTACGAACAGCTTGACCGCCTCGCCGGTATGCTCATCGGGCACGCCGATAACGGCGGCCTCGAGCACACCCGGATGCAGCATGGTGATGTCTTCGACTTCGTTGGGAAATACCTTGAAGCCGGAGACGATGATCATGTCCTTCTTGCGGTCGAGCAGCTTCACATAACCTTCGGCGTCGAGCACGCCGATATCGCCGGTGCGCAGCCAGCCGTCGGCGGTAAGCACCTTTTCGCTCTCGGCCGGCCGCTGCCAATAGCCGAGCATGATTTGTGGGCCGCGCGCCCAGACCTCGCCTTCTTCGCCGATCGGCAGGATCGCGCCGCCCTCGTCGCGCACAGTGACTTCGGTCGAAGGTACCGGCAGGCCGACGGTGCCGAGCTTCGGCTCCGGGATCGGATTGATGCATACGACCGGCGACGCCTCGGTAAGTCCATAGCCCTCGACCAGTGCCGAGCCGGTGATCTGGCGCCAGCGCCGCGCCACTTCGGTCTGCACCGCAGCACCGCCGCCGATGGTGACGCGCAAGCTTCTGAAATCAAGTGTCGCGAACTCGGCGCGATTGATGAGCGCATTGAATAGCGTGTTGACGCCAGTCATCGCGGTGATGCCGCCGTCGCGCATGGTGCGGATCAGCCGGTGCAGGTCGCGCGGATCGGGAATGAGCACGTTCAAGCCGCCGAACCGCGCGAACGCAAGCAGGTTCGCGGTCAGTGAAAAGATGTGATAGAGCGGCAGCGGCGTGAGCGCACGCTCCTCGTCGAGCACCAGGCCCGAAGCGATCCAGGCGCAGCATTGCAGCGTGTTGGCGACGAGGTTGTGGTGCGACAGCATCGCGCCCTTGGCGACGCCGGTCGTGCCGCCAGTATATTGCAGCAGCGCCACGGAGCTCGCCTCCGGCGTTGCGTCGGCGTAATGCGCGCTTGGCTCTCGGCTGCAAGCATCCTGCAGCATGGTGCAATTCTTGAAATGCCAGGCAGGCACGGCATGCCGCAGGTATGAATTCGCGAAATTGAACGCCCAGCGCTTGATGCGCGGCACGAAATCGCCGAGCCGCGCCACCACCACGTGCCGGACCGGCGTCTCGGCGATGATGGTCTCCAGCTTATGGGCGAAATTTTCCAGAATGACGATCACGGTCGTGCCGCTGTCGGCGAGCTGCTCCTTGAGCTCGCGCGGCGTGTAGAGCGGATTGACGTTGACGACGATCAAACCGGCGCGCAGCACGCCCAAGAACGTCACCGGATAGGCGAGCAGGTTCGGCAGCATGATGGCGACGCGGTCGCCCGGCTGGCAGTTCAACTCCTCCAGGAGGAACGCCGCGAAGTCGCGGCTGTCGCGCTGCCATTCGGCATAGCTCATGCGCACGCGCAGGCATTCGAACGCCGGTCGCTCGGCATGGAGGCGGCAGGCATCGAGCAGCAGAGCATGCAACGATGGGTAGGCGTCGGCATCGATGCGCGCCGGCACGCCGGGCGGATACGAGGCGAGCCAGGGTGGCGCCCCATCGGACGGGTTCGGCGGTGCAACGGTCTGCGGCTGCAAGGTCATGGCTTTATTAACCTCGCGCGCAAAGCCGGATTTTTCGCGGCAAAGCGCGCATGGACGCAGTCTACACCGCTGCAGTAAATGACCGGCAAAGGCGGAAAATCTCGTCGCATTCCCTTTCCGGCGCTGCGGCGCAATAATACGCGTGATTTGGCCGGCCGGCGTGCATGAAGGCGAACGGCGAGATCGGGGATAGAACCAGGGAGAACATCATGTTGCAGTACAAAAAAAGCGAAAAAAGCTCGGTAGCGGCGATCGTCGTTTGCGCCGCTGCCTGGTGCGCGGCCGCATCTGCACCGGCCATGGCCGACGATGTCCTCGTCACCCAGTACAAGAACGATCCTTCCGGAGCGCCGTACGGGGTCGCCATAGAGAAGGGATTTTTCAAGCAGGCCGGCGTCGACATCACCGGCGTGATCTCCGGCGAAGGCGGCGGCACCTCGGTCCGCGCCGTGATCGCGTCGGGCCTCGGCTTCGGCGAGACCTCGCCCGCCGCCGCGATCGCGGCCATTGCCCAGGGCCAGGACGTCAAGATCGTCGATATCGGCTCGCGCTCGCTCGCCGACAACGTCATCATCGTTATGCCGGACTCGCCGATCAAGTCGGTCCAGGATCTGAAGGGCAAGAAAGTCGCCATCAGCAATCCGAAATCGCTCGGCGAAATGACGTTCGTCGCCGCCGCCGAAAAGGTCGGCATTAATCCGGCCGACGTTCAGCGCGTCGCGCTCGGCAACCTGTCCGGCGCGCTCACCGCGCTGGAAAACCACGTCGTCGACGCCACCAGCATTCCCGGCATTCTGTTCATGATGCGCGGCGGCGAAAGCAAGTACCGGGTCATCATGGGGCCGAGGGAGCTGCCGGAGCTGCCGCCCGCCGCTGGCATCGCCACCAGCGCGCTGATGAAGAATCCGCAGAAGCTGCGCGCGCTTCTCGCTGCGCGGCGCCAAGCCGTGCAGTTCATCAATCAGCACACTGCCGACGCCAGCAGGATCTTGGAAAATATCTACGCGCCGCTGCCGCCCAAGGACGTCGCTACCATGATGCACGATCTCGTCGCGGCAAATTTTTATAGCGAGGGCCGCATCGAGATGCCGCTTTTGCAAACAACCGCGCACGTAATGAAAGTGGTCGGCATGCTCGACAAGGACGTCGACCTCAAGACCATGGTCGATCCGTCCTTCCTGCCCGCCGATCTGCAGAAATGAATGCTGCACCGGTGCCGCCCGACGTTCACGCCGAGCTGAAAGGGGTCACGCGCATCTATCCGGCCGTTCCGGGCGCCGGCGCGCAGATGCCGATCCAAGCGCTCGGCCCCGTCGATCTCGACCTCGGCCGCGGCGAGTTTTTTGCCGTGGTCGGTCCTTCCGGCTGCGGCAAGTCGACGTTTCTCGAAGTGCTCGCGGGCTTGCAAAAGCCGACCGCTGGCAGCGTCATTTTCGAAGGCAAGCCGGTCAGCGGCCAAGTCCCCGAAGGCATCGGCGTCGTGTTTCAGGAGGACGCGAGCTTTCCCTGGCTCACGGTGTGGGACAACGTCGCTTTCGGCTTGCGACGGAGCGGCGTTGCCGCGCCTGAGGTGCGCCGACGCGTCGAAGACGCCATCGCCTTCATGGGCTTGAAGGATTTTGCTCGCGCCTATCCGTCGCAGCTCTCCGGCGGCATGCGTCAGCGCGTCTGCATCGCCCGGACCTTGGTGCTGCAGCCGCGGCTCATTCTGCTCGACGAGCCGTTCGGCGCACTCGATGCGCAGACGCGGCTCCTCATGGGCGACGAGGTGCTCCGCCTGTGGCGGCGCACCGGCGCGACCGTGCTGCTCATCACCCACGCGCTGGACGAGGCCGCCATGCTTGCCGACCGCGTCGGCGCGATGTCGGCGCGGCCCGGCCGCTTCATCGAGATCATCGCGACCGGTTGGCCGCGCGAGCGCGATTCCACCATCGTCGGCGAAGCGGCGTTCGGCGAGATCACCGGCCGGCTTTGGGAGCGCTTGCGCGGCGAGTCGCTCAAGGCGCTCGGGCATTCCGGTGTATCGGCGATGGCGGCGGAATGACGCGCATCGGCCTGATCCGCCTTGTGGTCATCGTCGCGCTGGTCGGCGTGCTGGAGCTTGCCTGCCGGACTGGGCTGATCGATCACCGCGTCATCATCCCGCCGTCGGAGATGGCAAGCGCGCTGTGGACGCTGCTCGTCTCCGGCAGCCTCGATGCCGATATCGCCCGCACGCTGGGCCTGATCGGCCTCGTCACCGCCCTCTCGATCGTGCTCGGCTTCGCCGCCGGTATCGCCATTCACGCCCTGCCTCGGCTGCGTGGCGCGCTCGATCCGTTCTTCGCCACCTATTACGCGGTACCGATCTTCATCTTCTATCCGGTGCTCATCGCGATCTTCGGGCTGTCGCTCATGCCGATCGTGCTGATCGGTGTGGCGACCGCCATCGTCGCCATGATCATCGCTACGCTCAACGGTCTCGATCGCGTGCCGCGCGTGCTCGGCAAGGTGGCGCGCGTGCACCGGCTCGGCCGCGTTGCCACCGCGCTGCAATTGCAGCTGCCGGCGGCGGCACCATACCTGTTCACCGGTATCAAGCTCGCGGTCTCCTATGGATTCATCGCCGTGATCGCCGCGGAATTCATTCTCTCGCCCGCTGGGCTCGGCCGCGACATCGCCGATGCCTATGCGGACTTCAATAATCGCCGCATGTACGCGCTGATCCTGTTCCTGCTCATCGTCGCGACACTGCTCAACGCCGTGCTGCACGGTCTCGACATGCGCTTTGCAGCGCGCCGCAGCGGAGGCCGCTTATGACCGCGACGCGCCGGACCGCCGACACGCTGCTGCTTCTGCTCGGCCTCGTGGTGTTTTGGGAAATACTGCACCGCATCGCCGGCGAAACCGCGATGCCGGCGCCGCTGTCAACCTTCGCCTATCTCGTGCATAACCTGACCACGCCGCGCTTTATCGCCAACCTGACGACGACCGGCCTGGAACTCGGTTACGCGCTGCTCTTGGCTTACGGCATCGGGCTATCGATCGGGGTCTGGATGGGCGCGCACCGGCTGTCGGGCGCCGTCGGCGAGCCGATCCTGGTGTCGCTTTATTCGCTGCCGAAGATCACGCTTTACCCGGTGGTGCTGTTGATCTTCGGGCTCGGCATTTCCGGCAAGGTGGCGTTTGGCGCGCTGCACGGCGTGTTGCCGGTCGCGCTCCTTACCATGGGCGCGATCCGCACCATTCCGCCGGTCTATTTGCGCGCCGCACGCTCGCTGCAGCTCTCGCCCTGGCAGACTATCGCCACGGTGTTGCTGCCTGCCGCGCTGCCGGAGGTTTTTACCGGGCTGCGCATCGGTTTCACGGTGACGCTGCTCGGCGTGCTGTTGGGCGAAATGTTCGCCTCCAAAGAAGGCCTCGGCGCCATGATCATTAACGCGCTGCAGCTCGTCCAGGGCGAGGAAATGATGACGGTCGCGGTCGTGCTGTTCGCCTTCGCCGCGCTCGCCAACGGCTTTTTGCTGTTCATCGAGCATCGGTTGCATCGGCGGGCGTAGCGCTCAGTCCTTGAGCCAACGCGCAGTCGTGATCCTGCAACCGCGCGCCGGCGCCGAAGTCGAAATGCAAAAGGTCGGCGCGGTCTTGCAGGACGACGAAGCCCGGCGCGTCGGCCTCGAAGCGCATGCCGACCACCACGAGGGTGCGCAGCTTCATGTCGGCGCGCGCGTCAGGCACGCCGTCGGCGAGGAGCTTAAACGGATTCGCGCCGTCAAGCGTGGGACGCATCACGCGCATCGCCCAGTAGCCGTAACCGCCGACCGGCTCCGGCAGCGGCGCCCAGTTTGCGCCGATGCTGGCGCGCAGTTTTAAGAGTGTCGCACGCACGTCGGGAAGAATGCAGTCGATGTGGATATGCAGCTGGTTTTGCGTGCGCGCGAACTCGGAATTGACCGCAAGACTGAGCGTGTCGATCGGCAGCGCGCGGCCGACGGCCTCTTCGACAAAGCCGCGCGCGTTCCAGGCGTCGGCGAAATAATTCTCGGCGTCCGGCGCAACGAGCGCCGGGCTTTCGATGCCGACGATGCGCTGTGTCGGAATGAGCAGGTATTGCGTCGCGCCGCGAATGTCCTTGAGCACCGCATAGCCGCGCTCGACGCCGTTTTTCAGATCGACCTCGACGCACGGTTTTGGATCGCCGTTCGCGAGCTGGTTCGGCACACATTTGCCGTGCACGATGTTCCACAGCGCATTCGGATCGTACGCGCGCGCGGCCAGGCTCGGCAACAAAAGCGCAGCAGACATGGCCGCTGCGGCGGCAACGCACGCTGTGAATGACGGAGCTCGCATTTGTGTGCCGCCCTAGCGCGCCGCGCCAACGTAGCGTTCAAGCGTCATCGGATTGCCCTTGCCGACCGGCTCGCGCGGTTCGACGCCGGCAAAGCGGCTCGCCTGCGCAAACCATTGCGCGCGGGCCGGCAGCTGCCAACGGCGCTGCCCGGCGAACGAGGCGTCCCAGCGCACCGGCTCGTCCTCGATGTCGATGCACTGATAGTGCGTGTTGAACAGCTCGATGCGGTGGCCGTCGGGGTCGCGCATGTAGACGAATAGTGCGTGGCCCGGCCCGTGCCGGCCGGGGCCGAACTCGATGTTCTCGGCAAAGCCTAGATTGAAAGCGAGATCGCAGACGTAGAAGAACAGATACGATTCCGGAATGCTGAACGCGGCGTGATGCAGCCGCGGCCCGGCGCCTGGCGCGAACACGATGTCGTGCGGATTGCCCTTGCGTTGCAGAAACACGAACAGCGGCTCGTCGCTGCCGTCGGGCGCGATGTATTCGGAGAGGCGAAAGCCGAGCCCCATGTAGAACTCGAGCTGCCGCTGCACGTCCGGCACCAGCAGCTGAAAATGATCGATGCGCTGCGGCACCGCGCCGCGATGCTGCTCGAAGCTGACCACCAGCCGCGGCTTTGTGGTCATGGTGGCGCAGAACTCGAGCGGCACGCCGAGTTGATCGCTCACATGCAGCGTCCGCCCCTGATACGGCCGTTCCACCCATTGCGCCGGCAGGCCTGATTTTTCGAAGTAGAACTTGGCCTTCTCCAAATCCTCCTCGGTGAAGCAGCGCATCCCGACGCGCTCGGCCTCGGCCACCGCAGTGCGCTTGAGCACCAGCGAATGATGGCAGGCTTCAGCGACGCCACGCAGATAAAGCGTGTCCTTATCCTCGTCGCTGACGATGAAGCCGATCAGATCGACATAGAACGCGCGGCTCCTGCCGAGGTCCTTGACATGCAGCACCGCATGGCTGGCGCGGGTGACGTTGAACGGCGCATTGTAGTTCGGACGTGGGATGGGCATGTCAAATTCCCCGTGGACGACGAAGCTCTATCATACTCGTCAGGCGCGGGCTTGATCCTTGCAACAGCACATCGCCTTGACATGCCCGGCACCGCATTTCATACCGCCTCAATAACTCGGAACGAGGGAGACCCTCATGGCGACGGCGGCTGCGGCGGCGCAACAGCGTCAGGGCATGCAATATCGCGGCCTGCGCGGCTGGCTCGACGTCGTGGACAAGCTCGGCGAGCTCGAGCGCGTGTCCGGCGCCCATTGGGACGTCGAGATGGGCGCGCTGACCCACATGCTCACCGAAAAAAGCCGCGGCCAGGCGCCGGCGATCCTGTTCGACGACGTGCCCGGCTACGCCAAAGGCTATCGCACGCTGTACGGCCAACTCTCCTCGATCAAGCGCATCGCGCTCACGCTCGGTCTGCCGCTCGACTACGAGCGCAAGGTCGACATCGTGCAGCGCTATCACGCCCGCATGCAGGAGCTCAAACCGCTCAAGCCGCGTTTCGTCAACGACGGCCCGGTGCTGGAAAACGTGATCGAAGGCGACGCGATCGACGTGCTGAAATTTCCGGTGCCGCGCCATCACGAAGCCGATAAGGCGCGATTCATCGGCACCGCCTGCTGCGTCGTCACCAAGGATCCGGACGACGGCTGGTTCAATCTCGGCGCCTATCGCAGCCAAGTCTATGACGGCAAGACCGTCGGCTGCCAGATCACCGAGGGCAAGCACGGCCGCATCCATCGCGACAAATATTTCGCCCGCGGCGAGCCGATGAAGGTCGTGATCCTGTGCGGCCAGGATCCGCTCCTGTTCATGCTGTCGTCGAGCCCGCTGCCCGAGGTGAGCGAATACGACATCGCCGGCGGCTTGCGCGGCGAGCCGATCGACGTGGTGCGCGGCCCCTTCACCGGCTTTCCAATCCCGGCCGATTGCGAAATCGCCATCGAGGGCGAAACCGCCGCCGGGCAGACCAAGCCGGAAGGCCCGTTCGGCGAATGGATGGGTTACTACTCCGACGACACGCAGGATCGGCCTTATGTGAATGTGAAGACGATCCTGCACCGCAACGATCCGATCCTGACCTGCGCGCCGCAGCACAAGCCGGTCGACGAGACCGGGCTCCTCAAGGGCATCGCCGGCGCGGCGCAGATCTGGCGCGCGCTCGAGGCCTGCGGCATTCCCGAGGTGCTCGGCGTCTGGAACCACGAAGCCGGGCCGGCGACGCGTTTCACCACGATCCAAATCCGCCAGCGCTATCCCGGCCATGCGCGCCAGGCGCTGCACGTCGCCTGCGCCTGCCAGGGCGGCGCCTATGCGGGCAAGTGGACAGTCGTGGTCGACGACGACATCGACGCCGGCGATCTCGACCAGGTGCTGTGGGCGATGTGCACCCGCTTCGATCCCAAGGCCGACATCGACCTCATCCAGAAGGCGTGGGCGTCGAAGCGTGATCCGCTTTATCTGCCCGGCAATTTCAACAACCGCATCCTGATCGACGCCTGCATCCCCTACGACATGAAGCTGAAAAACACGTTCCCGCCGGTGGTCGACGTCAGCGTCAATCTGCGGCAGAAACTGCGGGCGAAGTTTCCGAAACTGTTTCACTAGGAGCCAGAAACCATCGTCCGGGAGGACGCCATGGCGCAAAAAACCTTCACCCTCGACGTGGACGGCAAAACGCGTTCGATCGCTGTTGACGATCCCGAGATGCCGCTCCTTTACGCGCTGCGCGACGAGCTGCAATTGAACAATCCGCGCTTCGGCTGCGGGCTTGGGCAATGCGGCGCCTGCACCGTGCACATCGACGGCCGCGTGGCCCGTTCTTGCATCACGCCGCTATCGGCGGTCGGCGAGCGCAAAATCACGACGCTGGCCGGCCTCGGCACGCCCGACCATCCGCATCCGATCCAAAAAGCCTGGCTCGAGGAGCAGGTGTCGCAGTGCGCCTATTGCATCAACGGCTGGGTCATGACGGCAGCGGCACTGCTCAACGACAACCCGCATCCGACCGAGCAACAGATCAAGGACGCACTCTCGACCTTGATCTGCCGCTGCGGCACCCACGGCGCCGCCATCCGCGCCGTCAAGCGCGCGGCGCAAGCTTAAAGGGAGGCGGCCATGACGCAAGCGCTCAGCCGCCGCGCCTTCATTTCCTCGACCGGCGCGCTCGTGGTCGGGCTCGCCGGTGCGGATTTTCGGCCGGACGCTTTCGCGCATGACGAGCCGGCGCGCTGCCGCCCGACCGGCTCGATTCCTACATTGCGATCGACAAAGACGGCCAGGTCACCGCCTATTACGGCAAGATCGACGGCGGCCAGGGCCTCGGCACCTCGATTGCGCAAATGGTCGCCGAAGAACTCGACGTGCCGCTCGACCGCGTCGCGCTCGTGATCGGCGACACCGGCCGCACCGTCAATATGGGCGGCGCCAGCGCGGCGACCGGCGTGTCGCGCGCCGGCATGAACCTGCGGCGGATGGCGGCGCAGGTGCGCAAGCTTTTGATCGAGAAGGCCGCTGTACAACTCGGCGTGCCAGCGGATCGCCTCACCGTGAGCGACGGCACGATCCGCCTCGGCGACGACGCCGAGAAATCCGTGACCTATGCCGCGCTTATCGGCGGACGCGCGTTCGACAGCGCGGTGAAATGGAACGGCCAGCTCGGTAACGGGCTTGCGGTATCCGCCGACGCCAAGATCAAGGCGCCGAAGGATTTTAGAATCATCGGCCAGTCGCCGCCGCGACGCGACCTGCCGGGAAAGGTGTTCGGCACTCTGGAGATGGCAGCCGATGTCCGGCTGCCCGGCATGCTGCACGCGCGCATGATCCGCCCCACGGTCGCCGGCGCCGTGCCGGTGAGCGTGGACGAAAATTCGATCGCCGGCATTCCCGGCACCCGCGTCGTCCACATCAAGGACTTTTTGGCCGTGGTCGCCGAGAAGGAGTGGAACGCGGTGCGCGCCGCCGCCGCGCTCAAGGTCACCTGGTCGGCATCCACGCCGAACTTTCCCGGCAACGACGGCGTGCACGACTACATTCGCAAAGCGCCAGTCATCAAGCGCGTCATGCAGATGCAGACCGGCAATTTCGACGCCGCGATCAAAGACGCGGCGCGCGTCATCGAGGGCGAATACGAATTTCCCACCCAATCGCACGCGTCCACGGGCCCGGGCTGCGGCGTTGCCGACGTCCGCGACGGTGCCTGCACCATCTATACCTCGACGCAGAAGCCGCATTACGCCGCCCAAGGTGTCGCCGAACTGCTCGGCCTGCCGCCCAACAAAGTGCGCGCGATCTGGATGTTCGGTACCGGCAGCTACGGCCGCAATGACCAGGGCGACGCCACCGCCGACGCCGCGGTGCTGTCGGCCCACCTCGGCCGTCCGGTGCGCGTGCAATACATGCGCCACGAGGGTCTCGCCTGGGATCCCAAGGGCACGGCCTCGGTCAACCGCAGCCGCGCCGGGCTCGATGCTTCGGGCGCGGTGATTGCCTACGAGAACATCAGCAAGGCGTTCTCGCGCGTCAACGTCGCCACCAACGAAGGCCGCGCCGCCGATGTACTTGCCGGTCACCTGCTTGGCTTCCCGCTGCAGCCGGAGCAAGCTTTCGAGATTCCGTCGGCATCCTACGCCTTCGCCCATCAGCGCCGCGGCTGGGAGATCGTGCCGCCGCTCATGGATCGCGCCTCGCCGCTGCGCACCACGCATCTGCGCGACCCTTACGGGCCGCCGATCCTGTTCGGCAGCGAATCCTTCATCGACGAGATGGCGGCGGCGATCGGCGCCGATCCGGTCGACTTCCGCCTGCGCTATCTTGCCGATCCGCGCGACCGCGACGCCGTCCGCATCGCCGCCGAGCGCTTCGGCTGGGACAAGCGTGCCTCGCCGCGCGGCACGGATAAAGACCGCGACGTTGCGGTCGGCCGCGGCATCGCCTTCCGCCGGCATTTCACCACCTTCGTCGCGCTGGTCGCTGAAGTGGCCGTGCACCGCAAGACCGGCGCGATCGAACCACTGCGCTACGTCTGCGCCCATGACGTCGGCCTCATCGTTAATCCTGACACGCTGCGCCATGTGATCGACCGCCAGCTCGTCTACGGCACGAGCCGCGCCTTTTTCGAGGAAGTGCGGTTCGACGCCGAGAAGGTGACGAGCGTCGATTGGCAGAGCTACCCCGTGCTGCACGCCGACTTTCCGCTGCCGCAGATCGACATCGTGCTGATCGAGCGACCGCAGGAGGCGCCCTCCGGCGCTGCCGAGATGGCGCTCGGCCTGGTGCCGGCCGCCGTCGGCAACGCGGTTTTCGACGCCACCGGCGTCCGCCTTCGCCGCGTTCCGTTTACGCCGGAACGCGTGAAGGCGGCGCACAAAGTGTAAGACGAAGAATTACCGGGCGGCGAACAACTGCCGCCCGATGGTGTTGAAGCGCGCTTTCTGCTCGTTGCTCAGCGAGGCGTAGAAATCGTCGAGCTTCGGGCGGATGGTCTCGACCGCGTCGAGCATGGCCTGCAGCCGCTTGCCCTCGGCGGCGAGCCGGTCCGGCGGCGTCGCCGGCAGCTCGCTCGGGCACGCCGCCTTGATGGTGTCGGCCGCTTGCGCCGCCGCAGTGTTGAGCGCGTCGAGCTTGGCGCGCTGCGCGTCGTTCGGGTGCACCACTTGCTCGATTCGGTCGGCCGGCCACCCGACGGCATTCTCGCCGCACTGGCTCTGCGGATTTTGCGCGGCCTGTTGGCCTTGCGGTCCGTTCTGGCCGGACGGCTCGCCGAGCGCATTGAAGCGTGCCTTCTGCTCGTCGTTCAGCGCGTCGTAGAACTTGGCGAGCGGCGGCTGCACAATGCCAATCGCCTGCACCAAACCTTCGAGCCGCTGCTGCATGTCGGCCAAACGGTCCGGCGCCGTGAACGACACCCGCGTCGGACAATGCGACTTGACCACGTCGCTCGCCTTGACGATGGCGTTGCCGAGATCGTCGAGCAGCGCCCGCTGCTGCGCATTGGGCTGCACCACGGCCTGGATCTGGTCGACCGGCCAGCCGGTGACTTCCGCCGCCTCGTCGGTGCAGCTTTGCGCCACGCTCTTCGTCAGCGCCGCTATGCGCGTCGACGCGCTGCCGCCGCGGCCGCCCCCGCCGCCGCGCAGGTAGCTTCCATAACCGTACGGCGGGAAGATCCCCTCGTAGATGTCGTCATAGCCGTACGTCCAGAACGGATCGTAATAGTCGTACTCATACGGCCACAGCGCGTAGTAGAACAAGTCGCCGTAGGCGTACGGCCAGAACAGCGGTCCGATCCAGCCGAGATGGTGATGGCGGCGCCACGGATCGTTCACGAAGAACGGCCGCAGCGCCCGGACGTGGGCAAAATCCCGGTGCGACGCGAACACTTGCGGCGCCGCCGCGCCGGTCACGTGGTTGGCGGAGGCATGCAGCCCCGCCGTCCGCGCTGCGTTGTTTGCAGCGTTGCCGTTGCCGAGGTTGGCATTGTGCGTCGTGCCGTGCATCGCCGCGGTGCCGTGGCCGGTGGCCGGGCCGGCATGGGTGGCGGTGCGCACGTGTGTCCCGGTTGGACCATGCAACCCGTGGCCGATCCGGCCGATATGCGTCCGCGGCCCAACGTGCGCTATGCCGCCGTGCCGGCCGAAGTTCGCGTGCGGCGCAAAATGTGGCGTCCCGCCAACATGCGGAGCGAAATGCGGTGCGCTGATGTGCGGCGCTGCGGCAATGTGCGGAGCCCCGCCGCCGATGCCGATATGGGGCATGCCACCGCCGCCGATGTGCGGCACACCGCCGCCGATATGCGGCATACCGCCGCCGATATGCGGCGCACCGCCCCCGATGTGCGGAGCGCCACCGCCGCCGAAATGCGGGGCGCCACCACCGCCGAAATGGGGGGCGCCACCACCGCCGAAATGGGGGGCGCCACCACCGCCGAAATGCGGGGCGCCACCACTGCCGCCCGGATGCGGCGCTCCGCCGCCGCCATGTGGGGCCGCAATACCTGGGCCGCCCACCAAACATGCGGTGAGAACAGCGGCGCCAACTCCACTTGTCAGCTTCCATGTACGCATGACACGAAATCCCGTGGTTGATATCTGATGATTCAAATAGGAACTGCTCTCCAAATAACGTGAAGCGCGAACGCGAGTTCCCGAACATGTGAAAACGCACGAAAAACCCGTGATGCTGCGACGCACAGAGGAATTGCCGGCTCCATGAACAAAAAGTCATGTTCAAGCGACGCACCCGTACCCGTCTACCCGTCGACAGCTCACCTGGGGTGAACAAAGCAAGAGCTGACCAAAGCAAGAGCTGAACAAAGCAAGCTTCATCGTTCTCGCGATGCGGTTTTTTGCACCCGAGGTTTGCGGCACGGCACGGAAAAAAGACGCCCAGCGTTTTGATCGCGTCACGCCGAAGTTTTTTAAGACCGGGCGGTAGGACCGGCTTCGGCTCGATTAAGCTTGGCGCAAGTAGCCCGGATTGAGCGCGAGCGAAATCCGGGATCGATATTGCGGCTGCTCTGCCGCTCCCGGGTTTCGCTTTTCGCTCAACCCGGGTTACGAAGAAAAAGAAAAAATAAAACAAGGGAAGCGGAACGCCGGTAGACGCAGACAACCGCCGCACCCTTCGGGGTGCGGCGCCGCCCCAGCGGGGGCGGCACGCCTACCGGCGTTCCACTGCGGCACTTGCGGCAGCGACCGAACGCCACCGCTCAGCTCCAGCACGCGCTTCCTGGGACCAGGCGTCATCGGGTGTTACCCGCATCTGACCCGTCCCAGTCCAGCGGGTTTCCCCGCAGACCGGTCGTAGTGCCGGCCGGACCTTTACGCCGGAGCCGCCCGGGAGCGGAGGTGACGAGCCCCTGCCCGCGGGAACCGCTCTCGCTCCACCGCCCGGAGTGACCGGCCGGCGTCCTTGCATCAAGCGAGACGGCGCCGGCTTTTATTCCTCGGCGTAGCTTTGTCAAGCACGAGCGACTTGGCATTGATTCTGCGGCACTTTTTGCTTCGGCGGCTGCGGCCGCATAACCGTCTCCGCGCACTTTTTTGACGATTCAAACGAATCTTTGAGCAAAGACAACTGCTTGGTTACATTTTGAATCGCTCTGGAGCCCTCGAAACGCGCAGCACTTAGGGCGGATTTCGCCGAAGGCATAATCCGCCGAACGCGACCCGAATTGGCGGATTACGTGCGCTAACCCGCTTTGCGCACTAAGCTGCCGGCGCCGTGTCGACGAAAATTACTCGTTGCCCCAAAGCTCGTCGATTTCCTGTTTGGTCACGGCGCGGCCGCGTTTGCGGTCGCCGAGGTGTTCAAGCTCGTCGGCGATCTCGGCGAGACGCTCGCTCAGCGGCCGCTCCTCGCGCGCCAAGGCGCCTTCCAGCGCCTCGACCACGGCGCGGGTCATGGTGGTGCCCCTGCGCTTCGCCAAACGGCGGGCGAGCGTGGCGGCGCGCTCGTCGCGAATGTGCAAGGCCACGGAGCAATGCAGCGAGCGAGCCACCGATGTTATGCGGCTCGATTTAGTCGCAGCATCTCTTGGGCAAATTCGAAACGCAACTGTTCACCTTCATTGTCAGGCAACCACTTTGCCATGTTCGGAAAGACAGTCTGCCACATCCGAGCCTCCCGCTCCGACCATGGCATCTTTTCGGCCGCCTTGGCCTTTTCAAGCAACGCCTTGAGACGCAGGCGGATAGCTTCCGGATCTGGCTCGGAAGATTGCTTGGGTGCCTGCAAACGGTCTTCGCCGCTGCCAAACAAGCTCCCTTGCGCCGGCGTTCGGCCGATGAGGTCACTCTGGTCCGTCATTTGACTCTTGTTCTGTGGCTGCTTCTTGTCCTGCGGCGCCAAGGCCCAGTGCCTCGCGGGTGAGTGTTTCGTGCAACGCATTCTCCAAAACGATATCGGCTTGCGCGAAGAGATCAATCAATTCCGCGATGCGCCCACAGATATCTCTTAATTCCTGGACAAGTCCGAAATCCGCCGGCAAACCCACTCGTGCTTCAAGCCAGCGTGGCACAAGTCGATATCCGCTGACTGAAAACTCCCACACAGCTTGCGGCCGCCCACTGCCATTGTCGCACAGAATAATCCCGCCATCCTCGTATTCGACGTGCGCCAGCGCGCCTCTCGGCTCAGTCGTCACCCGCACAAAGTCATGTCGAAGGTGAGCCGCAGCGGGCTCACGCGCAAAGGTTTCAAGCCTCCTGATCTCTTGCCCCAAACGGGTAGCATCGCGGAATATCGTGTATTGCGCGGGAAAGGGAACGTGTGGGAATACGTCTTCCAGGTCTTCGGCGAACCTCAAAGTATAGGAACTTGCCGAGAGCAGGCAGAGCATTACGTCGAAGATTTGTTCGGCGGTGACCGTTTCTTCCCCGTAGGCCGTCCTCAGACTCGCAATAAGTGCCACCGAGATATTGACTGCGGCAACATCGGGCCGGCGGTTATACATTGGGAACGTGTAGCCTCCACGACCGCTGAATGCATGATAATCGGGAAGAAGATGATGACACCACGCCGCCGGCCCACCACCAGTTCCAAATGCATCGCATAGAGGCCGACATTGTCTAAACCCCAGACGCGTTGCATAGCTGGTCCAGGCCGATTCAACAGTTTCAAATCATTGTAAAACCAGCGCCTGTCCAAAGGACGATAATAATAATATCGTTCAAGCGAACTGTCGTAGCGCCCCGCACGAGCACCGAGAAAATGAGTGACCTGGGGGCGAAGGCCGGATCGCAAGATGCTCACGAAGACATCGTCGTTTCCGCTCTTCATCCCAGACTTCGAAAAGGAAAAGATTTCTCTTAAGCTGAGCCACTCGCCATTTTGGAAAGGCTCAGGCCTCATATCATCAAGCGGCCCACGAGCCACTTGAACTGGATTCGATTGTCGTCCGGAGGCAGCCGCATGTATCAACCAATCCAATTTGGCCCGTCGCGAGAATAATCCTTCCGCCCAAGCGTCCTGATAATAAATCCGGGCTGCGTCGCCTCGCGGCTTGCTGCCATCAGCGATGGCAATGGTAATCGCCGTACCGACCTGGATGTTGAACACGCCCTGATCTGCATCAACACCGGCGCGCTCGCCGCGCCGCACATCGCCGCGCAAATCTATGATCTCAACGCGGTCGAAACGCTCGCGCATCATCTTGCGCAATCCGGCATAAGGCCATCCGGTCAGGTATTTGCGATTGCTGATGAAGGCGATCACGCCTTGTCCCGGCGCATTTTCCGCCTCAAACAGCTTCCAAATCGCCCAACGCCAGAACGCGACGGATAATTCAGGAAACGTGTTCAGTTGATTCCCTTGACCGGCGTTTCGCACTGGCTCTTTGAGATCATCCCAAATCTGGTCCATCCAATCGCCGACAAGGGTGTGGTTTTCGCCTTCAAGTAGCCTCCGGTAAGGTGGGTTGCCGATGATGGCGAGAATCGGCTGCTCGGCCTTGATCCGATTGGCCTCGCGGCGCTCGTCGGCAATGCCCTCTGACACGAATCCGAGCGGACCTGCCGGTGCAGCCGCTCCGGGCTCTGCCAGAGTATCAGCCAAGTAAACGCCAAGCCGCGGCAGCTCGAGCGGCCGCCCATGCCGACCTTTGCCGCGTTCTTTCTGGCGAAGAGCATGATGCAGGCGATAATGAGCGACTGCGTAAGGTCCGACCAACAGTTCAAAACCAAACATTCGGTGCGCGAGGTTCTGCAGAGCGAGCGCCGCCATTCCTGCGCCAGTCTCCGACTCCTGCGCGCTGACGCGTTCGGCGATTCCCAGCAGAAAAGTGCCCGTCCCTGTCGCCGGATCAAGTATGGTGACCCTGGGGTCACGCAGCCCTTGGGTCGCAAGGCTATCGCGCAATGCGCGATCAAGCGCACTGTTCATGTATCTAACGACTTCGACCGGCGTGAAGTAGACGCCGAAGCCTCTGCGCGCTTCCGGATCAAATGTTTGAAGGAAATTCTCGTAGAAATAGAGAATAGGATCGTAGCCGCTCTCCGGGACTGCGAGAATCTCGGGAGCAAAGCTGTTCACGGTATCGCGCATCACGTCGAAACCAATGCCGACGTCCTGCACGACCTCTTCAAGGCTCAGCACACGCAAAGCCGTTCGCATCAGGGGATGTTCCTCCGGCATGTGCTGCCAAGCGTCAGTCCCAACGAGCTCTCCCGTCCCTTCGCGAACAAGCAGCAGACCGAAAGCAAGCGTTTGAGCGAAGGCAGACGAAAAGAGCTCATCGAAATCTCGCGCGGGGTAGCCGCCTGCTTCCGGATGGGCGTAAAGAACGTCGCGGAATTCCTGTCGTACCTGGAGGAGGGCATGCCGCGGATTGACAGCATCGTGAAGCTCGGCCAACCGATCGCGAACGATGCCGCGGACTAAGCGCGCTGAGTAAGCCATCAACTCCGCGAGATGTTCTGCATCGCGCGCGCTCGGTTCTTGCCCAGCTCCGGCCGAGAGTTGCTCAACCAGATGAAGAAAATGATTGGGATCGTGTTCGCCAATGATGCGATTGGCCCGCGCGTCAGTTTGGTCAGCACGGAGAGCCCGTTCGGGGAGTACAGTGGCCGCGTCCAGTTCCTCGTCGCGCCGGAACAGCCGAAATTCAGAAAAATTGCATGTTGCCCAACAACCCAGCTCCTTGAATCTCTCATACTGACGTTTGTCCTGGTCGCGCCAGCGGGTTGGATCAGCCGGTTTATTGGGTGCCTTCAGTTCAATGAATGCGCGGGGCAGCGCTCCTTGCCGCACGAGCGCGATGTCTGGGCGTCCTACTCCTTGAGTCAAGTATTCGGGTACGACGACCAATCTTGAGGCTAAAGGCAGCAACGAAAGCAACCCTTCGAGGAGCTGCTGGAACGCCGGCGCCAAGGCGGTTTCGGGAACGTTTGGGTTTGCGCGGCGAAGTTCTCGTATTCGTGCCGCATAAGCTTGGAGGAGGTCCGTGACGGTCATGGCAAGTGCAACGTCGAGTTTTCCAATAAAGTCACAGCGATCAACATCATCTTTTTCGTGGCTGGACGCAACCTGGAGACGCGCATGACTTTCTGAGTGGGCCTGACGCGCCTACTTTTTCGCATGCAGAACCTCAGCCTGCACCTCCTCCGCCTTGATGCCCGCGGCTTTGACGATCAGCCACCATTTTTGATCTCGGCGACTTGCAGCGTGCCGCGCGCTTCGGGCGGCGGCTGGTTGGGTGGCGGTAGTGACCTATGGAGGCAAAGGGTCGGCGCCTGGCGCCAAAGCCTGGCGCCCTGCCCCGAACGAGACGGAAGGCTCTTCATCGTGGGCGCGGCCCCGCGGCGGCCGGCGTTTTCATGTTCGCGCTCATATTTCAAATTGCCCCGGAGAAAGCAAACCGCGGGCCACTGAACCATGCCAGGCAGCGCGCCGCGATTTGGTGGATTACGCTACGCATGTCGGCGTTGCGCGCTACGCCCTGCGCGCGGCGATGACGCGATAAACCTCGATCCAGAATTGCGCGGCGGTGCTGTCGCCGGCGAGCTCGCTGACCAAGGCGTGATACAGGGCCTCGGCACCGGCGTCGGGGCCGTATCCCATGAGGACCGTCGCCGCATCGAGGATGCGCTGGCGTCCGGCTGATTCGCAATCTCGCTTCTGGGTCATGGACGCCGGTGGGCTCGGATTGTAGCGGGCGGACCAGTATACCTACGATTTGTTCCTTTCCACAAGACCATATCATACATGGCCCGACTCGACGCGCTCGGAACATTTTGTTCCTATGGACGTACTGGCCAAGGCTTTGAAAAAGCGGGCGCAGGAGCTGGGGCTGTCCCATGCCGCCATCGCACGCCGCATCGGCATCAGCGAGCGGCGCTATGCGCACTACGTTTCCGGCCGCAACGAGCCGGACCTTGCGACCCTCTCCCGGATCGCGCGGTCGCTGCAGACTACGCCGAGCGAACTATTGGGCTTCGGCCCCGAAACCAAGCGATCCAAGCGGACCGCGTTGCGCGATCGCCTCAACGCCGCCGCCGACGTCATGGATGATCGCGCGTTGGAAATCACCGTGGTCCAGGCCGAGGCCATCGCGGCTTTGTAATTGCGGGCGGGCGCTGAGCAGCATCATAATCGCCGCTGCCTTGCGCCGTTGCTGGCAGCGTCAACACCTTGTTTTGCGCAGGCGCAGAATGCAAATCGCCGCCGCCTAACCCTCGCCGCGAACCGAGTTCGCGGCACAAATACGCACCCGGTGTCACCCGAATATCACATTGTCCACAGAACGGGATCAGAAGTCGGTGCGCGAACGCGGCGCGGCGTTGATATTGGCCCCCCTGTGGGGCAGCATGTCAGCGTGCGAGTAGGGTGTTCGGGGCCGGATCAAAGCGCAGGAGGGCACGTCCTGACCGGATCGCGTTGAGTATCGATCCGGCGCGACGACGCTTCCGCCTTGCTTGTCAGTTTAAGTTTCCCGGCCGATTGCGAAGTTCTGCAACAGCGGATTTCCGTTGTGTATGGGTTGTGCCGTAGCGGTCGGCGTGGTGTTTCGCGACGCGCTTTTGCAGCAAGGCGCGCGGCGCGCCGTATTCTTCCGGCTGTGCTGGCGGCGTCCACGCTCACCGGCTGCTTCACCGTAGGGCCCGATTACAAGCCCGCGCCGGCGCCGGTGCCGACCCACTTCAAGGAGCTCAAGGGCTGGAAGCTCGCGACGCCGAGCGACGCGCTCGATCGCGGCGATTGGTGGGCGCCGTACCGCGATCCGAAGCTCGCTTTGCTGCTGCGCCAGGTCGAGGTCTCCAACCAGAACGTCGCGGTGCAGGCCGCCGCCTACGAGCAGGCGCGCGCGATAATCCGCGAAGCGCAAGCCGCCCTGTTTCCGGTGGTGACCGCCAACTACACCGGAACGCACACCCACACCGGCCCAGCCGCGATCACCACCACAGGCCTCGCCGGCTCGGAAGCGACGACCTATACGCCGCAGCTCACCGGCACCTGGGATCTCGACGTCTGGGGCAAGGTGCGCCGCCAGATCGAGTCCAATGCCTCGGCCGCGCAGGCCAGCGCCGCCGACCTCGCCAACGTCAAGCTCTCGCAGCAGGCGCTGCTCGCCACCGCCTATTACAACCTGCGCACCGAGGACGAGCTGGCCGACCTGTTGCGGCGCACGCTGGTGCAGTATCGCGAGACCCAGCGGGTGACCCAAAACAAGGTCGACGCCGGCTGCTGCGCGCCGCCGCTCACCTCGGTCACGCCGGCCGATCTCGCGCTGGCCAAAGCGCAGGTCGAGAACACCACGGCGCAGCTCATCAATGTCGGGGTGTTCCGGGCGCAGTACGAGCACGCCATCGCCATGCTGATCGGCCGGCCGCCCGCCGAGCTGTCGATCGGGCACCGGCCATTGACGGGCGCCTATCTTCCGCACATTCCCGTCAGCGTGCCGTCCACGCTGCTCGAGCGCCGCCCCGATGTCGCCTTCGCCGAGCGCACCATGCAGCAGCAAAACGCGCTGATCGGCGTCGCCGAAGCGGCGTTCTATCCCGACCTGTCGTTGACCGCGACGCTGGAATGGGTCGGCAGGACGCCGTTCCCGTTCAATGTCGCCAACGAGGTCTGGTCGCTCGGCGGCACCGCCTCGGAGGTGCTGTTCGAGGGCGGCTTGCGCTCGGCGCAGCTCGACGCCGCGCGCGCGGTGTACTGGCAGAGCGTCGCCACCTATCGGCAGACGGTGTTGACCGCCTTCCAACAAGTGGAGGACCAGCTTGCCGCCATCCGCATCCTCACCCGCCAGCTCGCGGTGCAACGGCAGGCGGTGAAGGATGCGACCGAAGCGGTACGCGTCTACACCAACCAATACACCGCCGGCACCATCGATCTGACGGTATTGGTCACCGGGCAGGTCGCGCTGTTGCAGGACGAGGAAGCCGAGCTGACGGTCCGGCAGAGTCTGTTCCTGGACACCGTCAGCCTGATCGAGGCGCTCGGCGGAACCTGGGACACCACCTTGTTGCCGAGCGGCGAGGAACTGGCGAAGTCGTTCTCGTTGCTGCCCAAGCTGCCGGTGACCGATGCGGGCGTCGAATATCCGCCGCCAAGGCCTTGATATTAAATATTTTTCTGGCCAACCCCGCCGCGGGCGCGGTCATGGCAAAAGCCAACCTTTCCGTTTCCCGTCCATTTGATTAGCAAAGTTTCATTAGGTACGGGGTTGCCGCGCCCGGTATAAACATCGGTTCAGAGGGAACGGCGACAGCCCCAAGTTCATGAGGTAGGGGTTCCGCGCCGGCAAAGATCGGTTCAGAGGGACAGATCGGTTCAGAGGGACAGATTGGTTCAGAGGGACTTGGCGACACCCCCATGGACGAGCGAACACGCACTACGGATCACGAGCTCCCGCCGCAGCTGCGGCGAACGAGCCCGAAGCCGGAGGTGAGCCCGAAGCCGGAGATCAAAGCCCGGCCGTTTTCCAAAATGCGGCTCGGCGTCGGCTTGATCGTCGTCGTGTTGCTGGCGCTCGGCATTTATCAGATCGCGCGGTTCGCGCAGACCGCTCCGGCCCCTGGCGGCCGCGCGCCGCAAAGCATCGTGCAATCGGTCGGCGCCTCGACAGTGTCGCTGCACGACGTTCCCGTCATCGTCAATGCGCTCGGCACCGTGACGCCACTCGCCACCGTGACGGTGCAGACGCAAATCAGCGGCTATCTGACCGACGTCAAATTCACCGAAGGCGACATGGTGAAGAAGGGCGATCCGCTGGCGCTCATCGATCAGCGGCCGTACGAGATCCTCAAGAACCAGTACGAGGGCCAGCTGGCGCACGACCAGGGCCTGCTCGCCCAGGCCAAAGTCGACCTGGTCCGCTACCAGACGCTGGCCAAGCAGAACTCGATCGCGACGCAGCAGGCCGACGATCAGGCGTTCCTGGTGCAGCAATACGAGGGCACCGTGAAACAGGATCAGGCGCTGGTCGCCGCGCAGGCGCTCAACATCACCTATTGCAACATCATCTCGCCGGTTGCCGGCCGCGTCGGGTTGCGCCTGGTCGATCCCGGCAACTACGTGACGCCGTCGAGCACGACCGGCATCGCGGTCGTTACCCAGCTGCAGCCGATCACCGTCATCTTCACGATTCCCGAAGACGACCTGCCCGACATCATGCCGCAGCTCAACGGCGGCGGCACCTTGCAGGTCACCGCGTTCGATCGCGCCAACCAAAAAAAGCTCGCGGTCGGCAAAGTCATCGCCGTCGACAATCAGATCGACGTCACGACCGGCACGGTCAAAGTCCGCGCCCAGTTCGACAACAGCGACAACGCGCTGTTCCCCAATCAATTCGTCAACGCCGAACTCCTGGTGAAGACGCTGCAAAACGCCGTGACGGTGCCGACCGCCGCCATTCAGCGCGGCGCGCCGGGCGCCTCCGGCGGCGCACTCGGCAGCTACGTCTATGTCGTCAATGCCGACAGCACCGTTTCGGTCCGGCCGATCACCACCGGCCCGACCACCACGACGCCGGACAATATCAGCCTGACGCAGGTGCCGAGCGGGCTCAAAGCCGGCGAGCGCGTCGTCACCGACGGCTCCGATCGGCTGCGCGAAGGCATGAAAGTCAACGTCACCACCATCGACGGCAAGCAGGTCGCACCGGCGGGTGGCGGCGGACAGCGGCAAAATGGCGGCCGGCGCAGCGGCGCGGCCGGTGGCTCCGCGGCGTCAGGCCAATAGCGGCGAAGGCGGACGGCCGCAGCCAAGCCGGCGCGCCGTCGTGACATGATGCGATGAACGTCTCCGAACCATTTATCCTGCGGCCGGTCGCCACCACGCTTCTGATGGTGGCGATCCTGCTGTCGGGCTTCGTCGCCTACTCGTTCCTGCCACTGTCGACGCTCCCCGAAGTCGATTATCCGACCATCCAGGTGCAGACGCTCTATCCGGGCGCCAGCCCCGAAGTGATGACGTCGTCGGTCACCGCGCCGCTGGAGCGGCAGTTCGGGCAGATGCCCGGCCTCAATCAAATGACCTCGGCGAACTCGGCCGGCGCCTCGGTGATCACGCTGCAGTTCAGCCTCGATCTCTCCCTCGACGTCGCCGAGCAGGAAGTGCAGGCCGCGATCAATGCCGCCGGCAATCTGTTGCCGTCCGACCTGCCGACACCGCCGGTCTACGCCAAGGTCAATCCCGCCGACGCGCCGATCCTCACGCTCGCAGTCACCTCGAAGACGTTGCCGCTGACGCAGCTCGAGGATCTCAGCGAAACCTCGCTGGCGCAGAAGATTTCGCAGCTCAGCGGCGTCGGCCTGGTGAGCATCAGCGGTGGCCAGCGCCCCGCCGTGCGCGTCCAGGTCGATCCGCGCCAGCTCGCCGCCTATGGGCTCAATATCGACGACGTCCGCACCACCATCGGCACGCTGTCCGTCAACACGCCGAAGGGCAATTTCGACGGCCCGCAGCAGGCCTCCACCATCAACGCCAACGATCAGCTCAACAGCGCCGACCAGTACCGCAATCTGATCATCGCCTACCGCAACGGCGGACCGGTGCGGCTGTCCGACGTCGCCACCATCGTCAACGGTCCGGAGAACGTGAAGCTCGGCGCCTGGGCCAATTCGACGCCGGCCATCATCCTGTCGGTGCAGCGCCAGCCCGGCGCCAACATCATCCAGGTCGCCGACCGCGTGCAGAGCCTGTTGCCGCAGCTGACCGCGTCGCTGCCGGCGGCCGTCGACGTCCGCATCATGAGCGACCGCACGGTGACGATCCGCGCCTCGGTCGCCGACGTCGAGTTCGAGCTGGGACTCGCGGTCGTGCTGGTCGTCATCGTGATCTTTTTGTTCCTGCGCACGCTGCCGGGCACCATCATTCCGAGCCTGTCGGTGCCGCTGTCGCTGGTCGGCACTTTCGGCGCGATGTATCTGCTCGGCTTCTCGCTCGACAATCTGTCGCTGATGGCGCTCACCATCGCCACCGGTTTCGTGGTCGACGACGCCATCGTCATGATCGAGAACATCGCCCGCTATGTCGAAGGCGGCATGGACCCGCTCACCGCGGCGTTGCGCGGCTCGCAGCAGATCGGCTTCACCATTATTTCGCTGACGATCTCGCTGATCGCGGTCTTGATCCCGCTTCTGTTCATGGGCGACGTGGTCGGCCGGCTGTTCCACGAATTCGCCATCACGCTTGCCGTCACCATCGTGATCTCGGCCGTGGTGTCGCTGACCTTGGTGCCGATGATGTGCGCGCGGCTCATTCGCCACCGCACCGACGCCGAACGGACCGGCTTCGATCTCGGCGCCGAGCGCGCCTTCAATGCCGTGATCGCCGGCTATGGGCGCGCGCTCAATTGGGTGCTCGACCGGCAGCCGCTGACGCTTCTGGTGGCGCTGATCACGCTCGGCCTGACGCTGTTGCTCTATTACGAGATCCCGAAGGGGTTTTTCCCGGTGCAGGATACCGGCATGATCCAGGCCATCACCCAAGCCTCGCAAAGCGTGTCGTATGGGCAAATGGCGGGTCTGCAGGGTGAGCTTGCCGAAGCCGTGCTCAAGGATCCGGACGTGGTCAACCTGACCTCGTATGTCGGCGTCGACGGCACCAACCAGACGCTCAACACCGGCCGGCTCCTCATCACGCTCAAGCCCTATGACCAGCGCAAGCTGAGCGCCAGCGGCATCATCAGGCGGCTGCAGCAGGAGGTCGCGGGCGTCCAAGGCATCTCGCTCTACATGCAGCCGGTGCAGGACCTCACAATCGACTCCACCATCAACCGCGCGCCGTACAATTTCGTGCTGGAGGACGCCAACGCCGACGAGTTCAACAGCTGGGTGCCGAAGCTGGTGCAGCGGCTGTCGCAATTGCCCGAGATCACCGACGTGGCCAGCGATCTGCAGCAGCAGGGTTTGGAGGCTTACCTCGTCATCGATCGCGCCACCGCGAGCCGCTTCGGCATCACGCCGGCCACCGTCGACAACGCACTTTACGACGCCTTCGGCCAGCGCATCATTTCGACCATCTACACCCAGTCCAATCAGTATCGCGTCATCCAGGAGCTCGATCCCGAGCTGCAAAAGTCGCTTGCCGGCCTGTCGTCGATCTATCTGCCGTCATCGTCGTCGACCACCAACGGCCAGGTGCCGCTGTCGGCGATCGTCCACGTCGAGCAGCGCACCGGGCCGCTGTTGATCACGCATTACGGCCAGTTTCCCGCCACCACGATTTCGTTCAACACCGCGCCCGGTTATTCGCTCGACGCCGCGGTCGCCGCCATCCAGAAGGCGGAAGCCGACGTCGGCCTGCCGGAGAGCTTCATCACCGCGTTCCAGGGCACCGCGGCGGCGTTCCAGTCGTCGTTGAGTAATGAAGTGTTTCTGTTCATCGCCGCGATCGTCGCCATGTACATCGTGCTTGGCGTGCTCTACGAGAGCTTCATTCATCCGGTCACCATTCTGTCGACCTTGCCGTCGGCCGGCGTCGGCGCGCTGCTGTCGCTGATGCTGCTCGGCTACGACCTCAACGTCATCTCGATCATCGGCATCATTTTGTTGATCGGCATCGTCAAGAAGAACGGCATCATGATGATCGACTTCGCGCTCGATGCCGAGCGCAGCGAAGGACTGGCTCCGCGCGAAGCGATCTATCAGGCGTCGCTCCTTCGCTTCCGGCCGATCCTGATGACCACCATGGCGGCCATCCTCGGCGCGCTGCCGCTGATGCTCGGCACCGGCACCGGCTCCGAATTGCGCCATCCGCTCGGCGTCGCGCTGGTCGGCGGCTTGATCGTCAGCCAGTTGCTGACGCTGTTCACCACGCCGGTGATCTACCTTTATTTCGATCGGCTGGCGGTGCGGCTGACCGGGCGGCCGCCGGCCAATCCGCTGCCGCGCGCCGAGCCGGCCGAATGAACATCTCGGCACCCTTCATCGCCCGCCCGGTGGCGACCACGCTGCTGACCATCGGCATCGCCTTCGCCGGCGCGCTCGGCTTCTCCAGGCTGCCGGTGGCGCCGCTGCCGCAAGTCGATTTTCCCACCATCTCGGTGTCCGCGCAGCTTCCCGGCGCGAGCCCGATGACTGTCGCCACCAGCCTTACCGAACCGCTGGAGCGCCATCTCGGCCAGATCGCCGACGTCACCGAGATGACGTCGCGTAGCAGCATCGGCAAGACGAACATCACACTGCAATTCGATCTCAACCGCGACATCAACGGCGCGGCCCGCGACGTGCAGGCCGCGATCAACGCCGCACGCGCCGATCTGCCGGCGTCGCTGAAGACCAATCCGACCTATCGCAAGGTCAACCCGGCCGATGCACCGATCCTGATCCTGGCGCTGACGTCGAAAACGCTCACGCCCGGCCAAATCTACGATGCCGCGAGCAACGTCTTGGCGCAGCGGCTGTCGCAGCTGTCCGGCATCGGCCAGGTCATCATCGGCGGCTCGGCGCTGCCCGCGGTGCGCGTCGAGCTCAATCCGCAAGCGCTGTTCAAATACGGCATCGGGCTCGAAGACGTGCGCGCGGCGCTCGCCTCGGCCAACGCCAACAGCCCGAAGGGCACGATCGACGACGGCGGCCAGCGCTATCAGCTCTATAGCAACGACCAGGCCACCAAGGCAGTCGATTACATCCCGCTGGTCATCGCCTATCGCAACGGCGCCGCGGTGAAACTGTCGGACGTCGCCAAGGTCAACGATTCCGTCGAGGACGTGCGCAATCTCGGCCTGTCGAACGGCCAGCCTTCGGTGCTGGTCATCCTGTTCCGGCAGCCCGGCGGCAACATCATCGACACGATCGACGGCGTGAAGGCGGAGCTGCCGCATCTGGAGGCGGCGCTGCCGGCCGACATCAATGTCGGCATCGCCATCGACCGCTCGACCACAATCCGCTCGTCGCTGCACGACACCGAAACCACGCTGGTGATCGCGATCGTTCTCGTCACCCTGGTCGTGTTTTTGTTCCTGCGCGATATCCGCGCTGCCGTGATCCCGAGCGTCGCCGTGCCGGTGTCGATCCTCGGCACGTTCGGCGCCATGTATCTGCTCGGCTACAGCCTCGACATTCTCTCCCTAATGGCGCTCACCATCGCCACCGGTTTCGTGGTCGACGACGCCATCGTGGTCCTGGAGAACGTGTCGCGCCATCTCGAAGAGGGCATGCCGGGCATGCAGGCGGCGCTGCGCGGCGCGCGCGAGGTCGGCTTCACGGTGCTGTCGATCAGCCTGTCGCTGGTGGCGGTGTTCACGCCGATCCTCTTGCTCGGCGGCGTGCTCGGCCGGCTGTTCCGCGAGTTCACCATGACGCTGTCGCTGGCGATCCTGATTTCGCTGGCGATCTCGCTGACCACGACGCCGATGATGTGCTCGCTGTTTCTACGTCAGCGCCGGGCCGGAGAAACGCGGCAGCGCGGCCGATGGTTCGAGATGTTGATCGGCACCTACGAGCGCTCCTTGGCCTGGGCGCTGCGCCACACCCGCCTGGTGCTCGCGATCTTTCTGTCCGCCATCGTACTCAATGGGGTTTTGATCTACGTGATCCCCAAAGGCTATTTCCCGCAGCAGGACACCGGTCGCCTGATCGGGGCGCTGCAGGCCGACCAGAGCGTCTCGTTCCAGGCGATGACGCAAAAGCTGCGGCAGATGATGGACATCGTGCAGTCCGATCCCGCCGTCGAGCACGTCGTCGGCTATACCGGCGTGGGCAGCGGCGGCGGCTTCGGCCAGATCAATACCGGCTCGGTGTTCGTGTCGTTGAAGCCGATCTCGCAACGCCCGCCGGTCGGGGTGGTGATCAACCGGCTGCGGCCACAGCTCGCAAAGGTGCCCGGCGGCCGGCTGTTCCTGTTCCCGATCCAGGACATCCGCGCCGGCGGCCGGCAGACCAACGCCGAATATCAGTACACGCTGCAAGCCGACAGTCCCGACGACCTCGCCACCTGGACGCAGAAACTGGTGCAGGCGTTGGAGCACAGCAAGGTGCTCGCCGACGTGAACTCCGATCAGCAGGAAAAGGGTCTCGAGACCGACATCGTCATCGACCGCGACACCGCGGCGCGGCTCGGCATCACGCCGGCGCAGATCGACAACACGCTGTACGACGCCTTCGGGCAGCGCCAAGTCTCGGTGATCTACAGCGCGATCAACCAATACCACGTCGTCATGGAGATCGACCCGCGCTACACCAAAGACCCGGCGACGCTGAACGACATTTACGTGGCGACCTCCGGCGGCACCGCCGCCGGCACCGCCGTCTCGAACCTGCCGGTCGGCACCGTCACGCCGCCGCGGACGCAAATTGCAAGTGCGGCCGCGGCGACAGGCTCCGCGGCCAACGCCAACATCAATTCGGCGCGCAACGCCGCGATCAACGCGCTCGCCAATACCGGCAAGGGCGCCACGTCCTCAGGCGCCGCGGTCTCGACCAACAAGGAAACGATGATTCCGTTGTCCGCGGTGACCCACTACGGCCCTGGCAACACGCCGCTCGCGGTCAATCATCAGGGCCTGTTCGTCGCCTCGACCATCTCGTTCAACCTTTACCCCGACGCTACGCTCGGCCAGGCCACGGCCGAGATCAACCAGGCCGTCAACGACCTGCACATGCCGGCTTCGATCCACGGCGAGTTTTCCGGCGACACGCAATTGTTCGCCCAGTCGGCGCGCAGCGAAATGGTCTTGATCGTCGCGGCGATCGCCGCCGTCTATATCCTGCTCGGCATCCTGTACGAGAGTTACATTCATCCGATCACGATTCTGTCCACCCTGCCCTCGGCCGGCGTCGGCGCGTTCTTGGCCCTGATGCTGTTCCACACCGAGTTCGACATCATCGGCACCATCGGCGTGATCCTGCTGATCGGCATCGTCAAAAAGAACGCCATCCTGATGGTCGACTTCGCCATCGACGCCAAGCGTTCGCGCGGCTTGAACTCCTACGACGCGATCTACCAGGCGTGCCTGCTGCGCTTCCGCCCGATCATGATGACGACGTGCGCCGCCATCCTCGGCGCGATCCCGCTGGCGCTGAGCTTCGGTAATGGCGGCGAAATCCGCCGCCCGCTCGGCATCTCGATCGTCGGCGGACTTTTGATCAGCCAATTGCTGACGCTCTACACCACGCCGGTGCTTTATCTCTATCTCGACCGCCTCGGCGAATCATTCCGCCGCTGGCGCGCGCGGCTGCTGCCGGGGTTATTCGGAGCGCCGCCGGCGCCGGCGGAGTGACATCGACCACGGTAATTCTTGACGTGTCGTGCTGAGGGCAAGACGTTGAGAGCTGTCGTCCCCGATAACGGACATCAAGAGACCGTCAGACTTTGTTGGCGGGGTGCCAATAACAGAGCCTGTAACCCATTTGTGATAGAGCGACGCTAAAGCAATTTCTTATTGCGGGCGTGCGCATTGGCCAACGCGTCGGCCGCGTTCGGAGCCGTCATCCTCGACCGTCGTCTTGAAGACGTTGCAAGGGGCTCGGTACAATACTGGCGGGGTCCAGAAAAGGATTTGAGATCATGAGCACCCAAGAGCTGGCGAAAGCTTTCACCGAGATGTGCGCGAAGGGCGAGCTGGACGCCGCAGGCAAGAAGTTCTGGTCCGACGACATCGTGAGCCGCGAGCCGATGACCGGCGATATGGCGGAGCCTAAGGGGCGCAAGGCGGTCGAGGGAAAGAGCCAATGGTTCAATGCGAACCACGAAGTGCATGATCTTAAGGTCGAGGCCCCTACGTGCACGGCGATCAATTCGTCGTTCGCTTCGAATCAGACGTCACGCCAAAGGGCCAGCAGCGCATGCACCTCGATGAGGTCGGGCTTTACACGGTCAGAAACGGTAAGATCGTCGAAGAAAGCTTCTTCATGGGCCGCGCGTAATCTCGACCGGAGCGCCGGCTCCAGTCGCCAAACGAGTGCAGTCGCTACGAAGCACTGAGCGATTTTGCGGTGAGTAAAATCGTGCCGACGTGTTTGAGCCGGATCCCAAAAGGGTCTCGGTCGTGTCAGAATGCTTTTCAGAGACATCATGAGGGAACGATGCGAGCCGCCTTATTGGTCCCCGCCGTACTCGTAATGGCTACCGTAGCAAACGCCCAAGGGGCGCCGACCGATCAGGAGGCGATCGAAGGATGGCCACCGGTTCCGCCTATCAAGGACCAGTCAGCCGTCGAAAATTATTGCATCCACCGCAACCTAATTTATTCGATAGGTGACGTCCTGTGCACCGGCGGACAAGGCCTCGTGTGTGCTCCGTCGGCCGGTCCCGGCACCGGAGGACGAGCGTATTGGTCGTCCGTCCCGGTAAGCCGCGGCGATGTTAACTGGACACCACCTGCTCGTTGCGGCCTGTAAGCCGAGCACAGCAGAAAGAGAAAGTGCTGCCGTCTTGCATTGATTAAGAGACGTGCGACCCCACTTCCGTTGCCCCCGTTGTCAGAACGCCCTGTGGGCGACCAGCCACATCGGGTTGTCGCTCAGCTCGGCTCCGGCGTGATGCTGACGGCGCCGGCCAGGGTATGCCGTTATGAGTCTTTGGTGGTGAGGATCGAAGACCCAATTCACCTTATATAAATCGGCTTGCGGCTGTAGCAGCAGGGCACCGACCAGTGCGGCCAGCGCGGGCCGATGGCGCTGCGGATGCGCAGGATCTTGCGATGCAGCTTGGTGATGACCGGACCCTTGTAGCCGTCGTCGACGGCCGGGTTCGCTTCCAGGAATGCGATGTGATTGTGCATGTGGTAGATGGCGTGGTGCGCCTCCCACCAGCAATGTTCGGACAAATCGCAGCCGGCATTCGCCGGCGACGCGACGCAGACGACGCAGAGGAGCCCGCACAGAGCCGCGATCCGCGCCATTGTCAGCCTCCCAAAAGCGCCGCTTGCCAATGCCATAGAGCCGCAGTCAGGGCCATCATAGCCGACCCGGCGGTCCGGGAAAATCGGTTCCGGGGAACGCTCCACTGGTGGAATAATGGCGAAGCCGCCGACATAATACGATCAAGCCGACCCGCGCGGGGGCGGAGTTACTGCGGGAGCTGTGGCAGCATGCGCAAATTTGCGAGCCGGCTGGCAGTCTGGGCTGCCGTTGCGATAGTACCGGTCTTTCCGGCGCTTCGCTCTGCGCTCGCGGACGATGCCGCCACGTTTTACGCCGGCCGCAACGTCAACTTGATCGAAGGCTTTAACGTCGGCGGCGGCGCCGACCTCTATACGCGATTGATCGCCGGGTACTTGGCGCACCACATTCCCGGCCGGCCGAACGTCGTCGTGCAAAACATGCCGGGCGCCGGCAGCATGACGGCGGCCAATCACGTCTTCAACGTGTCGCCGCGCGACGGCTCCGAGATCGGCCTGTTTGCCGGCAATATCGCCATCGATCCGGTGATCGGCGGCGTGCCGAGCCAGTACGATTCCCGCAAATTCAATTGGATCGGCGCGCCGGCCGCCGAGAGCGACGTGTGCGTGGCCGCCAAAAAATCGTCCTTCAAGACCTTCGATGACGTTTTCAAGCGCAACATCGTCACCGGGGCGGCGGGCACCAGCACCTACGACTTTCCCGTGGTGCTCAACAGCCTGTTGGGCACCAAATTCCAACTGGTCAAAGGCTACCGGGGCAGCGCCGGCCTGCGGCTTGCGCTCGAGCGCGGCGAAATCGAGGGCTTTTGCGGCATTGGCCTTGACTCGCTGCACAGCCTCGGACTGAACGAGCAGAAGGTCACGATCCTGGTGCAGACCTCGCTCAAGAGCGATCCGCGGCTCGCCAGCGTGCCGATCATCACGGACTACGCCAAGTCGGCCGAACAGCGGCAGGTGATGGCGCTCATTTTCGGCTGGCTGATCATGGACCGGCCGCTGGCGGCGCCGCCCGATACGCCTGCGGATCGCGTGGCGGCGCTGCGCACCGCGTTCGACGACACCATGCGCGATCCCGATTTTCGCGCCGACATCGCCAAGGCGGCGCTCAGCGTGTCGCCGATGCGCGGCGGCGACATCCAAAACTTCGTCGACGAGGCCTATCGCACGCCCGCCGCGGTCGCCCGCAAAGCCGCGCAAATGCTCGGCCGCAACGTGCCCTGAAGCGTGACGATCTTTGATCCTCTCCCCGGAGGGGAGAGGTCGAGCGAGCGAAGCGAGCGAGGGTGAGGGAGTTCGGAATTCAGAAAAAGACTGCAGCATCCGAACCCCCTTGTGTCTGCAATTTCAGTTATAGGCCGCGGTGGCGGGCGGTTGTATCGAGCAACCGCCCGCCCGCGGCGGTGAGACCGATTTGACCCCAAGGTCACGAGACCGCGGGTGAGCC